>Ga0193751_1000664_pt1 | contig 25258 bp, 15 predicted proteins | sample L1c2metaG_FD_143050 | JGI IMG/M metagenome (GOLD analysis project Ga0193751, IMG submission 143050) | Soil microbial communities from a riparian zone of the East river system, Colorado, United States - L1c2 | ecosystem: Environmental > Terrestrial > Soil > Riparian zone | place: USA: East River... | reverse complement strand
TAAATCCGCCTGAGGACCGCGCGGTACAATGCAAGCTGCGTGACATAGGCCACCGGCACATTTTCGAGCTGGGCCGGCACGGTGCTGTCGGTCTTGTAATCGATGGCGAGGACGTCGTCGGCGCTGACGCTAAGCCGGTCCACCTGTCCAGAGACGAGAATAGGTTCGCCGCCGGCGCGCGCAATACGGCCGACGATCGGCACTTCCGGGCGGCTACCGGCGGCAAACACTTCGGCAAAGTTGCTGTCGGCGACTATGCCAAACACCTGCCGCGCGATTTCAGCCTGCTCACTCGCGGAAAGACTTCTCGCCGCGTTTGCAAGATAGCGCTCCAGCGCGGGCCTGCGCGCCGGCTGCGGAAGATCGGGCAAGGACTGCATGAACCGATGCACGATCTGGCCGCGTTGCAAGGCTTTCTGTCGGTCGCGTGCGGCCTCCGGCGCAGCGCGGCCGATGTCCTCCGCAAAAGCCGACGACGGCGACAATGGTGCAGGTCGCGATGATTGGACCGGTGCTGTCTGCCGCAACCATAGGGGAAATTCCGGCCGCTCGAGTTTGGTCGTCGTCTTGGTGAGCGCGGCTGGCGCGGCGATCGCGGTCACGGCGGTCTTGCGGAATCGCCAGACTTTTTCGTCGCCGTCGCTCTCCTCGACCAAATAGGGATCGAGCGCTCGGCGGATGAGATCGTACCAGCAGCCGTCCGGTCGCTTTCGTTCACCGTCGGCGCCACAGACGATTAATCGATCAGCGGCGCGCGTCATGGCGACATAGAGGAGCCGCCGGTATTCGTCGCCGGCCTCAGTGAGCGCCGCATGGCGCGCATTCGCCAAGGCCGACGAATCGTCGGCCTTGCGTCCCGCCCAAATGACGGCCTTGCGCGAGAGCTGCAAAAGCCGCGGCTGCTTGGGTCCGGCGGGCGGCGTCATGGTATCGGCCAGGATGACGAGCGGCGCCTCAAGACCTTTTGCGCCGTGAACCGTCATGACGCGCACCTCGTCGCGCGCAATTTCCATGTCGCGCTTCACTTCGGCGCGCGCTTGGCGCAGCCAGGCGAGAAAACCTTGCAGCGACGCCGTTTCGCGGCGTTCATATTCAAGCGCCAAGCTGAGAAACTCGTCGAGCGCGTCATTTGCCTCGGGGCCGAGACGGGCGAGAAAACGCCGCCTGCCGCCGCCGGCGCCGAGAACCTGCGCGTAAAATGCGAATGGCGTTTCGCGTTTGGCTAGTTCGGCGAACTTGTCCAGGATCGCCACCGCATTCGAAAACAGCGGCTTTTCGCCGGCTTTGCGGCTGAGCGCGCCGCGCAGTGACAGCCGCCCACGATCCCAGGCTATGGCAAACAGATCGTCGTCGTCGAAACCGAATAGCGGACTGCGCAGCACGGTCGCCAGCGCAAGATCGTCCTCGGGCAGCAGCAGCGCGTCCGCCAGCACCATCAGATCCATGACGGCAATATGCTCGGTGAGCATGAGACGGTCGGCGCCGGCGACATCGACATTCTCATTTTTCAACGCGCGTATGATCGCCTCGAATAATTCGCCGCGCTGCCGCACCAGCACGAGAACATCGCCATAACGCATGGCACGACCGTCGATGCCGACAGGCTCGCCAGCCTCGACCAGCCGCCGCACCGTGCGCGCAATTCGCCGCGCCAGCCTCACTCGCGCGCTGGTCTCGCTGACTTGATCGAACGGTGCATCCCAGCCGTCGATTTCCGCGTTTTTCTCCGGTTCGACCGGATCCCAGATCTCGACCAAGCCCGCAGGCGTGTCGGGCAGTGCGATATGCGGAGGAAATCCGTCGGTATCGGACGAGACACTTGCTGCAATAGCCTTATCGCTGAAGACTGCATCGACAGCGGCAAGGATATTCGCTCCAGAACGGAACGAATGCTTGAACTCGCGAAACACGAAGTCGGGCCGGCCGCTTTGATGCGCGCGTTCGAAGTGACGCCGCATTTCGGCAAAGTCCTGGGGTGCCGCATTCTGGAACGAATAGATCGACTGCTTTTCGTCACCGACTGCGAACACAGTGCGCATCGTGGCCCGCGCGCCGGCGCCTGCGGTGAACTCGGCGACAAGCCCGCGCACAATCTGCCATTGCTTGCTGCTGGTGTCCTGCGCCTCATCGATTAGGAGATGATCGATGCCGAAATCGAGCTTGTAGTGAACCCAGGCGGCATCGACATTGCGGAGAAGCTCCAGCGTCTTATCGATCAGATCGTCGTAATCGACGAGCCCGCGGCGTTTCTTCTCATCTTCATAGCGCTGCAGGACCTCATGAACGACGGTGAGGAGCGCGGCGGAGCGATCCCGACAGATCGCAGCGCGCCACCGGTCCAACAGCGCACAGACCCGGCTCTGCTCCGCAATGAGCCGTTGCGTCAAGTCGGCATCTTTGATCGCCTGGGTGACGATCGATTTTCGCGCCGTACGCTCTTCGGCGGAGGTGCAGAAGATATCGAGATAAACGGAGACGCGATCTGATGCCGACAAGGAGGCAAGCCGCTTGAACCGCCGCGCTTGCTCGATATCGGTCTTGGCGCCTTGCTCCAGCGTCGCCGCGACTGCCGGCCAATCAGAGGCCGGAATTAGCGAGCGAGAGAAAAACTCATCCTCAATGCTGTCGCGGGTTTCAGTGGGGTTGAGGTCGAGCTGGCGTGACATTGCGGTGATTGCCGGCTCGATACCACCCGCCTCGATGACCCAGCGCGCGACGGCTTCGCGTGCGCCGATCGCGGTGCGGACCGCCTCGCGAAAGCTGTTATCTGACGCGGCGGTGAGCGCCGTGTCCAAGGCGAGACCGATCGGGCTGTCCGGCGCGCGTGCGCCGGCGAGCAGCACATCAAGCGTTAATCGCTCCAAAAGCTGAGTCTGTTTGGTTTCATCCAGCACAGCAAAACGCGCAGCGACGTTGGCCTCGAACGGAAACTGATGCAGCAACTGGGTACAAAACGCATGGATCGTCTGCACTTTAAGTCCGCCCGGGGTTTCCAATGCGCGGGCGAACAAACGCCGCGCCAGCGCCCGTCGGGCGGCGTCAGGCTCGATATCGGAGCGCGCGCGGATCGCCGCATCGAGCGCGCCGTCGTCGAGCGTGGTCCATTCGGCGAGCGTATCGAAGACGCGTTTGGCCATGTTGGCGGCGGCCGCCTTGGTAAAGGTGATGCAGAGTATTTTTTCCGGCTGCACGCCTTTCAACAGGAGGTTGATGACACGCTGCGCCAGCACATGCGTCTTGCCCGATCCGGCATTGGCGGCGACCCAGGCCGACACTTCGGGATTCGCCACCGCGCGCTGCAACTCGCGGATTTGAAGTGAAATGGCTTCCGGCGTTCTCATTCGCCACCAATAAAATCGTCGGTCACACCGCCCGAGCTCGACCATTCCTTGACCCGGGCGAGGTGATCGTAATCGCCGTAATGCGTCCGCCACATCGGATGGACCAGTGAACGATAGGGCGTGCTCTCATCGTCGAAATGCTGCGCAAGCTGCGTCAGCTTGGCGAGCGCCCGGTCGGCTTGGCTGTCGGGATTGCCTTCCTTGAAAACGATGGATTTCGGTTCGCCGGCTGGCTGGCCGCCTTTCAACAGGACGTAGAGTAGTTCGGCGACCGAACCGCCGGCTGGAATGCCTGCAAAGCCGCCTTTGCGCAGGATTGCGGCTTCCAAGGTGAGCTGTGGCGCCAAGCCCGTGCGCACCTGCTTTTCGGTCCGTGCCGCCCCGGTCTTGTAATCGAGGATGACATAGCGCCCATCGCGGCAAAGCTCGATGCGGTCGGCGCGGCCGCGGAGCTTGAACGCGCCCTCGCGCAGCGCGATCTCGATCTCGCCATGGGTTTCGGCGGCGAGCGAGGCAATGGAGGCGCGGCGCGCCGATTCCCAGCTCGTGAACCAGCGCGCGATGCGCAAGAAGCGCGGCCACCAGAAGGCGCGTGTCTCCGGAAAATCCGCCAGTGCGGCAAAGTGCGGCTCGCCGAGTGCAATCAGCGCGCCTGCCGGATCGGCCGGCAACGCTTTGGCAAACTTTTGGGTAAATTCGGCGATGGTAGCGTGAATGATATTGCCACGCTCGGCCGCGCCCGGCTCGGTGTCGACGGGATCGAGCGGCCGCAGCCGCAACACGTGTTTGGCGTAAATCGTATAGGGGTCGCGCAGCCAGTCCTCGATTTCGGTGACAGAGAGAATAGTCGGCCGCGCGGCCCGCGGCGGCTTCGGCGCTGGCGCCGGCGCCGCTGTGATGCGCTCGGGCCGGTCGAGCTCGCGCGCCCAGACCAGATAACGATCGCCGCGCGTCAGTACTTCGTTCCAGCGCACGCCGGAGACTGCGCCAAGACGCTGGATAAAGCGCGACGGCATCGACGGCGCGCCATCGATCTTCGCGGCGCGGCTTAGGAACACTTCGCGCGCGTTGAAGAGCTGTGCGAAATCGTGCGCGCTCAGTCCGATGCGCCGCTCCGGCAGATCGAGCCCGAGCGCCAGCCGCATCGGCCGGCTGAGCCAGGCATCCGAATTGCTTTCGGGCGGCCATGTACCTTCAACGAGGCCGCCGAGCACAACGCGATCGTTGTCGGTGAGACGCGCCTCAAGAGGGCCAAAAATGCGTACCGCAGCGCCGGGTTGCGCGTCCCGCCGCGCGATCCGTCCCGACAGAAGCGCGGCGAACAATTCCACGTAGTCGGACTTCGCGATCGGCAGCCGTGCGGCGGCGCTGCTGACCGTGAGCTCGTCAAGCGCGTCCGCGACTTTCTTTCCGTCGGGACCGCTGAATGCGGCTTCGCTGCCGTTGTCTTTCGAAAGCGCGGCAAGCACCGTGCGATGGCGCGAGGCAAATTCCGCCAGCGGTTGGCTCCCGTCATCCATTTCTTCGAGCGGGGCGAGTGCCGCAGTGAGCTGCCGCACTAGCTCGGCCGCGTCGGCGAGCTCGCCATCGGTTAAGGCCGTGCGCGGTTCGGATGGATGCAGCTCGCTCGATTCACGACGTCGGAGCCGTTCGAGCTGCGAACGAAAATTATTCAATGCGCCCGCCAAGCCGCCCGTTCCTGGGCGCGGCCGCGGTCCGCGCAAGATGGCGCGTTCGAGCGCGGCTACCGCGCGGTCTCGCCGGTCAAAATCAAGGCGAAGCAGCGGATGCTTAAGCAGCGCTTGCAAGCTTACCGGCGGCGTCCCGTCAAGCGCGGCGATGGCGGCAAGCCGGGCAAAAATCCCGGCCGGCGTATCGGCTAGCGCATCGCCGCCGGAATCCTCGGCCGCGATGTCCCAACGGCCGAGCGCCGCGGCGACGCGGCGGGCCAGTCGCCGATCCGGCGTAACCAAAGCGGCCGTCTTGCTCTCCTGCAGGGCCTCGCGCAGCGCTACCGCGATCGCGAGCGCCTCTTCTTCTGGATGGGCGGCCTCGATCATCGTCAAGTTCGACAGTGCGGCGTCGATTTGTGCTGCGCATGCCGCATCGCTGGTATTGTGCCGCCATCGATCCGTTGCGTCGGCCGGCCGCAGGGCTTCCGAGGTCAGTCGTTCGCGACCGCGCGCCGGTGCTAATGCGGCCACCGCGTCGCGGCCGATGCCGATCCGGCTCAACAGCGCCGCCATGGCAAATTGCGGATGTCCCGGTGCCGCAGCAAGGCCGCTCTTTTCGTCGCCCGCGATCAGCCGCCAGCTCTCCTGGTCGAGATCGGTGTCCAGTCCTGGCAGGACGACTGCACCATGCGGCAGTCGCGCGACGGTCGCGATCAAGTCGGCAGTGGCCGGGATCGATCCGGTCGAGCCGGCAACAATCACCGGCCCGTCGGATTTGCGCGACAGCCGCGCCGCCTCGGCCTTGATTAAAACGTCGCGGCGTGCCGCTGGATCGATCGATCCAATTTCGTCGAGAACCTGCGGCCAATTTTTGCGCGCGATCCGTAAAAATCGCAGGGTGAGCTGCCAATATTCGTCGAACTCGCCGGGCACGAGTTCATCGAGCCGCTCCCAGGACACGTTGCGGGTCGTCATGTCGTCTATCAGCCGGGCGAGATCGTCCGCGAGCGCACATGCCGCCGCCGGCGTTTGCGCTACCAGCGGCGTGCCGCTGGCACCGCGGACTTCCGGCGACTGCGCCCAGGCCAATACCAGACGAGTCAGCAGGAGCCGCCGTTCGAGGCCGCCGAGCGCCGGCGGCAAAGCAAGCGCGTCCGCGGCAATGCCGCCGGCCGCGCTTTCGGCAAATGCAATCTCGTCCTCGTCGATGTCGCCGATGGCGATGATGCGCGGCAGGATCGCACCGTCGCCGTGGAGGTGATCGAGAAAGGCGTCGCGCATCAACCGGCAGGCGCGGCGCGTCGGCAAATAGAGCGTCGCCGAAGCAAGCATCAGCGGATCGCCGGCAAAGTCAAAGCCGAGCTTGCCGTCGTGCAGTGCTTCGATCAGCGTCGGCAAGAACGGCGCCGACGCTGGAATGGTGAAGACGCGCGGGGTCATGCGGGGATCGCGGAATTGCCGCGGCAGTGTAGCAGAGCTTACGCCATCGCCGCGAGCGCGGCCTCGGCGGCGGTCACCGCCTCCGGCGTGCCGACATGCATCCACACACCGTCGAGCGGCAAGCCGAACAATCGGCCGGCAGCCGCGGCGCGATCGAACAAGCGGGTTAGCGGGAACGCGACTTGGGGGGCGTCCACGAACAAGGCGGGCGATAGCACCGCCGCACCGGCGTAGATGAACGGGGCGATCTCGTCCGCCGCGACGCGCCGCCGCAGTTGGCCGTCGGTCAGCATCGTGTAGTCGCCGCGACCTTCATAACCGAGGCTGCCTGTCGTTGGCGCCAGCAACAAGAGCGCGTCCATCGATATTGCATCGAAGCCGTCGGCAAGTCGGGCGAAATTTGGTTTGTCGCCGTCAAGCCATAGCGTGTCGGAATTGACCAGAAAGAATGGCGCATTGCCAAGCTGCGGCAGCGCCTTGGCAATGCCGCCGCCCGTGCCAAGAAGGGCATCGCGTTCATCGGAGATGATGATGCGCGGGCGTTGCCGCGAGGCGAGATGCCGTTCAAGCGCATCGGCGAGATGATGCACATTGACCACTGCGCGCTCGACCCCAGCGTCGGCCAGCCGGTCGAGACCATAATCGATCAGCGACTTGCCGGCGACGGCGACCAGTGGCTTTGGCACATGACCGTTGTAGGGCCGCATCCGCGTTCCGAGTCCCGCTGCCAATACAATCGCGCTCTTCGGCATCATCGCGCCGCCCCAGCCTGCCCGCACCCGAATCGTCACATCATAACCCATCCGGAGGCGGCACATTTGTGGCGTACCACGCTCGCAGCGGCGCGAGCGCCGGATGCACCAGCGAACGCTGCAGGTACGTCCACAACCGGGGCATGTGCCGCAGATATTGCGGCTTGCCATCGCGCCGCTGCAGCCGGGCGAAGATTCCCAGTATCTTGGTCGCGCGTTGCGCCGCCAATGTGGCGTAAAGGAGCGTGAAGCCGCCGGTATCGAAGCTGCCGTCGTACGCCAGCTGCATGCGCACGTAGCGGCCAAGCAAATTCATTTCCATGTTTTCCGGAATATCGATACGCGCGTCCTGAAGAAGTGAAGCGACGTCATAGGCCGCCGGTCCGATCAGCGCATCCTGAAAGTCAACGAGGCCGATTCGCGCGATGCCGTCGCGCTGCGGCAGCCAATGCAAATTGGGCGAATGATAGTCACGCAATACCCAGGTCGCCGGCGCTTCGATTGCAGGTTCGAGCGTGCTGCGCCAAAGCGCGACGAACTCGGCGCGCGCCGCGTCGCCCACGGCAACGCCGGCCGTGACCAGATACCAGTCGAGCAGCAGCTCGGCTTCGATCAAAAGAGCATCGATATCGTAGCGTGGCAGACGGTAGTCGAGTTCGGCCGTGACCGGCAGCCGGGTTGGCAGATCGCGCACATGCAGCGATGCCAAAAGATCGATGGCGGCGGCGTAACGCGCTTCGACTGGCGCCGGCGGATCGCCCGCGACGATGCGTTCATCGCCCAGATCCTCCATCAGGATCAGACCGCGATCGAGATCGGCGTGCAGGATTTCGGGGGCAGACAGATCGAGCCGGCGCAGTGCAGCTGCAAGCGCGATATATGGCACCACGTCTTCAGCGAGATGGGCGATGGCGCTGTATGGCTTGCCGTCCCGGACCGGCGGACCATCGGGGCGGCGTGGTGCGTTCATAAGAACGGCGGTTCGGTTGTCCAATGGGAGGCGCTCAAAGATGCGTGTCGAAGCGTCGCCTTGCATGCGCCGTCGTTGCATTTCGCCGAAACCGGCCTCGTTAAGAAAGGCGCGCACCAAAGAGACGCGTTCGGCGCGCGGCGCAAACGCGCCATAACCGGTGTAGCGGACGTGGCGAACATTGGGCCCGAGGCCGGGCGCCAGCGTGAAAGCAATGTCAAGGCGATCTGGAGGTAGCGATCCGCCGGCCCGATCCGGCCATTCCATCAGAACGACAGCGCCCTCCGGCAGGTCCTCGAAACCGAGCTCGGCGAGCTCGGCAGCGCTGGTTAGCCGATATAGATCGGCGTGAACGACGCTAAAGCGTGGCAGTTCGTAGCTTTGCACCAAAGTGAAAGTCGGGCTTGGCACCTCGATGGCCTCGTCGCCGGCGAGATGGCGAATGAGCGCGCGGGCGAAAGTAGTTTTGCCGGCACCGAGATCGCCGGATAGCGTTATGAGATCGCCGGGTTCGAGCGCGCCAGCGATGTCGGTGGCGAAGCGCTGCGTCGCCTCCTCGTCCGGCAAGATCACGCTAAAGCTTGCGCCGCCCGGCGCCGTCAGAAGCATCTGGGTTTTGCTACTCTGCCGCGGTCAGGTTGGCGGTTTCGGCGAGAGGAAAGGTACATGTGACGGTGGTGCCTTGTCCCACAGCAGAATCGATCGTCACCTCGCCGCCGTGTAGTTCTACAAACGAACGGACCAGGGAAAGACCGATTCCGGGGCCGCGATGCTGCGAGCCGAGCGCATGGGTTTCGAACCAGTCGAACACCTTTTTCAGCATATCCGGCGGGATACCGGGACCCGTGTCGGTCACCGAGAAGACAACCGCATCGGGCCGGCGTTCCGCACGCAGCGTGACGATCGATCCGGGCGGAGAAAAGCTCAAGGCGTTCGCCAAAAGATTGAAGAGAATCTGGCGCAGCCGCAGCTTGTCCGCGATAAAGCTGCCGATGTTTCTCGGCGCGCTGATGTCGAGCGTAACGCCTCCGCTCACCATGCGATCTTGCACACCCTCGGCGGCCGCCATCATTGTCTCGCGAATGTCGACCGCACTTAGATCAAGCTGCATACGCCCGGCATCGATTGTCGCCAGATCGAGAATATTGTTGATCAAAGCCAACAGCGTATTGGTGGAAACGGTAATGTAGTCGAGATATTCGCGCTGCTTGTCGGTCAACGGACCGGTTCCCGGATCGCCGAGCAGATGAACGAAGCCGATAATGTTGGTGAGCGGCGAGCGTAGTTCGTAGGAGACGTGATGGACGAAATCGACTTTGATCTTGTCGGCGTCTTCGAGCGCTTCGTTGCGCTCGCGCAGCGCGCGCTCGACGTTGACTGAATCGCTGACATCGTGAAACGTCACCAAAGTGGCGCCGTCGGGAAGCGGCACGCTTGCGCAGTCGATGACGCTGCCGTCGCGCCGTTCGATGCGGCCCAGCGTCGCCTCGCGGCTGTCGATCGCTGTGACCGCGTCGCGTAAACTGCGCCAAGCCGGCGCATCGCCGTGTAGCGGCTGGCACAACGAAGAGATTTTCTCGATGTGCGGCCGGTCGGCCAGCGAGCGCGAGGAGAGCCGCCACATCTGCTCGAAGGCCGCGTTGTGCAACCGCAGTCGCCCGTCGCTGCCGAATACGGCGACGCCCTCGGCGAGTTTGTCGAGCGTCTCACCCTGAATACGGATCAGTTCCTCAAAACGGCGTTCAAGATCGAGCCGCTCGGTGACATCGTGAAACAAATAAGTCACGCCGCCGTCGGGATTGGGCGTGGTAACCACCCGCAAGGTGCGCCCATCCGCCAGATGCCACGTATGGTCTTTGGGCTCGCCGGTACGATAGGCGTCATGCAGCTCCGACTTCCATTGCCGGAAATCCTGCTCCTCGGGCAGCTTGCGCGCGGCGCGCAACGTTTCCAGTACGGCAGAATCGGTGGGGCGCTGATCGAGGAAGGCGACCTCGAGATTCCATAACGTCCGATAGGCGTCATTGTAGAAGGTGAGCCGCTGGCTGGCGTCGAACATCGCCACACCCGTGGACAGCTGATCGAGGGTGCGACGATGTGCGTCGGCCAATCGCGTCAGCGCACTGCGCATGGTTTCGGCTTCGGTCGCGTCCACGACGATGCCGGCGCTGCCGGCCTGTGTCTCGAAATCGAGTACTTCGAAGGTCCGGTGCGTTCCGCCGACCGCCGCCCGAAGCCGGCCGGCATATGCGCCGGCGGCGAGCCGCGCCTGTGCGATGCTTGTACGCGCCGCGGCGTCGAGGAGCTCCAAACGCCGGTCCACCGCCTCGGCGGCGCTCTTGGCTTCCACGGCGCGCGCATAAGCCGGATTGACGAAGGTCAGCCGGCCAGCGGCATTGCGCGTCCAGACTGGCGACGGCAGCGTCTCGACCACGGCCCGCAGCGATCCAGCTTCCACCGAGAGCTTCTCGTAGCGCTCAAGCAACTCGACGACTTCGCGCTTGATCCCGCCAGCCTCTTTGAGGCGGAGCACGGCGTGCCCGCCCACGGCGCGGCCTTGCGCCTCGATCGGATGGCCGCCAAACGTACTGAGCGTTATCGAAAACGGTTCGCCGCGGGCGCGCAGCGCCTCCACGGCGCGCTCCATGACAGCAGCCTTGCCGGATTCCAGCCAGCTGTCGAATACCAGAAGCTGTTGCGGCCCGGACAGGCCGATTAAGGCAGGATCGCCCGCTATGCTGGGCTCGTCGGAGCCCGCCGGCCAATCGATCACGATCTGCGGTTCGGACAGCAAAAGGGCATTAGCGCGATCGATCTCTTCCCGCAGTCTCGCATTCTGGTCGCGTGCCCAGGCCTCAACTCGCGCCGCGCGTCCGCGCGCGCGCACCAGCATGATTGCGGTTACTACGGCAAATAAGACGACTCCGGTCGTGAGCGCCAGAAAAGCAATTTCATGCTGGGCGATGCCGCGATGCGCATCGAGCACCAGCTCGTGCAACGCCAGGGCGGGTTGTTCAGCCGCACCGGCCGGCGACGATGCCATCGCACCGATCGCGCCTGCCAATCGGCCAATTACTCGCCGGCGCCGCTGCGCGCAGCGCCAGCTCGTCCGGATCCTGTCCGGCATGCCCCTTTGCCTCTGCCGGCCTTAACCGCCATCCCGCCGGCCAGTCCGCCGCGAGCGAGCCCGCGAATCGTGCAACTTTACTCTCAAGGGGAATCGCGCCGAAAGAGTCCAGATCGTGAACGGGGGTTGGGGCGGGAACGGACGATCTTACCGACGCGCCTCGGCGGTGCGGGGCTCCGGCGCTTGCTCATTAAGCGCCTGCGCATCGCGGATCATGTCTTCGACATTGATGCGGGACAGCGCCACGCCGAATTCGCGCTCGGCGCCGGCCATGGCTGGCAACACGACTCTTTGTACGAGTTCAGAGCCGCCGTGCAGCTCGTCGCCATCCTCGACCGTGCCGGCGGCACGCAGAATGTCATTGGCCGTCACGCGGCCACGGTCACGTGCGAGCTCATAACCGCCCCGCGGACCGCGAATGCCCTTCAAAATTCCGCAGCGAACCAGCGCTTGCAACACCGGTTCCAAATGCCGGGGTGGCAATCCGTGGCGCGCAGCAAGGGTCTTTGCTGAGATCGGCTGTCCATGGTCCTGCATCGCCACGTCAATGACTGCAGCGACGGCGAGGACTGCTTTACGCGGCAATAAGGGCATGGAACGGAGGAAACGTTATTTGATGCGAATTGGTTCGATGCTCCCGGTAATAATGTCGCGATCCCGATCGTCGCACCGCCAACTTTTATTCAGTCTGCTTCGCCGGGCGGTTCGCTGTTGCCATGCCGGTCGAGCCGAAACCGCCGGCTTCGCGCCCAGTCGCGTCCAAGCTGGTCGATTCGACGATTTTGGCCTGCTGTATAGGGGCAACGACCATCTGGGCGATGCGAGTTCCGCGCCGGATTTCGAAACTTTCGGCGCCGAGATTTACAAGAATGACCTGTATTTCTCCCCGATAATCGGCGTCGACGGTTCCCGGCGAGTTCAAGACCGTAACCCCGTGGCGAATTGCAATCCCTGACCGCGGCCGGATCTGACCCTCATGTCCGCGCGGTAAAGCCACGGCGATGCCGGTCGGAATAACGACACGCCCGCCTGGCGCGATCGTGACCGGGGCATCGGCGGGCACCGCGGCCAGCAGATCGAGTCCGGCAGCGTGCGCGCTTTGATAGGCCGGCAGCGGCAGGTCGGCAGCATGCGGCAAACGGACAACGCGAAGCTCAGCGCTCACCGTTCGGCTCCGTCGAGCGCGGCGGCAATCCGTTCGACCAGCAGGTGGGCGACCCGATCTTTCGCTTGCGGCGGCCACGATTCCACGCCGCTCGCAGTGACCAGATGAACGGTATTCGAGTCACCACCCATAATTCCGCTCTCCGGTGAAACGTCATTTGCGACGATCCAGTCGCAGCCTTTCTGCGTCAGCTTTGCCCGCGCATTGGCGACCACATCATCGGTTTCCGCGGCAAAGCCGATAACAAGGCGAGGGCGCGCGGTTTTGCGATGCGCGACGCTGGCGAGGATATCGGGGTTCTCCGTTAACTTAAGCGTTGGCGTCCCGCCTGTCCGTTTCTTGATCTTGCTCGCGCTTGGGCTCTCGGCGCGCCAGTCGGCCACGGCAGCAGCAAATATCGCAACGTCCGTAGGCAGAGCTTTTTCGACCGCTTCGAACATCTGCCGTGCAGTCTCCACTCTGACGACGGTCACTCCGGGAGGATCTGGCAGATTGACCGGACCACTGACCAAGATCACTTCGCCGCCGGCTGCGGCCGCCGCCGCCGCAATGGCATGGCCCTGTTTGCCGGACGAACGGTTGGCGATGAAACGCACCGGGTCGATCGGTTCGTGCGTCGGCCCCGAGGTCACGACAATGCGTTTGCCGGCGAGCGCCGCGCCGCGTCGCAAAAGGCCCTCCACGGTAGCGACGATCTCCAGCGGCTCGGCCATCCGTCCTAATCCGGCTTCGCCGCGCTCGGCCATCTCGCCGAAGTTCGGGCCGACGACGCCAACGCCATCGGCCGCAAGCTGCGCCAAATTGCGAGCGGTTGCTTTTGCCGCCCACATTTGCGGATTCATCGCCGGTGCGATCAGGATCGGCTTATCGGTCGCCAGCAGGACGGCAGTAGCAAGATCGTCGGCGTGACCTCCAGCCATTTTTGCCATCAGGTCGGCGGTTGCCGGCGCGACAACGATAAGATCGGCCTCGCGGGCGAGACGGATATGGCCGACGTCGAATTCACTCCGTGGATCGAACAGTTCGGTAAATGGCTGCGATCCGCTAAGGGCGCCGACGGCGAGCGGCGTGACAAAATGCCGTGCGGCCGCAGTGAGGATGCAGCGCAGACGCGCGCCGCGCTCCTGCAAACGCCGGATCAGATCGAGCGACTTATAGGCGGCAATGCCGCCGCCGATGATCAGCACGATGCGTGGGCCGCTTTCGGCAGCGGAAATGGGGGCCTGGGCTTTCGGGTGTGCCGCAGGTGCGAACCGCTCGCCAGCGCTGCGGTCAGCCTGTGCTGCCGCCTCACGGAGGATCACCCGCACCTCATCCTCCATGGAGCGGCCGTGGCGGGCAGCGCGCAGGCGGAGCAAGGTTTTGAGCGTGTCGTCGAGCTGGCGGACGGTCAGGCTGGCCAAGGTCGTTTTCCCTGCATCCACCGGATCTTACCGCGCCGATGATTGCATTGCAATCGATGCAATCACCGGCGAAATACGAGCCATAAAAGCAGGGCCACAATGATCCATAGCGCCGCGATCATCCAGCGGCCACGACGGGCTTCGGTCTTGTCGAGTTCGGCGATGGTCTGCGGCGACAGCACGAGCCCATCGCGGGTGATTTCATCAAGCTGGTCGAGGACGCGGGCGCCGCGGGTCAATAGACCCGGGGCGTTGCCAACGAAGCGCCCAACCTCGGCGGCGCCAAGCGCGGCACCTTCAAGCTTACCCGCGGCGCCGAGATGACGCTCCATCCATTCGCGTACGACCGGGTCCGCCGTGCGCCACATGTCGAGCTTTGGATCGAGACTGCGGGCCACGCCTTCGACCACCACCATTGTTTTTTGCAGCAACAGGAGTTCCGGCCGCGTGCGCATATCGAATAGCCCGGTGACCTCGAACAGCAGCGCCAGAAGCCGCGCCATCGAAATATCTTCGGCAGTGCGATTGTGAATGGGCTCGCCGATGGCGCGGATCGCCTGCGCGAAGTCTTCGATCGAATAGCGCGGCGGCACGTAGCCTGCTTCGAAATGAACTTCCGCCGTGCGGTAATAATCGCGGGTGATGAAGCCATGCAGGATTTCGGCGAGGAATAGCCTTTCCTTCACGCCAAGCCGCCCCATGATCCCGAAGTCAACCGCGATCAGCCGGGCCTCGTCATCGACGAAGAGGTTTCCGGGATGCATGTCGGCATGAAAGAAGCCATCGCGGAGCGCATGCCGGAGGAAGGTCTGAATGAGGGCCTTAGCGAGCTGAGGTAAGTCGAAGCCTTTGGCTTGCAGCCGCGCCCGATCCGACAACGGCGTGGCGTCGATCCATTCCAGCGTCAGCACTTCCTTGCTGGTGCGGTCCCAATCGACTGCAGGGACGCGGAAATCGGGATCGTCCTTGGTGTTCTCCGCCATCTCCGAAAGCGCTGCCGCTTCCAGGCGAAAATCCATCTCGACCATCACTGTGCGGCGCAACGTATCGACGACTTCGACCATGCGCAGCCGCCGTGCTTCGGCGGAAACATTTTCGGCATGGGTGGCAGCGAAGGTGAATGCGGCCAAATCGGCGTGAAATCGCCGCTCAACGCCGGGCCGCAAAATCTTTACCGCGACCGGCCGCTGCCCGTTCGTGGTTGCAACGCTGGCCCGGTGGACCTGGGCGATCGAGGCGGCGGCAACCGGCGGACCGAAGCTTGCGAAAAGCGCATTAACCGGCTTGCCGAATGAGGCGGCAACCGCCGCTTCCGCTTCGGCTTGGCCGAACGGCGGCATGTGATCCTGCAAACTCTCGAGGTCACGCGCCAGCGCGGCGCCGACGACGTCAGGCCGGGTGGCGAGAAATTGCCCCAATTTGACGTAACTCGGCCCGAGCTGAGTTAGGGCCGCCGACAGCCGGGTCTCGGCCGGGCCGGTCGTGCGCCGCTCCAATAGCCGCGCCATCCGCAACAGCGGCCGAGCGCCGACGGGCGTCATCATTGGATCGATCACGCCGAACACGCCCTCGCGGGCGAACACGAAGCCGGCGCGGCTGAGCCGTACAAGGTGCGCAGGAGCTGAGATCACAAACGCCAGCCGGAATGGAGCGTAACGATGCCGCCGCTCATGGCTTGGAACGACACCCGGGCAAAACCTGCCGCGCGCAACATGGCGGCGAACGCCTGCGGCTTGGGGAAGCGGCGGATGGATTCGACTAGATAGCTGTAGGATTCAGCGTCGCCCGCCACCATGCGGCCGAGCGCCGGAATGACATTGAACGAATAGAAATCGTAAAGCCGATCGAGCGCGGGAACGTCGACGGACGAGAATTCCAGGCAGACAAATCTGCCGCCGATTTTGAGCACCCGATAAGCTTCGGCGAGCGCGCATTCGATGCGCGGCACGTTGCGGATGCCGAATGCGATAGTCGCGGCATCGAAACTGCGCTCGGCGAATGGCAGCGCCTCGGCATTGGCCTCGGTGAAGGTGACCATTTGCTCGCCGCCGCGCAGTATCGCCCGCTCGCGGCCGACTGCGAGCATGTCTGGATTGATATCGCAGACCGTGACCCGCGTCTGCGCGCCGCCAGCATCGATAATTCGAAACGCGATGTCGCCGGTGCCGCCGGCAATGTCGATAACCGAAAACGGCAGCCGTTTCGGCGGATTGACCGCCGTCACCAGCGCATCCTTCCAGGCGCGATGCAGCCCGAATGACATCAGGTCGTTCATCAGGTCGTAGCGGCGCGCCACGCTATGAAACACGTCATCGACCAGCGCCTGCTTCGCCTGAAGCGGCACCTGCCTGGAGCCGAAATGCGCCGTTTCCGCCATCGCTCTGCTGCCTTGATCCTCAACCATAGCGCGGCCCGCTTAGGCAGGCTATGTCTTTGAAATTAACCACCTTGCGACGCCGCATCGTTGAGCAATGCCTGAACTTCCGGAAGTGGAAACGGTCCGCCGCGGCCTTGAACAGGCGATGGCGGGCGAACGCATCACGCGGGTCGAGGTTCGCCGCGGCGATCTGCGCTGGCCGTTGGCAAAAGATTTCGCGCACCGCCTGGAAGGCAAGCTGGTGACCGGGCTCGGCCGGCGCGCCAAATATCTCCTGGTCGATCTTTCTTCCGGCGACGTGTTGCTCATGCACCTCGGCATGTCCGGCTCGTTTCACGTTTTTCTCGGCAAGGACAAACATCTCGGCCGCTATTATCGCGAGCGCGCCAATCACGTCGCGCATGATCATATCGTGTTTCACCTGGCATCCGGCGCCACCGTGACTTTCAACGACCCGCGCCGCTTCGGCTCAATGAAACTTATTCCCCGCGCGCAGCTCGATGCTGAGCCGCTGTTGCGCGGGCTCGGCCTGGAGCCGCTCGGCAACGCGTTCGATGCCGCCATGCTGGCGCGCGCCTGCCGAGGCAAAAAGACCAGCCTCAAAGCCGCGCTACTCGACCAGCGGGTCGTCGCCGGCCTCGGCAATATTTACGTCTGCGAGACGCTGTATCGTGCGCACTTGTCGCCAAAGCGGCGCGCGTCAACGATCGCCGACCGTAAAGGCGCGCCGAACGAACGCGCCGAGCGGCTGGTTGACGGCATCAAGGCGGTGCTGAGCCAGGCGATCAAAGATGGCGGCTCGTCGCTGCGCGACCACCGGCTCACCGACGGCGAGTTCGGCATGTTTCAACATCATTTCCGCGTCTACGATCGCGCCGGCGAGCCGTGCCGGACCCAAGAGGGGGCGCGCGCCTGCGGCGGCACGATCAAGCGTATCGTCCAGAGCGGCCGCTCGACCTTCTATTGTCCGATATGTCAGAAATGAGTTTTACGAGGAATCCATGAGCGAAAACATCATTGTCGAGAGCCGCGGCCGCGTCGGCCTGATTCGACTTAATCGTCCGCAAGCCCTCAATGCGCTCAACAGCGCGGTCATCCGCGAACTCGCTCAGGCGATCGACACCTTCGAGGCGGACGACAAAATCGGCTGCATGGTAATCACCGGCTCGGACAAAGCATTTGCGGCTGGCGCCGACATCAAGGAATTGGCGGGCAAGACGTTTACCGAGGCCTTCCTGAGCGACTTCTTGGCGACGTGGCACCGCGTGGCCGACGCCCGCAAGCCGGTCATTGCCGCGGTCGCCGGCTTTGCGCTGGGCGGCGGCTGCGAGCTTGCGATGCAATGCGATCTGATCATCGCCGCGGACAACGCCAAGTTCGGTCAGCCGGAAATCAAGCTTGGCATCATTCCCGGCATCGGCGGCACGCAGCGGCTTACGCACGCGGTCGGCAAGGCCAAGTCGATGGATCTCATCCTGACCGGGCGCATGATGGACGCCGAGGAAGCCGAACGCGCTGGTCTGGTCGCGCGCATCGTGCCGCTGCAAAGCTTGCTCGAGGAAGCCATCAAAGTCGCCGAGACCATCGCTTCGATGTCCTTGCCATCGGTCCTGGCGGCGAAGGAGGCAGTCAATCGTGCCTTGGAAACTTCGCTGGCCGAAGGCGTCCGCTTCGAGCGGCGGGTATTTCATTCGTTGTTCGCAACGCGCGACCAGAAGGAGGGCATGGCGGCCTTCATCGAGAAGCGGCCGCCCAAGTTCGAAAACAAATAATCAAGAAAAAGCGATCGGCCACCATTGCAATCTGATCTCCGCCATCAACTGACAGGGAAACAAACATGCCGGACAACATTCGTTTCTCTAATCCAGACACGATCGCGAAGCCGCCGGGCTACAGCCACGTCGTCGAAGTGACCGGACCAGGGCGCTTAGTCTATTTTGCCGGCCAGCTCGGCATGGATAGATCGGGCAAGATGGGCGCCAATGCCCGCGAACAGATCGAGCTGGCGTTCGAGAACCTCAAAGCGGCTCTCGCCTCGGTCGGCGCCGGGTTCGAGCATCTCGTCAAAATCAACAATTACGTCGTCGATATCGGCGTCAATATCGCGTTATTCCGTGATATACGGGACAGGTATGTCAACACGGCGGCACCGCCGGCCAGTACCACGATCGGAGTGCCGGAGCTGGCGCGGCCGGGCGCTTTGTTTGAGATTGAGGCCATTGCGATATTGCCGGCTCGAGTCGCCGAGCCGCGATGACCGCTCTATATTTGTGGCATGCTGAGCGACGACGAGCTTGAACGTTACGCGCGCCACATCGTTCTGCGCGAGGTCGGCGGCCCGGGTCAGGCGGCACTCCGCCGCGCGCGCGTTCTGGTCATTGGCGCCGGGGGCCTCGGCGCGCCAGTGCTGCTTTATCTTGCTGCCGCCGGCGTCGGCACGCTGGGCGTCGTCGATCACGATGTCGTCACGCTGTCGAACCTGCAGCGGCAGGTAATCCACGCCACGCCGGACATCGGCACACCGAAGGTTGAGAGCGCCGCGGCGACGATCCAGCAGCTCAATCCGAACGTCACCGTAACGCCGCACAATGTTCGTCTAGCCGCCGACAACGCGCTGGCGCTGATCGGCGGTTATGACATTGTCGCCGACGGTTCGGACAATTTCGCCACGCGCTACCTCGTCTCGGACGCCTGTTACTTCGCCAAAAAGCCGCTGATCACGGCCGCGCTCGGGACGTTTGATGGCACGCTCACCACGATCCGCGCTTTCGAACGCGGCGCTGACGGCAAACCCAATCCAAGCTACCGCTGTCTGTTTCCGGAGCCGCCGCCGCCCGGCAGCGTCCCGGCCTGCGCCGAAGCGGGTGTGCTCGGCGCGCTTGCCGGCGTGCTGGGATCGATGATGGCGCTTGAAGTGATCAGGGAGATTGTCGGTTTCGGCGAAGGCTTAGTCGGCCGGCTGGTGATGATCGATGCGCGTGCCATGCGGTTCGAGACGCTGCGCTATAGCTGGGATCCGGGCAATCCGCTCAACGGCGCGCAAGCGAAAATGCGCGATCTTTCGGCGCATCACTAGAGCGGGATGAGATTTCGTCAAATCTGCGCTCACCGCGCTTGACGGTGATAGGCGCTGTTCGGCCGCATGTCGGTGGCCGAAGCGACGCGATTGGTCATGTTGAAAAAGCCGGCAACCGCGGCAATATCCCAGATGTCGCGTTCGGAAAATCCGGCGCGGCGCAAACGCGTGCGATCCTCCTCCTCGACCAGCCAGGGCTCGGCTGTCAGCTTGACGGCGAAATCGAGCATCGCGCGTTCGCGTTTGGACAGCCGCGCGGCGCGGTAGTTCATCACCAGCAATTCGCCGAGCGGTGGGTCTTCTGACAGTTGCCGCACGGCGGCGCCGTGCGCGACCAGACAATAATAGCAGCGGTTCTGCGCCGATACTGCGACCGCAATCATCTCGCGTTCGAGCTTGCTCAAACCGGAAGGCGCCAGCATCAAATCGTTGTACATGGCGACGAAGGCGGAGAGCTTCGCCATGTCGAAGGCATAGGCCTTGAGCACGTTGGGCACGAAGCCCAGCTTTTCCTCGCACTTGGCGAAATAGGCTGCCATCTCCGGTGACAACGCTGCCGCTCGAAGCTTGAGCGCTGTAACCTTGTCGTCGTCGCCTGCTGCTGCCGGTCGGCGCCGCTGCCGTACTGTAGAGGTTGGTTTGTTGGTTCGTTTAAGCATGGCGTTCTCTTGCTACGTGTGCTGCCGCTTGGCGAGGGTCCCGCACAATAACGATTAATCTGCCTCTGATGTGTGCGGGTAGCAGATTGCCATCACGAAAGACTATTATTGTGCATCGTAGGCAGAGGAAACATGAACCTTCAAGATAATCACCGCGATGGCGATGTCGGCGGCGGATTGGCGCTTATCGACGCGGCCTCGAGCCTGCTCGCGAGGCGGAAGTCCGACGTGCCGCAGGGTTTCATCAGCAAATTGTTCGCACTCGCAACGCCGGAGGATGTGCAGCGCTGCGACGCCGAGGAACTGGCAAGCATCGCCGAGCGATCGTGGTCGTTTCTTGCCGAACGACGCCCCGGAACTCCAAAAATACGATTCGAGCCGCTTTCGGGCAGACGCGGCGTATCGGCTCTCGAGATCGTCAATGACGATATGCCGTTCCTGGTGGATTCCGTCGTCGGCGAACTCAACAGCCGCGGCCTTGAGATCCGCTTGTTTGTGCATCCGGTATTTGTGGTGGAGCGCGACGCCGCAGGCCGGCTCGTCGGCTTCGAACAGGAACATGCTGTCGGCGCTCGGCGTGAAAGCTTCATCCACTTCCACGTTGAGGGGATCGATGGTGCAGATCAGCGCGCCGAAATCGTACACCGGCTTGAGGCCATCCTCGCCGAGGTTCGCAGCAGCGTGCAAGACTGGCAGGCGATGCTCGCTCGGGTGCGCGACGTCATCGCCGAGTTGCAGACGAAACCGCCGCCGCTTGCAGCCGAGGAGATTGCCGAGGCCATTGAGTTTCTCAAATGGATCGCCGGCGACGATTTCACTTTTCTCGGCGCTCGCGATTACGTTTTCACCAGGCAGGATATTCTCGCGCCGGTATTTGAGACCGGGCTCGGCCTGCTTCGCTCGCCCGACCTGCCGTCGTTGCAGCGCTGGAATGAGCCGCTGACTGTAAGCCCGGATATTCGCGCGTTTCTTGAGCAGCCGACCCTTCTCGTCGTGACCAAATCGAGCACGCGTTCGCGCGTGCATCGGCGCGTACACCTCGACTATATCGGCGTGAAGCGGTTCGATGGCGCCGGCAAGCTCGTTGGCGAACACCGTTTCTGCGGCCTTTTCACCTCAACCGCCTACACCCAGTCGGCCCGGACAATTCCTTACCTGCGGCGCAAGACCGACGGCATCATTCGCCGTGCCGGGTTCGATCCGGCCAGCCATTCCGGCAAAGCGCTGGTCAATGTGCTCGAGACCTATCCCCGGGACGACTTGTTTCAGATCGACGAGGATTCCCTCTATCGACTCGCACTTGACATCCTTCATCTTGACGAGCGGCCGCGCGTGCGGGTGCTGCCGCGGCGCGACCTGTTCGACCGCTATGTGTCGGTGCTGGTCTACATTCCGCGCGATCGCTTCAGCGGGCAAGTCAGAGCGGCCATCGGCAAGTATTTGACCGCGGCCTTCAGGGGGCGATTGAGCGGCTATTATCCGTTCTTTCCGGAGAGTCCGTTGGTGCGCGTCCAATACATCGTCGCGCGCGCCGATGATCCATTGGCAAATCCCGACCGTGAATCGCTTGATCGCGGCGTCGAAGCGATCGTTCGCAGCTGGACCGAGGCGCTGCGCGACGCGCTTGCCGCCGCGGCGGATTACGATCGCACGCGCGCGCTGTTCGGGCGCTATCGTGACGCTTTTCCAATCGACTACCGCGAAGTCTATCACCCGGCGAACGCTGTGGCCGACATCCGCGGATTGGAAAATCTCACTGCACAGCGGCCGCTGAACGTCGAGTTCTATCGTCCGCAAGGCGCGGCGCCGGGGCGCCTTGGCTTGAAAGTTTTCAGCCAGAGCCGTCCGATTTCCTTGTCGGAGCGGGTGCCGGTCCTGGAAAACATGGGTTTCCGCGTCGTGGACGAGCGCACCTATCACATCCGGCCGGCGGATGCGGCGGAAGTCTGGTTCCACGATATGGAGCTTGAAAGCACGTCCGGACAGCCGATCGATCTGCTGGCGGCCGAAAGCCGGCTTCAGGCCTGTTTCCTCGTCGTCATGGGCCAGGCCGCCGAGAGCGATGGCTATAACGCATTGGTGCTCGCGGCGGGGCTAGGCTGGCGCGAGGTCGCCCTGATCCGGGCAATTTCGCGTTTTCTGCGGCAAATCCGCATTGCGTATTCGCAGGATTATATGTGGACGACGCTGCGCAACCACGCGGCTGTCGCTGCGCAAATTGTCCAGTTATTTCGCGCGCGGTTCGATCCGCATCTGCCTTTATCGCCGGAAGAACGCGTCAAGCGCGTAGGCGAACTTTTGTCCGCGATCGAAACCGCGCTGCAAACAATCGAGAGCCTCGATGAAGATCGCATCATTCGCCACTTCGTGAATGCGATCACTGCGGCGGTGCGGACGAATTATTTCCAGCTTGGCCGCGACGGCCGTGCCAAGGAACTCATTGCGATTAAGTTTGCCAGCCGAAAGCTCGACGCCGTCCCAGCGCCGCGTCCGCTTTATGAGGTGTTTCTTTATTCGCCGCGGCTCGAGGCGGTGCATCTGCGCTTCGGCAAAGTGGCGCGCGGCGGAATACGCTGGTCGGACCGGCCGCAGGATTTCCGCACCGAAATTCTGGGCCTGGTAAAAGCGCAGAACGTCAAGAACGCAGTAATCGTGCCGGTAGGCGCTAAGGGCGGCTTTGTTGCAAAGCGCTTGCCTGCTGGCGGCTCGCGCGAGCCCGTCCAGGCCGAGGGCGTCGCGACCTATAGGTCGTTCATTTCAACGCTGCTCGATATCACCGACAATATCGGGATCGGAACCGCCGGCGTGATCCCGCCGGTGGATGTCGTTCGCTACGATGGCGACGATCCATACCTCGTGGTCGCCGCGGACAAGGGCACCGCCACATTCTCCGATATCGCCAACGAACTGGCGATTGCCCATGATTTCTGGCTCGGCGATGCCTTCGCCTCAGGCGGCTCGGCCGGTTACGACCACAAGAAGATCGGCATAACCGCGCGGGGCGCGTGGGAGGCGGTGAAACGGCATTTCCGCGAAATGGATATCGACGTCGCGACGACGCCAATCACCGTGGTCGGCGTTGGCGACATGTCCGGCGACGTGTTCGGTAACGGCATGTTGCGCGAGAAGACGATTAAGCTGGTCGCTGCGTTCGATCACCGCGACATCTTCATCGATCCTGATCCCGACCCGGTGCGGAGTTTTGCGGAGCGCAAGCGGCTGTTCGATCTGCCGCGTTCAAGCTGGCAGGATTTCGACGGGTCGATCATTTCCAAGGGCGGCGGCGTGTTCTCGCGCGCCGCTAAAGACATCAAGCTCGCACCGGAAGCGCAACGATTGTTCGGCATCGGTGAGCATGTCACGCCGAACGATCTTGTTCGCGCCATCCTCAAAGCGCGGGTTGATCTGATCTTCTTTGGCGGCATTGGCACCTATGTCTGCGCTTCGGACGAGCCGGACGAGGCGGCGGGGGACCGCGCCAATGATGGAGTTCGGGTCGTCGCCAAGGATTTGCGCTGCAAAGTGATCGCCGAGGGCGCCAATCTCGCCATGACGCAACGCAGCCGCATCGAAGCGGCATTCCATGGCATCAAGCTCAACAGCGATGCGATCGACAATTCAGCCGGCGTGAACACTTCCGACATGGAGGTCAATACGAAAATCGCGCTGAGCATTCCGCTGCGCGACGGCCGGCTGACCATGGACGGCCGCAATGGGTTGCTGGCGAAGATGACCGATGAAGTTGCCGGGCTGGTTTTGCGCAACAACTACCTGCAGACGCTGGCGCTGTCGCTGGCGGAGCGGCGCGGGATGGACGATTTCGGTTTCCTGCAGCGCCTTATTCAATTGCTGGAAACCCATGGTCTGCTCGATCGCGCGCTCGAATACCTGCCCGACGACATGGCGCTGGAGGAACGCCGTCGTCGTCTGCAGCCCTTCACGCGTCCCGAACTGGCGGTGCTGCTCGCCTACGCCAAACTAAGCTTATACGAGGAGCTGCTCGAATCTTCAGTTCCGGATGATCCCTATTTGGCGCGCGAACTGGGGCGATATTTCCCCAAACCGATCACCACGAATTATCCCGATGCGCTGGAGCATCATCGCTTGCGGCGTGAGATTATCGCTACCCAACTGGCCAATTCGATGATCAATCGCGGCGGTCCGTCGCTGATCGTGCGGATCGCCGACCAGACCGGCGCCTCGTCGGCGGCTATCGCCGCGGCTTTTGCCGCCACGCGAGACAGCTATGAGCTAACTGCGCTGAACGGCGCGATTGATGGGCTGGACAACAAAATCTCGGGAAAGCAGCAACTCGGCCTTTACATCGAATTGCAGAATCTTTTGCTCGACCGCGTGGTTTGGTTTCTGCGCACCGTCGATTTTTCCAAAGGTCTAGCCGAAGTCGTAACGCACTACCATGACGGCATTGCCGCGCTTGCCGCAGCGCTGGATGAGGTACTGTCGCAGGACTTGGCGCAGGATATGGGCGCGGCGCGCACCGCGCGCCGGCAGGAACTCGTGGCCGCGAATGTGCCGGCAGAGCTTGCCGGTCGCATTGCCGATCTTCGCGCGCTTATTGCGGCGCCCGACATCGTGCTGGTAGCTGACCGCACCGGCAATCCGGTGAGTAGGGTGGCGGCCACCTATTTCGCGGTCGCGGCATTGTTTGGGGTCCATCGCCTGACCGCTGCGGAGATTGCGGCGGCCGATTACTTCGACCGTCTCGCGCTTGATCGTGCGCGGGACGCGATCGGGGGTGCCGAGCGGAAACTGACCGCCGCGATTCTTGCCGAGGGGACGTGGGGCAGCCAGGCGGTCGCAGCATGGTCGGCCAAGCGCAAAGCCGAAGTCGAACGGGTCAAATTGGCGATTGGCGAAATGGTTGTTTCTGGCCTTACCGTGTCGAAGTTGGCGGTTGCGGCAAGCATGCTGGACGACTTGGCGCGTGGGCGCGGGGTTGAGTTTTTGCCCGCATAAGCGTGGGCGTGAGCTTTAGCCTGCATAAGCAGGCATGGCAGCTAAGCGCGAATGCGTGCAGCGCCGCCAAGCAAAAAAGGGCGCCAAGCACAAAAGAAAGACCCACAAAAGAAAGACCCCAAGCAAATTACGCGCTTGGGGTCCGTAAGTTGTTGCCTCAACTCAGGCTTATCTGACCGGGCGACGGGGTGTCGGGGGATGGGGAGCCGCCCAGTCGGCCTTGATAGCTGGAAAATAGTCTCCGCCAGCATGAATACAATGCAGATCACGGTTTAGTGTTACCTGCTGCGTCAAAAAG
>Ga0193751_1000663_pt1 | contig 25264 bp, 30 predicted proteins | sample L1c2metaG_FD_143050 | JGI IMG/M metagenome (GOLD analysis project Ga0193751, IMG submission 143050) | Soil microbial communities from a riparian zone of the East river system, Colorado, United States - L1c2 | ecosystem: Environmental > Terrestrial > Soil > Riparian zone | place: USA: East River... | reverse complement strand
TGGGCATCGGCACCTATTGACGTCGATCATTGGAAATGGGAAAGCATGTCATTCGCGAGGGTAAGTCGAAGCAGATAGACAGGCAATATCTGCCATGGAAGAAATGGAATGTGGAGGCGAGTTATACCATCTTGTCAAGCACACTGACATAGATCAATAAGGACCGGATTTCTTGCGGTTGGCGTACCGACTAACTCAGTCGATCAGGGCGACATATACCAGATGTTTCGATGTCTAATCCTTACTCATTTGCCTTGGTGTCCGGGATAGTTGGTCTGCCTTCTGGCAGCCTGCTTCGGAAGGCTGGGAGGTGGTGCCGTCGCCCCTGGTTGCGGGGTCGAATGCGCCGGCTGAGACTGCGGCAAGGAGTGGCGGGATAGTCGCTGCATGCGGCGTACTATTGTGGGCCGATTTCACCTGCTAAGAGGGTGCGGTTGGCCTCTGCATTGCTGTGGAGTTGGCGAGCCCAATTGGCCCAGGTTGACAGAAGCTTTTGGGCCAACCGAAAGAGGCCATTTTGCCAGCACAATTGTCCGCAGATACCGTACTGGTCCGCCTCCAAATTCCGCTGGATAACCGATGGCGACACCAGCCATTGTGAGTGGCGTAGGAGCCTCAATTTGACGCCCGCCAATTTGTCCTTACAGTGCGATTCGCCGGGACAATCAAAACCGAGATTGCAGACAAGCTCTCCAGCCGTTGCCGGGGCCATATCGCCGTCAATTATCGACGTGCATTTCGGATATGGGGTCGTCTTGAATAGCCACTCTACTAGAATTTGTCGAACTGGTTGGTTGTGCCTCTCGGAGCAATCGAGACAAACAAGCCGACGGTGCCTTGAAGCAGTCGCAATTGCCACTCATACCAGGTCGCAGCAACGATTGCTGGAAGGGCTGAAGAGCGCGGCCAAAGTGGCTGCAATCCACCGCCTCGAACGCCGAGGAAAGCCAAAGGGAAACGTGGTTCTTTCGCCGGTGTATGAGCACCCGGAATTGGCATCCAACATCACCAGGAACTCGTCGGGCTTTCGGGTGCTTGATCGACTCGTCATACACGACAATTGTGCGCAGACTATTACCTGTTCGCGCACGTCGGCAAGGATACTTTTGTTTGGGTCGGACGGATGCCAATTAGTTCTTCGCGAGACTCGCATTGCCGCCTTGAAAAGTTTGCCCCGCTGAGGCAAAGAGAGACATTCCGAACATAGCGGGAGGGCTTTTACGGGCGCGGGCGCGGCCTGTCAACGCCCCGGAGCGAAGCGCAGCCGCAAGGCGTTCCGCGCTCTTGGCGGAACGGGGCTTGACGGGCTGTGACCCGGCGCCCGTACCCTCTTCCCGCTTCGGAATGGCTCGGTTACGGTCGCCGCGAAGCCTACTGCTGAACGCATCCGGCAACACCGGACAAGCGCCGGATGTGCGTCGGACAAACACCCGATGCCGCAGGCGCGGCGTCAGCAGTCCGGATTTCGCATCTTCGCGCAACCCTCGGCGGATCAACGTGTTTACGCGATGCCCGCCCGCAGCGCTTCTGCCGTTTACGAACGGAGACGGCAGGGACGCGGGAAAAATCTAAGTCGCTGCCTCACAACAAGTTTACGCACGTAAACGCGCCCGCCGCCTCCGGTATCCCTGCAGCTCCCTACTTGGGGATGACGTGTCCACCTCCTCCCCATGCGAAGCATGGCCAGGTTTTGACTTTCAACGTTTCCACGCCGAGCCACAACCGGCCCCCGCATCGGCCTCCACACGCCCTCATCGCATAGCATTCGCCACGCTTCCAGATAGCGAATCGGTGGTCTAATAGGCATCGCAAAGCGCGGCCAATCGGCGGGCTAATTGGGGTAGGAAACGGCGGCCAATTGGATCGGGATCGGGCCACGAATCGGGAGCGCAAAGGACGGCGAATCGGATCGGGATCACGGCACGGATCGGCGGCACATCCCCTCAATGAGCGCTATCGGGATTTTTCGCCAACTGAGGATCGAGACACGAACATCTGTCTTTTCTAAGGAAGGCGTGCACTCTTGACGATATTGTAGTAACTATCGACCCACTCACGATCACCTGAGAAGAACGAAACCGTACCTGACGGTCCGAAACATTCGACAACGTAGGCATCACCGAGAATCTGCTGAGTTCCCTCCAAACATAAATCCTCTTCAAACCCAGTCCGCACCCGGCGACGCTCCACAATGAGTTTGCCGCGACTCGCAAAAGAATCTCGCTCGGATGTGAACATGCTTTCGAACGGAATGTCTTCTCGTTCCATGCCATCTTTTAAGGACACAAAAGTCGGTCTGACGTATCGAGTGGCTGTCAGAAAAGCAAATGACGGACTCTCCGACGAGACATACCAAGCGAGTGGAACGGTGTAGATGGTTCGCGACAATTGAAGGTTGTTGCGATGCACAGCATGCCATGCGACATTCCGACTAGACGCCAGCAGGAGTCCCAACAGGAGTCTCCTGTGCACTGCGAGCCAATACACGAGTACCGCCGACAAGGCCACACCGACTACCCAGCGCCATCGCTTGCCGCTCGGCCAACGTGCCATGACCGCAGAGTTTACTGCATCAGCCGGAGAAATCAATAGGGTGAACGAACGTGTGCTAGTCAATTGACGTTAACAGGCGTTAGCACTTAGAACCATTCGGTTATGAGTGAAATTGATTCCATAACAATGTCGGCTCCTTTCTCCCGAGCCTTTTGGTTGGTTCGCACCACCAAAGCTTACTCGGGCTCGGGAGCCGACATTGTTATGGAATCAATTTCACCAACAACGATGGACCGCGAGGGGTGCGTCGGCTCGTCCGCAACTTTAGTCGGTGCTATGCCGTTCCCGAATGACGGGTAGAGACGAGGTGTAAAGCAGACTGAATAATCCGACTGCTCAGGAGTTGACCCAGGCGTGGTTGAAAATCCTGGTTCGGTCGGTAGGGTTGGAATTCTTGGAGATGGACCCCAAACAATACTGTATTGATACCTGAAGTAGTGTATTGCCGCTTTCTTCCTGTACCTGCTACTCTCTGCAGATTACGCAAAAGCCGCAATGGCGAAAGGTTTTCTTCTTAAGGAGATGAGCCCGTCATGAAATGGTTGCCCGGGGGCGAGAGCCAAGATATTGAGGACCGCCGCGATGAGAGCGGCAGTGGCGGTGGCTTCCAATTCGGCGGCATCCATCTGGGCATCGGTGGTGCGATTGTTCTGTTGATTCTCAGTTTCATTTTTAGGACCAACCTATTTACCCTGGTTGGCGGCGGGACAGGAGACCCCCGCACGCCGGTGGGCCAGGCGGAACCTTCTCGCGATGCCGCCGAGAAGCCCTTGGTACAATTTGTTTCGTACGTACTCGATGACACTCAGAACACGTGGACGCACCTTCTGCCGCAGCAGACTGGTACCCCCTATCGCCACGCCAAGCTGGTACTCTTCCGCGATTACACTCAGTCCGAATGCGGCGGCGCGGCATCCGCGACGGGTCCCTTCTATTGTCCCGAAGATGAGAAGGTTTACATTGACCTAGGCTTTTTCGATGAGCTGAGCCGAAGGTTCGGAGCGCCTGGCCAATTTGCAGAGGCTTATGTTCTCGCGCAACGAACTGGGGCATCACATACAGAAACTGACAGGGATTGAAGATAAGGTACATCAGCTTCAGGAAAGCAATTCACGCGAAGCGAAACCGCTATCCGTGAAACTTGAACTGCAAGCCGATTGTCTTGCTGGGGTCTGGGCGCATTCTACTCAAGAGCGCGGCCTGCTCGAGAAGGGAGACGTGGAATCGGCGCTGGGCGCTGCTTCTGCCGTTGGTGATGACCGCCTGCAAAAAATGTCCACCGGTAGTGTCAGACCCGAATCGTTCACGCATGGCTCCTCCCAGCAGCGGATGCGCTGGTTCAACACCGGTTTGAACAACGGGACCATCGCCGCCTGCAATACTTTCGTCCCGTCAGAGTAAGACAACAGCGTGAAGCGTGCGAATTTTCAACATTTTAGGGAATTTCACCAGCGAAATTCGTTCGTAAGTTATTGAATGTTCGTCTGCCGTAAGACGCTGAAATTCACTGAAATTATCGCTTTGGTTCCTTTTTCAACAGCCACGAGATTTTTCGCCAACTACCGATTGGAGCCTTGTTTGAGCCGCGTGCTACGATTCCATCGTGTTCAATCTCGGTAATCCGAAAACTGGTGGCGACTGGATCGTCCATATAGCGGGGGCGATTGTTGCAATATTCCTTGTCTGGTGGATGCTGCGACTCTATGTGCTGTAGTGCCCGCCGCCATGCTCGTGATAACGAAATCAGTCGATACACCGGCGCCCGAGTTCTGAGCGTAATCGTGATTTTTCAACATTTATCGCGGAGGCAACCAGGACTCGTATTCTTTGTAATTGCTTATGGCAAATCCGAGTTCGGGATTTGATTTCCCACGAACGCTAGCAACCACCCCCTGGGAGGTCACTTGCAGCACTGAGAGTTCGCTCAGGACCCAGGCTCCGGGTTCGCTCCCTCCATTCCATACTTCGTACTCTGTTACCGGTTGTGCTTTATCCATGACGCGAGCGGTTTGCTTATCTGCATAGGTCAGTTGTATCGGTCGACCCGCTTGGATTTTGTTATCCAGCATTATGTAGACGTTGACCGCGTTGTCCTCAGAGTGATTACGTCCAGTTAGACGGACGATCCCAGTCATCCACCACAGTTGGTCGAGAGCGTAGAACTCGCCGGGGACAAAAACGTAAGGCTGCTTGGCGGGGATCGAGGTGGTTAATGCCTTCCCGTTGTTTTTGCTGTCACAGCTCAAATATTTGACGTCGTAACGACATGAGACGATCGTTGTAGGAGACGCGAAAGGTACTTTCGAGCGCAGCGCCTTTGGGCGTTTTCGACCCGGGTCTATCGTAAGCGAAAACCCATTAGGCAGGAACTGGGCATCGAAATGGAAGACTTGCACGACATAGGTTGGGCCAGCAAGGCTCTCCACAACTTCATATTCGCCGTTCCGAAGATGCCAAAGTTTCCAGTGAGCCAACAACTTATTTCGGTCCTTCTGGGCGACATAGTCTCCTTCTGCGGCCAGAGTCCGATCTGCAGCGACTGCCGGACGGCTGAAAAGCAACGCGATTGATAAGAGAAGTGGCACCAACTGGGTCATCGCGCAACTCTGCCCAATGCGTGCTTGAAAGTCAACTGTTGTAACCAGGCGTTATCACTCAGAACCCCGGTCAATGAGTGATATGGGGATTTTTCGCCAATCTGGACCGCGCGACATTAACTGGGTAGTTGATTTGTGGCTGAAAGCCTGTTGGATTCAAGCGGTTGGCTGATGAGCTACGATTTACCTGTGGTGCATTGCCAATGCGTCTATGTTTGGTTAGAAAAGGTTGCGAGATGCGATGTTCTCGCCAGACAGCGATGGTCTTAGTGGCGGTCACGTTCATTTGTGGCATCCGACCACGGGCACAGGAACCGGAACAGACTCCCACGGCAGGTCATCCCCGCTGGCAAGTTGATGTGCAGCAATTCGGGTACGAGGGATTCCCTCGCAAGAGTGTGAGACCGTTGCGCCTCGCTGTGAATTTTGTAGACAACGACCACGTGGCTATCGCTTGGGTGACCCCGGATACGACCCCGGAAAACAAGCGAAATGCTCCGAGGGTTGGTGAACCGGCCTGCCTGCACGCCGTTATCCTCGATGCCAAGACAGGACTGAAACAGAGTCAAAAGGACTGGTCAACGCCTTACTATCCGGCTCCGCATTTGTTCGGGCTTCCCGATGGGAGAGTTTTGATTTGTAGCGACAACTCCCTTCGTCTCCTTTCCGTTAGCCTCGATATAGTCCGGGAACAAGAACTACCGAATCACGGAACTTGCGGGAGTCTGCGTCTGCTACTCTCGCCGAGCAAAAACACTCTCCTCCTTTCGATACGTGCTGAGCACAGCCGTCATCTGGAACTGCTGAATGTACAGACCTTCGCGGCTTTATCCAACTGGAGGGAGGAGCAGGGAAGAGGAGACATTTCTAGCGAAACAGCGGCGTTCTCTGACCATTGGCTGGCGGGCTACTGCGGTGTGCCCGCGGACTTATGTCTCCGTCGAATCGGTGAGGAGTGGCATCCGATTCGGATAACCGGCTTAGATACCCGAATGGATAAGCGGCAGCGTGTTCCAGTCTCGTTTGTTAGCAACGATGTGTTGGCGATTCAACGCGGCGTCACCACTGTAGCCACGGTGTCGGGTGATGTGCTGTTCAAAATCACCTTGCCCAAGGAACACTACCTGTTGGCGCCCGTAACCTCTGCCGGGGAGCAAAGATTCGCGGTAATCGAAGGCCGACTCAGGGGTCTGAGAAGTGAACCTCTCGACATGTACCCCTTCGGATCAAATGATCGGGCGCTTGTCTACAGCATCAAGGATCGCCGCGCCATCTTCTCACTTAAACTGAAGGGAACTTCCCCTTGGACGCCGTGGAATATCCATGAACATTTCTTGGCTGTCTCACCAGATGGCACGTCCCTCGCTATATTTTCAGACAGTCTCCTGACCGTTTATCCACTTCCCAAGGACAGCGAGAGCCAGCACTGAAGGCGGCTTGATCACGTCAACTGATGAAACCAGGCGATTTCACTCAGAACCCGTCAATGAGCGTTATCGGGATATTGCGACAACAATGCCGGAACACGTTCACTGTTGTTTGTCAGCGCTGGCCGTACCACCAGAGATACAGAAACCCGAGGGCACTGATGGCGAGCAGCACTTCAGGCCAATGTTGCAGGATTGATGAACTTAGTTTGCCGCTCCGGTTGAAATTCATGGGCCCCCCAAAAAAAAAGAAACAACCCAGCCTCCCGAGGTATCCAGATGGAGTCTGGTAAATGGGCAAAGAGGGAGCCCTGCGGAGAGCTATCTGCGTAAAGAGTCGACTATTCTTTCCGCCGCCTTGTCTGTGATCGAAATCACAGAAGATTGTTCTGGGACGCTAGTTTGAACAGCCCTCCCCCGAAGCCTGCTCAAGTAAGAGATTAGCTTCTGTCCAAGAGTTGAGGAATGGCACCCTCGTGGGGGCTAAATGATCCCATTGGCCGATTGTTGGCGAAAACAGGCGTTTACACTAACTGAGAATCGCCGTAGTTGGTGAAATGGCGATTTTTCGCCAGTTGACCTATGCCTCAACACACTGGGAGGCGAGGTTCACCCCAGCTGGGGCGTAGAACGCACTGAAGGAACTCCAGGAATCGGAAAGCCCTCGCCGTAGTCACTTTTGCAACCATCCTTGTAACTCCATCCAATCGGTGAACCTGTCGATCCAATGATCCACAGGTAGCTTTTGCTTTCGCATTGCGAAGCCGTGGCCACCTTTCGAGTAGATGTGCAGTTCGGCCGATTTGTGCACGGCGATCCACTTCTCGTACAAGAAAACACTTACCGGCGCGAGTCCGAGTTCGTCGTCGGTGGCAGCGGCCACAAACATGGGCGGCGCATCCGCTGGAACGGTAGCATCTTTTGAAAATCCCAATGCGGGCGCATAGATCGGAGCCACGAAGGCGGGCCGACCTTCAGGCAGGTAATGGAAGGCGACTCCGGCCGTGACCGCTCCACCAGCGGAGAATCCGATGATGCCGACGCGGTCGGGGGAAACTCCCCATTCCGACGCGTGCTGCCGAACATAGGTGACGGCCGCTAACCCATCGGCGACGGCAAGGGGAACCATCTTCCCTAACATGTCACGAAGTTTCTGCCCGTCTTTAAGCATCTCGTTCAATTCCTGTTCGGCGTCCTCGCCGGTGTGCGCCAGGCGGTACTTCAACACAAAGGCGGTCACGCCTCTGGCGGCCACGTACTTGGCGACATCGTTGCCCTCAATGTTGATGGCGAGAGCCATAAAGCTGCCGCCGGGGCAGATCACCAGTGCGGTGCCGTTTCTCAACTCCGGAGAAGGCTTGAAAACGGTCAGGCTCGGCTTGGTCACGTTGGTGACGACTTCCGTGCCCGAGATTTTCGAGAAGTACTCTTTCTCCGGATAGTTCTCCTGAGTCGAGTTAGGCCCCGCACGGGTGGGAAGAGGAATGACATCCTGAGCGGCTCCGAGGGTCGCCAGGAACCCCACCACGCAAAGGGTTCGAATGAGGAATGTTTTCATGGTCGCGTAGTTTAGCAGAGAGCGCGCCTGGGAGAGTGATTTCAGACGGGTGCCAACTCCATCACACCGTTCCCTTGCGGGTTCCAGCGGATCCACGTTGGGATTTCCACTTTGAGCTAGACCCCAACGAAGCATTGCTGGCGAAATCACCGTTTACGCTCACAACCCGGTCACTGAGTGATATCGGGATATTTCAACAACTGCTAAACAACCTAGCACTGTGCTAGACTGTCCCGAAACGCTTCCCTCGCCCGTATCCCTTTCCCGGACTTAAACGGAGCAAGGAGTACAACTGATTTACAACTTCCTCAAAGGAGGCGAAATGAGAATTAAAAACCTGTTGTTGATTTGCATGTGCTGTGTCATGGTTGCGCCGGCGGTTTGGGGCCAAGCGGCGAATGGCCCGGCCAAGTCCGGCATTCTGGGATATTTGGATCCTCAAACCGGTGCATTTCGCCCTGTCCCTTCAGGGGCCGAAGAAGGTCCAGATGCTACACCTCTAGCGACATTTGGAGGGACAATAACCGTTACGCTCACAATCACCCTCAAGACCACCGGCCTCACCAACATCACCTGCTCGGAGGAGGTCTCCGTGCTTGATGCTGTTCAAACCAGCCCGCGTTTCTTCGCCGAGTCGAACACCGTAGTCGCCACCGGAACGGGGGGCACACGGACGTGCAAGCTGTCGATACCCTATTCTTGGGCACTCGCAACCCAATCCAGCGACAGTATGTCCACCAGCTACGCGGTTTTCGGTAACACAGGCACTGGGCTGCCACAGCGCACCAGCGGCCTCTCTCCACTTGACACCAGGAAAGTCCCGGCAAACGGCGCAACCACTGCCCTTACTGCCGCCGTCACCCTCTAAACATCGGGGCGGGTCTGAACTGGGACCCGCCTTTTTTTCTGCAGCCAGGATGTTGCCTTTCGAACGCGCCTGCCCTGGCTCTCCTTCGCGGAACAGTAGCAGATGCGTGAAAATTCGTGAACGCGTCGCATTACATTAATTGTCGAAAGACGTTTCCACTCACGACCCGGTCAATGAGTGCAATGGGGATTTTTCACCAATTGACATCTTGACATCTGGTCTTGTACGGGGTGACGGGTGATAATTTCTGTGTTTTGCTTCTTGCTCGGGCCATGAATAACGAAAACGAAAAAGGCAGGGAACACGATCTCCGGCAACGCATCGTGAGCCTGATTCGGGCGAACGAGCAAGCTTTGAAGAAGCCGATCACAAATGAAGAAGTGCAGAAGCTGAAGGCTGCGGCGGCCCGACTCGATCAGATGTTGAAAGCCGCAGTGGACGCGGACGGGCAAGTGCTAAGGAGCGCGGCGGCTCGACTCGATCAGTTGTTGGAAGACATCGCTACTGGGAAAGATGTCACCTATGACCTCAAGCGGCGAAGAAACTGGCAAAAAAGAGAGGATGGCTAGAAATTTCCAAGGTCAATGAGTGCAATCGGGATTTTTCGCCAACTACGGAACGCTCGCGGAAATAGCGGCATGACCCCGCACTGACCAGCTCACGAGAGTAACAACCCACGTACCAGTCCGCTTTCGCAGAATCCACAGATGGCTTCCGAGGGCTTGTCTGGGAGTCGAGTTTTCCGCCGACGAAAATGTGGTTCGGTAGCTCGCGGTCAAGTAAGCAATCTCGTTTGAACCTCGAATACGACGGTCACTAATCTCAATGGAGTGAATTCTCGTCGTCCTACGCGCCATCTGCGCCGAAACCGCCGCACGCCCAAGCAGAGGCTGCGCGTCAGGCGGCCACAACTCGATGTCATCAGCGCACAACGCCATCAAGCTATGATCGTCTCCAGCGACTTCGTACTCGATCCAGGTGGAATGGATCTGCTCAATCTCTCGGATAGCATCTTCTGTGAGTTCGTTCATATCGCGAGTATGGATAGCAGACGCGCCTATCGCTCCGCAAGGCCGCACTTTGGATACTTGTTCCGGCAAACTCTCTCTCTCGATTCCGGGAAGCTTATAGTTGTCGCAATCAGGCGATTACACTCAAAACCCCGGTCAGGATCAATGAGTGAGATGGTACCGGCGAAGCGAAGGCGCGTCTCGATAGGTTTCTGAGCGCGTGTCCCTAGAGTCTGCCCTTCACCAAATCTTGAAGACGACAATCAAAACGACGGACAGCGCGGCGAAGATGATCCACAGGTGCTTGATGATTCGTTCGGCGATATGTCTCGCATCGGCAGAGACTTCCGTGCGCGGATCGAATGGGAAGTCGGCTATGTCAACTTCTTCCTAACTGGCGGCCTCCATCCAGCGATGGTTCCGAGAAGTGATAGGTGTCACCCGGCAGAATGAGTCTGCGCCCGTCCAAGTCTGGATGATGGCCCACTTAAAATCAAGCAGCTTGGAGTTATCCTGTCCAACGGGATGGCCCCCAAGGGAGGTTGGGAGTGTAATCGGGATTTTTCTCCAACTAGCAAAAGTGGGCGACAGCGAAAGAGACGGTCGCATACGCCAAAATCCCAAGAAGGCCCACACCAGCCAGTTTTCCACTTGTGTCGTATTCCTCCAGCAGATGTGCAAGAGAGTAATGCTCCAACGGGGACGGTACGGGGGTACATGGACGCTCGGCTTCTTTACATTGCATCCCGACACAGCGAAGATTGCCATTGAGACAGTCAGGAGAAAGTGTAACTGTGCCCATCAGTGCAAAATCTAACAGTCAACTTGCGCGGGTAGCTGCGAACTTAGCGATTGGTGTCGTTGGCCTGATGATTGTTCGCCTGATCGCCTCGGCCCTGCCCATGTTTCACGACGCCGGGTGGATTGTCGAAGGCAAGCTAACGGTGCAGGCCGGTGTGGTAATCGCGGTGGATGCTCTGTTGCTCACTGTCCTGGTTCGGTTCGCAATCGAAATTCGCGCCTTCTTGCTGGTCCGTTTTCCAGCCATTTCCAGCTTCGGGAACATGGCAGCAAGTCTGGTCTTTCTGATCGTCACGGGAATCGCATATACCGACTTCAAACCCGTGGTGCATGCCTGGCCTGACGTCAAGCCGGTTTATCTTTGGAGCTTCTTTGCAGTTGCTGCCGCCTTGCTAGCCGGTATCGTAGTCCTCATCTTCCGCGAAAGAGATTCGATGGCCGCGCTGATCTTACGTCAGCCTATGCCCAATCGTCCTTCAACCCAACATTCCGATGCGGACGAATCAACGGCAGCTGCTGCCGGAAGATAGTCCGCAGGCGAACTTGACGCTAGCAGGCATTGCGCTCAAAGCCCCGCTGCTGGGGTCAATAAGTGAAATCGGGATGTTTCGCCAACAACCGTGCGAATCCCGCTTGTCATAGTGCTAGGGTGCCTTGGGGTAGTCGGGTAGCTTGTGCCTCTCGATCAGGTCTTTGCAGGCGTCTTCAATGATGTCGCTTGTAGCATCCATCACGGAAATTAGCTTGCCCACAACCTGCGTGCCTGCCGCATAGTCCTTCAAGTAACACTCGCACTGTCGGAACTGCGCTGGTACCAGCCTTATCCACTGCTCCACCGATTTCCGCTCTTCCTCCGAAAGATCGGTGATCATTGGGACTTTACTATTCGTCAGGTTGTACCTCCCTCTGCTTTTCCAGTCCTTCGTCCTTCTAAGGTCATCATAGCGAACCACCAGAGGGAGTGCTAACTGTCGCAAACAGGCGATTTCACTCAGAACCCGTAGTTGGCGATTTTGCAACACCTAAGCTGACGGCCACCGGTCTACGGCGATGCCAAGCTCTTTCAGCAGATTCAGCAGTTTTGCTCGGTTGGCCTCGATGCGTGCTGGGTCTTTTTCCCTGGACAATATCCCCATGTCCTGGACGACCACAACCAAGCCATAAGGCCATGCTGAGTCAGGCAATTTCTCCAACGTTAGGGGAACTGACTCGACAGAGATGACTTGCCCAACAGGAGTCATTCCAACGATTTCTATGCCGTCACGTCGAACGATCAGGTAAGGATTCTTCCAGCCCTTGGCATCTTGCACCGAGTGGTACTTCTTCGGGTCAGACCCAGGGATTCGATCTTGCAGGGATCGAGAGGTCTGATTGCAGCCGATGCACGCCGCCGCCACCAGTTGGGCGAGCAATAAGCCAACCAGCGACCCCGTCTTCAAGGCACCCATTGACGCTCCTGAACATTACTGACACCGAACATCCGAGATTAGTTTCTACCCTTTGTGATAGTTGACGAAACCAGGCGATTTCACTCTTTGAGAATTGGCCCGTGGTCAGTGAGCGTAATGGGGATTTTTCGGCAACTACTCTTTTGAAATACCGCCAACTTTCGGGCTTTCATTGACTTGCCCTCGCACCCCCGCCTACCATGGCTCGATTCCATGATCGGCCAGACCATCTCGCACTACCGCATCCTTGAGAAGCTGGGCGGCGGAGGGATGGGTGTCGTGTACAAGGCCGAGGACACTCGCCTTGGCCGGTTCGTGGCCTTGAAGTTCCTGCCCGAAGAAGTAGCTCACGACCCCCAGACCCTGGAACGTTTTCGTCGCGAGGCCCGTGCCGCGTCCGCTCTTAACCATCCCAACATCTGCACCATCTATGAAATTGACGAGAGCGAGAAGCGAACCTTCATCGCGATGGAATTGCTGGAAGGAAATACTCTCAAGCATCTGGTTTCGGGGAAGCCACTGGAAATCGACACGGTTCTGGACCTGGGCATTCAGATCGCCGATGCCCTGGATGCGGCCCACAGCAAAGGCATCGTGCACCGTGACATCAAGCCGGCAAACATCTTCGTCACCGCACGCGGTCAGGCGAAGGTACTCGACTTCGGGCTCGCCAAACTGACGCTTAAGCCTGAATCGGCGACGGGAACTTCCGCGCTCACCGCGACCCTCGACGAAAACCTGACGAGTCCCGGCGTTGCGATTGGGACGGTGGCTTACATGAGCCCGGAGCAGGTCCGGGGAAAAGAACTCGATCCGCGCACTGATCTATTCTCCTTCGGCGCAGTTCTCTATGAGATGTGCACGGGAATGCTGCCTTTCCGTGGCGATACCTCGGGAGTGATCTTCGATGCGATTCTGAATCGGGCGCCGGTCGCGCCCGTGCGCTTGAACCCAGGAGTTCCTGCCAAGCTGGAAGAAGTCATTAACAAAGCCCTGGAAAAGGATCGCGAAATCCGTTGTCAGTCCGCCGCGGAGCTGAGGGCCGACCTTAAGCGCCTGAAGCGGGACACGGAAACTGGAAGAATCTCGACCCAGGTGCCGGCGAGCATTGGCACCCCTCCTTCCACCGGGAAGTGGCAGGTCGCCGGGGCCGGCCTGATGGTCTTAGTACTCGCTGGGCTGGTGGTGGGATGGTTCGCGTGGCATCGGGCGTCGCGGTCGAGTATGTCGCATCCGCTGGCCACTCCACAACGCTTAACCTCAAACCCGACCGAGAACCCGATTTCCGCTGTGGCGATATCTCCCGACGGAAAATATCTGGCCTATTCCGACAAGACTGGCACCTACTTGCGTCTGATGTCCACCGGAGAAGTACACCCTCTATTGTCGAAGAATACTGATGTTCAGTTCCTGGCCTGGTACCCAGACAGCACACAATTGCTGGCCGCCTGGTCCTCGTCCCAGGCCACGAAAATGGGCCTTTGGGTGTTGTCCATCCTGGGCGGAAACCCGAGGCAGGTCAGTGACGAGGGCTGGTCAGCTTCAGTGTCTCCCGATGGCTCACAAATCGCATACCTTAAGTCAGCGGGATTCGGAGAAACCGGGCAGGAAATCTGGCTCATGCGGGCGGACGGAACCGATCAGCGCAAAATCATCTCACTCTCCGAGGATGGAACAGTGTTTGCGTCGCCGGCCTGGTCCCCGGATGGGCGCTGGATCGCGTACGTGAAGTTACAGTATGGACCGTACAACAATGAAGCCTGGATCGAACTTTTCAATCTGGAGCACAGGACCAGAAGTGTGGCCGTCGCGGAGCCACGGCTAGATTGGGCGCTCAAATGGCTAGCCGATGGGCGGCTGCTTTACTCTGTGGACGAACCACCGCCGAGCCAGAACACCTCGAATTTCTGGATAGTAGGCATGGACTTGAGTACCGGCCATCCTAGCGGGATTCCTTCCAGAATCACAACTGGCGACGACTTCGTAGATCAGCCCAGCGTCACCGCCGATGGCAAGGGTCTGGTGTTTAACCGGCTCAAACCACAACTGGATGTTTTCCTGGCGGAATTCTTCGCCAAGGGGCCGCGACTGGGCACGCCCCGCCGCCTTACACTTGACGACGCCGACGACCTTCCCTTCGATTGGACGTTCGACGACAGTGCCGTGTTGTTCATCTCCAACCGAACTGGCACGAGTAACATCTTTAACATTTTCCGGCAACGGGTTGATGCAACCTCTGCCGAAATGCTGATCTTCGGTCCTGATCAAAAAACGATTGCGCGGCTGAATCCTGATGGCTCTCAGATCCTCTATTTGGTACCGCCGAGTCCGAAGGACAATGGTGGCCAGCGGCGTTCGGAGCTATCCAATGCAAATATTCTAGAGAGAGACGTGCAAGCTGTGCGTCTAATGCGAGCGCCCATCACTGGAGGCCCGCCTCAGACCGTCCTTGAGGCTCCGTACATAATCAATTACCAATGTTCGCACGCACCTGCCAACATCTGCGTATTAAGCAAAGGGGAACCGAAGCAGTTCATTTTCTCCGTGTTTGATTCCGTGAAGGGCAATCCTCGCGAAGTGGCAAAGCTTGAGGAGCCGGCAAACGGGTGGAACTGGGGCCTTTCTCCAGACGGAACTTCCATTGCGGCCCTCAAATTCAGCGCTAGCGATAGCCGAATTCGGGTGATCTCGCTCAAGGGACAGCCCACTCGCGAGATCACAGTAAAAGGTTGGAACAGTTTCACTTCCCTGGACTGGGCGGCGGATGGAAAAGGCTTTTTCATTTCCAGCAACCCTACCGGCCACCTGTCCACTCTGTTATACGTGGACTTGTTGGGCAATGCTTATCCGCTCTGGCAAGTGAAGAACTTCCAGGCCACTTGGGCCATCCCTTCTCACAACGGAAAATACGTGGCCATTCCAGCACCGACGATCGGTAGCAATGCCTGGATGGTGGACAATTTCTAAGCCAGCACTTTTCCATCCTGAACGCCAGCCCTGACACTCATCCTGGCAGCGGCCGAGAACGAACGTGCAAGGTTCTGGTGGCTAGAAGAATCCTGCCTATCGTTCGAAATTACCCATAACTGTCGTAATCAGGCGTTTACACTCAGAACCCGTCGTTGGTGTAGTGCGCGATTTTGCAACTGTTATCAGGCCAGGCGTAGGCCTTTGGGGACATTCCTGTGCCAGAAGAAACCGTTTTGTCAAAACCTTGGCACTAGACGTAAATTAACCTTTAAGCAGCGCAAGTAAAATCGGCCTGACGACTGCCGGGCAGGCCGCATCCGGAGGGTTAGTATGCCAAGGAAGGCTAGGCTATTTGCATCGAGTTCCGGTTCTGCGGCTCGTGGATTTTTGAAGTTCCGGGCGAACATTCCACCTCGATGGATAAAAAATGCTCAGACCTCACGTAAGAGAATTGAACCGGAGATTGTTGAGGCACTGCATTCCATGATAAGCATAAGGAGAAATCGCCCCCGGGCGCATGTTGCTCTCAAGAAAGCCAACCACGAATTCAAAGCGGTACTGAGCCGCTGGGAAACAGCTTATAACAAAGAAAATTTTTATCGAGGAATACGGATCCTTTTAGAGCTTCAGCGCAACGGGTCATCCAAGCTGTGACTCTCCAGCCCATTATTTCAAGTGCTTGTTGACCGCCTTGGTCATCTGAAACATGTCCAATTTCTTACCGCCGAAGATCGGTTGCAACTTGTCGTCGGCCAAGATTTCCCGTTTATTCTTTGGATTCTGAAGATTGTGCTTCTTGATGTGCGCCCAAATCTTTTTTGTGACTTCACTTCGAGGCAGCGGTTCTGTGCCGACAATCTTGGCCAGGTGCTCTGAAGGCTGCATTGGTTTCATAAAAGCGCTATTCTTTGCTTTAGGTGTTGTCTTTGCCATTTCTCTCTCCGTCCATGGGCAAGCGTGCCTAACTTCGCCATCACAGGAATTGTAACGGATCAGGTTGGCAGATGGCGCGTAAAGGCAAAGGTGTCGGTACAAGGCCGATTTGCCGGGTTGTGAGTGTAATCGCGATATTACATCAATGATGCAAGAAAAGGCGCGCACTCACCTCTGCTCCATAGCGCGTTAGACAATCCAATCTGCATACGGTTATGTTCGGAATGTCATCGGATTGCGTAACCGCCATCGACACGAATCGTAGTACCGGTAACGAAGTCCGATGCCCGCGAGGCCAAGTACACGGCCGTTCCGGCAAGCTCCTCCGATTGACCCCATCGACCGGCGGGAGTCCGCGCAAGAATTTCGTCGTTCATGGGCATTGAACGTACAGGCGCCGTCATGTCCGTTTCAATCCACCCGGGCGCGATCGCATTGACTTGAATGTTGTGCGGGGCGAGTTCAATGGCCATTGACTTGGTCAGTTGGACGATCGCCCCTTTCGCTGCGCTGTAAGAGGGAACGAGCCCAGATCCAAAGAACGAGTACATGCTGCCAATGTTAATAATCTTTCCACTTTTACGGCTAAGCATCGATCTGGCAGCGAGCTTCGAAAGAAGAAAAACTGCGTTGAGTTGCGTCTCGATGACGTTGTCCCAATCTTCAGGTTTTTCCTGCAACACACCTCCGCTCAGCGACACGTTGCCCGCATTATTGACTAGGATGCTGACCCCCCCGAGTTCGCTCTCGACCCTGTTCAGCGCGGGCTCCAGTCCGGCGCGGTCGGTCACATCCACCCTCACAGCGATCGATGAAACGCCGATCGCCTTCAATTCGAAAAGCACCCGCTTGTTCTTTTCTTCGTTTCGTCCAAGCACTGCTACGGCAGCCCCGGCTTCGGCCAGTCCGAGCGCGATCCCGCGGCCAATACCGCCATTGCCACCCGTCACGACAGCCACTCGGCCGGTTAAGTCAAATAATGCAGGTGTTTTCATTAAGCACTCCCCATTTCGAATCTGCTTTCCAAACTCTGGACGTGGTAGGTGATGTTAACAGGCGTTTACACGTTTTGACCGCTGGTCAATGAGCGAAATCGCGATTTTACGAGAACTGTTACCATAGCGCCTTAAAGGATTCCATCATGACAATAGATGAGTCACATTTGGGTAAACGTTTCAAAGTACCGAAATCAGGAGCGCCGCAAGCACTAGCTCGAGTGATGACTTATGGTTTGATCGTGTTGGCACTAAGCAATGCCGAAGTCCTTGCATGCTCGGACGGAGAGGTAAAAACGTGTCGACGCACCGACGGTTCCGCCGGAACGCAGGTTTGTGTCGACGGCAAGTGGCGCAATTGCGATGTGGCGCCCGTTCCAAGGTCTCTCGTTATTGGCGATCGCAACGACTCGACCTCGGTACTCGCGGACGCCGATACTTTCTCCCGAACGTGGTTTTCAATCAGCGACGACGAAGAAGCGGCCCAAACCGACGGGGATTTCCCCAAGTCCCTGAACCAGCCGCCGTTGTGGTGGTATGGCGCGAAGATCGAAGCACTCGTGCGAATTTACGACCTTGTCGCGCCGCTCGATTCGGTACGTGGGGACCGCTATCTGGAACGGTTGCGGAGAATCCTTTCGGAGGTGCTTGCCAATCGTGATGACAAGCGTCGCTTGCCGAACGGACAAGTCCCGATGGATGCCTTTCGCCATCGCGTCATGGCGGGTTGGGGAGGGATCACCCATGATCGCGACGATCTCTTCAACACCGATGCAGTGACCTCAGCTCTGATGACCTACGGTATGGCTGCATTTGCCCGGCGCGTAGCAGACGATCCCGCCCTGCAAGCGCGCCACCCGTCCTACCGGCAGAACGCGGTTGACTTCATCAATGCCTCGTTGGAAACCTTCAATGCGTTCCTTCCTGAACTGCACCTGTCTGACAACGACCCGGTTGCTTACCTGGACGTGCCGCTTGGCTACGCACAGCTAAAATGTGTCAACGGTGCCTCAAGCTGTAACGGGTATCGAGAGACGGCAGGCAAACCGCTCGCCTATAATGAAAACCTTTCGATGATGAAGGCGCTCGCCGACACGGCGCTGGCGGCGAACAGCGCGTTGTATCGAGGATCGGCGGCTGCGACCCAATCCGGCCTCACACTGGCAACGAAGACCGCCCCGCTTCTAATAGCGAAGGATGTAGAGTATTTCAGTCGTCATCTGGACCGCAACACACATACCTTTCCGGGAGTGACGTTGATCGATTGGTACACGCAAGAGCCCGACCCGCCGAAGCACGTCCGGGAAGACACGGGGCATGCGGGCTTTGTGCTATCTTCGCTCGCAGTGATATACGAAGACAAGGACAGATTAGATTCATTGCTGGAAGATCAGCATCGGCCGGAAAGAGTGCACCTAAGCGATCAATTTTTCGATTCGTTCGTGAAGACTTTCCTGAGAAGCGTGTGGGTCTATGATTTTCAGGACGCCAGCGGCCCGCGAAACATTTTGAAGGGTTACATGGACCCCGGAGACCACGCGAATTCATCGAACGAAGACAATTACAATGGAGCCTGCGCCGGTTGGGTAACACTCGCGCGGTTCGATCCGTGGGTATGGGTCAGGTGCCGCGACGTGGTCTTTCATCCGCCGTGGAGTCTGAATGCGGCTAACCACGCAGCGCTTCTAAGGTATCGCCCCCCGGTGGCTTCCGGTCCACGTGCTACTGGCCCAATCATTCACGATCATCGGTAAGCGAGCTGCAAATTGTTACATCGGCGGTTAGCTTTGCACAAATTCGCTGATCCGTGGCACGTCCCCTCCCGGGTCTAACAGTAGCTGGCGGTACAAGAGAATTAGAACCAGAGCTATTGCAAAAAGAGCAACAGTGGGGTTTGGCCGTAACCGAGGCGTATATCACTCACACCTGGCCGATGAATCGTTTCATGGTCGGCCAATTTTAACGTAGGTTCCGTGGTCTTCGAGGGTTGACACCCTAACTGTTGCAGTCAGGCGTTAGCACTCATTGATCGGGTTATGAGTGTAATCGGGATTTATCGACAGTTTTGAGATCATGTCATTCGCAACAGATTCGACAATTCCCGCCTGAATTACGCGATTCACACACTACCCGCAACAGCTAAGCGGCAAGGTCCACGATTATGTCAACCCACTCGCCATTCAAATAAACGTTTCCGTCATTTGCAAGCACGAAGACCAGCGCCTTTGGCTGTTCCGAGAGTGTTCTCGCTTCAATCCAATCGGCGATGTAATAGTCCGCCTCCGGACCGAGTCCTTCTTCCCGATTTGATAAAACTCGGGTTACGACCGCTTTCTGCCTAAACCCTTTATCTGCGTGTATCGCGAACTCGAATTGCTGGCCGATCTTGATCTCTGATTCCATGCTTATCATCCTTTCCGCTTTGCCTCTCACTCCCATTTGTGGTTGATTCAGCAGACCGCAATTCGCTGATACCGAGTCGAGGAGACGAGCATTCTACCGCGGGGTAAACCCTCAAATGATGAAATCAGGCGATTTCACTAACTGAGAACTGCCGACCGCCGGATGCACCGTGGGTGGTCGGTTGTTAGTGTAATGGCGATTTTTCACCAACTGCTCGGGGGACCGCTTAGAATCGGAATAGAGACAGCGTGTCGCCCTTGCTAGCCTAAATCCACCGCTCCGGAGAGAAGCCCCTTGCCTACAAAAAGTTCGCCATCCTATAGCGAAGACTTCGCCATCGCCACGAGGGACCTCACAGTGACGCGCTTCGAGCGCGAGGTTCGCACCACACAAAAGGATTTGGTTGACCAGCTTTTCAATTCCAGTGAGAAAAGACTTGCCCGGATATTGCTATTGCTGGCTCAATTCGGCAAGGAAGGTAAGCCCGAGATTTTAATCCCCAAGATTAGTCAGGAGTCCCTCGCAGAGATGGTGGGCACAACCCGGTCGCGGGTTAGTTTTTTCATGAACAGGTTCAGGGAGATGGGGTTCGTTGACTATGATGGGAGCGGATTGCAAGTTCATAGTTCACTGCTCAACGTTGTTCTCCACGACTAGCTGCCGCGTCCAATCCCACAGACGAAGCTCCGAGACAGCGATGAGCTAATCCGGAGGGAACCCCCATTTTCGTCGCAACCAGCACTTCCAACAAGGTGGCGGTGTTACGAACGCTTCCCGAGATCGTGATGAGTGCTTCTTCGACCAGGGGATGTTGTTCCGCCAAAGAGTCAAGACGGTCACTCACGTGGTAGAGTTGCTTCACTTCGTGCAGGATCGCATTCGAATGCATGGGGTACGCTGCTTTCCTGAGAACGTTAACGAGAGAAAACTTCAGGTGGCCTGACTTAGTTCAGGGAACCTGATGGAGGGTTCGGGAGTTTGTCTCTGTATATTCGAACATTCGAACCCCTCATCAAAACCGAAAATAAGGTCAAGTGTCGTGACAAGCGCTCATCCGTTAGGAGTTAAGTTAGCCGCGCCAACGAGAGTATCCCCAGCCCCCGCCACCGAGCAAAAACACCACCAACAGAACAATCAATAGGGTTTCCATGTTGTACCTCGCTTGATAGGAAGCTGGACTGGCCTTTGTAAAGGTCGTCTCAACCTCTCACTACACAACATGATAGAACTGGCGAAGACGGATGTCTGATCACATTAGACCACTTTGAGCCGCTCGATTTGATAGTGATTGGATGAGTCGCGGTCAACCCCCTGCGCCACCGCATTTATCCAAAAGTATTTGTCAGACCTGTGCAGTTTAGACCAGCCGAACCATTCTTTCGAAGCCTATGCTGTATCTATTGGGGAAATGCACAGTTGCGAAATGGCGCTCCTCGGACGTTCTTCGAAAGAACAATCAAAATGACTCATAGCAAAAAATCTATACCTGCGCTGCGTAAGTCTCCAGAACCGCCCCTGTCGTACCTCGGAGCGACCCCTGACTCAGACCGTGCCAAGAGGCCACCGCTCGCAGAGCCGTCTGCCACTGGCGAGGAACTAAATCCCGGAGATCGCGTCGAGGGTTTGGGCAACTTCGGAATACCGACTGGCGAGTTGGGAACAGTTGAACAGACGAACGAAGAGGACGCAGTCGTCAAGTGGGATGATGACGGCCGTAAGAGACTCCACCAGCCGTCGCTCAAGAAGATTTAAGCAGCCGACCACTGTCGTTTGCATCTGTTATTTGGACCACTGGAGAAACGAAATGTCCGCTTCAGACCGTTGCTTGGGGGGAGAAGCGCAGCCGCGCAGCCCGATGTCGAGAAGGAGAAGCGGGCTGTGCAGCACACTGGTCGGGCATGGACACGTCCGGCCATTTCCACAGTAGAACATTGCCAGCCACTCCTCCAGTGAGGGTCAGGACTTAGGCTAGTGGCCTCGTGTTTGTGGTGGTGGCAGCCACCTTCGGATGCTGTGTGAGCCCTCGGACAGATGTGATCTATATTGCACAGACTTCCTTCGCCCCAGCGGTCCATTTTTAGGTCCTCCTCCGAGGTGCCCTATGCAAGAACAAGCTACCGAACGTTGATACCAACGGTGTCAGTTGGCATCCGTTGAACCCGACTTCGAACAATTCACGTATCAGTAGAAATCAGGATTATGTGTCGAAAAACTTTGAGCGTTGGAAAGAGTTAGCATCCCTGACCTCTAAGGAACAGGATCCTAGGAGGTTGACGGAACTCGCGAGCGAAATGAACCTCGTTCTAACCCAGAAAACACCACACCTCGATCCTCCGCTGCACGCGCCAGCGGCGAGGTCGCAAGAAGAGAGCCGGACTGAGTTTCTAAGGTGCTCTACTGCCGAAGTGAGCAATTATGAACAGACACGAGCCCGAGAACTTTCTTAACCTTGCTCGATTCGGGGATTTCAGACAGGAAGCCCTTCTTAAACCCACAGCAACCTGGACGTAAAAAATTGATGGTCCAACGAGCACACACTAATGCAGTCCAAAAGAGTTCCGCCGCGTTACTCGTCTTCGGTGTGCAATTCGCACCCCGAGTAATTCTTGACGCACCCAATCCCAGATCTGGCCGGAGGAGTTCACAGATGAAAAAGCTGTTGCTAGTCTGTTTCGCATGTACGCTACTCGTTTCCTTGGTCGCTGTTGCTCAGTCCACCAAACAGGACGACCCGGCAACCCAGGACACCGCAAAAACGAAAGCACCAGAAAAGCAAGCGGAGAAGCCGGTCAACGGGACGATGACAGTGACGGGTTGCTTGCAGAAAGGCGACGAGACCGGCGAGTTTTCCATCGCAGGCGAAGACGGCAAATTGTGGGGTCTACGTAGCAGCACGATTAAGTTAGAGGACCACCTTGGCCACAAAGTAACTGTGGCCGGGACGGCCAGCGGAGAATCGAAGGCTGAGGCAAAAAAGGAAAAGAAGGACGGAGATGTTGTGAATGCCGGCCAAAAAGAGGAGTATCGCGATCTCAGCGTTACGAGGCTGAAGATGATCAGCGATACTTGCGCCAAGTAGCGCAATAAAAATCGTGGTTTCTTGGGCCAGGAGAGTGCTGGCCCTTTTTTTGCTTTCTAGTTTTTGAAATGCGCCGTCCTTGGGCGCTGAGTTCGCCAATTCTCAGGGCTCGCTATGTACCTGGTGGCAACGCGCGCCGGGTTCCATTTGTTTGTCGAAACATCCCCATTATACTAACTGACCCGGTTCTCGAGTGTAGCCAGCGGGTGTATCGCAAATCGCGGGCGTTCTGACGCCGGGTGACTACGTGTCCCAGAATCAGCTCTCTTCGGAACACTTCGACGCGAGTCTTCGGTCGTTGCAACCGAATGTCTTAGCAGCTTCAGATCCTATGGGTTTATGAGCTAAGAACACATTAGCCGTGACAGGATGGCGGCGCTGGAGTTCCTCAAGAATGCCGGTGACCTGGTTACTCTCAAGCCGCTTTCTTCTTCGGGACTTGGGCGGGACGGCGCTCCAACTTCCTTTCCAGTCCTTCAGTCTGCCGCTGTGCTTTATCTGACTTTGTACGCTTCTTTGCCATGTCCACAGTTGCTCCGCAATATACACTCGCCCAGCCAGCGTTCTGCCGCTTTGGAGATTCGGGTAGTGTCCTAAGCGGCGTTGAAAACTGGTGGCGGCCTCGGAAGGAAATTGTCCGATAGTGTTCAAGATTGACCATCCTGTGCATCGATTCTGGGGCATTATCTCTCCGACATGACAAGAGAACTCAGCCCAAAACAGGCCCTCTCCGTCCGATGCCCGACTTGTGGTGCTGCTCCAGGGGAGAAGTGTGAACTTAGCACCGGCCAACCGCGCAACGAGCCGCATCGAGACCGCCGAGTGATCGCGAAAAACTAAGGGGGCGTGCGCAGCTGCAATGCTCCAGTCAGGTTTCCATCGGGAAACGCTCGGAACGCCGCCACTTCGTTGGAAGTGCTGGTCGCGACGAAAATATCGCCACGCTCGCGATTAGATCCAGCAAATTCCTGATTTTACGTTCGCTGACGCGATCTGGGTGTGCCCTTGTCCTGGCGTGGTCTTCCAGTTACTCCGGTCATCCCGTGCTTCGGTACCGGCGCCGGTGCCGGGTTTCTCACGCGCCCACAAAGCACGGTTATTCACAGCCGACCGAGATGCCGATTCTGATTGGGCGGCCAATTCGAAACCATTCCGGGCCAGAAGCCGGCTTCTGGGAAATCGAATATTCGCGAGACCGAAGGGAAACATTGTCCCCGGCGTGTTCACGTCAGTGCTCGCGAAACACTCGAAGTCGTTCTCGCTCATCGACTGCATCTCTGCTGGCGTTGATCGAATAATCGTTCTAAACTGCAGGGAGGTTTCCACTTTTGTGGCTGCGAGCTCAGAGGCGTTAAGCCGGTATACGGTGGGCAACAGAAAAAAGCCCCGCATCGCTGCGGGACCTTCTCTGTCTCAGCAGACTCGATCAGGAATTACTAGCCGAGTCTTTCAAGTCTTGATCAGCCTGTTGCTGTGCCTTCTTGGCCTCTGACTTGCTATTGGCAGTCGGACTCAGGCTCTGAATCGACTTTCCCAGGCTCATAGTCTTTGTGCCAGTTGTCTTCGTACCAGCTCCTGCTGGGCAGTTGGAGCCGCTAGACGGTGCCGTCCCCGTCATATCGCTCTTCAGACAGGCGAAGCTGACGCCCAAGTTCTTGCTTACGTGGGCCGCGGCCACGCACTGTCCCAGATTCTTGAACCCGGAACAAGCCTTTTGTGCCGACATCCCGGTAAGCGTCTGCAGTTTGTTCGACAGCTTGCTGTTCTTCGAAAGCAGGTCGCTTACCGTCTCATGCCGCGAAGCATTATTGCTACCACCTTTCATGCTCTTGTGGTCAGCGGCGCCCATGTTGCCGCTCGCGCCATGGCCGTGCTGCGCCAGCGCCAAACCGGAGTTCAACAGAACAGCGAGTGCAAGAATTGAAATCTTCGTGTGCTTCATGAGATGGCCTCCTTATACCTACTCCTCATACCTACTCCTCAAACCTCCTCTTCCACCGGCTTCGCCGAATCTAGCGCTCCGGGGGAGCTTGTTGCCGACCTTTTCAGGTTCCCTGTAGTGCATTCTTTGCTCCTTTGCAGCTTTCAGCAAGTAACTAAAGGGAAAGATCGCAATTCCTAACGGACAGTCCATGCGCCACAGTAAATTCACTAGGGACGAGGCTGTTGACCTCCAGGTGCTTTTTTCTCCGGACGAGGAGCGCTCTCGGGGCGAGGTGCAGGTTGGGGACGAGGGGCAGGCTGCGCCCGAGCTGCGGTCGCGGGACGAGGAGTGCTCTCCGGGCGAGCCTGAGGCCGAGGTGCAGGCTGTTGACGAGCTGCAGGCTGCGAATGAGGTGCGCTCTGCATAGGGGCTGTACTCTGCGCATGAGCTGCCCGATTCTCACTCGTGCGAGTTGCAGCCGCCTTATTCTGGGCTGCCCTGTTCTCACTCGTGCGAGTTGCAGCCGCCTTATTCTGGGCTGCCCTGTTCTCACTCGTGCGAGTTGCAGCCGCCTTATTCTGGGCTGCCCTGTTCTCACTCGTGCGAGTTGCAGCCGCCTTATTCTGGGCTGCCCTGCTCTCACTCGTGCGAGTTGCAGCCGCCTTATTCTGGGCTGCCCTGTTCTCATCCGTCCCAGT
>Ga0193751_1000662_pt1 | contig 25298 bp, 33 predicted proteins | sample L1c2metaG_FD_143050 | JGI IMG/M metagenome (GOLD analysis project Ga0193751, IMG submission 143050) | Soil microbial communities from a riparian zone of the East river system, Colorado, United States - L1c2 | ecosystem: Environmental > Terrestrial > Soil > Riparian zone | place: USA: East River... | reverse complement strand
ACCAGGCAGTGCGCTCACTGTGGTGTCGACTTCTACAAGCCAGGAGGCACGCACCGGTACTGCGGAGGACCGTGCTTCCATGCAGCCAACCGGGGCAGACCCCGCAAGAAGGCCAGCGCCTAGGGTCCAAGCCGGAGAGACCCGTCAGAAGCGTCCCCGACGACACCGTTGAGCATCCCGAACGACGTGCTCACTCCCCACGCAGTCTGCGTGTTGGCGAACATGACCAGCGTGTTCACATCGTCAATGCGCGCGCCGCGATGCAGTTGCAGCCGGGTACCGAACGGGGCCAGCAGCGACGCCATCCCGTCGGGGGTCAGTTCGCCGGTCGGGTCGGACACCTCAACTTCGAAGTTGCGCATCTGCGCGTTGGTGCGGTCCGCTGTGCTCGACCCGGAGTGCACTGCGAGTTGTGCGACGACCTGACCGTTCTGGAGAACGTCAACTCGGGCGGTGGCCGTGTGATCTGTGCTGACGGCGGCGTCGAGTTCGGGTGAATGCACCTGCATCGCGTACCTGCCTAGTAATAGCTAGGTGGATTTGTCTCCGTGTACGACGTTGTGACGCGGCGGTAGAGGATTTGACTGGACACACCCGCTTGGCCGTCCCAACGCAGTTCCGTGTCCTGGCCTCCCGAGCCGGGGCCGAGGACGCAGAACACCTGGTCCCCGTTCGGCTTCTGCAGCAGCAGAACGTGCCCTGAGCGGTCGAGGGCGTCGAACGCGGGGAAGTAGTCCACCGGATCGTCGATCTTGAATAGCAGTTCCAGTTCGCCGCGTTCGCCGTAGTACGGGCCGGACACGACGATCGGGTGAACGGTGTTTCCCGCCCCGCCGAGGGGTTCGAAGGTGCCCTGCATTCGGCGACGGACGACTTTCAGGCCACCGCCGCTGCCGGTCCCGCCGGCTTTGCTGGGGGCGGCTACCGGCAGGAGCGTGTTGTTGAGCGGGTTCGCCGGGTCTTTCAACCACCAGTCGGAGCCGGTGGTCGTGACGAGAAGCGTCGAGGAGAAGCCTGCCGCGGCGACGTACACCCCGGACGGTTGGGAGTAGGCCATCACCTTGTACTGGCTGGTGACGTTGATGGGTGCGGTGTAGTCGTAGGCGACGATCGGGGTCATCCCGTTCGCCGGGATCAGCGTCAGGGACGGGATCGGGGTAAACGTGACCCCGTTATCGCGGGAGGCGAACACCGTGAATGCGGCTGTGACGGGTGAGCTGCCCGACGGGACCATCGTGATGGGCACCCGGTTGTTCGTGGCGTCGAACGTCACCGACGACAGAGTCGCGTTGGGAGGGGGGCTGGCGGGGGCCGAGGTGCGCGTCCAGGAGGTGGAGGCGATCGCGGTGTCGAAATCTCCACCTGCACCGGACCAGGCGCTGACGGCCTGCACGTAGGCGCTGTACTGGCCGTCGACGAGGTCAGCGGTCAGTGTCCACTGTTGGTCCTCGCCGATCTGCTGCCCCGAGTCCTGCAACGGGGCGGTGGTGAACGGCGTGAAACCCAACGCCGCGACCTGGGCCGCCGTGTAGATCATGACCCGCCATGCCTGCTGCGGCTGCGAATCGGGGCTCGCGTAGGCCCACGTGACCGTCGGGCGGGTCGTGCTCACCGTGGCTGTTGGACCAGTGACTGTGACCGAGGACAGCTGCTGGTAGGTGACGTCGAGGTAGACCTCGGACACGTTCGTGGCGACACCCGTGTCGTCGCCACGACCCATGTCGTAGCAAACACCGTTCAGCGTTGTCGCCGGATCCCACACCGCCCCGTCAGGTGCCGTGGTGAAGGTGCCGAGGGATTCCGTCACCCACGCGGTCGTTGTCGTGGAGGTGGGGCAGGGGGAACTGAACGGTGTCTTCGCGATCTCGGGAACTTGTCCGGACACTGTGACCGCGCCCGACGAACAGCGGAACCAATGCAGATGCGTCGGTGGCGGCGTGCCGGCAATAGCGATCACCGTCTGCACCCGCCGGCGCAAACCCACGCTGAGAACCCGCGCGCCGGCGGGGAGGGTGGGAGTTGGGAACCCCACCCGGAGCACCTGGGAGTCGAGCCGGCAGCGCAGATTCAGCTGTACGTAACTGGAATCGCTGTTGTCGCTCAACGCGGCGTTCGCGCTGGCCGCTCCGGTGACGGTTGCGTAGGTGCCGTTGATCTGCGGGGTGGAGCTGGGGCGCAACGTCTGCACGACCAGGGCCACCGTTCACCCCCGCGTCGCTGTGCAGTTGTTGGCCGAACGGGTGGAGCTAGTTCTGCTGGCCGATCGAGTTCGCCAGGTCGCTGAACGACGAGCTGATCGCTGTGGCGACCTTCGTGTCGAACACCTGGCCGTCGAGGAGGACCTGAACCTGCACGGTCGTCGGTTGGCTCGACCCACCGCTCGCGGTGGGCAACGTGACCGCTGGGGTGGTGAACTTGTACGACTCCGCACCGGAACCGGCAGGCCCCAGCAACCCCAACTGGCCGAGAGCCAACTGGGCGGCCGGGGAATCCATCTGCGGGAACCCTTGAGCCTGGAAGTTGGACGACTGGAACACCGTCTGCATCCCGGTAGCAACGTTCTCCGCGTACGAAAACCCCACCGACAGCCCGGCGTCGGAGGCGATACCGGCGGTGGCGCTGTACGCGGCGGAGATGGCCGCACCCGCCATCGCGCTCACCCCGCTGGTCGCGGCGCCCACACTGTTCAGAGCGCCAATCCCCAGGCCGGATCCGGTGCTCTCACCGATGGCGACGAACTCCTTCGACGGCGACTGCGTCTTCAGCGCGAGGCGGGCGCAGGCCGCCGCCGAGTCACCCAGGTCGTTCGCCGCCGAACACGCCGCACCCTGGTTCGCGGTGATCCCCGACGCCATGCCACTGGACGCCGACTGGCCGAGGGACTGGCCACCCGAGGCGAACGTTTCGCTGGCCTGGCTCAGCTGCTGCCCCGCGCTCGGGGCGAACTGAGTCAACTGACTCAACGTCGACGACGAGTTCTGCCCCAGTTGCGACACCGAACCCGCCGCTGTGGTCGCGTTGCGGTTCACCTGCCCCAGCTGCGAGACCACGTTGGCTGAGTTCTGACCCACCTGTGAGATTGCCGGCGAGAGCTGGGTCGAGCCCTGCCCCATCTGCATCAGCGACTGCGCTGTGACGGCGGTCCGCTGCCCCAGTTGCCCCATCGACGACGAGGTGCCCGTGGCGGCGGCGTTGAGCTGGGACAACCCCTGTGTGGACATCGGCGCCCCCGACGAACCAGGGCCGACGCGGGGGGCCCCGGGCAGTACCGGTGGCGGCCCCGCGGGACCACCCAGAAAGCTGGGCAGCGTCGGCAGTTGCCCACGCAGGAGATCACTCGGGCTGCGTTGCCACGACCTGGACGTATCCGACGAAGGGTCGCGCCCTGGAACGGAGGGCGGTGGAAGGGGTGGAAGGGGAGGCGCCGGGGTCATGCGCGGCACATCGGCCGGTGTGGGGCTGGAAAAGGACAGCGGCGACGGCGGTGGGGAGAGGGGGTTCTCGGAGGACATGTGTTGGGCGCGCACCCACGACTGATTTTGGGCGGCCGTGCGGCTCGGCTGAAACGACGGCGTCTGGCCCGGTTGGTAGCCGAACATCGGATCCGGCACGAGGGCCTGTTGCGAGATGGCCTCGCTGGGGGTTTCCAGCGCGGTGCCCTGGGCGCCGTCCTTCAGGCGTGGGTCGTTGAACGCGGCGTGCCAAGCACCCGCGGCCGCGCCGAAGGGCGCCGCAAGGACCGCACCAGCGGGACCGAACATTGAACCGGCAGTGGCGGCAGCCTCCGCACCGCCTAACACGTCCTGGGTGGTAGGTCCCCAACGGCCAGGCAGCGAGCCAGCGGCGGTGATCAGAGCGTCAGCGCCGAGACCACCAACTACGGCGCCCACACCCTTCTTGCCCTTGGGAGCAAGGGTGCCGCCGAGGATGCCGCCGCCGAGGGTGCTCATTATGCCCGGTGTCACCAAATCGCCGTGACCGGTGTCTTGTTCATACTGGGCGGCGGCAAAGGGAAGGCCCGTAAGGAGGGCGCCGACTATCCCACCCTTGATGCCACCCTTCTGGAAACCCGTGATAGCACCGGTGACGGCGGCGGTCTGACCGGCGTTCACGGCGGCGGTGTCACCACCACCGGGGAGCATTGAATCCACGGTTTTCGCCACATCAGCGGCGACCCGTGCAGTGGTGGTACCGACCAGCAGGACACCACTCGTCACATCGGTGATGGCCTGCTGGGTCTTCGGATCGGCCAGCGCATTACCCACACTGGCGATGCCCGTCGCCACACCCGGGCTCCCGATGCCCTTTATGATCGCGTTACCCAAACCGACGGCGCCGTTGATAGCAGGCCCGAAGGCACCCTCGAGGCTGTGCGCCGCCGTGGTGGCGTTGGTGATCAGGCTCGCGGCCCCGCCAACCACATTCGACATCTGCGCAAGACCGATCCGTCCAGTCTCAGTCCCGAGGCCACCCAGCGCAGTCCCCAGGGCCCGGAACGTGGACTCGTCGACAGACGCGCCCGCGACCGCCCTGGTCAGTTCGTTACCGAACTGCGCCGTCGCCTGCTTGGCGGCGAAGAATGCGGGAGGTAAGTGCTTGACGGTCTCTAAGACAGCAGCGGCGCCGGCCGCGCCGGTGACAATGGTTGCCGCGCCGCCGATCAGCCCGGTCAGTGCCGCTGGGCCCAAGGCGGCTTCAGCGCCACCCATTGCATCCTTGAAAGCCGCCTTGTCGTCGCTGGCGCCACCGGGCCCGCCGCCGCCGCGTCCTCCACCACCCCCGCCACCTCCGCCACCTCCGCCGGGTGGACCACCACCACCGGGGGGGGCACCACCCGTAGCAGCGTTGAACGCGTTGAAACCACCCACGAGCGAACCAGAGTTGAGCTGGGAGTTCACCGACGCGACCTGGCGCTGGGTGAGCGACGCAGCGCGAGACACCCCACCGAGGGAGTTTTCGATCTGCCCCATCGACGAGGCCGCGATGTTGCTGGAGTCCGCGAGCGACCCCTGGCCGCCGGCCATCGCCATCGACGCCTGCCGAACCGGCGACAACGACTCCGACAGCGACCCACCCATCCCGTCGGCGGAACTCCCGACGCCGCTCAGCGAGCTCTCGACACCTCCGAGGGACCGTCCCGCCTGCGACACACCCAGATCGACCTGGCCGAGTGACTGCGCGGCAGTCGCACCGAGACCACGCAAGTCACCGGTCATCTGACGGATCGACCCGTCATTCGTCAGACCGAACGCGCGAGTCCCACTGACCGAGTCAAAATCCCGCCCGGCGGCCCGAACATCACCACGCAAACCACTCAGGCTGTTGCGCCCCGCGTCGATACCGCTGGTATCCACACCGAGGGAGACCGTGCCACCCGCCGACGAACGGGCAGCGGCGACACGACCCAAACTGCTGATCGTCGCATCCGAACCCGTAACCGAAACACCAACACTGGCCGACGTCCCACGCAGCCGCTCGGTGGCCGCGCGGGTGTTGTTGATCGCGTTCTCCGCGCCAGTGCAATCACCGTTGATGACGAGGTTCAGCTCAGGCACGCCGCCACCCCGATCTCATCGTCTGTCCGGGTCGGGCTTGAGCCACGGCATCGGGAACGTCGCCACCAGCTGGTCCACAGTCGTCTTCTCAGGCCACTCCCGCCCAGAATGCAACGCCAGAAAGTATGTGTAGTAGTCGCGGCGCGGTGGACCCACAGGACCCCGGATCTTCGCCCACGTCATCCACTCCAGGAAATCGCCCCTGGACATTTCGTCCAACATGTTACCCACGCAGGGTCGTCCCCACTCAAATGCTAGGTCGAGGGCGAAGAGTCGCTCGTAATCTTCTCGAAGTTTTTCTCCGCGCTCGCGGGCTTCGGAGTGTTAATCTCATTCGCCGCGTTCAACAACAGATTAAGACAGGACTTACCAACCGGGTTAAGCTGGGCCTTCGCCGCCTCGATCGTCGGCCAGATCCGGTTTCCGTTCTTGTCACGAACCGTGAACGCCAGAAGGCGAACGTCGTCATCAGCGGCGCTATAGCGCGCAACGTTGCCCTCATAGGTGCGGCCCGACTCCACATAGTCAACGTAGTCGCCCTGGGTCACCTCCGACACAAGGAACCGGGCACCCTTCCCCTTGGGGGTTACCCAGTCGGGTACGTCGACCAGTTTAGTTCGCAACTTGGGGGGTGGGCCGAGCTGTCTGGCGCTGGAGATGAACTCGAACTCGACGTCCTCGGAATCGGCCACGATGAAGCGGGTCTCCTGTTTGTCGTGCGAAGGTGGAAGGCAGTACCGCTGAGCGCCGCTACGGAATGCTCGACGTCAGGTATCCCTCTGGAACACATCGGCAACGAAAATGTATCGGGAGGCGTCGACAATCGTTATTCGCCGCACAGAGAACGCAACAGTCCGGGTGTTTCAGGACCCGACACCCGGTGTCCGTGAGCCGTTCCACGTCAAGTTCCCGTAACATATCCTCAATGCCGAGGACTATCGGGCTGTATGTGCACTCCGGATCCGGATCGGCCACCGCGCTACAGGGAGAGGTTCGGGGTGCGGGCGAACATGCACAAAACCTGCACATCCGTCGGGGTGCCGGTGGCGGTCCAGATGGCCTGCACGTAGGGGTTGATCGTGGTCGGGTTGGGAAGCTTGATCAGCTGCGAGCCCAGCGTTGAGAACGTGTTGAACACGGCGAGGTTCGTGTACGTGACACCGTCCGGGGAGTGCTGGACGGTCACCGTGACCGTCGGGGCGGTGCCGCCGTCGAACGCCCACACATGCAACGCCACCGCCCCACCGGTGGTGGTCGCTGTCGGGGTTGCCCCGGTGATGCCGTTGAGCGGGTTGAGGTCCAGCGAGCCCGTACCGGACGGACCGGTCAGCAGGGTCTGTGGGGACAGCAGGATCGTGCCGTCGTAGTAGGCGCCTCGTGCGTCCAGTTCCCACGTGACGTCGACAGGGTCTTTCAACTTCGCCGTCACGGAATGGTCCATGATCGTGGACGGTTGGAAGGTGGCCGGCTGAAGCGCCTGCAAACCTTCCAAGGCGAACCAGGCGTTCACTGGGGACTTGCGCCCGGCCCACTGGTGCATCTGCCAGTTGATCTGCCCCCGGTCCAGGACGGCCATGCCCTTGACCTTCAAAGAGGCTTCCTGCTGACCCGGCAGGCTGTTCTTCACCGGCTGTCCGAACCCGTCGGCCGGTACCTTGTCCGACTTACGGGAATGCTCCAGATCGTTGGCCTGGCAGCCGAACAGATACTGCTCGACACCCCATTGGGCGTTGAGGCCGAGGAACGCCTGAGTGGTCTGGTCGAGGTTGATAGGCACGACTACTTCTCCTTGCTCGGGGAGTCGCTGGAACTAGACGAAGCCGACTTCTCGGCAGGGGCGCTAGGGCTGGACCGCGGCTCACCAAGTAGCGGACCCTTACCGTCCGGACCACTCGAACTCAGGTAGTAGTCCTCGTCGATCGGCCCGTCATAGGTGTCACCCACCTGGTAGTGGGTGTCGACGCCCGTGTCCGGGTCGACCCGCCGGAAATACTGGATGACGGGGGGCTGCTGCTTGCCTGCCATTGGCAGTGCCTTTCTTGCGACGTGTGAGGGCAACGAAAAGAAGCCCCACGCAACACAAGCGGGGAGCGAGAGGGAAAAGCGGGGCTAGCTGGTGATTACCACCGATAGTTCGGCGTACGTGTACAAACCCTGGTCGAACATCATCTGGGCGATACCGCCCGATTCGACCAGCGCGTACCCGTTGGTCAACGGCATGCGGTTCAAGGCTTGGATCACCGACGATCCGGGGCTGATGAGATCACCGGCCTGCTGTTGCGCTGCCAGTTCATCGACCTGTCCGATTACGATCAGCACGTTGAAACGCCACTTGGCGAGACCGCCCGCCCCTTGCGCCTGCACGTAGTCGATTGTCCGATGCGGTGCTGGTTGGACAATCGCGGCGGGCGGTGTCAGCGACTTCGGGACATAGTCGTAGACGTTCAACCCCGACTGATACGTCTCGAGTGCGGTGCCCAGCGCGGCCCGCACATCGTTGTAGTTGGCCACTACCAGACGCGCTTGTACGGGGCCAGGATCACGCCCGGATCGCACAGGAAGCGGGCGCCGGTTCCGGGGGCCTTCGGGTCTCTCCTGGCGCCGGTTCCGTCGTGAGTGACGGCGCCCATGGACAGGCTCCAGCTGTCGTGCAACCGGGAGATCAGTAGTAGCGCCGCCTCTTGGATGTCGTTGGGTAGCGCATCCACCCCGACCCCGGCCTGGTGGGCGAACGTCAGCGGTGCGACGGTGAGCGTGCTACCGGCCACGGCGGTGGGGGTGATGGTTTCCAGCCACTTGCCGTCCTCCACCGTGAGGACGGTCCGACCAGCCACGATGCCGGTAGCGTCCACAACCGTCACCGACGTGTCGCCAGCCGCCACAGCCGACGTCAGCGTTGTCACCGGGTAGCCGGTGACGTACGTCCACTCCGCCCACACCCGACGCCTCGACCTAGAGCCGAAACCACCGAACGCGCCGAACGCTCCCCTCGGGATGGTGATCTGCCACGGATCCAACTCCACATGCGACAGGTCACTCACCGCGGTCAGGCTGTAAGGATCGGCCCCCACCAGCACCGACACCACCGACACAATCGGATTGCCACGGGTATGGATCCGCAGGTCCCCATAGTCCGAGAACGTCGCCCAATCAGCCTCGACGTCCACCGTGGCCGCCAAGTTCTGGCGGATCTCCCCGTTGATCATCGCGGAGACGCGCATGATGATCCGGCCCAGTTCCGCATCGTTCTCGGCGTCCGAACCACCCGGAACCAACTTCTGCAGCTGCGTATAGATAGGCGAGCGTTTCAACTCGGCCACCGTCAGATACGGAGTGCTCGGCGCCGGAACAGTCACACTAGGCATGCACACCACCCCCTAGGGGTCATCCGGGGTGAGAGGGTCTAAACACTCGCTGGCGTGAAGATGAGCCCCGCCATATTCGAGGCAGGCTGCACCTGCCAGTTTCCGTAGTTCAGCCCCACGTAAGACCCGGGACTGATCGACAGGGGCGGCTGAGTCGCGCTAACGAGGAGGATCGCGGTTGTCGGCGCAGCTGGCTGGGTCACTAGCGTCGGCACGGTTGTGAAGTACGAGGCGAAGTCGGTGTTGATCGCCGTCTGGAACACGTTCAACGCGAGCGCATTCGTCCGAGTGACCGTCAACGACACACCCGACGCGGACGCCGTCGCCGCCGACGAAATAATCACCGTCGTCGCGTTCGTGACAGAAGAAATCGTGGCTAGAGCGGGGATGCCTGTGCCAGTGATGGTGGCCCCGACATCGTTCGAGTTGAACGCCGCCGTCGCCGACGTCACGGTGGTCGAGGACGCCGTGACACCATCCGCCACAGTCCTCGCGGCCAGCGGATACTGGGTGAAATAGAACCGTGAAATAGTCGGTGTGCTCAGAAACTCGGTTGCCATTACGTCTTCTCCTACGGGGGGCGGTCAGGCAGTCAGGTCGGGACGTTCACAGACGCCGCCGCAGCGGGAACACAGGCGAAAGAAACCTCTGAAGCCACACCCCGGGCAGCAAAACCCGGCGGCACGGGACGGGCGGCCGGCTACATCACCAACCGTGTAGCCGGCCGCCCGCAGATCCCTGATGTCCGCTGAATCGGCCACTTCGAGGATCCGGCCCCGGTAGCGGCGCCGGTCAGTGTCGACCTCAACGCACCCAGTGGCGGGAGACAGCAGACGCATCGGACTACTTGCCCTCGTCCTCGGCGCTGGCGGGATCCGGCTTGCGCTCGGCGGGGACGGCCCTCTTCGTGAGCTTGCCGTCCTTGACCCCGTACTCGGTGCCGTCGTCGAACCCGATACCGGTCACCGAGGCGGCATCCAGACCAGGGGCGTGGCGGGAGACGCTGTGGCCGGACCGGTCACTGGGATCCTTCTCGGCCCCGTCGCCCTCGACTTCGTCATCCGCGGCGGCCGGTTCAGCGGCCCTGATGTGGGCGGTGGTGCCGTGCGCGGCGTACGCGGCGGTGGCCTCCGGGGTCTTCATGAGGTCCACCTCAACCGCCGGGGGACCCTCGAGGTCTTCGTCCCGCTCCTTGACCGGGGGGGTGACCTTGCGGGGACGGCCAGGGCCGCGACGAACAGGAACTTCAGTCATGCGTGATCCCCTCCCAGGGATAATGCGGGTTCTTCGGACATCACCAACGGCCGAACCATTCCCGGTAAGGCACGATCCGGCCGTTGGCGACCAGCTAGCTACCGTGATCAGGTAAGGCGAATCCCAGTGATTGCCCCGTTGTAGCTGGGCGCCTGGCAGATAAGAGCGCCGTACCAGTAGGAGGAATAGTCGTAGGTCGTTTGTAGAATGGGCCACTGAATGCCCATGTAATCTTGCACCAGTCGCATTTCCCACACGTTCGACACTTCGGAGTTGGGTAGCGGAAGTGTCCAGGAAATGATGGGGGCCACACCTTGGGGGATGTACCTGCTGGTGCTGAGGTCGACCATCTTCGTGGTCACCTCGTTCTGGAGGCCGATGACCATGGTGCCGATCATGGCGCCGTGCGCTTCGGTGCTCGTGACCGCGACCCGATAGTTCGCCGAGGAGGTCTTCAGCAGGTCCGACAACTGGCGCCGGTCGGAGCCGTTCATCATGACCTCGTCCGGGTCAGCACCATTGGCTTGGTACATGACATCGAATGCCTTGAAAAACTCCGAACCAGGGTTGGTGGTGGTTAGGGGTGCGTTGACCCGGCTCACATACCCGGAGGTCGTACCCAGGCAGGTGGCCAGGATGCCGTCGTAGCCGGCGGCGTACGCCGATGTGTCGGCTGTGACGGTGGACGCGGCAACACCGGAGGTGGGTAGTGCACCCTGGATGGTGAACACGTTGCCGCTGACACGCCCGGCGTACCAGAACGCGGAGTTCGCGGGCTGGGTGGTACCGGTTCCCACGTAGACGCGGATACCGAGGGCACCTACGGGCATCGTGGGAACGGTGATGTCGACGACACCGGTGCCGGTGGCGACGGTGACGACGGAGGACAGCACGGACTGGCCGAACGGTCCGGCGTCGGAGGTGGCGAACGCGTAGATGTTGGTGCCACCGCCGGTGATGGCGGCTTCACCGGTGGCCGCCGCGCGGGCGGTCGCGGTGACCCCGGTCGGTGCGGCGAGCGCACCCTGGAACCCGGAACCGGTGCCGCGACCGACGGTGATGACCTTCTCCTCCTCCAGCATGGAGGCGTAGAGAACCGACGACTGCGACAGCTGCCGGATGTCCTCAAATCCCTGGCCGGAGAACTGTGCCGACCAGGAGACCTGGTCAGACAGACCGAACTGGGAGTAGGGCACGACCACGTCGTAACCGGCGTAGCTGATCTTCGGGGGTCGAAGGTAGCTGACGTTGCCGAACGACGTGGCGGTGGAGTCGATGATGCCGGGGTACACGTCGTTGACACCGGTCTGGGAACCTGAAATACCGCCGATCACCTTGAACCGGTGGCTGGTGCCGAACCCCTTCACGCGGGGAATCCGGTTTCGGATCGGGGTCTGGATCGGGTACAACTTCTTGCTCGGCGCGTCGAGGTCGAACGCGACCAGGCCGGACGAGATCGGGCTCGTCAGCGACAGATCCTTGCCGATATCCGACTGCGCAAGCTGGTTGCGCACCGACTCCACCGTCTCCGGGGAGAGGGCCTTGCTGATGTCGGGGTTGTCCAGACCCTGTTGGAACATCGACATCCCCGACTGGGGGGCGTCGTACCCGACCATGGGGCGACCGTCAGGGCCGCACGGGATCGGACGTTCCAGCGACTTGGTCAGCGTGTCCTTGAAGTCGTCAAACCGGGTAGCGATCTCCACCGGATCGGTGACACCGAAAGCCTCTCTGGGCTTGAAGCTGTATCTCACAATGTGCTCCTATGTGCAAAACGCCCCAACGGATACACCGTGGGGCGTGAAAGGAAAGGGGGTAAAGTCAGGCCGCGAGGGCCCTGGCCTGGGCGCGTAGACTCTTCTCCATCCGCTCGTATCCGAGCTTCAGGTCGTAGTCATCAGCGGCGTCGGCCTTGCGCTTCTCGATCTCCGCCTGCAGGAGGAGGTCGTTCTGGCGGGACTTCTTCACTTCCGTGTCGGTCCGGCGCAGTGCCGGGCCTCCGGGGGTCGCCATGCTCTCGACCTTCACCAGCCGCTCCATCAGGTCACTGACGGACTTTGCGGTGGTCTCTGTCGCAGCCTCAACGATCTCCGTGAACATTTTGCGCAGCGGGTTGTCCGCCTTCTCCAGGACCCCGGTGAGGGCCTTGACGAGGGCGTCTGGATCAGTGGAGACGTCGGTGGCCTTGGCGGCTTCCGGCTCCACAGTCTTGGGGGCGGTCTCATCCGCCTCGGCCTCGGTGTCGACGGCTTTGTTGCTGCCGTTGCTGGCCCAGTTGTCGGGAATCTTGCTGGACTTCCCCATGGCCTTCGCACAGCCGGTGATGTACTTGCGCACCTCGTTGTGGTCGGCCTTGGACCGGCCCACGGCGGCGATGGCGTTGTCGAGGTCTTCCTCATCGCCGATGGGGAACGAGGGCTCACCGTCGGCGTTCTTGAACGCCTTACCGTCCTTGAGCATCTGACGGAGCTGCTCGGCGGAGTACTTGGCCTTCTCGACACTGACCTTCACGACGTCAGCGTCGGCCGTGAGGCACACCATGTCCGACCCCGACATGACGTCGGGGGTGATGTCGGTCTGTTCGGACTGCTCGCGGCGGATGAATGCCTGCAGGGAAGACACAGCGTCGAGCAACAGGCTGATGTCGATCAGCTCCGACGGCTGCCCGGCGAGCTCGGACGCTTCGGAGGAGATCAGCGCGGCGATCATCCCGATGGCTGACTGGGCGTTGGAGATGTCGCTGGCCTCGTCGGCGGAGTGGGCACCGGTCAGGTCGTCGGCCGCCTTCGTGGCCAGGGTCGTCTTGACCAGAGCAACCGCGGCGTCACGATCGAACTCAGGCTTGACTTCGGTGTCGGCGGTCTTGGACGTCAGTTCAGCCCGCAGCTTCGCAATCGCCGCATCCACCTGCTGGGCGGTGAGCGGGGCCGGGTCAGCGACGGGGGCACAGTTCAGATGGCCGTCGTCGCCGCAGTCAGCGCACTTCTGACCCGGTGCCGGCGCGTCGAGGTGGTCAACGTCGGTCGTCTTCACGACGGTGAGCAACTCATCCGCGACGGCCTGCGCTTCGGCTTCAGTGGTAACAGCCTTCTTCGCACCGGGCATGTTCAGCGGGGACGGCTTCACGGCCTTGGTGGTATCGCCACCGTCGAGGTTATACTCGGGAAGGTCGAGGGCGACACGAGCCTTGTTCAGGGTCATCGTTCCGTCGGAGACAGCGGCGGCGACCAGGTCCTTGTCGACTGTCAGTTCCGCGCACTTGACGAGGCCGCGCTCTTCGTCAAAGTCGGCGGCGTCGAGTTCCATTCCGGGCTTCGCGGCTTTGCACATGGTGAACGTTGCGGTCGGGAGGGCCGGGCGGTCGCAGAGGGAAACCTCGCAAATATCGCCGGCCCGAATCCATTCCTTGTCTAGACGCGGCCTGGAAATGCCGATGCTGAGCCCGGTGAACACGCCGGCCTTAGTCTTCGTGATAGCGATCGGATCAACAATATGAGCCTTGATGTAGTGGCCGTCCGTCTTGACTTCGTGCCCGATTGCCTTGCCGACTGCACGCTTGCTGTCATGTTGCTCACGAATATTTCCGCCGACCTCGCCGATGACACCTGTTCCATACCACTTCGGCATCGCCCGCATCAACCAATCCGGGTCGCAGCGCTGCTGATCCAAATCAAGATCGGAACCAGTAGCCTTGCCGTAGATCATCAGAGAGCCGTCGTCCTGCTCCTGGCTCTTGAAGATCGGCGCGAAAACCGAGATCTGGTCCATGAGTGGTGGCTACCTTTTCTGTGTGGGCGCACGCCAACTGGCCGACGGCCGCCGCCCGACACGTGATCGGGGTCAGCGTGACGGGCTGGCGGGGAGTCGACGTTGCAACTCGGTGCTCAGGGCGTGGATCTCGCGGGTGAGCTGCGTGTTCGTTTTGAGCTCGGTTTCCTGCTCAACGAAGTCGTGGTTGGCCTTGGCCTGCTGCAACGCGGCGGCCCGGTTCTGCCCCCCGAATCTCAGGCTCCATCTTTTCCAGCAGTGCGAGTTCGCGTTGGCGAGCCGATTCGGGGCCATTAGGGTCGGGCACGGGCGCACATCCCTCTTCACTTAGACGGGGACGAAGCCGCCGTATGGCTCTGACCAGCACTTACAGTTCGGGTGCATGGCGCCTGGGATACCTGGCGGGTTGTCGACAGTAAAGATCCGATTGTTGAGGGCCTTGCACTCTGGTTCCGGGTGGTCGCCGCAGCGCCACACGAGCCAGCCGGTCTTCGACGTAGCCGCGACCCGGTCGAGTTCCCGGGCCGCCTTACGGCGGTTGCGGCCAGCGGCGACGTGCTGGTCCCGGTACGTTTTCTCCCTCGCCAACGCGACGTCGTAGTCGTCAGCGTCGGTGAGACGTTCGGCCGCTGCCACGACGTAGCGGGCACGCAGTTCGGGTTCTTCGGTGGCGACGCGTCGCTGCGTCGTCATGTTCGGCTTCACCGCAGGCGCGCCGTAGCGGGACCGGCCGGCCATGGTCGGGTCGGACCCGAGCTCGCCAGCTTCTATCGCTGCACGCTGTGTGAAGCCTCGTGCGACGAGAGCCGCCACCAGGTCGTCCGGTAAGGCGGTGGCGGCGATAGCGGGCTGGGAGGCGAACCAGGCCGTCAGGAGGGCGACCAAAGCGTCATCGTCGCGGTCGGGCTGCTTGGCGGCTTTCGCGCGAGCCAGGGCCATGAGAGCGCGCACCGTGGCATCCACGGGCGCCCCCTACTGGCTGTGGAGCGCGAACAGCGCCTTGACGGCGTCGAGGTCTTCCGCCGCCGCCAGCCGGTTAGCAGCTTCCCCGACGTCCGAGTCGAGGGATTTGAACGCAAAGTCGCGCCACTGCTGCCCGCGTGCCGTCCGGTTCGCCGCGAACGTCAGGAACGCCCGCTTCTCCGCCTTCGAGTCCGGGGCGTCGTCGGTGACGTCGGGGACCTGCCCGTCGACCGCACCGGCACCGGTCGCCGGCTGGTTTCCCGACTCGACCTGGCCGGGGCTGTTCTGCGGTGCCGACGGCAGGTTCCCGGGCATCCCCACCGGCTGCACCAGCGGGTTGAAAAACGCCGGCCCGGTCGGGGTGGCGATGAACGGTTCGTTCGCCTGTTCGATGGCGAAACGCGGCAGGTTCAACTGGTCACGGCCCTCGTTCAGCACCATCAACCCGTTGTTGACGTATCCCTCGAGGAGGACAGCCTTCTTCTCCTCATCGTCGGCGTCCAGGCCATGAAAGGTGAACGTGACCTCGGGCGGCATCCCCAAGTAGTTGATGGAGATCTCGTTGATGAGGTCGACCACCCACTTGGCACGCGGTTTCGTACCCCGCGCCAACTGACTGTCCGATTCCCCCTGCTGATGTCCCTGGCCGCCCATGGCACCGGTGCCGTGGTTCGGGGTGAACCCGATACTCGTGGGAAGAATATCAATCGCCGCGCAGATCAGCCGGATGATGTGCAAATCCAGATCGGACGCGAACCTGGCGCCCATGTCATTCGGGAACACCGGGTCGAACCCTTCCGGCAAGAACTGGGCCCGATGCCGCTCCTCGCTGCGACCAGTCAAATCGTCGTTGAACACAGCCTGGTACTGCCGCAGCTGCTCCGGGGTCATGTTCCCCATGACCTTGACGATCATCTGTGGTGTGACCCCGGCGGTGTACTCCGCTTTCAGCCAGTCCCACCGCTTCAACCACAGATCAACGGCAGGGAGAGCCTTCTCCACCGCCGAGAAACCGTAAGGACCGTCAGTCCGCTGGTTACGTACCTTGTAGATCAGCGCATCCGTCGCCGCATGAACACCCTCAGGACGCCCATACACAGCCGAAACGAACGCCTGGTCACCTTCCGTCAGGGGGGACTGCGAATATTCGCCGCGCGGGAAACCCATCCGGATCTGCTGGTAGGCGGCATACGGCGGCTGCGGGGGAGCCCCCCGGTCATCCAATAGCGGCTTGATCATCGTCGCGTCGATCAGTTCCGCCGAGTGCAACTGTCCACCCATCGTCAGATGGGGATACAAAGCCACGGCATCCAGGACCAATTCGTCTTCCAGGAGCGCCGTCAGCCATTCCACAAAGTTCAGATTCCGGATACGATCCGGCTTCTGCCACCACTGGTGCAAACTGTTAATCTGGTCGGCGAACTTGTTCTGCAAATCGGCGATCACCGCATGCGACGATGTGTTCGAGCGTTTCGCCAGCGCCCGTGCCCGCGCCGAATCAATCGAAAACGACCAGTCCAACCCCGTCAACGCCGACTTCGATGCGTCGACACATGCCCGAACCACCGACACCTGCGCCGCGACATCCCGCAGCACCGTCCACGGCACCATCCGGTTGGACGTCGTCTGCAAGTTCCAGCTGACCGGGTAATCCCACAACTGCGGAGCCGGGCGACCTGACGCCATCAACGGTGAGATCGGGGCTGGGATCAGCGGCTCACCCGGGCCGAACGGGTACCCGTTGTTCGGGTCACGCGTCAACGCCACCGACCCGGTGTTCGGCCGCATGGCGTTCTGCCGCTGCAGGGCTTGCAGATAGCCGGTGGTGATGTTCGTGGTGGTCGCACCAGGCGGCAGCGCGAGCGCCTTGTTCAGCTCTTCGCGGACGATGTCCCGAACGTCGGGCTCACGCGGCGGCGTCGGGTGCGGCTGCACACTCGTGGGGCGACGTCGGCGACGAGACAACGAACACCCCTATTCACATGGCATGGGACGGGACGATGGGCGGCATGAACGAGACCGAACCGAGCCGGATGTTGGAGATGGGTGTCGGGGTGGTGGAGTTTGGCCGCCGCCCAGGGACCCGGAAGTTGTCGCCCGAGGATGCGGCACACTTTGACCGCTCATGTCCCGCCATCGGACGGATGCACTGGTGGCCCGTCTGGTGGTGCGGTCCGAAACTGCGGATCCGCTGGCGGCGTCCCGATGGAAGGGCGTGCGAAGTCATCGCCCCACCACGGATCGCCATCAGCCTCTACGTGAAGCGGGAAGACTGGCAGCGGGATTAGAGCCTGACCTGTCGCGGGAAGGTCAGGCGCACTTAGATAGCGGTTCGCCGCACTCGACACACGCGGTGACCCGCCGGCTGTTTGGACACTCGCACTTGGTGCACATGGTTGAGATAGCGAACAGGTACCCCATGGCCGATGCGCCACCCACGTGAAGTTCGGTCGCCGCCCACACCATCGCGTCCAGTCGGTCGTCATGCATGCCCGTTTTCTTCGGGTCGGACACCGCGTCGATGGTGTAGGAGCACATCTCGTCTTCCAGTGCCGCTTGCACCCCCACGATGTGAGCACGTCCCTGCTCCCACAGTGCCGAGATCGGCTCAGCGCGCTTCAACTTGCCTCGGGTTGCCCGGACACTCTTGTACGGCACCGTCTCATCGACCGTGCGGAGAGTCCGCTCAATATAGTCGCCACCGTTGTTTACTTCGCCGACGATCCGATCAGCCCGCCAGCGGCGGTACGCATTAACAGCCTTCCGCATACAGGCATCCGGGGACGCCTTCAGCGAACAGTCTTCAAGGATGTAGAAGTGTCCATCGACAGACCGGCCAGCGACTACGATGCCCGTGTGGTCAGACTTCTCGCCGCTGGTGACAGCAGGGTCGATCGCCACCACGATCCGCACCAATTCGGGAGCCTTCAATACGCGGGAGGAGTCAATGATCTCCCGTGTCCACAGAGCGCCTTCCACATCGGAAAGCAATATGCCTTCCAGCTCCTGGAGTCCCCTCCGGGTGCCTTCATAAGTGGCCCTCATTCGCGCCAATGCGACTTTGGACAGGTTGGCGGCGTTGTCCCAGGTGGTTCCTCGAACCACAGCCACTGAGCCGTCGTCGGAGTCGAGCAGTTTGCGCAGGAACGGGATCGGACGCGGAGTGGTGGTGACCAGGACACGCGGGTTCTCCCCGATGCGCAGCGCCGGTACGAGTGCGTCGGCGAACAGATCATCGACCAGCGGCATCGCCGCTGCCTCGTCCACCCATGCCCCGGAGAGCGACGACCCGCGCAGCCGGTCCGGACGGTCAGCCGAGTAGCCGTAGACGCGGGAGCCGTTCGTCAACCGCACCTGCAGGTTGGACACGTTCATGCCGTCGAGCTCGCCGGGGAGCAGAGCCTTCAACAGCCCGGCGTCGCCCTCGATGCACGTCTTCTGGCAGTCACGCCACGTCGGCGCGACGATCGCCCATTCCGTGTTCGGATTGGTAGCGGCCTGTTCGGCGAGCCACTCGGATGCAAGCCTGGTCTTCCCGAATCCGCGCCCAGAAAGTACTAGCCACGTCGACCAGTCTCCCGGCGGAGGTAGTTGGTTCGGCCTGGCGATGTCATGCCATGGCCGAGGTCGAGGGGGTGAGTTCGCGGCGATCTCCCGCTGCTTCGCGGCCAACGCCGCCCGGAGTTCCGCCAGTTGCCGCAGCTTCTCGGGGTCGCCGTCGTAGATCGGGGGCTCGGCCATCACACCCCCCTTCCCCAATACTGTTTTGGGTCGTACAGTGGGGGTGTGGAACTCCTGGGCGCCCGCTACGGCAACCTGACGGTGCTCGACCGCACCGTCCGACGCGGCAAAGTCCCCTGCCGCTGCGAATGCGGCGTCGAGAAAACCATCGGCCGGTCCAGGCTCACCTCAGGCCACGTGAAGTCCTGCGGCTGCCGAGGGACACTGCCCGGACGAGGCAGAACGTGGTCCGACCTCGCACCGCCCAGCGACACCGAAGTCGTGCCCGGCGCCAGGTTCGGGCGCCTGACCGCGCTGACGATCCCGTACTCCGAACCCGGTAGCCGCAACCGACTGGCCCAGGTCCGCTGCGACTGCGGAACCGAGAAGGTCGTAGTCGCCGGCCACCTGCTGTCGGGCAGATCGAAGTCCTGCGGGTGTCTACGCGCCGACGGTGCCCGCGTCCTCAACCAAGCCAACTGACCGGGGAATTCGCCATGGGAATCTTCTACTACGCCGTACGGTCAACCCTCAGGCCACGCCGCCACTACCGGTCGCGACGCAACGACAAGCCCACCACGCCCACCGAAGCGGCATGGTTGGGTGTCCTCAGCGCGGCCGTCATCCTCGGCATCATGTTCCTGGACCACCTCGACGCACAGGTGCGCCAACCCATCGGGTGGGTCATCACCGACAACCAGGACACTCCCATCTACCCAGGGCAACCCGTCACCGACCCAACCCACTTCTGGCCCAACGCCTCCTACCACGCCACAGCGACAGTCCCCATCCCGGACACGGCGACCAATCCGATACTGCTCGCGGGTGTCCTCGTAGGCGCAGCTATCGTGATCGGGTTCATCATCTGGCTCGACCGGAAACTGTCCAAGCCCGAACGTGATGCGGCCGCAACGGCCACAGCCGGATACGCGGCGCGAGCCGCCGCCCAGCGCATCCCAACCATCCGGAAAGGTCCGGACGACGACCCACCACACGGTCAGGCGTGGTGGTCGGACCGACGATGACCTTGGCCGATTGTCTTTGAGCAGCCGGTCTAGCTCGTCGTCCGCCCCTCCGGGCGTTGATCTTGAAGTGTGGGGCGGGGAATTCTGCCCAAAAAAATCGGGGCCGACACCGCATCAGTGCTGGTCAGCGTGTGCGCAATGGTATTATCTGAGCGTGCCTAGACATTGCTGGTGTGGCGCCGAACTCGCCGAACATCCCCATGCTGGGCGACGTCGGAAGTACTGCAAGCCGGAACACCGACCAAGTGCTTACAAGCCCTTCATCGAACGCTCAGTCGCGGTCAGGACGAAGGTCCGAGGCAAACTCCGCACAGCATGTGGACTGTGCGGCCAGGTCTACGAAAATCCACGGACGGCTGCCCTCTGCAAAGATTGCAACAGGGGTGCGCAGGTGAGCCGGGAGCAGTACTACAGGCTCGCCGCTGAGCAAAACAGCGTATGCGCGATCTGTCGGATGCCGGAATCGCAAACAGGCATCCTCGGCGACACTAAGAAGCTCAGCGTTGACCACTGTCACGCATGCGGCGACACGCGTGGACTCCTCTGCGGCAAGTGCAACCTCGCACTAGGGCTCGGCCGAGACGATCCGCAGACGTTCATCTTGGCAGCCGACTACCTCAGAAAGCACCGACGGGCGCCGCGCATCCACAACATCCCACGGCCGCGATCCGCTGAACCCGTCGGCGCCACAGACGACAGTCACATGGCGCCACGCACCGCCCTGATCCTCAAACTACGTGGAGAAGGTGCCACCTTCAAAGCCATCGGCCAGCGACTCGGACTTACCCGACAGCGCGTCACCCAACTCTGGGAGCGCACCCAAGAGGCCAAGCCGCTCTACCAAATCTGCTGGTGCGGAGCCGTCATCCCACAGACCGCGCGAGCAGGGCAGCCACGGAAGTACTGCACGCTTGAGCACACGCTTCGATCGGACGGTCTCACCCATGGTGAATACCGATCCATGCGTGACGCTCAGTGCAACCTGTGTGCCATCTGCAAGTCCCCGGAGACCGTCGTCACGCCATCCGGAAAGGTCAGGAAACTGGGCGCCGACCGATGCCCGCAGACTGGTGCCGTGAGAGACCTGCTGTGCAACAGCTGCGACAAGCTACTCGGGTTCATGAACGAGAACGTGGAGATCCTGCGGACGGCTGCCGTGTACCTTGAACGGCACCGTGAGTTGATCTTGGAAAGGCCTCAATCGGGGCGCTAAAAAGACACGCCGTCGGTCGAACCCTTGCCCTGGGGTCCCGGTGCATGATCGAACCCAGGGGGGAGTCGATCACGGGTGATCATCCCCGAGTACCTGTCGATCTTCGGTGATCGCTCCTGCGGGGTAGTGGATCACCCATGATCGTTCCCAGTGGGTGAGTGGATCACTGGTGATCATGGCCTGACCGGCCACTTCCTTGCCTGTCTCACCCATACGGGTGTATGCCCCAACACTGCTCAGGGCTAGACTCACGGTACACCGCCGAGCAGGAGGACGACATGACCGCCGCATACAGCCCCCGAGCCGACTGGGACCGCGAGGACGCAGCCCTCACCCTGCCGATGCGGCCCGTCCTGGGCCCGCTCGTCGAGGGCGACCTGTGCGACATCCGGGTCGGGCGCCGGCAGTGCGGCAGCGAGCTCGGTGTCCGTGAGGCAGTGGACGTCGACGGCCGGCACCGCATCCTGTGTGCCCTGCACGCCGGCGTGTACTTCCCGGTCGGGGCGCGGCGATGATCCGGGCGTTGCGTGCTCTGGCCTACCGGCTGGGGTTCGACCAGCCCGACGCACCGGAGGAGTGCGAGGGCTGCCGGCTCGCCTACGTCTGCCACTGCTTCTGACCGCTTGCGGCGCCCCTGGATGCGACAGGGCCGTCGTTGGTCGCCAGACCGCAACTCTCACCTACCACAAGGAGCATCATGTTCGGACGCCGCGAACACGTCGACACCGTCACCGTGCCCAAGTCCGAGTACCTGGCCCTGTGCGACCGTGCATCGTCGGAGACAGCCCGTCGGGTACTGGGTGACCAGCCGTTGTCGTCGGCGCCTGCGTGGGTCACTGAGCGGCGGGAGCAGCGGTCACAGGCGGTTGTGCCGGCGGTGTCGGAGGCGCAACTGCAGCTCATCCTCGAGGCGCACTACCGCGAGGTCCTCGGATCGAAGACCGGTCGGGCGATGTGGCGTCGCCTGCTCCGTGAGGCCGGCGCCGTCGAGGTGGTGGCGAACCTGGGCCGCTAGTCCGCTCTGGTGTGAGGCGCGTCGTCCCTTGTGGGCGGCGCGCCTCTTTGCGTGCCCGTTGACTGTATGTGCATCCGTGCGATTGAGTACCGCTTATCACGTACTGGGCGCCCTGACCTGCGTAGGTGTGTGATAGAGTACCGAAAGCCTAGCGATTCGGTACTCTACCCACAATGGAGATCAACCAGCCATGACAGCACCGCCCACCAACGCCGGAGTGAAGTTCCCGGCCGAGATTCTGACCAAGGACGAGGCCCGAGCGTTGGTTCTCGCGCCCAGCAAGCGCGCACCGACCGGAGTGCGCAACCGTGCCCTGATCGCCATCATGTACGGCGCTGGCCTACGACTGGCCGAGGCTCTCGCGCTGAAGCCGTCCGACGTGGACATGGACGCGCGCAGCATCCGCATCCTGCATGGCAAGGGTGACGCCGCACGGTTCGCCGGCATTGATGAGGGCGCGCTGGTGCACGTCGTGCGCTGGCTGGAGACCCGCCACGCGGCCGGCATCAGGGGCCGGGTGCTGTTCTGCACCCTGGACGGGACTGCCCTGTCACCGCGCTACGTGCGAGCCATGATGGTGCGGATGGCCGCCCGCGCCGACATCGACAAGCGGGTCCACCCGCACGGTCTGCGACACACCCACGCGACCGAGCTCGAATCGTCCGGCTTCACCGTGTCCGAGATCCAGCAGCAGCTCGGTCACACCCACCTCAACACGACCGCCGTCTACCTGAACCACATCTCGCCCTCAGCACGCATCACCAAGATCGGCAACCGTAGGAGCACGCTATGAACGGACCCGAGACCGCCAACGACCGCATCCCGTATCGCGACGGCAGCGTCACCTTCGTCCAGGTGTTGCCGGGCAGGAAGATCGCTTCGAGCAACGAGGTGCGAGGTGGGCGTCAAGCGGGAGTGGCTCACCCAGAAGCATCCGCTGTACGCCGCGTGGAACGGGATGCGGCGCACGGACATCTTCGAGGTCGACCTGAAGGCGGCCCGAGCAGCTCTCGCCTGACGGCGCCAGGACGCGAAGGGACTGCTGCAAGGCCTGACTCAGCGCCGTGAGTCCGGGTGCTCCATTGCCTCGCCGCAGGGACCAGACCGTTGGTTTAGTGCTTGCTGTACGGCAAGCCGGGCATGGAGTCCAGTGGACTCGGCAGCGCCTTCTCCGTGGTGGCCGGGCGGGCGTCGAGTGCGGCGATCTGCTCGTTGAGCCTGCGCATTTCGCGGTCGATGGTTTCTTCGGTGACGACGGTGATCTCGCGTCTGGTTGGGGCGTCGGCGCCGAACAGTTTGCGCTTGGACTCGCTCCACATGCGGATGTGGCCCCATGCTTCGACTCGGGTGCGTGGGGAGACGTTGTGGCTTCCGGTGCGCTCGTTGTAGGTGTCGTTTTCGGCGATGAGGAGGAGTTTTTGGATGGCGCGGTCGGCGAGCTCGGCTTCTTCGGCGCGGAGGTCGGCGAGGCGTTCGGCTGGGATGCGGTCGCGTGCTGCTTCGAAGATTTGGACGACGCGTTGGTGGGAGAGTCCGACTTCGGCGGCGATTTTGCGGTAGGAGAGGCGTTGTGAGCGGAGTTCGATGATGCGTGCTTCGCGGGCGGACGCTTCCATGGTGTCCATGGCCATGTCGTGGGTCCTTTCGCGTGTTGTGGGCCCGTGGGTTGGTGGCACCTGTCTTCGTGTTCTGGCAGGTCAGGGCGTTGTGGGTGCGTAGTTAGACTCGCGATTCAAGATCGAACCGGGTAGAATCGTAGTCATGAGCACCGTCGAGGACGCGGATCCGACCGAAGTGACTACGCCGAAGCCGGCTCGTGAGCCTCGTTCGCTGAGGTTGCGCCCGACTGGTATCGCGGCGGTCCAGCGGCTCGCGGACCAGGAGGGTCAGTCGTGGAACGAGATGGCGTGCCTGCTGTTGTCGTTCGCCACGTACAAGTGGGAGCCGGGTTGGGTGAAGACTGATCCGGGGAAGCGGAGCCCGCATGGCGTGTGCAAGGACGACTTCTAGGGCGCCCACGGCCGTTCAGGTCGACGCTGGTGGCTGATCCTCGCCGGCTAGGTGTAGTCGGCTAGGTGGTGGTGCTCGATGCGTCAGGAGGGCGTTCAGGGCTCGCCACGGTGTGTGTCCCGATGATCGTCAGGTTGGAGGCGTCGTCGTTGACCCATTCGACGTCGACGTCGGCTGGTGGGTTGTCTCGGGTGTAGGGCTTGAGGTAGCGGATGCCGTCGTTGTCGGATACGGCGATGTCCATCAGACGGTGACGACGTCGGTGTACACGCCGTCGGTGTGGAGGATCTCCACCCCGGACACGGAGGTTTCGGCGAGGCGGTATCCCAACGCCCGATACCGGCCACCCGGTAGCGGTTGTGGGGATGCGTCGGGGTCGTCTGGGGTGCGGGCCGTCTCGTGGGTGTGGCCGTGTTTCACGAACTTCGCGGTACCGGTGTGGATCGGTTCCCACACCTCGACGGGGACGAGGTTGCCCAGCGCGTCGAGTTCTTCCCTCGTGTCGAGGTACTTCTCGACCATGAACGCGTGGGTGTAGTCCGGGTGGTGGTCCATCTCGAACCGGATGTGTGGGCCTTCGCGTTTGGCGGTCAGGCGACCAGTGGGCATCAGTGGTCACCTCCTGCGGGATGCTATCTGTTCGGCCGAGATGGACACCCAGGCGATTTCACCACCGACGATCACACCGTTCGGTGCGTCGGGGCCGTCGACGACGACCGGGTTTCGGATAGCGATCTCAGCATCGCCGAGGTCGAACGGGTCGTCGGATTCGGCGTTACAGGTGGCGTCCATGCTCAAAATTCTAGCAGGTCAGAGGCGTGCGAGTCGCAGAATGGCCGCGGCCAGGCCTGATGCGAGTTGCTCGGGGTGGTTGCCGGTGAAGCCTTCGGCGAGTTGCCACCACAGGTCGGTCGGGTCGTGGCCGGCGTGTCCACGATGATCGGGCAAGACCAGCTGCGGATCGAGTTGATGGCGCACGTCCGGGCCGCGCAGGTCCTCGAAGAGCGGATCGGGCACTGCGCGTTCGTGCTGGTCCATCCGGTTGGGTGGGGATTGGGCGGGTACGCGGTCGCTGGCGTGCTGCAACGGGGGCCGTGGGATGGCGGGGACAGGCGGGTCCGGGTCCACATTGCCTCCGCACGTCGTTGCGGGCTAGCGGTTGGTGAGCCACGAGGCGAGCCGGATGCCGGTCCAGACACCTGCTGTGCCCGCCGCGATGAGCGTGAGCCAGGAGAGCGTCTGGACGGCGAGGTGGCCCATCGGGTCAGTGGAAAGCGGAGACGCCTGGGATGAGCATCGCCACCGCCAGCAGGATCACCGAGATGGCCAGGAGCGGTGCGTGTCCCAGCGGGGTCGGGAATGCCGAAAGGATGGCCAGGACGAGGGCTAGGACGACGAGCACGATGATGA
>Ga0193751_1000661_pt1 | contig 25338 bp, 18 predicted proteins | sample L1c2metaG_FD_143050 | JGI IMG/M metagenome (GOLD analysis project Ga0193751, IMG submission 143050) | Soil microbial communities from a riparian zone of the East river system, Colorado, United States - L1c2 | ecosystem: Environmental > Terrestrial > Soil > Riparian zone | place: USA: East River... | reverse complement strand
GCATATGCAGGGAACGGTGCGGCCTCCCGGGGAGCTTGTTCCGGAGTTGCACATTCCAGAATCCTTGTCGCGGGTGATTTTGAAGGCGATCGACAAATCGCGGGAGCAACGATTTCAGACAGCCGAGGAATTCGTGGCTGCACTGAGTCAGGTGGCGAACGAGCAAGTGGCAAACGAAGTGGCGCCGGACGACCAGCGTTTGAACGATCCGACCCCGAACATAGGTGCCACATCACTGTTCCGTAGCTCCCAGACTTCGCCGATTCCAAGCAAAACAGGACCATCTGTAGCGGCGAATGTGATGACTCCACCGCTTCCGACCGCCGTGCCGACTGCAGCCGGACTATCGTCAGCAGGCGGAGTAAGCACCGCTCCGCCCGCGGACTCGGTACTCGTGAAGAGCACTGCACAGCATTTGTTTCTTCAGCCGCGAACCTTCCGCTTGAAGCATTTCTTAATCCTTATGGTTCTGGGCCTGGCAGCCGTGCTGGTTGCGGGCGTGGGCTATCTTAAATATCAATCGCTTCGAAGAATGGAGATCGAACGCGCCGTTACCGAGAAACTAAATGCCGCTTCATCGCCAACTTTACGCCAGGCCGCGGTCAGAGTGTTCGTATCCGACACGCGAGAAGTGACACTCGACGGAAATGTATCGAGCACAGATGACTTCAGGTCGGCAGAGGCACTGGCTGCGTCCATTCCGGGAGTTACTCATGTGACGAATCGGATCAGTGTGATTCCTGCGGTGATCCCGGCCCTCATACCATCTAAGGTTCCGGGCGGAGTTCCAGGCGAATCCGCGGAGTCCCTCATTCATAAGGGCACGGCATTCCTCGATGACGGGGATTATCAGGCTGCCATCGAATGCTTCCGCAAGGCAGCGGCAGACCCCAAAAACAACGGCGCTCAAGCGCTTTTGGACCGAGCGCAGCGGGCACAGAAGACTGAAGAAGAATTGCTAAGAAAGCGGCGATAGACCCGCCACCGAACATCACGAGCCCTGACTGAAAGCCTCCTTCACAACCTGAGCTTCCGTTTGGTCAGCTTGCGCCTGCTGCTCTTGCAGTGCCTTCTCGGCGCTGGCATCCGGAGGCGGAGGGGGAACGTCTGAAGCGACCGTCGTGGTGTCGGGAGCTTTTGGCAGGCCGCTGGTTCCCTGTTTGGAGGCCAGATCCTTCATGCCATTGTCGAGCTGCTCCTGGAAGTGATTGTGCATTTCTTGCAGGTCGTCGACGGTGACGGCGACTTGTTTGCCCGCCGCGCAATCCGCCTTCTTGCTGGCAGAAACGCTGACATTAACCTTGTTGTCATCATCGGGAGTGTCAGAAATTCGCGTGATGACATCTCCGGCTGAGAGCTGGCATTCCTGACCGTCGCCTGACACCGCAAGATCGCTTGCCACCACGAACGTACGTCTGGCAGGATCAAGAGCGGCCGGTACTTCTTCGCTGGATGCCGAGGCCGGCCGCGCGGCTGAGGATGCCGATGCCGGTTGCGCCCCGGCCGGTTGTGCCGCGGCCTGTTGAGCGGCGAGTTGCGCCTTTACTTCTTCCGCAATGGCAGCCTTTACTTCGGGAGTGAGAGTTACGGTCCCAGAGTTCGCTGCTTGGGCGTCGTTGCCGTCGTTGGGTTGCTGTTGTTCGGGCGGAGCATTGCCAGCTGCGGCTCCCGCCGCGGCCGCGTTCGCTGCCGCCTGAGCCTGATACGCCGCTTGCAAATTCGCGGCAATCAGATAGTCCGTTAGCCAGAACGCAGCGGAGGGATACACAGGATAGGGCGCAAAGTATCCGCCGTAATATCCATACCAGGGTGCGCCGCCCCAGCCCCATCCGTAATAAACGGGCGCTGGCCAGGGATTGTAGGCCCAACCGTAATATGCCGGCCGATAGTAGTAGCCAGGATGGTAACCGTAATAGTAGTGGCCGTGATACGGGTAGGAGCGATACACGTGTGTGTAGGTCACGTGATTGACGACCACGGTCCGCGACACATAGGTGCGTCCGCCACGGGTGACATAGGCACGCTGGACGTAGCCAGAATTCCTTCCTGTGGTTACGATGCGCGCCCCGTTGTGTGTGCTTTCGATGCGCCGGCTTCCGTTCAGGCCGTGTTCGATGTGCATGCCATTTCGATTGATGGAACGTATCTGTCCATTCGGGCGAATATTGGCACTGCCTCCGCCCCGGAGTGATACCTGTCTTCCTGGAGCAGGCCGGTTGACACCCCTTGCCATGCCGGCATTTCCGCCCCTGCCCATGTTGCCGCCGGCCATCCTATTCGTTGAGGAATTGCCGGGCCGTCCCATAGAACTGTTTCCATTTCTGCCCATGGTTCCGGTCCCGTTCCTTCCGGCAGTAGTTGTCCCCGGACGGCTCGTGCCTGGCCTGACGCCGTTGGTTGAGGTATGGGTAGTATTTGTCGTGGGCCTCCCATTCGTGTGTCCGGAAGTCGTTGTCCTGCCGGTGGAAGGATGTGACGTGTTTGTGTGGGGCGCGGCCGGTTTTGGCGGCGTTGACTGCGTTTTTGGCTTCTGTTGTGCCACCGCAACTCCGACAATCGAGCCTGCCATCAGCAGAAGAAGGAGCGGCCTCTGCGCGATCTTCTTACGCTTCGTACTCTTCGAAACGATACTCATTGCGAACTCCTGGTTCGAATCCCGTTTTTAATTGTGACTTCCACGACAGAAACGTTTCAGCCCGGCGAAAGCTCCGGGCATCGCTGGCGGCGTGCGCTTTAGATCGTGCGGTCGGATTCCGCGATTGACCATGTGCCTGGAGAAATGTGTCGAACTCTTTGCCTGAAATCAGGGGAGTGTGGTCAAACCGCACCGATTCGAATTTCGCCCGATCCGTGCCGGTGCCGTTACTGAACACCGCGAAGGCGTTCGCAATTTTGATCCCGACGACCGGGCAAGTCAAGAAGAATTCGGGCTAAAGAGGCGCAGCCAGGTTACTTCCCTCCCCGATTTGCGATTCCGGTGGAGGCGGCATAACCGGTCTTTATGGGCGGAGAGCGATAACTTATGAATGTACGTTTTTTTCTCGCACTCCTGATTGACGTACTTTATTTTGCTGCCGTAATATACCTCGCCAGCGAAGTAAAAACCCGTCCTCCTGCAGCAAAAATAGGTTTCCAACCATTCAGAGGGAGACGCTCATGTTAGTGCGGACTGGAAGAGGAAAATACCAAATCACCAAGAACGATTCGCGCGAATTCGCCTGCAGCCTCTATAACTTTGACATTGACGGAGCGGACGTAAAGGAGGATCACAAACAGATTCTGCGCTCAAAGGTGTTTCCGTTTCTGCAAGAAGGCGGCAGTGCCGCCATCGTAGGTCTCGCCTCAGTCACAGGGTCCGAGGCGCACGATCAAGAGCTCTCTCTGGAACGCGCTGAGAGCGTGGTTAAAGCTCTGAACTGGGTATGGGCGTTTTCCGGCTCGGGGTTCTTCTACAGCGGGCCGATGAGAATACGGAAGGTCGTAGGCAGGGGTAAGCAGTGGGCCCAGCGTTTCTCGCGCAAGGAAAATGAATTCTGGCGCGCAGTGTGGGTGCATGTTTGGGATCAGGCGGTCCCGCCTTCGGACAGTCAAGTCAATTTTGGAATGCAGCTTCCGCCGTTAGCCGACTCCAACCTCCTCACGGATATTGGCCAGGGGCTGGACGTTGCCAGCTGGATTATATCGATGATCGCCGCCGCCGAAATCATTCCGGTCGTGGACATGGCAGCGAGCATTCTCGATACACTTTTTTCGCTGGTTGCGGCGTGGGCCGCCTCTGATCAGAACGCGTATCTCAACGGATACATTCAAGGCTACGACATGGCCATGAAAGATATGTCGGATACGTATGCCGATTCGAGTCTGAAGACGAAACCGCTAAGCCAATGGCCGCCGCTGGCCCGTCCAAAATCTCACCAGGAACTCTGGGCAAGCCAGCCCAATATCTCACAGCAAAAGTGGCACGAAGGGGAAGATGCCGGGTGTGAGGCTGCTTATCAACAGGTACTAAAGTGGGACCGGCAGCCCCTGGCCGTTGAGGTGGCAGGCCAGACAAAGCGTCTGTCGGGGCGCGATGTTTTGCGGACCCTAGCTCTACAACATCCGGACCGCGTGGGCGAATACTTCGTGAAACAGTTCAACGAAGCCCTGCGTAAGAAAGGTAAGCGACCCTGGCCAACGCTTCTGTGATCCTCAGTATGGTCCCTGCTGCACGAGGATTTGACAGGCGTCGCTGCATGGATTGAGAAAGAGTGGAGCCAGTCGACATCGTACGGTTCCCATTCCGGAGTTTGCCTCTTCCGACACGCACCGGGTTCTGTGCATTCTTCGTCGTGACCTCGAGGGCGCGGTATAATCCTGCCTCAAGGCTGTGGGGATTCCCGCGGCAACCCCTCCGCCTCGCCTTTTGGGAGCGGGTTGACGCCAGGTTAGGTGTGAATCGAAGAATCCAATCGAATTTAAGGGACTTTTGAACAAAGAATGAAATTCGGAGAAAAATACGAGTTGCTGGAATCGCTCACTACGGGTGGGGTGGAGACTTTTGTCGCCAATGACAAAGTCAGGGGCGAGCGGGTCCTGGTGCATATTCTGGAATGCGAAGCACAAAAACCGAACCAACCCACGGTGCAATGGGTTCTGGAGCAGTTTCGCCACATCGCCCCCGAACCTGCTGGATTGGTGTTGGAGACCGGCCGTTACAGTGGGACGCTTTATGCCTATCTCGTCACTAAAATGCCCGAGGAAGGCGCGCTGAAGCGTTGGGTGCAGACGTATAAGTCTCAAGGGCGCGATACTCAGGAGATTCCAGGGCCCCCAGCCAAGCCGACTCCGGAGAGCGAGTCTCCGACCGCAGAGATGACGTCCAAGTCCTCGCCAGACGCCGGGTCGGAGAATCAGTCGTTCCCGGAGTTTGCTCCGGGTGCGAAACCAGCCGCGTCGAGCGTTCCATCGAAAGCGTTACCCGGACCTACCTACACTCCGTTGACTGTGAAGCCCCCGGCCGAGCGGCCTGCTGCTGCCGACTGGAATGCGAGTACTCCTCCGGCGTTCCCAGCGAAGCCTGAGCCGCATATAAGTTCGCCGGATTCATTCAGCTCCGCCTTTGCTCCTCGCAATTTCCCGTCCGAAATAAACTCAGCGCCGATCGCAGAAAAGCCCAAAGCCGGCGAGTTCACGAATTTCTTTCAGAGTCCATTCCGTGTGGAAGGGCCATCGAATATCCCCGCTGTATCGCCGCAGCCGGTCGAACCTCCGCGAAAATCAGTTGGAGAATTCACCGCGATGTTTAACTCACCGCGACCTGAAGAACCACCGGCTGCAGGCGTGGCGGGCAACGAACCTGCGGGCGCGGGATTCACGGGATGGTTCGGCAACCCGAATATCGCATCCCGGACATCCGGCACATCCGGGATGCCGCCTTCTGGCGAGCCGCGACCCGTAATCGAGGATTCGTCCGCTTTTCCCGCGCCTTCAAAGGACTCGGTCGTTTCGTCTCAACCTGCAGCGTATGTCAGTCCAACTCCGCCGATTGTTCCGCTTCCCACACCGCCGGTTTTCTCAATTCCCCCGCTTCCAACTCCGGCGATCGATATGCGTCCTGTGATGCCGCCGACAGTTGCCCCTTCGGAAGGCGCAACCAATGCATTCAATCATCGCGTCCGCGAACCCGCTGCCATCCCGGCAGCGACGTCAGGCGGTCCAAGCGCCTACACGCAAGTCATTTCCGTGAAACGGCCCCTTGGCTCTGCAGGCGCGCTAAAAGAAACGGCGCCACCTTCGTTTCCCGCGATCGCTCCTCCCGCCATGCCTGCTGCGCCCGCGATGCCTAAGGTTGCTGCCCCGGCAGCGCCCAAGCCGCCGAAAGTGGCGCTTCCGCAACCGTCCGTGTCCTATTGGCCGCTAATCCTGACTCTGACCGTCCTTTTCTTTATCGCCGCTTTGCTTGTGCTTTACTTCGTGCTAAAGCACTAAGCAATATTGATTTTTGGTTGCTGATTGTTGATTGAACGCATGCTCAGACCAAGCGGTTTTGCGATTGGGAACCAAGAAACGAGCAATGAACAATTCTCTTCTCTCTTAGTTCGCCTGTGGCAGAAGGATAAGCAGTTCGAGCGTAGGATTCGTGAGCTCTCCGGGAACGTATGCGGCGAAGTTGCGGGCACGGTTCACGGCTTCCCAAGCGGGGCCCGTCTGGTTCAGAGCGAAATACTGATACTTGAGTTTTACGGGAATCGCACTGGGTGGACTGGTCAGATGCCGGAGCTGAATTCCGGGCAAAGCTTGCCGTATCAGATGATCGATGTGTGTGGCGGAACAGACTTTCACCAGCTGCGGCACTTTCTGAATGATGGTCTCTTCGCTGGTTTCGGCGCTCACCGCCAAATACATGCGCGTATTTTGAAGATACTTGTCGTGGTCGATGGCGGTGGCATAAATCGAGTTCTGCACAAGCTTCAGCGGCAGCGACACCAGATTAGTGGGCACAACAGTTTCCAACAGTGAACGCAGCTTCTCATCCAGTTCGGAAAAAATCGGCCCGAGAGAATCATGCACGTAAAGCGGCAGGTCGCGGGGGCGCATCTTCTGAGAAAAGGTGGTGAGCGATCCCGCGAGCCCCGCCATGGCCGAATACAGTTCCTCGGGATGGCCCATCTTGCTTTCGTAGAGATGGGAAAACACTGGAAAGTTCGAGTTCACGGTGTAAAGCAGCCAGAAGTTCGCAATGTCGGAGGCGGTGAAATCCGCCAGACTCTGGTTCTTTTGTCTCCGGCCTGCGGAAAGCTGCGTGCTCCGGGCGGAGAGCAGTTCGACCAAACCACGCAGCAAGCCGACCAGATACTCGCTCGCACCGATTTCTATTAGAGGTGGAATGAAGCGAGGATTAAGTTGAAACGCGCCCGCCGGAGTTCGCTCAACATTGGCGACGCGAATCACGGAAGAACCTTCGCGATTCTCCGATTCGGCCAACAGGCGCATATTCTTTCGCGCCACTTGAATGGGCTTTTCGCTGGCGCCCGTATTCTCATCGCGAAAGGCGGTTACTTCCGCCAGGTAGCGAGTGCCTCCTTCTTTGGCGGTGGAGACGTTCAGACCGCGCTGCCGGTAGTCGGGAATTGCCAGGTAGATGTCCAAACTCTTCATACCAGGCTCGAAGAATTCTTCCAGGGACTTCGAGGGTGGAGGCGGGTCGGCTTCCGGAATTTCGAAGAGCAGCCCATCGGGGAAGATGCCTGTGGCACGCGTGACCGCAAACTGTCCTTCCGCCAGCAGTTCCGCATTGATGGCCAGATCGCGAAATCCCCAAGGACAAAACTTGAGCGCCTGCAGGCGGAAATTGAGCGCATCCTCGATGAAGCGATCCTGCACCTGGAGATGCTGCGGGGTGAGGAACGTGCCCTTGGTCCAGAGAACTGGTTTTAGCTGCTTCATAGGATGGCGAACTGATCGCCGACTGGAAAGCCTGAGAGTGCGTCCCAGACCGACTTTGACACGGCTGCCCACAATAACAATTCCTGAGCCAGGAAGCAAAGGACAAATCAGGACGGAAAACAACATCAAGGGAGGTCAGAGTGGAGAGTCGGATCGAGATTTACTGACTGTGCGCGGCACAATCATGGACCGGGCTGCGGCTTCCCGGCTCGGTTACTACTGCTCCAAGCCAGCGTCGGTCTTCCAGAGGCCTTCCATAAACTTCAGCCAATCTTGCGTTCTAGAACGTAAGTGACGCCCCAAGCTTCGCGAAAAGACGGCGAGGCCAAAATCTCCGCGGGCGCGGCGAAGGACCAACTGGATGTCTTCGTGAACCGACTCTGGAATTGAGGCATCGTTCTCGAGGGTCTCCAGCAATTCGAACATGTCGGGCGCAGCCGCGATGAGGCTGGCATTAGAATTGGAATCCGCGTCCGCTTCCACCGAGGCCACCGGCTGACCCGAGCGGTCAATCACTCGCGACCACTTCTGCGGATCGATCCTCCACATGCCCGAGGTTAACTTGAGTTTAGCCATTACGCACCCCTTAAGAAGGCACACCCTTCTGTGTATCTCTTCATCAATAGTGTAAGATGCCGGGGCTAACAGCAAGGTTACTAAGGTTCTTCCTGAGTTAACGGGAGGGATACCCGATAAAACAAAAACTCCCCTTGATTTTCGGCGATGTCCGCGCGAAACTTCCACTCCTATGGCCGGAAGCACGCCTGGTTCTGCGGGAAAGAGCCGATCCCACCCGATCGACAAGGGGACGATGTCTCTGGTTAAAATGGCCGGTCGGTACAGCCTAGGAGTGGAGTCACTGGCGATCGACCCAACCTTGCAGAACTCGCAGACGCTGTTCCGCAGCACTATTCATGAGGCTCTGGAGAGAGGCGCCAACAGTTGGGACCTGGAATCTCTTCGGTTAAAGTATTTATGGATGCGCCACACGGAGAAGTCCGAGGTCGCTCCCGCCGAAGAAGCGTTTCAGGATCCGGAAGATCTATGGACCAGGCTGGTCGTAGCCGAGGAGAACACCAGGTTCGATTCGATCATACAGCAGGAAATGCAGCAGATTTCATTCGCCAGCGCAACTCAAGGCAGTGCCGAGGTTCGTGAAGGCAAGTACCCCGGGCCTGTGCAGGATTCCGACGAGTATCAGCACAAGATTCGACCTTTGTATTATTCGTACGGGTACACTCATCCCGCTGATTTTCTCGCTAAGCAAGTGGAGTTTACGCTGTTCGGCAAGGCCAAGCTAAAAACCTGGATACACGAAGACTTAGCACATATTCTGGTCAAAACTCCCAGAGTGCTTGACGGCTGGAGCGCTGGTCTCGCCGAAATGACTGCGAAGGGCATCGACAGCGTGAACGGCCTCCAGATCCGCGAAGTCAAAGGAAATAAAGTTTTGAGCAATCACGCGTTCGGCTGTGCGATTGACGTGAATGCGCTTGCCAATCCTCATGTAGTTGGCCCGGCAGTGATCGAGGTTTTCAATTCGGTTGTCAAACAGGCGGGCGTTCAATTTGACTTTGGGAAGCCGGTTTTGGGCGAGCACGCCATGGACATCGTTTCGAAGCCGTCTTCCGGCGCCGGACATGGAAAATATACTGCCGACGATATCATGGAAATGCAAAACCGGGCGATTCCGGCGTCTGACGCAGTAAAGGCATGGCTGCAAGCCAACCTGCCGCGATATCGGCAGATTATGGGGAAGGTTCAAATTGCTGAGAAGCAACTCGGAATTCAGAACGTAAAGCCGAGCACTAGTTTGAAGGATCGCTTCAAGGCCGCGGAAGCTGCCAGGAACCGGTTAGCTCATCAACGACAGGAGAAGCAAAAAGGTAAACCAATCCCCGTCTACAGTGAAGATAACGTCGCGCCGCCACCTGAAACCTATCGTGAAGAAGAAGCTTTCGAGGAAATTGAATCTGCCTTCGCCGGAATAACCAGCGATCCCGAGCTTTCTCGCATCCAGACCCTGTACGAGAATTTTGATACAAGTTACATCAATACCTGGGAGAAGCAGGGCGTCATGAGCATACCCCTGTATTTCGCCGCGGCGTTGGTGGGTGAACAGAATCTTCAATGGGGTGAACAGTACGAAAGCTCAAAGGACGCGATGCATTTTGAACTCGTCGACGGTCCGACTAAGCCACACGTCAAAGCCGATGCACCGCTTTCAAGAGGGGAGCAAACCAGAACTCTGAAAAAGCTAATGGATGAGTCTTTCCCCGCGAAGACTCCCAAATTCCATTTCTAGCTTTTTCAATCGAAAGTAGTTCTGGGGCAGATGCATTCATTTCCGGCTTTGCTAGAATGCCGTGCAGCCAACTGGCTGGGGGTTCGTATATGCCAATGCAAGTTTGCATGGGAGCGAGCATGATGTGCACCATGGGGATGGCGCCGAGTTCGCTGGTGGTTCTCCCGACCAACCGAGTTATGACCGACGAGGTTCCCGACGCCAATATCATGGACTACATTCCCATGGTGAATATCATGCCGTTCGGCATGTGTATGTCGCCGGCAAATCCAATGGTTGCCGCCGCGACCGCTGCCGCGATGGGCGTTCTCACCCCCATGCCCTGCATTCCCGCCACCGTTGCGCCATGGGTTCCCGGCGCTCCGACGGTGATGCTCGGCAACATGCCCACGCTGGACAATACGTCAACAAACATGTGCATGTGGGCCGGTGTCATCAGCTTCGTCATGCCGGGCGAACTGACGGTTCAGGTTCCGTAAGACAGCATGAGAAGTGTACTGTTTTAGGCCGAGCGGCCTTGCTCCGGCGAGCGCCTTAACCGGCGTCCGAGGGCATGGGGATAGAACTCATGACCCGGGCGTTCCATTGGTCGGGCTTCAGTGTCAAGCCTTCGCAGCCTGGTCCGGTAGAGTTGGAGCCGCTTCCGCCCCCCTTCAACTGCTGAAAGTTCCCCTTTTCGTCGACCGAAACGACAATTTCCGACTCAAACCATATCTCCTTTGGCCTGTTCATTCCTCCGAACAGCCGTTTGATCTGCTCCTTGTTATCTGGAGCAAACCCACCCAGAAAGAGCTTATTGCCCGACGGATCCTCAATGAAGCTTTCACAGGCAGGAAATTGATCGCCTGTAATCGTAGTGACAATAGTTAGTGTATCCGCGCCAGGCGTTAGTGCGAACTCGCCGCGGGCATCGATGTCCGGAACGGCCAGTGCGACGGGAAAATGCTTGGCGAGAGGATTAGGAGCGGCGTAGTCAATCACCGCATCGATCTCAGTTCCGTTTCTTGCAACGGTGAGCTCCGACGTGGGAATTCCGACATCGGAGCTTACGGGACCAGCGAGCATTAAGGGGCCGATACTAGGATCGCACCAAACCTTGTTGTAACCTTTCGTGGCGGTATCAAGCTTGACTTCGAGAACGGCATTGACTCTGGCGGTTGCAGTTCCGCCGGTATCGAGTGAGAATCTGCGCCCGTCCCCATGATATGCACCACCAAATGTGACGCACGCCGCACTCGGGTAAGGAGACGGAATCCTGGGTGGAACGGGAACACAGACCGAACTTGGCTCCGTGAATTTCCCAAACTCTCGCCAGGGAGCAAAGGAACGCAAGTAAATCTTGTAATTTGCCATAGTAGCCTCCCGTATGACGTTCGTAAGACGCAGCGAGTGGATCTTCGTATCACGTTTCCCGAGGGGTTCGGCCCGACGATTCAGGGGAGAATTGAGTCTTCCGCGAAATTACATTTTGGTTCCCTTGCTGCCATCGTCGGCTGCATCGGGATCCTTCGGGTCGGTCGGCGAATCAGGGGATTGCGGACTCGCGTCGGGCGCGCTCCCGGCGGCTCCGCCGCTGTTGATGAACACCATCGGCGTCCCTGAGATGAAAATTCCCGCTGGGCCGATATCGATGAAGTTTGCGCCGGCTTTCAAGGTGAGCTCCATTCCGGCTTCAATCACCGCACTCATCCCGGCATTGAGATGGATGGTGGTATTGCTTTTCAACGCATAGGCCATGTTCGTAACGTCCTGGTTCCCCGTCACCGCCAACGAGACGTTACCGGTCACGCTCTCGCTCTGGTTTCCGGTCACCGAAAGCGACTTATTACCGGTAACTTTTTCCATCTGATTTTGGCCGACTTGCAGCGACATGTTGCCGTCGACCTTCTCGAACTGACTTCCCTGAACATGCAAATGCTTCTCAGCTTGAATCTGCTCCTGCTGGTTCGCGGTCACGATCAGATGGCGGTTAGCACCGATGAATTCGCGCGAGTCATTTTCGACGCGCAGATCCATATCCATTTCCGCGTTCATGAAGATCTGTTCCTTGCCTTTCAGATCTTCGAAGCGAAGTTCGTTATAGTTCGAAGCCCCGCCCCCCTTGGAACTGCGCGACATGAAAGTGCTTCGCGTCTGGTAATCGGGCAGCGTGTACGGAGGCATCTGGTCCGCGTTATAAACGCGGCCCGTGATTACCGGCCGGTCGGGATCGCCTTCCAGGAAACTGACCAGCACTTCCTGACCAATGCGCGGAATCCACATCGCGCCCCAGTTTCCCCCGGCCCAAGGTTGAGAGGTGCGAATCCAGCAAGAACTGTTTTCGTTCTTCTTTCCGAGCCGGTCCCAATAAAACTGCACGATGACGCGCCCGTATTTGTCCACCCAGATCTCCTCGCCCGATTTACCGACCACCAAGGCAGGCTGGGGACCCTGCACGAAGGGCTTCGGTGTCACTCGGGCGGGACGGTAGGTTACCGACGCCGGGATGCAGGTGAGGTTGTTGGAGTACGTCTCTCCTCCGTGTGTGCCCGCAGTCGTGTAACTCTGTCCCGCCGAGGCGAAGTGGCGGACCTCAGTGATCACATAGTTCGTATTCTGATCTGAACGATAGTGATTCTTCAACTCGAACGAATAGCCCGACATCAGACTACGGCAGTTGCCCGCACCCGACACTACCATGTACCCGGCTTCTTCTTCCTGCATGCGCACCTTGGCCACCGTGTCGCCCTGATCCTTGGTGGCGTGCAGTCCGGGGTAATCAAAAAGCTCCAGAGGTTGACTGGCTGCGAGATCCACAACGGTCGGATCGTTGGCCAGCAAACCCGTGGACGGCGTCGTGAAATTGTAGTCAGTGACGGTGTACTTGCCGGTGCGCACTTCCTGTCCGACGTGCCAGTTGTTGATTACTTCGGGATCATCGAGACCGCCCACCTCGGTGTCGTAGCTCACCGGAGAACTGGGACATGCCGGAAGTGTACTGGACTGATCGGCCAGTATCATGGTGTGCTTCCCCTGCGTGGAATGATCGAAGTAGTAGAAGATCCCGAATTCTTCCATCAGTCGCGACACAAAGTTGAACGCCGTCTCGCGATATTGCACACAATATTCGAGCTGAGGATAGGTTGTTTTGAGGTTGACCCGAAAATCCTTGAAGTTGAAAAGATTGAATACCTGACTGATGATGTCCGGTACGGCGAGGTTCTGGTAGATGCGGCAGTCCGCTTGCCGCGTCAGAAACCACAGCCAGGGCACGACCTGGGCATGGTAGTGGGTGAACGTCCGCTCGTCAGTTTCCCCTTGTGTGAAACGGCTTACGTACCCGCTGATGTAACGGGGAGTATCATCCGGAAGATGCAGCGTCACGGAAACTTTCTGCCCGACGATATCTTTGAAATTGATCGAATCGTTATCGAAGGCCAGAAAGTCCAGTTCGTAGCTGAACAGACGCGAGATGCCCTCGTACCCGGTCAGCTCCTGCAACAGCAGCACATCCTTTCCGAGCGGGGTGTCCAGCGCCATTAGCCGGTGGTCTTGACTATAGCTTTGTGCCACTTACCTGTCCTTCCCATCGCTTTACGAACTGCGCCCGCCAGCGCGCGGATGTTGCACAGCATCAACTCTTCACCGTCATCCAAGCTTACTGATATACAAAAGCTCCATCCGCGCCGATGCCGACGTGAATTCGTTGCATGGGTTCACTCGCCGCCATGCGCCCCAATAAAGTTCGCGAAATATCGGGAAGCAGGGTGTTGGTGAGAATGTTGTCAACGTTTCGCGCGCCGCTCTCAACCTCCGTGCACCGGTTCGCCACTTCCTGCACCAGGGCGCTATCGTACGTTAATTCGATTTTGTGATTCTCCTGCATGCGGCGCTGAATTTTGCCCAGTTTTAGCTTGATAATTGTCTTCAGGTTCTCGTCGCGGATCGGCAAATACGGAATCAGCACCATACGTCCGAGAAATGCAGGCTTGAAGATCTTGTTGAGTTCGGGCTTGAGCGCCTTCAACAGACCCTCTGGCCCGGGCATTGTCTCCGGGTCCGCGCACAGTCTCGCCATCGTGTCCGTACCCGCATTGGTGGTGAGGATTATGATGGTGTTCTTGAAGTCGATCTCGCGGCCTTCGCCGTCTTCCATCATTCCCTTGTCGAACACCTGGTAGAAAAGCTCCAGCACGTCGGGATGCGCTTTCTCCACTTCATCGAGCAGCACCACCGAGTACGGACGCCGCCGGACCGCCTCCGTTAACACGCCGCCTTCGCCATAGCCCACGTATCCCGGAGGCGAGCCCTTCAAAGTCGAGACGGTATGGCCTTCCTGGAATTCGGACATGTTGATCGTAATTAAGTTGCGTTCTCCGCCATAAAGAAGATCGGAGAGCGCGAGCGCGGTTTCGGTTTTGCCCACTCCGCTGGGCCCAACCAACATGAAGACGCCGATCGGTTTGTTGGGATCATCGAGACGAGCGCGCGAGGTGGAGATTCGCTGGCTGATGATTTCCAGCGCGTGGAGCTGTCCGATCACGCGCTGACCCAGGAATGACGGTAGAGAAAGGACGGTGGAGATTTCGTCCTTCATCATTTTTCCCACGGGAATTCCGGTCCAGGCAGAAATTACTTCGCCCACAATCTGAGCGTCCACGGCGACGCGAATCATCGGCGCTTCACCCTGCAGCGAGGCCAGATCGGCTTCGGCCTGAGCGAGTTGCCCGCGCACGGCGGCTACGTCCACCGTTTTGGGAGCTTCCTCGACTGCGACCGCGGTAGCAGAGGACGCTGCCACGGAGGGAGCGGTTGCGACCGTAGCTGGTGCAGTTGTATCGTGCGCGACCCCAGGTATTTCGGAACTAGCGCGAGCGACCGCTGAGTCGCCATTCCGAGAAGCCGCCGCGCTCTCGAGCTGGGAGCGCAAATCCCGGATTGTGGTCACCAGGTCGCGCTCCTTCTCAAAGCGCGTGCGCAATCGACCTAGACGGGATTCGATTTCTCTGCTCTTGGTCGCGATCTCCTCGAGCCTCTCACGATGATCCGCGCCAACCACCGATTCGCGCTCCAGGATTCGCTGCTGAACAGCAAGATCATCGATCTGACGAGTGCTGTCTTCAATGGCGGGTGGGGTAGCGCTTTGTCCCAGCGCCAGCCGGGCACAGGCCGTGTCCAGGACACTCACGGCTTTGTCAGGCAACTGGCGTCCGGCGAGATAGCGATGGGAGAGATGCACGGCAGCCGTCAGTCCCTCATCCAGAATGCGGACTTTGTGGTGCTTCTCCAGAGAGGGGACGATCCCGCGCAGCATCGTCATGCACTGCGTCTCGATTGGCTCTTCCACCTTCACCACCTGGAAACGGCGGGCCAATGCAGGATCTTTTTCAAAATACTTCTTGTACTCCGACCAGGTGGTAGCGGCGATCGTGCGCAACTCCCCACGCGCCAACGCAGGTTTCAGAAGGTTTGCGGCATCTCCTTGTCCCGCTTGCCCACCGGCGCCGATCATGGTGTGAGCTTCGTCGATAAATAAAATGATAGGTAAAGGCGAGGCCTTCACTTCTTCGATCAGGCCTTTCAAGCGATTCTCAAATTCGCCTTTGATGCCCGCTCCGGCCTGTAGCAATGCCAAATCCAGGGTGCGCACCGTGACGTTGCGCAACGGCGGAGGCACATCCCCTTGGGCGACACGCAAGGCGAAGCCTTCCACCACGGCCGTTTTGCCGACTCCAGCCTCACCGGTGAGAATCGGATTATTCTGACGGCGTCTCATCAAAATATCGACGACCTGGCGAATTTCAAGGTCGCGTCCGAGCACGGGATCAAGTTTGCCGGTCTTGGCTTTCTCCGTGAGATTGATGGTGAACTGGTCGAGGTTGGGAGTTTTCCCGCCTGGACGTGCGCCGACAGATGGCGCGCCCGGCGCGGCTGCCGCCGCGGCAATAGATGCCTGCGCCTCTTCACTTGAATTGCCGACTATAGCGACAAAATCCTTGCGCAGCGCGTCGGCCTGAATTTTCTGAAACTCACGGCTGATGTCGCGCATAAGGCGTATCAGTTCGTCATTCGTCGCCAGCGCAAGAATGGTGAAGCCGGTGCGCACTTGCCCGGCGTTGAAATCGATCGAACCCAAAGTCCAGGCTTCGATGAGCATCCGCATGAGCGTCGGGCTCAATGCGGGCGTTCGGGCGTTGCCCGTCTTCAGCCGGTCCAATGCTCTCGCAAGCTCGCCGGAGAACCTTGAAGTATCGATCTCGAAGTGTTTGAAAATCGCGGCAACATCGTTGTCGGTGGAGTCGAGCAGCTTGGTGAGATAGTGCTCCACTTCGATGTCATAATGCGTGCGGGCCAGGCACAATCCCGCCGCAGCTTCCAGCGCGCCGCGGGTTGAATCGTTAAGCTTGCCGATCAATGACTTCAGATTCATATGGTCCCCCTTGTGTTCTCTCAAGCGCCAGCACAGTGTCATCCGGATCACGGCGAAAGGGCGCCGACTTCACCCATGACACCCAGCCTAACTGCGGGCCAGATGCTCCTTCGGCTCCCAAGGTGCAGGCCGGTACTTGCTCGCGCTCAAGAATCAGCTTGACTTCGAAATCCCATTCGTCGTTCGAAAAAAACTTTACCCAGGCCCGCAGGGGCTCCCACGATTGCCCGTCAGGCAGGAAATCCACATAGCGTTCCAGCGTCAATGGACCCAGGAGAATGCGCACCTTCGACTGCTGGTTCCACACTTCGTCGCCTACCACAGCGCCGAGACCGAGTTCCCCGCTCTCACTGCTTCCTTCCGACAACCGGGACTGGGTCTCAGGATCCAAGCGATACCAGGCTCCCGCGAACTGCTCGATCTCGACCGGCACGTCAAAGTAGTCCGAGAGAATTTGCCGCAAAGCCGCAGCCGAACGCGGGCGCTGGGCCAGGAGTCCCGAATAATAAATCAGAGTATCGTCAGACACGGCCTGGCGGTCGCGCAGGCCTTCAGTGCCCAGCCCCAGCAGGCTCAACAAATGACGGGAAAAAAGATCACGCTCCCCCTGCTCGTAGGCGACATCGAAGCGGTACTTCCTCCAGGCGCGGTAGAAAAGCGAGATGATCCGGTGGTTGAAAATATCTAAGAAGTCGCGCGACGAAAAGTCGGACGCTCGCAACCGTTCGATGATCAGAGTCGTATAAGGATTGGGAAGGACTCCCTCGGGACCGGTTAGGCCCATAAAATTCACGGTCATCTTCACCGGTGCATTTTCAGGACTCTCCATGGCCTGGATTTGGCTGGCCGGAAACGCGAGCGAGGGATGAACTCCAAAACGTGCTACTTCGGTATCCGGGTGCGCAAACTGGCCCACCGACGTTCGCTCCGGAAGAAATCTTTCGAGCAAACGCACCGCCTGAAAGAAGTCAAAGGCGAAAGGCTCGTCACGAAGCTTCTCCCCGACCGCGGTGGCGGCTAGATCAGAATTGATTGTCCGGCTCTCGGTGGCCACTCTTCTAACGGCTCCTTCCGCTGGCGGCTTCGCGCCACTAATTGGCTGAAACTATTCATCGACACGTAGAGACCCAGGAACTTTTCCAGTACACTCGCAAACAGATAAGCTCCGCCGCCGCTAAACTGCTCTTCGTCGAATTCGATTTCCACTCGCGTACCCCGGGTAAAACCGATTCCGTGCTCGGAAATCACACGGGTAAAGTGTCTTTGTGATCCGACCGACGCGATTCCGCTGATCTGTTTCTTCGTCTCGGGTGAGTCGGAAAAATTGTACAGTTCAAGAATCTTTTGGAGTGCGTCCTTGCCATCCTGCACCAGGGAAAGATAGTTGAGTGACAAATGTGAAACCAGAGACCACAGCGTTTTTCCGTCGAGTGGAGGACGCAGCGTCCGAGTAGGCTTGTGTAGTGCGATGATGCGCTTGATCGCCGCCATCCCGGTCATTTCGAAGTCGCCATTTTCGCTACCAAAAGGTAAGCGCGTAACCAGATCGCGGTTGGTGCAGTTGCATCGCACCGTCACCGTGTCATAGTCGAGTTGCATGGGGCGCGCCGAAAGATCGACCAGAGAAAGAAAAACATCGGTTCCTTCATCGCCCTTGCGGGTCGAAGGCGACCGGCTAATGTACCAGTACGCCGGAGTCGTTCCTTGCAGGGCGTGCCGCTCCGAATAGAGCGGGTGATAGGTCACGGTCTCATGAGTTTCAGCATCCGTACTCACGACCTCGTCTACGGAATAAATTTCCATGGTCTGCCGGCGTCGCGCGTCGGGGACAATGGGATACTGATAGCGGGTCTGATCGACCAGGATAGGTTCCGCGGTCTGAGCAAACAGATTGATGATGGGTGTGCATCCCAAACGGAGAGTCTTGGGATTCACCGCTACTTCCAGGCGTTGATGACGACCGTCCTGTTCAAAGGGTGAGATCAGGAACAAAATCTCGGCTTTCGACTTGAGGCCCGCTTGCTGAAGGAGCGAAAGCCCTTTGAGATTCATGAAAAAGAACTTTTCTGGAAACGCGAAGTACTCCTGAAGCAGACGGTATCCCACGAAGGAACGCCTGGGATATGGCAGCACGTCTTCGGTTTCGCCGAAACCCATGGGCTGAAGATTCCGCACGGGAAGTTCGCGGACGGGCGCCTTGGGATTCGCCGGATCACGCACCAGAATGCGGACGCAATTTCTGCATAGCAGTTCGTACAACCCGTGGATGACTGCACTCTCGCCATTCAGATAGAAGGCAAGAGTTTCCAGATCGAGCTTTTCAAAAGAAACGTCAGGGAAGCATTCGAGTTCGACTCGCAAGACTGCGGCCTCGGACGCGCGCAAAGCGGGGCGAATGCGATCCGGCGTCATCCATTGCGCCTGCGAAATTTTGAAAGGCCACAGGGTCACGTCATAAGAGGTTCGGAACTTGCACGGTACTCCTTCCACGGGACGCGAATAGAGAACCGTACCCTTGGGAATGTTGAGGCTGCTAGTCAGCTTGCCCTGCTCCGTATCGGTGTGCAACTGCGCCACTGACATTGACGGCACGGGCCGCAGATAATGCGGGTACAGGATATTGAGCAGCGCCTCGGTGATCTGGGGAAAGTCGTCGTCGATCCGCAGATGAACTCTGGCAGCCAGCAAGGCAAAAGCCTCGAGCATCCGTTCGACATGCGGATCTTCGCAGCGATCTGGCTCCAGCAGCAGGCGCGAGGCGATCTTGGGATATTTGTCGGCGAACTCCGCTCCGGTCTGGCGCAGGAATGTGAGCTCGCTCTCGTAATAATTTCTCAGCTCATTGCGCAAGATCGGCTCCCTTGATTTCGTACTCGGCCTTGCCTAACTCCAGGACCGTATCGAAGCGCACCGGCTCGGGAGCAGGATCCATGCACAGAAGTCCTTCGATCACAAAGTTCAAAGCTCGATAACTGCCTTCCGTCTGCTCCATTCGCACCTTGGCGCGCTTCAACCGGGGTTCGAAAACGGCGATTGCCAGTTCCATCTCTCGCACCAGGTCGCCGTGGTCGCGGGTGGACAGGACCGACTTCGAAGATATATCGGCAAATCCGTAGTGGTAGACGGAGCGGACGGTCTCCCGTGCGGAGTCGGGAGAAGGGTCGATCGTCTTTCTCGTATTGAGCAGCCATTCCAGATCACGCTTCAAAGCCAGTTTCAGTTCGCGCAAGGATTGCGCGCGAGTAAACGGAATCTCCGAACGGGTTTTCGGATCGCGATCGATGAGCCGGTCCAGCACTGAGAGGGTGACCGGCCCGGTGGCGTCTCGCCTAGCCATGACTACTTCCCGTCTCCCAGCGCCTGCGCTGGATCAAGCCGGCAAATGCGCTCGAATAACTGTTGTTGTTTCGCCTTGTCGGCTTGAATCTTGGTGCTCATCTTCATGATGGTCGCTAATGCGCTAGCCACCACGCCGGGATCCTCCCAGTCATCCAGCTTGTGGTTCTCGATGGCCGCAGCCAGATCGTCCAAGATCGGCTGCGCGACGTTTCCTTTGTTGGTCGATGCACAGATCTCTACCAGTTGCATCCGACGGCGGAAGCGCTCTCGTCCCGAGCGCTTGCGCGCTATGTCCTGCTGCAGAATTTCGAAGGCCTTGCGCTCCTGACCTTCGCGCAAAGCTTGCAGGGCGGATGTGTACGCATCGGTCGTCTGTCCAGGCCATCTTGATCCGGTGCCATTAGAGCTCGCGGAGACGCGAAGTGGTAGTTCTGGAGCGGAAGCTTGTCCGGAGGATGCCTGACTCAGCGAAACCAGCCAGGCGCGAGTTTCCGCGTTGGCCGCCGGAGTCTCGTCCATAAGCGTGGCGTCCAGCAGCTGCGGAATGTCGATGATCAAAGCCTTCAGTTCGGAACGGATCGCGCGGGCAATTGTTTCGTATCCGCCGCCGAGCCCGTCGCAGGCTTCGACGACAAAGCGCTGGAGATCGAGCCAGGCCCGGCTGCACGGCAGCGCCATCGCACTCTCGGCTGCTTCGAGCAGCTGTTCATATTTTTTATCGAGCAAAAGCTTTTTCAAATGACGTCTAAGGTCGGTGGGCGGAGCCTCGAGTTTGGTCGGATCCGCCAGATCGATCGCCGCGCGCAACTCTCCCCAACGCAGGCCACGCAACATCAGATACGAGGCTGGACTGGTGGGCTCACGCTTACGCAGAAATGCTGCTGCCTCTGCCACTTTGCGAATCGCATCGACGCGGTCCGCGGGTTCCGACGAGGTTTCCACCGAAATCAGAACCCCCGTGCGTACTGGACCCGCAGTTTCAGCCAGTGCTTCCCCTTCGGCCGCATTCTCCGCGGTCGCGACGACCTCGACCGGATCAGGTTCCTTCTCACGCTTTTTTTGTAGAAAGCCGTGGATCAAATGGCGGCCCGCAACCAGCGATGACTGCAATGGCCCAAATGCGGGTCCGTCATCCCCGAACTTCTCGTCGCAGGTTTTCTTCAGCTGAGTGAGCGTCAGCAGGCAGGCGTCAAGATCCTGCTCGGCCTGAGCATAAAACTTCTTCGGAGTCTCTTCAAAGGCCTTATCGAAAGCCTCCGGGGTGAGCTTGCCTTCCTTGATCAGCGCGGCTCTTTTCTTCTTGGCTTCGTCGGTCTTTGCCTGATCCTCGTATCCGACCTCGCGAGACTGCTGGTAATCCAGCAGGCTGTAGGAAGCCTTCTCCACCACCGGGACAAGCTTCAGCGGGATCTCGAGCTTGGTACCGACAAATCCCAACGGCGCCCCGCGAGATTCCGCATCGCCATCTTCCAGTTCCGGATACACCGAGTCCCAGAACTCATCGACGATGCCGTAGCATAGCGCAAGACCATCCTTCAGCCCTCCGAAGCCTTTTTGCTTAAGCAACGCCTCGGTGAGCCAGGCGGCCAGTTGCAGATCTTTGGTCCGCTTGGTAAGCAAGTCGGTGACCAGCTTGATCACCAGTGGGTTCTCGGCGATCTTGCGGTCGCGCTCGGTCATTCCCGGCGGGGGCTGGTCTTCCTCGCGTCGAGCTTCCTTGATCTTGTCGTAGACCGGATCGTAGCGCAGGTTGGCACCACTAGGATTGGGCCCTTCAATAGGGATGAGGAGATCGTCGGGAAAAGGCATGATAGGTCAGGCGGCCACGGAGGCTGGGTTGAACTCGAGCCCACGCAGTTCAAGAAATGGGATCTCTTCTTCGTCTACCAGCCACATCTTTTGGCCGAGCGGAACTTGATATTTGTAACCTTCGGGCTTCTCCCAGACCGTCACGCGCCCCAGGCGCACAGCTTCATCGGGATGCCGCCACGAGAAGGGAGCCATTACCGGAATCAACACTTCTCCCAGTTCAGTTCCTTTGAACGATGGCGTTGTGCGCACCGCCGCCGGTGTCCACAAAAGATCTCTGAGCCGTTGTGGAGCTGGAATCTGGATGGAGGCAACATGTTCCAGCGGGAGCAGCAAGTAGTTCCCGGCGGCAAAAATTTCGAGCCTGGCTCCCACTCTGGAGTCGGCATCCGATAGGGAAGCAAAAGGATTGCCGTTTGCTACTCCTCCGCGACCAGCCTCGGCGTCGTCCTTCTCGGCGGGAACTTCACCTCGTTCGAACAAATCGTGGCGCTGCCGCTCCGCATACAGTGCGCTGCGATAGAGCAAAACGCCCAATTCGCTGGACGGTCCAGCCTGCGCTAATACTTCCAGTTGCTTGTCCGCGCGCTCGTATTCGCCCGCAAAGCAGAGGAGTTCGAACAGAAACGTGCGGCGGCGCGTATCGGTAGGATTGTCCCGCAACTCCGCGCTCAAAGCCTTGATAGCATCGGTCAGCCGTCCCGCTCGATACAGCTCTTGTGGATTCATCGCGCGCACCCAGGATATGAAATGGATTTGCAAACAACTCCGGCGTGTTGCGAGAACCGATACGATTCCGGCCGGAAGTTGCTGTAGAGCGTGGAGGCACCTCCTGCCGCCGGACTTACGGCTGCGCGGAGATGCCTCCAGATTCGAACCGACTTCGGTCGCAGTCAGACCACGTTCTCAGACTAGGTCTGTTGCACAGCACCAATGTTGTAGGTTGCGGCTCCAGCCTGTGTAACCGCACCACTCGACGTATCCTGCGTGAAATAGTCAAACTCTATCTGCTCGTACGCAATGCTGACACTCTGGGAGGGTGTGCCCTGCGCGCCTCCACCCATACTATTGCTGGTGATGTAGCAATTGGTCATCAAGACCTTCAAATAGACGTAAGGGGTCGCGGCTCCTGTGGACTTGCGCAGACTGAAGGTGGTGGTAGCGATGTGCTGGCCGGTGTACAGAGCCTTCAGAATCTGGTAGCTGGCCTGATCCACAGCGCAGGTGAAGCTGAAGTCGGATAGCGAGCACTTTCCGGCGGAAAGGCCCTTTCCGCCGACGTCAGCGGGGTTCGAAGCACCAAACGAAAAACTGTCCAGCTCAATGTTGTTGGTCATCCCTTGCGCCTGGGATTCCCCATTTATTCCGTCAATCAAAAGATACGCATCACTTGCCATAGCAATTCCTCCTGATCACGCCATCGAAATTCAAGGACCCATGAGGGCCTTGTTTAGAGCTCCGACACGATACAGCGGGTTTAGGACTTCGCAGCAGCCGGCAACTCCGCCACCAGCCGGAGCGACACGCTAAGTTCATCGAGCTGAAAGTGAGGTCGAAGATAGGCAATCGCCCGGTAGACTCCGGGTTTGCCTTTCACTTCTTCCACATCCACACGAGCTTCTCGCAAGGGGAACTTGGCCTTGGTCGTCTGATTGGCCTTGTCGTCCTGCGTCACATACTGGCCGATCCAGCGGTTCAGGAACCGCCAGCATTCGTCGCGTGACATGAAGCCGCCGATTTTGTCCCGCATCATCGCCTTTAGATAATGTGCGAACCGGCACGTGGCCATCATGTAGGGCAATTGCGCCGAAATGCGCGCATTCGCCGTGGCCGCATCGCTATCGTATAGCTTCGGTTTGTTGCACGACTGGATGCTGAAGAATGCAGCCTTATCCGTGCCCTTGCAGTGCACCAGCGAAACCAGTCCCTGGTCTGCGAGTTCTTTTTCTCGCCGGTCGGTGATGGCGATCTCAGTTGGGCACTTAAGCGCCACATCGCCCTCATCGGTACGGAAAGTATGAGAAGGAAGCCCGTCGACCAGACCGCCGCCCTCAACGCCACGAATCGCCACGCACCATCCATAAGTGGCGAATGCCTGCGTCATTTTGGACGCGAGCGCGAATGCGGAGTTGCCCCAAAGATACTTGGAGTGATCGGTACCGTCCACTCCCTCTTCGAAATTGAAGCCCTCTACGGGCGCCGTATCTCTACCGTAGGGCAGACGCATCAAGATACGCGGACAAGTCAGGCAGACATACTTCGAATCCTCGCTCTCACGGAAGCCTTTCCACTTGGCGTACTCGGTGCTATCGAAGATCTTACCGATGTCCCGAGGCTGGTCCAGGTTGGTGAAGCTTTCCATATTGAGCAACTCCGACGACGCTGCCGAAAGAAACGGAGCGTGGGCGGCGGCTGCGACCTGCGAAACTTTCTCCAGCAATTCAAGATCTTCCGGATGCTTGCTGAATTCGTAATCGCCTACCAAGGCGCCGAAGGGCTCGCCGCCAAAAATTCCGTATTCTTCCTCGTAAACTTTCTTAAACATCGCGCTCTGATCGAATTCGGGAGCGCGCTGCAGATCCCGCAGCAAGTCCTTCTTCGACGCATTCAGAATGCGAATTTTCAGTTGGGAGCCGGTTTCCGACTGCTCCAGCAGATATTTGAGTCCGCGCCAACTGGATTCCAGTTTCTGGAACTGGGCGTTGTGCAAGACCTCATTTAACTGCAGTGAAATCAGATGGTCGATCTGCGCGACACGAGCGGAGATCATCTGATCCGCGTCGCGCCCTAGAGTCATTGACCCTTCGAGGACCTGGGCCACGAATTCCTTGATTAGGCCCTTGCCACGTTCTCGCGCGCTTGGATCGCCAAACCGTCCTTGTTCAACAATCTGGTCGAGAATACTCGACTCCGCGGCTTGTTCGACGACAGCCGTATTACCAGCAGCTTTCTGGGTCTCAGGCATTGGGCTCTCCCTTCCCGACTTCGGACTTAAGTTTGTCAAGCTTATCGGTCTTGCTTACCGCGTCGAGCAACGCCTCGTCCAACTTGTCGTTGGTTTGCAGCGTGCCCTTCAAATCATTGAGTCGCGTACGCAGCTCGAGAAGCTCCTTCAGAGGCTTCACCTGCCGCGCTACCTGCTCCGGTTCGAAGTCTTCCAGGCTCTTGAACCTCAGGTCCACCTTGAGTTGGCCGGCGTTGGAATCTTCGCTCAGTTTGTTTTCGACGGCGAAGGATAAATGCGGCTTCATGCTTTCCAGAACGGAGTCGAAGTTGTCGGGTGTCACCTCGACAAAGCGGCGCTCTTTCAGCTTTGCCAGTGGTTGCTCGGGTTGACCGGTGAAGTCTCCAAGGACTCCGACCACGAAGGGCAGTTCCTTGATCTCAATCGCGCCGCCGGTTTCGACATCATAGGTGATTTGAACGCGGGGCGGACGCACCCGGTCCAACTTATGCTGTGTGCTTGGTTTTGCCATGTTATCTCCCTACCTCTTCGAGTTTTCGAGGAAGTGCCGTATCTACGTGCTAGTATTCCGAACTTGCAGTCAAACTGGGGGACGTGACGGTCAGAGGATCCAACCCTAAGGGAAAGTGGCCAGACCTCTCGCCAACTGACCGTTCAGGCCGTGGGGTAACGGTTTATCACATGCCCCTACCGCAGTCAAGCACGAAGCTATTTTTTTGCGGAAGATATTTTCCGCCGGAAAGCCCACGTACGAAGCCGGGTTTCCCCTGATGAAAGATGGTGTTTGAACCCAGCTAAACGTTACAAAACCCCAAGAAAACGGCACGCCTTTCGGATCGCGTGGCTAACCACTCCATCGCCCGGCAAGCCGCCGCAGCGGATCGGCGATCGACTGAAATCGAGTGATCCGTATGCGGTCTGTGTCTTTGAACGAAATCAGTGGCATCAAGCCCTCCTCCAAGAGACGCTCGGCCGCATCTTCGCTAAGCAGTATTTCGGCGCACGGTTTCGACTTGGAGTCACCATCATGTTCATAAACATGCAGAGGCAGCCCATCAATTTCCGCTTCCGTCACTGCTCCGG
>Ga0193751_1000660_pt1 | contig 25351 bp, 18 predicted proteins | sample L1c2metaG_FD_143050 | JGI IMG/M metagenome (GOLD analysis project Ga0193751, IMG submission 143050) | Soil microbial communities from a riparian zone of the East river system, Colorado, United States - L1c2 | ecosystem: Environmental > Terrestrial > Soil > Riparian zone | place: USA: East River... | reverse complement strand
CACGCCGCGGACTTCTTTTACCATTTCGAAGCCGCGAAGCGCCTCGGTCAAGCGCGCCTGCAGATACTCGCCGGCCTGGGTCGAGCGGGGGCCCAGTTCTTCATTTTCAAGAACGTCCAGACTAGCGAGCGCCGCCCGCATCGCCAGGCTGTTTTCGCTGAATGTGGACGTGTGCACGAACGCCCGCGGCAATGACGAATAAACCGAATCGTACACGGCGTTCGACATAAGCACGGCCCCGCATGGCACCAGGCCACCACTCAAGGCCTTCGCCATCACGACCATGTCAGGCTCTACTCCGAAGTGGTGCGCAGCCAGGAAAGGCCCGGTGCGGTACATTCCGGTTTGTACCTCATCCAGCACAAATAGCGTGCCGTAACGCCGGCACAATGATTCCGCGTTCCCAAGATAATCTCGATCTGGAACGCAGACTCCAGCCTCCGATTGAATCGGCTCAACCATGAACGCCGCGAAGCGCTTGGTCTTCAGTTCACGCTCCAGCGCCGCCAGGTCGCCGAACGGAATCGAGGCAGTATCGGCCAGAAGCGGTCCGAAGCCTTCGCTCCAGAACTTGTCGCTCATCAGCGATAGCGCTCCGCAAGTCAGCCCATGAAAGGCGTGCTTGGCGGAGAGTATGCCTGCGCGTCGCGTGTGCGCCCGAGCGAACTTGATGGCCGCTTCCACGCCTTCGCTTCCGGAAGAAGCGAAGAAGGCCTTCTGCAAACGGCCACCGGCGCGTTCGCACAATTTTTCAGCCAATTCTCCAGCAAGATCGGCGACGTGGGTCTGAATCATCGCCGGACCGCATCGCTCCAGCTCGTGCTGCAGTGCCTGCACGACATCCGGATGGTTGTGACCAACATTGTGCACACAGTATCCCGATAGAAAGTCGAGAATGCGCTTTCCATCATCGGTAAATAGTTCCACTCCCACGCATCGCTCGTAGCGGACGTTCATCTGCAACAAGTCGAGCAGCCGCACCCATTGCGGGTTTACTCGCAGGGCATAGCGTTCCGACGCAGCCGCCGTTTGTTCGATTTGGAGGGTCGTGTCCATTCGTTAGTAAACCAACTAGTGGGTCAACGCAATCGAAGTCGGCGAACCCGGCAGAGAGTAAGTAGCGACCGAAGTGAGCGTTCCACTGCCGGTATCCAGACTGAACGACTGAACCGCCGGAGTCGTCTGGTTGCCGACAAAGAGATATTTTCCGCCTGAGTCGATGGCCAGCACACTGGGTTGCGCGCGAGTGGCAAATGGCGAACTTGTCAGCAGGGTGAGCGCGCCGTCGGAGCCGACGGAAAATCCCCCCACATTGCTCGATCCCTGATCGGCTACATACATATATTTTCCCGATTTGTCGATCACGAGCGCGATCGGCCCGGTAGATTGCGTCCCGAAGCCAATCGGGGAATTGGAAAATTGCGTAAGTGATCCGTCGGAATTAACGGTGAATTCCGAGATCGAATTATCCAGCTTGTTTCCGGTATAAAGAAATCCTCCGCTAGAAGAAATCGCCAAACCGTAAGGGCCCGTACCTGTGATGAAAGGAGTGCCCGAAACCACGCTGAGAACTCCTTGAGTGACACTAAATGCCTCGATGAATCCCGGAGACCCGGTGCCGGTCACGTAAAGAACGCTTCCCGATGGCGACACTTTCAGGTTGATCGGACTCATTCCGATGGAAAACGGCGAGCCGGCAACCGGGGATAGAGTTGGTGGACTACTCTTCGCGTTAATGGAAAACACCGAAATATTTAAAGAACCCGAGTTCCCCACGTATAAAAAGCTGCCTGCGGAATCCATTGCAAGCACAGTGGGCGACGTGCCGACAACCGTACGAGGCGTGACTTCAGTGAGGGCGCCGGTGGATGCAATCGTATACAACGAAACGTCGCCCTCGCCCGCGTTTGCGGTGAACAGAAACTTGTTAGAGGGATGGATCACGATGGTTTGAATGGCGGAACCCGCGGTGATCGGACTTCCCGCCAGTTGGGTGAGGATGCCGGAGTTGGGGTCCTCGCGATAAATAGCAATCTGGTTGGAGCCGGGAATGGCCGCGTACAAATAACGGCTGCTGGTCGTGCCACAACTCATCCATAGGGCCATGCTCGCGCAAACCAAGAACAGAGCCGCTGCTTTCTTTAGCATCCATTACTCCTGAGGAAGTTGAAAACGAAAAACGGGAAATCGCTGGCACCCGGCCACAGCCGGAATCAATGTATTTCTCAAGCAGTATTACCGTTGACTCCTATCATACGGGACCAGGTGTCTCTTGCGCATCAGCATGCGGGTTTAGCGTGTGCGATGCCGGATTTCTCTAATCAGGTTGCACGCGCTTGCAGTCTAGTTGATTTTGCTTCTGAACAACGCACTGATTCTCAGTGAGCGGGACTGGGGCGTGGAGTGCCAGGTGATGTGGCTTCCGGACGAGCGCTCTCCTCGCCCCCCCGCAACGCCAATCTCAACCGGTCCAGGTACACATAAACGACTGGAGTGGTAAACAGCGTCAGCATCTGGCTCACGATCAGCCCGCCCACAATTGTGATTCCCAGCGGCCGATGCAGCTCCGAACCCGTGCCCCTGCTTAGGGCTAGTGGCAGTCCGCCCAGCAGAGCCGCCATGGTCGTCATCATGATCGGCCGGAATCGCAGGATGCAGGCGTCGTAAATCGCCTCCGCCGGCTTCTTCCCCTGGGTGCGCTCGACGTCGAGAGCCACGTCGATCATCATGATGGCGTTCTTTTTCACCAACCCGATCAGCAGGATGATACCGATCATTCCAATTACATTGAGCTCGTTGTGTGTCAACAATAGCGCCAGAAGTGCGCCTACACCTGCCGACGGCAATGTCGAGAGAATCGTGATGGGATGAATATAGCTCTCGTAGAGCATTCCCAGAACGATGTAAACGGTCAACAGGGCCGTCAAAATTAAAACCTTTTGACTGGACAGGGAATCCTGAAAAGCCGCGGCTGTCCCCTGAAAACTGGCGGATACAGTGCTCGGAAAGCCGATAGTACGTTCGGCATTTTCTATGGCTTGTGTAGCTTCGCCGAGAGACACGCCAGGCGCCAGGTTGAATGAGATTGTGACCGACGGCACCTGGCCTTGGTGATTGACCGCCAGCGGAGTATTCGACGGTTCATAGTGAGTGAACGCCGCCAGTGGCACGGGCGTTCCGCTGGTCGAACGCAAGTAAATGTTTTGCAGGGCCTCGGGTGTTTGCTGAAATTGCGGCGCCACTTCCATGACCACGTGATACTGGTTGAGCGCCCGGTACATCGTCGACACTTGCCGCTGTCCAAAGGCGTCGTACAGGGCATTGTCTAAAGTCTGTGGAGTAATTCCCATGCGGCTGCCCGTATCGCGATCGATCACTAGTTTGGCCTGCAGTCCCTTATCTTGCTGGTCTGAATTCTGATCGCGCAATTGAGGCAGCGTTCTCAATTTCTGCAGCAGGCGCGGCGCCCAGGTATTCAGATCATCTAAGTTTGCGCTCTGCAATGTGTACTGGTACTGCGCATTCCCAAAACGCCCGCCGATCGTGAGGTCCTGCGCGGACTGTAGAATGAGCGTCGCTCCGGGCACAACCGCGAGCTTGGGGCGAAGCCGGTTGATTACATCGTCCGCAGTCACGATCGGGCAGCGCTGCCAAAAATGCTTGGGATGGCAGATATTCCGCTGGTCCAGCGTCTTCAGCATCATGAAGAACCGGCCCTGATTCTGGGCGGTATTTCCGCCGGCAAAGCCAACGACGGAGTCGACCGCTGGATCTTTCATGACGATCTCAACATAGCGCCGCATCTTGTCGCTCATGGACTGAAACGAGATGTCCTGCGCGGCCATCACGCCCCCCATGATGCGCCCCGTATCCTGCTGCGGGAAGAAGCCTTTGGGGACTTTGATGTATAGGAAAACGCTGAGGCACGCCACCAGAATGGTAACGATCAGTGTCACTGGCTGATGCTCTAGCACCCACTTCAAAGAGTGACGATAAGTGAGCAGGAGATGATCGAAAACCCACTCGCTTCCGCGGTAGAAAAAGTTGCGTTTTTCGTCCTTGGGCGGCGGGCGCAGAAACTTGGCGCACATGGTTGGCGTAGTAGTCAATGAAACCACCAGAGAAACGGCGATCGCGATGCTTAAGGTTACGGCGAATTCGCGAAACAGCCGCCCCACGATCCCACCCATCATCAGCAGCGGAATAAACACGGCCACCAGCGACACGCTCATCGAGACCACGGTAAATCCAATTTCAGAGGCTCCCTTGAACGCTGCTTCCACCGCGCCCATGCCGTGCTCCACGTAGCGCGTAATGTTCTCCAGAACAACGATTGCATCATCCACCACAAACCCGGTCGAAATCGCCAAAGCCATCAGCGACAAATTGTCGAGGCTGTAGTCCAGCAAATACATGCCACCGAAGGTTCCGACCAGCGAAAGAGGCACGGCAATACTCGGAATAATGGTGGCCCGCACTGTGCGCAGAAATGCGAATACCACGAGGATCACCAGAATGACCGAAATGATCAGCGTGGTTTCAATATCCTTGACCGAGGCGCGGACCGTCACGGTGCGGTCCATCGCAATCGTTAAGTCGATCGCAGGAGAAATCGACGACTTTAGGAACGGCATTAGCGCCCGCACCCGGTCGACCGTGTCGATAATGTTAGCGCCGGGCTGCCGGAACACAATGATCAGCACGCCTGGCTTGCCATTCGCCAATCCGATGTTGCGCCGATCGGAAACCGAGTCCGTCACCTCGGCTACGTCTCCCAGCCGCACCGCTGCGCCATTGTGGTACGCAACGATCAGCGGACGATACTGGTCCGCGGTAAAAAGTTGGTCGGTATCGTCGAGGGAATAAGACATGGTCCCATTTGAGACCTGTCCCTTGGGCCGGTTCGCATTCGCGGCGTTGAGAGCGTTGCGAACTGTGTCGAGTCCAACTCCGAGTTTGTTCAGCAGAGTTGGGTTCACTTCCGCGCGCACGGCGGGTTGTGCTGCTCCGCCGACAAAGACCTGCCCCACTCCCGCCACCTGCGCCAGTTTCTGCGCCAAAATCGAATCCGCGGCGTCATACATCTGGGGCACGGTCATAGTGTCTGACGTCAACGCCAGAATGAGGACGGGAGCATCCGCCGGGTTTGCCTTGCGGTAAGAGGGATTGCTCGGCAAGTTGGCGGGCAACTGGCTGCGCGCGGCATTGATGGAAGCTTGTACATCGCGCGCCGCAGCATTGATGTCACGGTTCAAATCGAATTGCAGCGTGATGCTGGTGCTGCCCAGTTGACTGGAGGACGTCATCTGGTTCACGCCCGAGATGCGTCCGAACTGACGTTCCAGCGGTGTGGCCACTGCCGACGCCATGGTCTGCGGATCTGCCCCCGGCAGGCCCGCGCCCACCCCGATCACAGGAAAGTCCACTCTGGGCAGCGATGCTACCGGAAGGAAGTTGAAAGCAAGGATTCCCGAGAGCAGCAGGGCCGCCGCCAACAATGACGTGCCAATCGGACGCCGGATAAATGGAGCAGAAATACTCATTTCTAGTCTGCCGACATCGGCTCCTCTGAAATCTGATTGCCGACTCGATAGCGCGAGAATCGTTGCGCCAGCCGGTCAAACCACAGATAAACCACCGGAGTCGTGTACAGGGTGAGCAGTTGACTAAGGAGCAGTCCGCCGACAATGGTGATGCCCAGGGGTCGTCGCAGTTCCGCGCCCGTGCCCGATCCCAGCGCCAGCGGCAGACCGCCGAGCAGCGCCGCCATGGTCGTCATCATGATAGGCCGGAAGCGCAGCAGGCAAGCCTGGTAAATCGCTTCCTCGGGAGGCTTATGTTCTTCGCGCTCGGCCTCCAGCGCAAAGTCGATCATCATGATGGCGTTTTTCTTGACAATGCCGATCAGAAGAATGATGCCGATCAGCGCCACCACCGTTAAATCATTTCCCGTAAGCATTAGCGCAAGAATCGCGCCCACGCCCGCCGAAGGCAATGTCGAAAGAATCGTGAGGGGGTGAATGTAGCTCTCGTACAAAACGCCTAGCACGATGTAAACCGTGATCACGGCCGCCAGAATTAAGTAGGGCTCCGACGCCAGCGAGTTCTGGAACGCCGCCGCCGTCCCTTGAAATGCCGCGTGGATGCTGGGGGGCAACTGAATATCTTTCTCAGCTTGTTGGATCGCTTTAGTCGCATCTCCCAGTGACGATCCGGGCGCAAGGTTGAATGAGAGCGTGACCACCGGGAACTGCCCTTGATGATTCACGGCCAAAGAAGTATTGGTTGACTGCATCCGGGTAAACGTCGAGATCGGAACTGGCGCGCCGCTGGTGCTTACCGCCGCTCCGTTAGCCGTGGGCGCGCCAGAGTTCGGCGTCACAGTGCTGGGGCGGATGTAAATATCTTTCAGGGCATCGGGTGTGAGTGCGAAATTGGGCAGAACTTCCAGAATTACGTGATACTGATTCAACTGCGTGAATATAGTTGAAACCTGCCGCTGTCCAAAAGCGTCGTAGAGCGTGTTGTCGATGGCCTGCGGGAAAATACCCAGTCGCGACGCAGTGTCGCGGTCGATAGTGACATTTGTCTTCAGCCCGTTGTTCAGCTGATCCGTCGCCACATCGCGCAGCGCAGGCAAGGTTTGCAGTTTGGCCACCAGCTTCGGAGTCCACTGAGCAAGCTCCTGCGCGTCCGCGTCTTCAATCGAATACTGGAATTGAGTACGGCTCACCCGGTCTTCCACGGTCAGGTCCTGCACCGGCTGCATGTAGAGAGTGATGCCGTTGACTTTGGCAATTTCCGGTTGCAGGCGGCGGATAATCGCGGAAGCGTCGTCGGAGCGCTGGTCCCGCGGCTTCAAGTTGATCTGAATCCGACCCTCGTTCGGAGTGGTGTTCGTGCCATCGACTCCGATGAAGGAAGACAGGCTGTCAACGGCCTTGTCCTGCAAAATGATCTTTGCCAGTTCCTGCTGCCGTTGCGACAGTGCCTCGAAGGAGATGAAATCGGGAGCTTCCGAGACACCCAGAATCACACCGGTGTCCTGCACCGGGAAAAATCCCTTGGGCACGATCACGTATAAGAACAGCGTTAGCAGCAGGGTTCCGAACGTGACCAGCAACGTCTCCGTCTGGTGCCGCAACACTATTTTCACGGTGCGTCCATAAAATGCGACGATCCGGTTGTAATAGTTCTCGGTGACCTCGTAGAAGCGTCCCTTCTCGCCTTCCTTGCGGTGCTTAAGCAGCTTGGCGCTCATCATCGGCGTTAAGGACAACGAAACCGCCGCCGAAACCAGAATCGTAACCGCCAGCGTGACCGCAAATTCGCGGAACAACCGTCCTACGATGTCGCCCATGAACAGCAGCGGGATCAGCACCGCGATCAGCGAAACGGTCAGCGACACAATCGTGAACCCAATCTGCCCGGCGCCTTTCAAAGCGGCATCCAGCGGAGAGTCTCCCGCTTCCAAGTAGCGGTCAATGTTTTCGATCATGACGATGGCGTCGTCCACCACGAAACCGGTGGAGATGGTCAACGCCATCAGCGTCAGATTGTTCAGACTGTAGCCCAGCAGGTACATCACGCCGAAAGTTCCGATGAGGGAGAGCGGCACCGCCACACTGGGAATCACGGTAGCCGCCAGATTCCGAAGAAACAGAAATACGACCAGCACGACGAGTGCGATCGACAGCATCAACTCGAATTCCACGTCTTTGACCGAAGCGCGAATTGTGGTCGTGCGGTCGGTTAGAATCTGCACCTTCACCGCCAAAGGCAGCGCTGCCTGCAACTGAGGCAACAGCTTCTGGATCCGGTCCACGACGCTGATGATGTTGGCTCCCGGCTGGCGCTGGATGTTGACGATAACTGCCGGTGTCAAATTCATCCACGCCGCCAGCCGGTTATTTTCTGTCCCGTCAATCACATTCGCGACATCGCTCAGCCGCACCGGCGCATTATTGTGATACGCGATGACGATCGGCTTATATTGCTCGCTGGAAAAGAGCTGATCGTTGGCGCCGATCGTATAAGACTGTCGCGCGCCATCGATCACTCCCTTGGCTTGGTCCACGTTCGCCTGGGCCAGAGAGGCGCGCAAATCCTCCAGACTTAATCCGTAAGAAGCCAGCGCGGTCGGATTGGCCTGAATCCGCACCGCCGGCTTCTGTCCGCCGCTGATCGAAACCAGCCCCACACCCGGCAACTGCGAGATCTTCTGCGCCAGCGAAGTGTCCGCAAGATCCTCCACTTTCGATAAAGGGAGAGAATCGGAAGTCAGCGCCAGCGTAAGAATCGGTGCGTCGGCGGGATTGACCTTGTTGTAAATCGGCGGATTGGGCAGGTCCGTGGGCAAATACGTGGAGCCTGAATTAATTGCAGCCTGCACCTGCTGCTCTTCCACATCAATGTTCTGATCGAGCCCAAACTGCAGCGTGATGACCGAACTGCCAAATGAACTGGTTGACGTCATTTGGCTGAGGCCAGGCACCTGCCCGAACTGCCGCTCCAATGGAGACGTGACCGACGATGCCATTACATCCGGGTCAGCGCCCGGATAGAACGTCACCACTTGAATTGTTGGATAATCGACTTCAGGAAGAGCCGACACCGGCAGTTGCATGAACGCAACCCAGCCGACCAGAAGCACTCCCACCATGAGCAGTGTGGTTGCGACCGGCCGAAGAATAAATAATCTGGAGGGGCTCATGAACCTGGGATTCCCGAGGCTGGGGTCCCGGACGCTGGAGTACCCGCCGGTGAAGTATGCTGGCCGCTTGGACTCGTAGCCCGCGGTTCAATCTTGCTTCCCCGTTGCAGTTTGTCCTGCCCATCGGTGACGACTATGTCGCCGGGATTCACCCCGGCGGTAATCACCGTGGCATCTCCCTGGGTCAGCGACACCGTGACCGGTTTATCCTGCACTGTTTTGTCGGGATTCACGGCATATACAAAAGTGCCCTGGGGACCGCGCAGAATCGCTGCCGTGGGAACGACTGTGCTGTTTTTGCGCGTCTCTAACAGCAGGTTGGCATTTACGAACTGGTTCGGCCAGAGCTGACTGTCCTCGTTGGTAAACACCGCTTTCAACTTCGCGGTGCCGGTGGTTGGATCAATTTCATTGTCAATGGTCAACAATTTTCCCACGGCCAACTTCGTCTGATCATCGCGGCTGAATGCATCCACCTCCAGCGTTGCCTGCTTCATGTGCTTCGACACTGTGGGCAAAACGTCCTCGGTCAACGTGAAGACGACGGCGATGGGCTGCAACTGGGTCAAAATCAGCATGGGATTCGCGTCCGCGGCGTGAGCAATGTTTCCTGGATCGACCTGCCGCAGTCCAATGCGGCCGTTGAACGGAGCGGTAATGTGGCAGTAGACAATTTGCAACTTTGCGTTATCGATCTGCGCTTGATCGGTGCGCACTGTGCCTTCCAGTTGATCAACCAGCGCCTTCTGGGTATCTACCTGCTGCTGGGCGATGCTGCCGGAAGGAATCAATGACGTGTAACGTTCGAGATTCAACTGGGCGTCGCGCAGTTGCGCCTGGTCGCGTGAAAACTGTGCCCGCATCTGATCCAGTTGTACCTGGAACGGACGAGAGTCGATTTCAATCAGCAATTCTCCCTGCTTTACAGTTTGTCCCTCCTTAACGTTCACCTTCATGATTTGGCCGTCGACGCGGCTCTTGATGTTGGCGGTATTGAAGGCTGCGACGGCGCCGAGGCCTGTCAGGTAAACGGGAACATCTTGCCGCTGCACTTGTGCCGTTGCCACCGAAACCGTGCGGGGACCGGCCGCCTGCGCCTTCTGCTGCTTAGTGTCCGCACTGCTGCTGCATCCCAAGAGAGACGCGCAAATCGCCGCCACGGCGAGGAAGCTCAGGACCAGCACCGCGCGAATTTGTGTCGCGCGAGGTTTTCTTGCGAAAAGATCATTCATATTCAAGTTTGTCCGTTGCCGTTCTTTTGACTCGGGCACGGCAGGAAGTCCAGATATTAGACGTAAGCATTGTAGGCTCGGTTGCGGCAACTCTTCTTCAGGACGCAGGATATTTCTACGCCAAGGGGTCTTCGGGCGAAGCTTTTACAAATCTTTACCCGGATTGACCTTCCGTTGATATTCAGGGCGCCATTAACGTGGCCGGTGCCGGATGATTCGCCTCATACTCGGCAATCTCAGCTTCATGCTGGAGCGTGAGACCGATATCGTCCAGCCCATTCAACAGACAATGACGTACGAATTCATCGATGGGAAATTTCGCGTGGAAGCCCTGATCGTCGCGGACTTCGCATTTGTCCAGGTCGACAGTGATCTGATAGTCGTCAATGTCTTGCGCCCTCTGCATCAACTGCGCAACTTCATCCTCGCTCAACTTCACAGTGAGGAATCCATTTTTGGTACTGTTATTCGCGAAGATGTCCGCGAAAGAAGATGAAATCACGGCGCGGAAGCCGAAGTCGGCCAGCGCCCACACTGCGTGCTCGCGCGACGATCCGCAACCGAAATTCTTTCCCGCCACCAGAATGCTTGCCCCCTCGTAGCGCGGTTCGTGCAGCACAAAGCTGGGATTCTTCGTCCCATCCGTGCTAAACCGCCAGTCATAAAACACAAACTGCCCAAATCCCGTGCGCTCAATCCTCTTCAGAAATTGTTTAGGGATAATCTGGTCGGTGTCCACATTGATCCGATCCAGCGGTGCTACGCGCCCGCGATGTACTGTGAATGGCTTCATCGCCGGCTCCTCGCTCTCATATCGGTCATGCTCATGAATTACTCCACTAGCGTGGTTCTACTGCAGCAATAATCATTGGATGGGTCATCCCGAGCGAAGCCGCTCTTCAGGCGGAGGGAGAGCCTGCCCTGAGCGAAGTCGAAGGGGTTCCCGCGCGCACCCACAATGCAGACGCTACTGATATTTCCAATTCCGAATATCCGTAAAATGCCCCGCAATCGCCGCCGCTGCCGCCATCATTGGGCTGACTAAATGCGTCCGCCCCCCGCGTCCCTGCCGCCCTTCAAAATTGCGGTTGCTGGTCGAAGCGCAGCGCTCCCCCGGCTGCAAAATATCGGGATTCATTCCCAGGCACATCGAGCACCCCGACTCCCGCCACTCAAATCCCGCATCCTGAAAAATCCGGTGCAGCCCTTCCTGCTCGGCCGCGCGTTTCACGGTCTGCGAACCCGGCACCACCATTGCCCGCACCTTGGCGTTGACGTGATGTCCCCGCGCCACCCGCGCTGCCGCCCGCAAATCTTCAATCCGCGAGTTCGTGCACGATCCAATGAACACGCGATCAATGTTGATATCTTCAATCCGACGTCCCGGCTCCAGCCCCATGTACTGCAAGGCGAGTTCGGTTGAACGTCGGTCTGATTCACCTAATCCTTTGATCTCCGGCACGCGACCGGTCACCGGCGCCACCATCCCCGGGTTCGTTCCCCAAGTTACGAACGGACAGAGCTGCGCCCCGTCAATCTCCACGACTTTGTCGAAAGTCGCGCCATTATCGGTGGGCAAACTCCGCCAGAGAGAAACTGCTCTCTCCCATTCCGCATCCCGCGGAGCAAATCGTTTTCCGTTTACATAAGCAATCGTCGTCTCATCCGGCGCCACCATCCCCGCCCGGGCACCCGCCTCAATGCTCATGTTGCACAGGGTCATGCGCCCTTCCATCGAGAGCGCGCGTACTGCCGGCCCGGCGTATTCGACGACGTGCCCGGTCGCGCCATCCGTCCCAATCTGCCCGATAATCCCCAACGCCAAATCCTTCGCGGTCACGCCATCGGCCAACCGACCGCGCACATCAATCTTCATCGTCTTCGGCGTCTGCTGGGCCAGACACTGCGTCGCCAGAACGTGCTCCACTTCCGACGTTCCAATCCCGAATGCCAGCGCTCCAAACGCCCCGTGCGTGCTGGTATGGCTGTCGCCGCACACAATCGTCATCCCCGGCTGCGTCAGCCCCAGCTCCGGCCCAATCACATGCACGATCCCCTGTTCCGGCGAATCCATGTCAAACAACCGGATGCCGAACTCCCTGCAATTGTTCTGCAACGCCGCAATTTGTTTCGCAGCAATCAGATCGGTAATCGGAGTCCCCCGCGGTTCGGTCGGAATATTGTGGTCCACGGTCGCCACCGTCCGAGAGGGTCGTCGGACTTTGCGCCCCGCGGCGCGCAACCCATCAAAAGCCTGAGGCGACGTCACTTCATGCACCAGATGCAAATCGATATACAATATCGGCGACCGCCCCGCCGGCTCCGCCACCAGGTGGGCCCTCCAGATTTTCTCGAATAATGTTTGTTTCTCTGCCATTAAGCTCTATTCGCTGCTCAAATAATCCCTAGCGGGGCGTCGTGATCGCTCCCTGCGACGCCGAGGAAACCAGCGCTCCATACTTCGCGAACACGCCGCTTGGATAACGGGGTTGCGGCGCCTTCCACTTCGCCATGCGCTGGCGCAAGACGTCGTCGCTAACTTCAACTTCCAGCACGCGCTTGCTGACATCGAAGCGAATCATGTCACCGTCGCGCACACCAGCAATTGGACCTCCGAGCGCTGCCTCGGGAGAAACGTGGCCTGCCATCAGTCCACGGGTGGCACCGCTGAAACGCCCGTCGGTCAACAGCGCGACGGAATCGCCAAGCCCCTCGCCCACGATTGCGGCGGTCACGCCCAGCATCTCGCGCATGCCAGGACCACCCTTCGGCCCTTCATTGCGGATCACTACCACGTCACCAGCCTGAATCTTCTTCGCCGTGACCGCAGCCATCGCGTCTTCCTCGGATTCGAATACGCGCGCCGGTCCGCGCTGCACCAGCCGTTCATGTCCGCTGATTTTTGCGACACACCCCTCGGGTGCAAGATTGCCCTTGAGAATCACGAGACCACCGGTCGCCTTCAAAGGCCGATCCAGCGGAAGAATCACTTCCTGCCCCGGAGTCTCAACAGCGCTCTCCGTCTCAGCGCCAATAGTGAGCCCAGTCACAGTCTTCGCCGAGGGATGCAGATACTTGCCGTTCAGCAGTCGCCGTGCCAGCAGCCGTATTCCGCCCGCGCGATGCATATCCGAAGCTACGAATCGCCCCGACGGCTTTAGATCCGCGAGCAGTGGCGTCCGGGCGCTCACGGTTTGAAAATCGTCAATCTCGAGCTCCACGCCGGCTTCGCGCGCGATTGCGAGCAGGTGCAGAACCGCATTGGTCGATCCGCCAGTCGCCGCCACCGAAGCGATTGCGTTCTCGAAAGCTTCACGGGTGAGAATGTCACGAGGCTTAATTTCCTTTTGCAACAGGTTCATCACAACTTTGCCGCAGGCGAATGAAATATCGTCCTTCATCGCATCCATCGCGGGAACGCTGTTGAAGCCCATCGGCGAAAGTCCAATCATCTCCATTACCGTCGACATTGTGTTCGCCGTATACTGCCCGCCGCAAGCCCCGGCGCCCGGGCACGCCACGTTCTCCAATTCTCGCAGCTCCGAATCGCTGATTTTTCCCGCAACGTTGGCGCCGATCGCCTCGTAAACATCCTGAATCGTCACGTCTTTCCCGCGATAGCTGCCCGGCGCAATCGTGCCGCCGTAGAGAACCATGCCCGGAAGATTCATACGCGCCAGCGCCATGGCTGCTGCCGGAATCGTTTTGTCGCAGCCTACCACGCACACCACTGCGTCAAACATCTGCCCTCGACAGACCAATTCAATCGAATCGGCGATCAACTCGCGGCTCACCAGCGAAGCACGCATTCCTTCGGTGCCCATCGTTTCGCCGTCAGAGATCGCGATGGTGTTGAATTCCATCGGCGTGCCGCCCGCTTCGCGAATCCCTTCTTTCACCTTGGCCGACAAACGGCGCAGATGGAAGTTGCATGGCATCGTCTCGATCCATGTGTTGGCCACGCCGATCAGCGGACGGCTGAGATCGGCGTCGGTGAATCCAATGGCCTTGAACATGGCACGCGCGCCGGCGCGGTCGCGCCCTTCGGTGATTCCGCGGCTAATGTGCTTGAGATCCATGCTTAAAGATTACAGGACACGCAATGCAGTTGTGAAACGAGAACCCTCACCAGGAAAACCCGGGAAGCCGCCGTTGCAGCAGCCCCCCTAATTACAGTACGTTGCTCAAAACCCTCGTGCGCGAGCGGATGCGTTCGAAACTAGGCGCGAGCGGCTGCGCGCGACTCTTCAATCGCCACTCCCACCGGAGGAAGTGCCGGGGTCCATGCGTTTGCGTGCGCGCCCGAACTCACTTCGATAACATCGGCGATGCTGTACCATTCGCGATCAAGCTGACCCACCTGTTTCTGATTCACATCCAGCGCCACCGTGACCTGATGATCATGCTCGGCCGGTTCGGCCTGCCCGTTATTGTGACGGTTCCTCTTCCAACAACATTTCCGAAAGCGCTGCGCCTGCCGGGACCATTGGGAAAACGTTGGCCTCCGGCGCGCAGTCAAACACCAGCAATTCCGGCTCCGGCGAACGCAGAAATCGGTCGATCCGATCCCCGGTATCGGTCGATACCGGAAACTCGCGCATGGCGTCTTCGTTCAGACGAAAGCTGTGAATCTTGTAGGCCTTGGCGATCTCCACGAAATCCGGGTTGTCGCTCAGATCGGTCTCGGCGTAGTTGCGTTGATAGAAAAGCTGCTGCCACTGCCGCACCATGCCCAGATATTTGTTGTCGATGATGACCATCTTTACAGGCAGGCCCAGCCGGTGGACCGTGGCGAGTTCCTGAATGTTCATCTGAAATCCGCCGTCGCCGGAAACGCAGAGCACGCAAGTGTCCGGCCTCGCTAGTTGCACGCCCACCGCAGCGGGCAGGGCGAAACCCATGGCTCCGAGGCCGCCTGATGTGATGAATCCTCGCGGAGAAGAAGACCGATAGCGCTGCGCCGCCCACATCTGGTGTTGGCCAACATCGGCGAGAACAACGCTTTCCTGTGGCAGGCGGCTGAAGAGTTCATCGAGAAAACGAATCGTCGGTTGCGCCAGCCCGCGCGGATCGAGTTCAGCCCGCTCGTCGCCGCAGGCGACCGCGCGCCACTCGCTGAAGTTGGGCAGAGAATGCTGCCGCAATGCCGCCTGAAACGCGGGAATCGTATCGGCCAGATTGCCAATCACCGGTAGCTCGCACGGACGCACGCGATCCAGCTGCGCCGGATCGATTTCAAAGTGAACGATCTTTGCGTGGGGTGCAAATCGCGTGGGATCGCCGGTCACGCGATCATCGAGCCGCGCGCCAAACACCAGCAGAAGATCTGTTTCGTGCAACGCCATGTTCGCTGCCCGCGTTCCGTGCATGCCGACCATGCCCAAGTAATAGCGCGCCTCCGGTGGAACGGCCCCCAATCCGTGGACTGTAGCAAATGTGGGAACATTCAGATCGTCGAGCAAACGCCGTAACTCCGGGATTGCCCCCGATAATTTTGCTCCCGCGCCCACTAGTGCGACGGGTTTAGAAGACTGCTGCAGCAATGCCACGATTGTGTCGGTAAAGCCACCGTCCGCTTTCGCGTCGGCTGGCCGTGCGTGCGGTGTGAACTTCACCGGACCGGAGAATTCCTTCTTCGCCTTTAGTAGATCGGTGGGAATATCGATCACTACAGGCCCGGGACGCCCGTTGCGCGCCCAGTGGAATCCTTCCGCGATCGCTTCAGGAATTTCGTCGACAGTGCGAACCAGCCGGCTCCACTTGGTGAGCGAGAGCGTCACGCCAAAAACGTCAGTTTCCTGAAACGCATCGGTCCCGATGAGTGCGCTACGCACCTGGCCAGTGATGCAGACGAGAGGAACCGAATCCATCTTCGCGTCGGCGATGCCTGTGACCAGGTTCGTCGCGCCCGGACCGCTGGTCGCCATGGCAACGCCAACTTCGCCGGTAACCCGCGCATAACCTTCCGCGGCGAACACCGCGCCTTGCTCGTGCCGGGTGAGAATGTGACGAACACCGCTGCCCTCGAGCGCGTCATACAGCGGCATGATTGCGCCGCCGGGGTAACCGAACACTAACTCCACGCCCTCGGCCCGCAGGCACTTCAAAACAATGTCCGCACCCTTAAGCATTCACCACCTGTTTTGAAGCGTCCTTGGGAGCTTCCGCCGGCTTCTTGCCGTCTTTCGGCAGCCAGCTCATCATGCCGCGCAGTTGTGCGCCTACGATTTCGATGGGATGCTGCTTCTCTTTTTCGCGCAGAGCGTTGAACGTGCGTCCGCCGCTCTTGTTCTCCGCAATCCATTCGCGGGCGAATTCGCCGCTCTGAATGTCGGCCAGCGTTTTCTTCATGGCAGCACGGGTGGCGTCGCCTACTACCTGCTCTCCGCGCGTCAGATCGCCATATTCCGCCGTGTTCGAAATGGAGTAGCGCATCCGGCTGAGGCCGCCCTCGTAGATCAGATCTACGATCAGCTTCACCTCGTGCAGGCACTCGAAGTAAGCGATCTCCGGGGCATACCCAGCCTCGACCAGCGTTTCGAATCCTTTTTTGATCAGCGACGTCAACCCGCCACAGAGCACTGCCTGCTCGCCGAACAAATCGCTCTCGGTTTCTTCCTTGAACGTCGTTTCTAGAACGCCCGCGCGCGTTGAGCCGATGCCGTGGGCGTAAGCCAAAGCTAGTTCGTGCGCTCGTCCGCTGGCGTCCTGGTGAATCGCGATCAGCGACGGCACCCCACGGCCTTCGCTGTACACGCGCCGCACTAGGTGGCCGGGACTTTTCGGCGCAATCATCACTACGTCAACGTCGCTCGGCGGAACGATGGTCTTGAAGTGAATGCTAAAGCCGTGGGAAACTCCGAGCACTTTGCCCGGATGCAGATACGGCTTGATGTGCTGTTCGTAGAGCTCGCCCTGCGTCTCATCGGGCGTGAGCACGTGGATCCAGTCGGCGCTCTTGGCAGCCTCGTCGGGCGCCACCACGACCATGCCATCGGCCCGCGCCTGTTGCGCGCTGGGACGGTTGGGGTCGAGCCCGATAATCACTTTGTGTCCGCTGTCGCGAAGATTCTGCGCCTGGGCGTGTCCCTGGCTGCCATAGCCCAGAATGGCGATTGTCTTACCCTTCAGTGCTTCGGGCTTGGCATCATGTTCGTAGAAAATTTTAACCACCAGCGTGCTCCTCTCGATCACAAGGCTGGAAAGAAAGCGTTTCTTGAGAAAACTCCATGCCTGACAACAATACCGACCGGTCGGTCGGTATGTAGAAATGCTACCTGTCAAGCAATAGAGTGTCAAGGGAGAACTCCGGTTCACCGACTTTATCTTGCGGGCCCCAAATAGAAACCCCTACCTCACGTTTTGATAAACTTTCACGCCGGCCGCCCTTCGGAGAGTTTAGCTATGAACGAATTTGAATGCGTAATCCCGATCTTGAACGTCAAGAATTTTGCCGCGTCAATGGACTATTACGTCAACAAGCTGGGTTTCAGCAAAAAGTGGGACTGGGGAGATCCGCCAACCTTCGGTTGTGTCGCACGGGGCAAGGTAGAGATTTTCCTCAGCGAAGGCGGGCAAGGGCAGGCCGGAATGTGGATGTCTATTTTTCTCGGTGATGTGGACGCGCTTCACGCGGAGTATGAGAAAAGAGGCGCGAGCATTCGACAGCCTCCGACGAATATGCCCTGGGGCGTGCGGGAGATGAATGTCGAGGATCCCGACGGTCACCGTCTTCGCATGGGCAGCCATTCTACGGGACCGGTCGATGAGGCCGGATGGAAGCGCTTCGGGGAAATACAACAATTTGGGAAATGATCCGTTGCAGGAAGACTTGCATTAGCCGCCCCGGTAAACGTTGGCATTCCCGCCCGCAACTGTTTACCATGACACGCGATGGCACGCGAGACTGTGGTCGATTCCCGGCAGGAAATCCTGCGCACCGCCGCACGGCTATTTCAACAGCGCGGATACGACGCCACGTCGATGAACGACGTGGCTGCGGCGCTCAAACTCAGCAAGGGCGGGCTTTATCACCACTTTCAGAGCAAAGACGAAATCCTGTTCGAGATCATGAACCATGCCATGGAGATCACGCAGGAACGTGTTCTTGACCCCGTGCGCCGCATTCAGAATCCCGAGGAGCGATTGCGCTCGCTGATCCGGTTGCACATTGAAGTTGTGCTCAGCCCGCAGGACCGGGAAATTACCGTGATGCTGCACGAAAATCATCCTCTGCCGCCTGCGCTGCGCAAGCGTATCAACTCGCGCAAGAAGGATTACATTCACTTTGTCGAAAGTCTGATCACAGAGGTTCAAGCAAACGCTCAACGATCGCGGCACGCGAAGTTCGCCGTCAGCCCGCGCGCCGCCGCCTTCGCGCTGCTCGGCATGATCAACTGGATTTACCAGTGGTATAAGCCGGAAGGCGATTTGCAGGCGAACAATCTCGCGCCGCAATTTACGGACCTGGTTTTCGGAGGAATCCTCGCGTAACGAGGTATGTGTGAGCATGACAGTAACCAGCACTCATACCAGAAATCCTGCGGTGGGCTGGGACATTTCGGCTTCAGGCAAGCCCGACAAAGGCGAAAAGATTGCTCGCGCGCGGATTATCGTCAACGGCTCTAGCAAATATGACAAGACATTCGATCCGCCGATCAGCAGTTGGCAGGAGCAGCTCAATCAACAAGGTCAGTACCCCGGGGACAACACCGTCCAGGTAATCGCTACTAGCGATAAGGGCGAAGACACGGAATCCGACGACTCGTGGAGTTGAGTGAAACTGGTGTTCGATCAGCGTTTATTGGGGGAAAACGTGACTCCGCTCAAATCTGTTTCCTTCGCAGTAGCTGGAGTCGACGCTCAACGCGCTCAGAGCGGCAACTTGTACCGCGAGTTTCTCCGCGTTCCGGCCATGAGCGCGGGACTCTATGTGTTACCCGCCGGAGGTACCGACCCGCAACGACCACATCATGAAGATGAGATGTATTACGTCATCCGAGGGAAGGCGCGTCTTAGAGCGGGTGACGAAGAAACGGAGATTTCCGCCGGAAGCGTGCTCTTCGTGGCTGGCGAGGTTGAGCACGGTTCCACGACATCGAGGAAGAGCTGGCGGTGCTGGTTTTCTTTGCGCCCGCCGAGACCTAAATTCCTTCTGGGTATCTATGAATTACCCGATGATTCCCATGCCGCCGGACCTGTGGCCCGCAGTTCGCGAGATTTACCGCGAGGGCATCGCGACCGGAAACGCCACCTTTGAAACTGAGGTTCCTGAGTGGAATAAATGGGATAGCAGCCACCTCAAGAACTGTCGACTGGTTGCGCTGGAACCTTTTGATGAGGATATTGGGGAATCTCTGATTACCTCAGGCAAACTTACCGTGCTCGGATGGGCAGCGCTCAGTCCCGTATCAAGCCGCCGCGTTTACTGTGGGGTAGCCGAAGTATCGGTCTACGTCGCCGCTTCTGCACGCGGACGAGGCGTAGGCAAAGACCTGCTGGAGGCGCTGGTACTGGAATCGGAAGTAAATGGGATTTGGACGCTGCAGGCCGGGATTTTTCCGGAAAACACTGCGAGTATTGCGCTGCACAAATCTTTTGGATTTCGGAAGGTCGGTGTGCGGAGGCGCATCGGCAAACTGGGCGACGCTTGGAGAGACGTGATTCTGATGGAGAGGCGGAGCGCAGCTGTCGGTAGATAGGCAGATCCCCGATTCGTGATTACTTATGTGCCGGGCGCGGCTCATCGACTACTTGTGGGCCGGGATCCAGTAAACCTCTTCCTTGACGGCTCCTTTGTCGGTGAATCCGCGTCGCTTCAGAATTGCTTTGCTGTGCTCGATCATCTCCGGATGGCCGCACAGGTAGGCCACGGTGTTGCTTGCGTCCAATTCCCAGTGATCGGCATACTTTCGCAGAATATCGTCTGCGCGGCCGATTTCTCCCGGCCAGTCCGCATGATCCCACGGACGGCTGACGGTGGGCACGTATTTGAACCACGACAATTCTTTAGCGAACTGGTTCAGTTCGTCGAGGTATCCGAATTCCCAGGGACGGCTCGCGCCGTTTATCAGGAACAGCTTCTGCGTGCCGTCGAAGCGGCCCTCTTTCCATTCTTTGGAGAGCGTGCGGACGTAGCTTACGAACGGAGCCACGCCGGTTACGGTTGAGATCAGCAGATGATTTGTCCGCCCGTTTTGTGTGTCGAGGGAAAATTTTCCCTTGGGAATTTTGCGCATGAGCAAGGGGTCACCCGGCTGCAACTTGTAGAGCAGCGGCGTAAGCGCGCCTTGAGGCACGAGTTCGAAGAAAAACTCCACCTCATCTTCCGACGGCGATGACACGATCGAATACGGGCGCTCCACCCGCTTTCCGTTTGCCTCGACTCCCAAGGTGGCGTATTGGCCCGGAACAAAGTGAAACTCCCCTCCGCTGCGGATGCGAAACATCCACAGGTCGGGAGCGAACTCGACGCGCTTGGTTACCTGCGCGCGATAGAACTTTTCCTCGGGGACGGTCATTCTTTCCTGGCCTTACAACTAAATTTCCGTTTCAAATCGTTCGAAGCGCCAATTGTTTGCACGCGGCCACGCTCGATTCGGGTGCAATATTGGTGCGCTCCGGATGAGCCCGCACCGTATTCCAGCGGGCTCACTTTGGAGCAAATGCTCGGGTCTTATTTCCCCACTACGAGAACCACGAAGCTATCCGGAAGAATCGGAGGCCGTGGTCGTGGGTTGTCCGCCGTTGGGGCAGGCCGCGGTCCGAATTGCGCCGTCACGACGAACACGTTGTGAGTTTTTGTATCCAGCGCTAGCGTGCGCGCTCCCTGCTGGGTGGTCACGTTCTCCACGACATCGAACTTGTCTTTGGAGTCCTCTTTCACCACCGTGAGTACGCCATCGCGGCCACAGGAAGCGAACGCCAGCCCGGTCCCGGGGTCGAATGCGGTGGCGTCCACGCCTTCGCCGATGGCGGGCGTGGCCAGAACTTTGCCGCTGCCCGCGTCCACGACTGCCATCATTTTGTTGTCGCAGCCCACAAACAGACGGCGGTTTTTGCGATCGATGGCAAGGCCGCTCGGCTCAGTACACGGCGCCAGCGGCCATTTCGCTTTCACTTCGAGCTTATTGGGATCGATTGCAGTGAGTTCGCTCTTGTCTTCGATGTTGACAAAGATTTCGCCTTTTGCGTCGCTAGCGGCGAACTCGGGCTTGCCATCCAGTTTGATGGTGCCCAGCACTTTGCCGCTCGCGGCATCGATTGCGGTCGAATCCTGGCTGCGTCCGTTGAAGGTGAACACGCGCTTGGTCGCGGGGTCATAAAGAATTGCGTCGGGATTGTCGCCCACCTTTACTTTGCTGCTGGTGGCTAGCGTTTTCAGATCAAAAATGCTGACCGTGCCTTCGCGCCCGTTGCTGGTAAAGCCTCGTCCTAGCTCAGGCGCCAATGCGATCCCGTGTACGCCCGGAGTATCGGCGATGTCGCCGACGCTTTTGCCGGAATCCGCGTCGATCACCATAACATGAGTGCCGCGGGAGATGTAGATGCGGCGGGCGTCGGGATCCGTCGTTAAGTAGTCCCAGCCCCCCTCGCCGCCAACTTTATAAGTGTTTACTACATGGTATCCTGGACCAGCGGCGGCGAAAGCCCCTACCGCCAGGGACACGCTGATTGTGGACACCAACCATGTGAACTTTGTAAGCATCATTCCTCCTCGTAAGTGTATGGAATCGCGGATGTCACGGGCCGGGGGCCCCTTCCCAAGATCGCTGGTGCGCGTTATTGCATCGAATCGGTAGGATTCGAACCGAAGTAACTTTACCTTATTTCGGTGCTAATCCTAGACTCTTCATTATATGGATGTATCCCCAACACGCTTTACGGGACAAGGCGCGGTGCTGGAGACTGCGCCGGCCGCCGATCCGCGCTTGCAGCCGACACCAGATTACGGCACGCTTGGCCCGGGCTCCGATGTTGGCGTCAGCCAGCCGGATTCGTCCGCCGGCGCCGCTCGGCAGTCCGCAAATCCCAGGCGCTTTGGGCCAGTTTTTGCCGCGGCGATCGGAGTGCTCGCGGCAGTCTTTGCCGGAAGCGTTGGCAGTGCTCATGCTGCCTGGTCGAAGTTCGAGAGTCTTTTTTCCGTGCGTGAGAGTGTGCCCGCTTCGGCGAAAGATATCCGCCAACTCGATCGCATGAAGCCCCAGAAGCAGGCCGAAGCCCTGCTGGAACTTGCCGTGGGACGCGGCGACAGCGCCGTGGAACAGATCTCTTCCCGCGTCGACCGGTGGCAGGGAAAGGTGCGATGGAGCCCGCAGATTGCCACCTTGACCACTGCCGCTCTGAATTCCGATGACATGCGAGTGCGTGAGTCTGGCATTGAAGTGGAACTAGCGGCCTATGGTCTGGCCAAGAATTCCGCCAGTCTCGACTATCTGTTGAGGACCGCCCAGTCCTCCGATCACGGGCGAAAAATTTGGGCACTGTGGGCGCTCGGCCTGATGGGAAACCGGGGCATTGGAACTGATCGCGTAGTGCAGGCTCTAACCAGCCATCTAAAAGATAGCGACGAGGACTCACGACGCTGGGCGGTCGAAGGCCTCGCACTGGCGGGCGCCACGGGAACTATCGAACCCCTCCTTCAAACCATGCACAACGATCCTTCGGCTACGGTTCGGGAGCGCGCCGCGTGCGGGATTGCCGAGTCCGGCATGTTTACGCACGAGCAGCGGCTGAGTGCCGTCCCAGAGCTATTAACTTACATCGACGATCCCTCCCTTGATGCCCAGACACACGCTTGGGCTTCCCAGGCGTTGAGCGACATTACACACCAGCATTTTGGCAACGATGCTAACGCCTGGAGGAACTGGTACAACTCCGCCAGGGCCGACTGATTCGCAAAAATTAAACAGCAGTGAAGTTAATCCGGGAATCGCTTCGGTCCGAATAAGTATTAGTAAATTCTTACAATCTGTCCAAAAATTCAGCACCGAGGAAAGTCCAAGTCGAGGCCTCATGGAAAAATTAAATGTCGTTGTTGCTCTAACTACCCGAGAGAATGATTACCAGGCAGAACAGGCGGTCGCTGCCTCCGAAATGGCCGCGCGGCTCGGCATCAAGATTCAGATCATTTATGCCGACAACGATGCCGTTAACCAGACCCAGCAACTGATCAAGGTCATTCAGGATCCGGCGCAACGGCCCAATGCGATCCTGGTAGAGCCCGTGGGTACGGGCATGCCACAGGTGGCGAAAGCGGCAGTGGCGGCCGGCATCGGCTGGGGAATCATTAACAGCGATCCGGAATACATCACCGAACTTCGCCGAGGTGGCACTGCTCCAGTTTTTTCGGTCAGCACGGACCAGGTGGAAGTTGGCAGAATCCAAGGCAAGCAAGTGGGGGTGCTGCTTCCGGCGGGCAACGTCCTATATATTGAAGGTCCATTCAACAGCACGGCGACTCAACTGCGGACGAAAGGAATGCTTTCCACCAAGCCGGCGGCAGTCGAATTGAAGATGCTGAAAGGCGACTGGACCGAACGCAGCGCGCACAACGCATTGAAGTCCTGGTTATCGTTGGGCTCCTCGCGGCAACTTCAGATCCGGGCGGTCATCTGCCAGAACGACGCCATGGCAATGGGCGCGAGAAAGGCTTTTGGCGGCTTGACGGAGAAAGACCGTGAGCAGTGGCTGAATATGCCCTTTACGGGCTGCGATGGCGTGAGCAAGACTGGGCAAGATTGGGTACGCCGCGGGCTGCTCACCGCCACCATCATTACCGCACCCGCGGCAGGAATCGCGCTGGAAATCCTGGCGAAGGCGTTCAATGCTGGTGCCATGCCTCCCGACCGCACGCTGATTCCGCCGCGGTCCTTTCCGGCGGTGGAGGAGTTGCGCGGCAAGTCGATGAAGGCGAGTGGCTAGAAGCTATCTGACCGAAGGAATGGGCCTAGGCTCCTTCAGGGGCTATAAAGCCCGCATTCGTTTGCGGCTCTGAGCGGCACGGATAAAAAGCCGTGCCTTTCCCAAAACCATTTATGAGATAGCCTGATAGCTCCCAGCGACAAACCGGTTGTTCTCACCTGCGTCTTCTGTTCTTACTCGGCCATTTTTGCGACGTGTACGTCGAAGCCGGTCTTCGGCAGCAGAGAAGTTAGCGAGAACGCCTTGAATCCGTCGCCGCTGACTTCGGTATGCCGGTAGATTCCTGGCTCGCTCTCGATCATTTCCCGGCGTCCTTCCATGTTTCCCAGAAAGTCCTGCGCCCGGTTCATGCTGACGTCAATTTCTTTCGCTCGCGTGACCACCGCCTCTGAAGCGTAGGAGCGCACTAGCTTCGGCCAGTACTTTTGCAGAAGATCCGTGCTGGCAAATACATCGGCCCAGATGATGCGGCCATTCACCGCAACTACAACGCCAACCGCGTTACGATCGCGCAGTTGCCGCATTAGGCTCTGATAGTTCTGCTCGATGGGTCTCGCTACCGCGTCGACTTGTTTCTTGACTTCATCATTTTCCATGAGTCTGGCGTATGAACTTGTACCTGCCAGCCCCGGTGCCGCCGACGGTGCGGCAACCGCCACTTGCACCGACACGGCTTCACGCTGCTTCCTGACTTCGTTCCAAACTTCCCCCTGATTCTTGTCGCCCATGGCCTTGGCGCGAACCGACGGCTGCGCCATCATCGCCATGGGAACGCGGGTATTCGTTCTTGGACCGCCGGCCACGGACCCGTACATCGCTTCCGACGCTCCAAAATGCTCGCTAGTTGCTATCCAGCGCCCTGGCTCCACGCAGAACACGCTTAAGTCCACTGGATCACTCTCGGCCGGAACGATGCGATCTTTGCCGATGACCCGGTCCTGCTTGCCTCCGGTAACAATCTCCCCGGCCAACAACAGAAGCGGTCGTTTGGAGTTGTTGACCAGCACCAGCCGGTTGACCTGCGCTCCGTCCTGTCGGATGCCAAGCGTCGGATGCCGCCGAATCAGGCCTTGCACATTGCCCGCTTCAGTGACCACTACCTCTCCGTCCCGCAGCCCCTCATCCAGGGTCAGAAACTCGGCGGTGGGATAGCTTTTCGCCGCCACCACCGGAAAGACAGTTAAATTGCCATGCCGGATCGGATCCAGAACTTTGTAACCCGGCATCGGTGTGACCTCGCCAGCTCGGGCGTCTTGCTGATCACAGACAACCAGCCCAACCACCATCAGCAGTGCCGCCAACGCCAAGGAAATCTTCATATAGGTTCCTCCTGAGCCGGAGAACGTATCCCTTGGGGGACAGAAAGTCCGCCCTACCCAAGCTTGAAAGCCGTCCGGGACATCGCCCTTTCCGACCCGTCGGAAGAACGAAGCTGACAGATTGGCTTGCGATTAAAATTCGCGCCAGGCGCATCGTGTCTGAT
>Ga0193751_1000659_pt1 | contig 25357 bp, 27 predicted proteins | sample L1c2metaG_FD_143050 | JGI IMG/M metagenome (GOLD analysis project Ga0193751, IMG submission 143050) | Soil microbial communities from a riparian zone of the East river system, Colorado, United States - L1c2 | ecosystem: Environmental > Terrestrial > Soil > Riparian zone | place: USA: East River... | reverse complement strand
ATGGCGATCGAGCCGGCCGCACGCACGCTGACCGAGGGAGCCTTCTCGGGGACCGCACTGCGCCGCGACTTCCCGATCTTTGACAACCCGACCGGCGCCGGGAAGCGCCTTGTCTATCTCGACGCTGCCGCCAGCTCGCCGAAGCCGCGCAGCGTGATCGACGCGATCAGCGACGCGTACTCGTATCACTACGCCAACGTTCATCGCGGGATCTACGAGCTGAGCGAGGACGCGACCGCCCGATTCGAGGGGGCCCGCCGGAAGGTGGCGCGCTTCATCGGGGCACCGTCGGAACGGGAGATCGTCTTCGTGCGCAACGCCACCGAGGCGATCAACCTGGTCGCCTACAGCTGGGGTCGCGCCAACCTGCGTGCCGGCGACCGGGTCGTGACCACCCAGCTCGAGCATCACGCCAACATCGTGCCCTGGCAGCAGCTGACCCGCGAGGTGGGCGCCACCCTCGACTACGTCGCCATCAGCGACGACGGCCGCCTCGATCTCGACGACCTGCGCGCGAAGCTAGCGGCCCATCCCAAGCTGCTGGCCGTGGCCCATGTGAGCAACGCGCTGGGTACCATCAACCCGGTGCACGAGATCACGGCCATGGCGCACGAGGCGGGCGCACTCGTCCTGGTCGACGCGGCGCAGGCGGCGCCGCACATGCCGATCGACGTATCGGCCATCGGCTGCGACTTCCTGGCCCTCTCGGGGCACAAGATGCTCGGCCCATCCGGGATCGGGGCGCTATGGGGCCGTCGCGAGCTCCTCGACGCCATGCCGCCCTTCATGACCGGCGGCAGCATGATCATCCGCGTCACGCTGGACGGAGCCGAGTGGAACGAGGTGCCGTACAAGTTCGAGGCCGGCACGCCGGCGATCGTCGAGGCGATCGGGCTGGGCGTCGCCATCGACTATCTGACCGAGCTGGGCATGGACAACGTTCGCGAGCACGAGAAGTACCTCTTCGAGCACGCCTGGGCCACCCTGGGCGCGATCGCCGGAGTCAGGCGCCTGGGACCTGACGACGCGGACCTGCACGCGGCCGTCATCAGCTTCCTGCTCGATGGGATCCACCCCCACGACGTGGCCACCGTGTTCGACAGCGAGGGAGTTGCGGTGCGCGCCGGCCACCACTGTGCGCAGCCCGTCATGCTCCGGTACGACATCCCAGCCACGACCCGCGCCAGCTTCTACGTCTACAACGACCTCGACGACGTCGAGGCGCTCGGCAAGGCGGTCATCGCCACCCAGATGCTCTTCGCCTGACAGATGGACAACCTGTACCGCGACTTCATCCTGGAGCACTACCGGAGTCCGCATAACAAGGGCTACCTGGATCCGCACGACCTGCATTTCGCCGATTCGAACCCGACCTGTGGCGACGAGATGAGCATGACCCTGCGCCTGGACGAGTCCGGCGCCGAGATCGCCGATGTCGCGTTCGACGGGCGAGGCTGCGCCATCAGCCAGGCATCCGCCTCGATCTTGACCGACGGCCTGCGAGGCCTCAGCCTCGAAGAGGTGCGGGCCATGGATCCGAAGCAGGTCCTCGACGAGCTCGGCGTGCCGATTGGGCCGGCGCGGCTGAAGTGCGCGCTCCTCTCCTACAAGGTGTTGCAGGGAGCCGTGCGCGGCGGGGAGATTGCCTGGCCGGCCGAGGCAGAGGCGGTCGTCTGAGGCTCGCTCCGCTCCCATGAAGAATCAGGCCGTCCCGATCCGCGAGGTGACAGCCGCCGAGGCATTGGAGCTGGCCGCAGCCGGCTACCGCATCATCGACGTGCGTGAGCCAGTCGAATGGAACGAAGGGCACATCCCGACCGCCACCCTTCTGCCGTTGGCTGACCTGCCGGCCCGCATCGCCGAGGTGGTCCCGGACCGGTCTTCTCCGTTGCTCCTGCACTGTGCCGTCGGAGCTCGCTCACTTCGTGCGGCCGCCTACCTGGGACGCAGCGGGTACACCAATGTCGCCAGCCTGCGCGGCCCAATCGCCGACTGGCAGCGGCTTGGCGGTGCCTGGGAGGCGCCAGAGCAGCTGCTCACCTTGGCTCAGCAGCGCCGTTACAGCCGGCAGGTGGTCATCCCGGAGATCGGACAGGCGGGCCAGCGCAAGCTGCTCGATGCCCGCGTGCTCCTCATCGGCGCCGGCGGCCTCGGCTCGCCCGTTGCGCTCTACCTCGCTGCCTCGGGGATCGGCACGCTCGGCCTGGTCGACGACGACGTGGTCGACGAGAGCAATCTCCAGCGCCAGGTCCTGCACACCATCGATCGCATCGGGATGGCGAAGACGGAGAGCGCGCGACTGACACTGGCCGCAATCAACCCGGAGACGCGAGTGGTCGAGCACCGCGAACGGCTCACCACCGAAAACGCGGCGCGCCTCATCGCCGATTACGAGGTGATCGTCGACGGCTCCGACAACGTCGAGACCCGTTACGCGCTGAACGACGCGGCGGTAAAGCTGCGAAAACCGGTGGTCCACGGCTCGATCTACCGCTGGGACGGGCAGGTCACCACATTCGTGCCATACGAGGGCCCGTGCTATCGGTGCATGTACCCGACCCAGCCGCCCGCAGAGCTCGCGCCCGATTGCGCGGTCACGGGCGTGCTTGGCGTGCTGCCGGGGATCGCTGGCCTGCTCCAGGCAAACGAGGTATTCAAGCTGCTGCTCGGCGTCGGTGAGACCCTGGTCGGGCGTCTGCTCATGTTCGACGCCATGTCGACCGAGTTCAGCGAGGTGCGGATCTGGCGCGACCCGGCGTGCCCCGCCTGCGGAGAGGGACCGATCCAATGAGCAGCGTGCGGATGGCCGAGGTGAACCGTGCCGCGGTGACCGGTGTGAGCATGCCTCGGGCGGTTGCCGAGGAACTGATGGCCCACGCGCGCGCGGAGCTCCCGAACGAGGCATGCGGCCTCCTGGCCGGTTCGCTCGCTTCCGGTCGAGCCAATACCTACCACCCGGCGCGCAACGCGGAGGCCTCGCCGCTGCGCTACAGCATTCACCCGGAGGACCTGGTGCGGATCACGTTCGCCATCGAGGAGGCTGGCGATGAGCTGGTGGCGATCTTCCATTCGCACACGCATTCGCCTGCTGCGCCCTCGGCCACGGACCGCCGGGCCGCAATGTATCCCGACCAGTTCTACGTCATCGCCACGCTCGCCGATCCCGACGCGCCCCCCGATCGGGCCCTGCGCGCGTGGCGGATCATCCGTGGCCATGCTTTCGAGGTGCCGCTGACGATCGGGTAACCTGTCGGCATGGCTGTCGTCCCCATGGCGAGCATCCGCCAGTCGGATGCCGCGTACGCGAATCGGCTCGCGCGAGCCTCTCGTGAAGCGGCCGCGCGAAGCCTCGACGCTCTGCTCATCACGCCATCGGCCGATTACGCGTACCTGCTCGGCTATCGGCCGCCGGCCCTCGAGCGGCTGACCTGCCTGATCGTGCCGGCATCGGGCGAGCCGATGCTGCTGCTCCCGCGTCTCGAGGAGCCACTGGCGCGCACCCAGCTTGGCGCCCTGGCGGATCAGATCGAGATCCTCGCCTGGGGCGAGACCGATGACCCGTTCCAGCTGGTGAGTGGCCGGCTGACCGGTGCCCTCCGGGTCGGCATTCAGGACCAGATGTGGGCACGCTTCGCGCTCCGCCTGGGCGCGCTCCTCGACCCGGCAGAGCTGGTCGAAGCCGGGCCGGCGATGAGCGCCCTGCGGCGCATCAAGGACGCCGAGGAGGTCGATCGGCTGCGCGCGGCCGCAGCTGCAGCCGACGAGGCGATGCTGGCCATCACCGCCGAACGGGTCTCCGGTCGCAGCGAGGCGGAGGTGAGCGGGCGCATCTCTGAGCTGCTGGTGGCTGCAGGGCACGAAACGGCCGACTTCGCGATCGTCGCCTCTGGCCCGAACTCAGCCAGCCCGCACCACGAGGCCGGCCTCCGGATCATCTCTGCGGGCGATGCGCTCGTGCTCGACATCGGGGGCACCCGCGCCGGCTACTGCTCCGATACGACGCGCACCGTTTTCATTGGGGAGCCGCCCGCGGATTTCGCGGCGCTCTACGAGGTCCTGCGTCTGGCCCAGGCCGCTGCCTGCAATGCGGTGGTCCCGGGGGTCGAGGCGCGCGAGATTGATCGCGCCGCGCGGCGCGTCATCGAGGAGGCCGGCTACGGGGAGCGGTTCATCCATCGGACCGGGCACGGGATCGGCATGGAGACCCACGAGGAACCCTACATCGTGGAGAGCAACCCCGAGCCGCTGCTGCCCGGCAACGCGTTCAGCGTGGAGCCGGGGATCTACGTTCCCGGCGAGTGGGGCGCGCGGATCGAGGACATCGTGGTCTGTACTGATTCCGGCGGCGAGCGCCTCAACACGACCGGCACCGAGTTGGTCCTTGTAGATTAGGTCGGGCCGATGCCGCTTCCCTCGCGGTACGAGGCAACCAGTGCGGTCAGCACTCCGTCGATCGCCGCGGTCGCCTCGCGGTAGGCGACCGAGAGGTCCGTCAGCTCCGCCGCCCGGCGGCGCAGGTGTGCGCCGATGGCCTCGAGGACCGGCGTGCGGTAGAAGAGGAACGCCTCGACCGACTCCGCCAGGGAGAGCCCGGCCCTGGACGCCTCGACCCCGTACAGGGCGCCCATCCGCTCTGCCTCGGCCAGCAGCAGCGCTCGTTCGCTGCGCTTCGCGGCGGCCACATACTCGAGGACGAGGTTGAAGGTGCGCTGTCCCCAGCGCCGGAACTCGGCGCGCTGCGCGGGCGTGAGCCGGGCCTGCCAGGACTGGCCGGCGATGCCGGTGCGTGCCATGCGGCGATGAACCTCTCCGGAAATGGTGCCCGCCGAGCCGGTTAGCCGCTCGACCCCGTAGCGATGCCGGCGCGGAGCGTTGACCAGCGTCTCGAGGCTTGAGCGAAGGAAGCGGCGGTGCCCCCCGGGGGTGGTGAAGCTCTCGATCCGGCCCGTGTCAGCCCAGCGCCGCAGCGTATCCGGGGCGACTCCCAGCAGACGGCTCGCAGCCCCGAGCGCGAGCCACGGGTCCTCCGTGCTCTCCACCTAGCTGCGCAGCTCGCCGATCGGCGTCCTGCCGACCTCGTCCCACAGGTGGACAAGCGCTGCCATCCCATTGCGGTAGTTGGCGAGCGGCATCCATTCATTCGGTGCGTGGAAGTTGCCGTTCGGAGAGGCAAATCCGACCATGACGCTTTGCAGGCCGAGCTCGGCCTCCATGGCCGCGACAACCGGGATCGAGCCGCCCATGCGATGGAAGATGGGCTGCTTCCCGAAGGCTGCCTCCAGCGCTCGCGCCGCGATCCGAAGGGCCGGGTGGTCGATCGGTGTCATCACCGGCTGCCCACCCTGAATCACCTTCACCTCCACCCGGACGCTCGGCGGCGCGATCGAGCGCAGGTGGTTCTGCATGAGGGCCTCGATCTCATGGTGGTCCTGGTCGGGGACCAGGCGCGTGCTGAGCTTGGCCGCCGCGAAGGCAGGGATGATCGTCTTGGACCCCTCGCCCGAGTAGCCGCCCCACAGCCCGTTGACGTCGAGGGTTGGTCGGGCCGAGAGCCGCTCGAGCAGCGTGTAGCCGCTCTCGCCGTCCATCGGCTGTGCGATCTCGATCCGCCTGGCCCAATCGGCCTCGTCGAACGGCACGGCCGCGTAGGCGGCGTGCTCCTCTGCGGTCATGTCGCGCACCCGGTCATAGAAGCCGGGGATCGTGACGTGCCCATGCCCATCGGTCAATGAGGCGAGCATCCGAGTGAGGACGTTCGCCGGGTTATCGACGCCGCCGCCAAATTGCCCCGAATGGAGGTCCTGGAACGGCCCGAAGACCTTCACCTCCCAGTAGGCGATGCCACGCAGGCCGTAGGTGATGGCGGGCGTTCCTTCGTCATCCTGTAGGTCCGAGTCCGAAACGACACAGAAGTCAGCCTGCAGCAGCTCGGGATGGGTGCGCACGAAGGTCTCCGATGGCTCGCTTTCGTGCTCCTCGTCGCCTTCGAAGAAGAAGCGCAGGTTCAGTGGGAGGCGACCAGCCGATCCGAGCCACGCCTCGGCGGCCTTGAGGTGCATGTAGAGCTGCCCCTTGTCGTCGCCCGAGCCCCGGGCGTACACGATGTCGTTCTCGTAGCGCGGCTCGAACGGAGGACGGACCCACTCGCCGAGCGGATCGGTGGGCTGGACGTCGTAATGGCAGTAGACAAGGACGCTGGGGGCATCAGGCCCGGCGTGCAGCCAGTCGGCAGTGACGACGGGGTGGCTGCTGGTCTCGTGCAGAGTCGCATGCTCGACGCCGATCCGGGTCAGCTCGGCGGCGACCCATTCCGCTGCGCGCCGCACCTCGCCGCGCAGCTCGGGATCGGCGCTCACCGAGGGGATGCGAAGGAACTGGTCGAGCCCGCGCAAGTGTTCGTCGGCGTGTGTCCGCAGGTAGTCGAGAGCGGCCTCGACACCGCTGGGAGTCTCTGTCATGGACCGATGATACGGACCTCGGGCCGCATTGGCGGAGCGGCGGGGCGTGCCTAGCGAAAGAGGCCGAACAGGAACCCGAAGAAGAGGGCCAGCGCCACCGCCGGAAGGAAGGCTGCGGCGCGCAGCGCCCTCGGCCAGCCCGGCCCTCCCCAGAAGGCGTAGACCGGGATCGTCACGGGGAACAGAAAGATCGCCACCGACCACCCCACCCGCCGGCGGAAGGAGAGATCCGGACGATCCTGGACGTCGAGCCAGTAGGCGGCAAGGGTGATGAAGCCTCCAACCGCGCAGACGGCGAAGATCGTCCAGACGATCGGGAGCACGGGCCGATCCTAGCGGCTGCCTAGTCCCCGAGCTCGGCGCGACGACGCGCGAGGTCGTCGGCACCGCTCAGCAGGTCGCCCAGGAAGCGGAGAGGTCGCCGACGGGGCAGGCGCGGCTCGCCGCCCGGCAGGAGCGCCAGGATTGCCCCTCTCACCTGGTCCTCGAGCCCTGAGCGTGCCTCGCGGCTGCGGGCCTCCGCGGTCGAGATCGGGTCGCCGAAATGCACGACCACCTTCCTGCGGTACCACATGAAGGTGCTTCCCACGATGGCACACGGCACGATCGGCACGCCGCTCGCCGAGGCGAAGGCGACAGCCCCTTCCTCGAAGGGGAGCAGATCGGCCTCGGCGAAGCCAACCTGCCCTTCGGCGAAGATGCCGAGCACGCCACCGGCAGCAAAGACACGACGAACGGCGCGAACCGCGCTGGTCAGGGTGGTCTTGGCAGGGTCGTAGGGGATGACGCCCCCGAAGAAGCCCATCAGCCGGTTCTTGAAGCCGCGGCTGAAATCGGCCTCCTTGGGCCCGAACCAGGTCACCCGGGGAGTGGTGGGGGTGACTGCGATCACCAGCAGCGGATCCCAGCCGTTGTGATGATTGAGAACCAGGCAGAAGGGGGCAGCCGGCCAGCGCTCAAGGCCATCGGCGCGCACCTCGAAGAGGAGACGCACCATGAGCCGGGTTCCCCAGCGCATGAACCGATAACGCGGCGTGACCGCGACGCCCAGCTCGCGAGGGCCCGTGCGCCGCGCTCGATCGCTCGCCTCCGTCACGTCGCCGATGCGGCCTCAGGCTGCGGAGCCGGCGACCGATCCCGGGCCGGCTCGGTGACGTGCCGCAGGGCCCAGGCGCCGACCACCAGCTCGAGGGCCATGAGCACGAAGATGGCTCGGTAGGCCAGCTCGGCGCCGAGGGTCAGCAGCGCGATGCCGAAGACGAGCACGCCGCCAACCGTGCTGGCGATGGGGCCGGCACTGGCGACGGCGATGTTGCTGATGCCCATGTAGCGGCCGGACTCGGCCTTGGGAATGATGTCGGTCATCAGCGCCCAGTCGACCCCAAGGAAGACCCCGCTGCAGATCCCGATCGGCACTGCGGCGGCAACCACCATCCAGTACTCCGGCCCGAACGCCAGGACCAGGGCACCCAGCACGCCGAGCGCGATCGCGACAAACAGGACCGGCTTGCGACCGATGCGGCTGGAGATCCAGCCACCGGGCACCGCGCTCAGCAGGGCGGCCACCGCGACAGTGAGGATGATCGGGAACTGCGAGGACTGGGCCTGGTTCGGATTCATATGGTGGGCGTTCTCCAGGAAGAAGACGGCGAACGCCTGCAGCGAGACGAGCGCGGTCAGCACAAAGAGGCGGCTGATCAGCAGCCAAACGTAGTCACGGTTCTCCAGCAGGTCCGTGCCCCAGGCGCCCAGCGCCCTTTCGCGCATCGTCCTGGTGGTCGGCGGAGCCGGCCGGTCCGGCACGAAGAAGACGGTGATCAGCACCGTCGTCACCTCGACCACCGCGATTGCGGCGAAGAGACCCAGCGTGACCTCCGGGAAGCCGACGACTCCCGGCAGGACCGCGACGAACAGGATCGCCAGCCCAGGCCCGAGCAGGTTGCCGGCGATGTTGGCGGCACCCAGCAGGCCGGAGGCGATCCCCACCTGGCGCCCCGGCACGAGGTCGGGGATGTAGCCCTGGTAGGGGCCCTGGGCGAAGTTGCTGCTGAACTGCAGCAGCGCCACGGCCGCCACGAAGGCCCAGTAGGCCTGGTTCCAGAACGCCCAGGCGGCGAAGGTCAGGAAGAGCAGGTCCATCGCGGTGCCGATCAGGATGTACGGCTTGCGGCGACCGATCCGAGCGCGGGTGTAATCGCTGATCGAGCCCATCGTCGGCTGCACCAGGATCGCGATCAGCACCCCAGCGGTGGTGATCACCCCGATGGCCAGGCCGGCCAGCGGGTGCGTTGAGCTGCCGAGCACACCCTTCGACTCCACCAGGCGCGGGATCACGCTGAACGTGAAGGCGCCCCACAGGGTGGTGATCGCCAGCCAGTAGGCCGTCACTGAGAAGAGCTGCCCCCAGCTCAGGGCGGACTTCGGGCGGCCGAACTCGTCGCGATCATCCGCGGCGGTCGGGGTCGCGGCCGATTCGAGCACATGAATCCTCGTAGCTGTCCCGCGCAGCCTACGACTGTGGGGCGCGGTGAGGAAGACTCTGCTGCTGCTCCACTGCGGCGTGACTGCGGCGCCCCGACGCTCCCGGCCGGCCGTCAAGCGGCGGCGCTATGATCGGGCGGTGATCGACCCCATTGCGATCCGCATCGGCCCGCTGGCCGTCCACTGGTACGGGATCATCATCGCGGCGGCGGTGCTGGGCGCTGCGTTGCTCGGCAGCTGGGAGGCGCGCCGGCGCGGCGAGGATCCCGATGTCGGCTGGGCGATCTTGCTGTGGGCGCTGGTCGCCGGGGTCCTTGGTGCGCGGATCTACCACGTCATCCACCAGTGGGACTTCTACCGCGCCAACCCCGGCCTCATCCTGCAGGTCTGGAACGGCGGCCTGGGGATCCCCGGCGCCATTGCCGGCGGCGGGGCCGCGGTCCTGATCTATACGCGGGTCAACAAGCTGCCGACCGCTCGCTGGGTGGACATCTTCGCCATTGCGCTGCCCCTCGGCCAGGCGATCGGCCGCCTGGGGAACTTCGTCAACCAGGAGCTGTACGGCCCGCCGACCAGCCTGCCGTGGGGCATCCCGATCGATGCGGCGCATCGCCTGCCTGAATGGTCGAACCTTGCTGCCTACCCGGTGGCCACGACCCGCTTCGTGCCCCTGTTCGCCTACGAGGCGATTGCCAGCCTGCTGACGCTCGGCGCCCTGCTCTTCATCAGCCGACGCTTCGCGAGCCGCCTCTTCGATGGCGACATGCTGCTCGTCTACCTGATGTTCTACGGCCTGGTGCGCTCGTACCTGGAGACGTATCGGGTCGAGAACTGGTTGATCGCCGGCATCCCGACGGCCACGTGGCTGGGACTCGGCGCATTCCTGGTTTCAGGCGGGCTTCTCTGGCTGCGGCACGCCCGCGGGTGGGGGACGCCATCGGTCCATGCGGGGGTGTCCAGCCAGGTCGACGATGCGACCGATGACGCCGGCTCGGCCGGGAAGCCTGCCGATGCCGAGGCGGGCTGACGCCGAGGGCATCCTGCCCGATGTGACCGCCGCGATCGGAGGCACGCCGCTCGTCGCGCTCGACCGGATCGCCGCCGGCCTGGCGCCGCGGATCGCCGGAAAGCTGGAGCAGATGAACCCCGGCGGATCGCTCAAGGACCGCATCGCGCTGCCCATGATCGAGGCCGCAGAGCGGGCGGGGCTGCTCAAGCCCGGCGGCGTGATCGTGGAGCCGACCAGCGGCAACACCGGAGTCGGGCTGGCGATGGCGGCCGCTGTGAAGGGGTATCGGTGCATCTTCGTGATGGCCGACAAGCAGAGCGAGGAGAAGCGAGCCCTGCTGCGTGCCTATGGCGCTGAAGTGGTGATCTGCCCGACAGACGTGGATCCCGAAGACGAGCGCAGCTACTACCGGGTCAGTGACCGCATCGCCCGCGAGACGCCCGGGGCCTGGAAGCCGGACCAGTACACGAACCGTGCCAATCCCGATGCGCATCACGCCACCACCGGGCCGGAGATCTGGGAGGCAACCAGCGGACAGATCACCCACCTGGTCGTGGCGCTGGGGACAGGCGGCACCGTCAGCGGGGCGGGCCGTTACCTCAAGGAAGCACGCCCGGACGTGGTCATCGTGGGCGCCGATCCGCTGGGATCGGTCTATTCGGGCGGTCCACTGCAGCGGTACCTCACCGAGGGAATCGGCGAGGATTTCTGGCCCGGCACCTACGACCGCGACATCTGCGACCTGATCGTGCAGGTCTCCGACCGCGACGCGATGCTGACCGCTCGCCAGGCGACCGCCGCCGAGGGGATCCTGATGGGTGAGTCGTGTGGGACGGCCCTGTGGGCTGCGCTGCAGGTCGCCCGCGACGTGGACGACGCGGAGGCGCTCTTCGTCGTTCTCCTTCCCGACTCCGGTCGTAATTACGTCACCAAGCTCTACTCCGATGACTGGCTGCGCCGCAATGGCCTGCTGAGTGCCTCGGAGAAGGTTGGCCATTACGACTGGCGAGCGACGAACCTTGGCGTGACGGTACGAAAGAACCGCAGCAGCTAGGCTCACCTCGATGACCGATCAGTTCGAGACGCTTGCCGTCCACGCCGGCGCAGATCCCGACCCGCTGACCGGCGGCGTATCGCCGGCGATCGAGATGAGCACCACGTTCAAGCAGGACGGCGTCGGGCAGTCGCGCGGCGGGTTCGAGTACGGTCGCAGCGATAACCCGACCCGCAGGGCGCTGGAGAGCGCCATCGCCACGCTCGAGGGCGGCACCCACGGGGTCGCGTATGCGTCCGGCCTGGCCGCGACCCAGAACCTGCTCTACCTGCTCCAGCCAGGCGACCGCCTGCTGCTGTCCGATGACGCCTATGGCGGCACCTGGCGCCTGGCGTCAAGGGTGTGGAGCCGCTACGGGATCGAAACCGACGCGATCGACCTTCGGGACCTGGACGCGGTGGCGGCCGCGCTGACAGGCGCCCCGCGGCCCCGGATGGTCTGGATCGAGACCCCAACCAACCCGCTTCTCAAGGTGGTCGACATCAGCGCGGTGTCGCGCCTGGCCGCTGCCGCGGGGGCGCTGACGGTGGTCGACAACACGTTCGCCACCCCGTTCCTTCAGCGTCCGCTGGAGCTGGGAGCAGACCTGGTTCTGCACTCGGCCACCAAGTACCTGGGCGGCCACTCCGACGTGATCAGCGGCCTGGTTGCAACCCGTCGCGCCGACCTTGCCGAGCAGCTCACCTTCCATCAAAACGCCGCCGGAGCGGTGCCCTCGCCGTTCGACTGCTGGCTGGTGATGCGCGGCCTGCGCACGCTGGCCGTCCGCATGGAGCGCGCCTGCGCCAACGCCGCCGACATTGCGGCCTGGCTCGACGGCCGGGCCGAGGTGGCCAGGGTCCACTACCCCGGCTCGCCGGACCATCCCCAGCGCGACCTGGTCGAGCGCCAGATGCGGCTGCCGGGCGCCATGGTCAGCTTCGAGCCGGCGGGCGACGAGGCCGTCGCGCGTCGCTTCGTGGCCGCCACCCGCCTCTTCACGCTGGCCGAGTCTCTTGGGGCCGTGGAGTCGCTGATCGAGCTGCCCGCTGCGATGACTCATGCCTCCGCGGCTGGCTCCCCGCTGGAGGTGCCCCCCGCGCTCATTCGCCTCTCGGTGGGGATCGAGGCGGTTCACGACCTGCTTGCCGACCTCGACGCCGCGTTCACTGCGGCCCAGGGCTGAGCCGTGAGTGACCCGGAGCCCACACCGCCGCCGGAGCTGCCCGAGGACGGACCGACAGAGCTGGTCGAGGGACGCGACGGCGAGCTGGTGGAGCGGCTCTCGGGTGCGACTGCGACCATCCTGCTGATCTGGCTGGTCGGCATCGGGGCCGGCAGCGCACTGCTGGCCGCCTGGCTCTTCTCCGCGCTCTTCCTGGCCACTCGTCTGGGCGCCGGCGACCTGTTCGGTGCTCCCGGCCTGTATGTCGCCATGTACGGCGCCACCGGCCCGACGCTGCTCTGGCTGACCGGGCGCGCGCAGGGACATTCGCTCGCCTGGTTCGCGCTGACGGCGATCAGGATCGGGGCGGTGATGATCGGGATCGTGCTGGCTGGCGCGGCGCTGGTGGCGGTGGCGATGGGCTTCGGCCTGGGGCCGGGCGCCCCCGCGGCCGCGGGCGTGCTGATCGGCCTGACCGTGGTCCTGGGGCTGGTCTGGGCGCTCGCCACCTGGTCGGCGGATCGCTACATCGCCTCGGCGAGAGTCGTATCGAGGCCCGATCAGACCTCGTAGGTGCGCAGCGGCTCTGCGATCTCGACGTTCCCGTCGTAGACGGCACGCGCCTCTTCGAGTGCCCAGGCTCCGCCGTCCTGCATCGGGATGTGCGTGAGCAGCAGGCTGCGGGCATTGGCGGTCAGCGCCGTCTCGGCCGCCTCGTGCGGCAGCAGGTGCCCGCGGCTCTGCGGCTCCGGGTCGTCCTCCCGGAGCGAGCGCAGGGCGGCCTCGCACAGGAAGAGGTCCGCTTCATCTGCGAGCCGCGGGAGCGCCTCGCAGGGACCGCTGTCCGCGGAATAGGCCAGGATCCGCCCGGAGTCCTCGCCGACGCCCTTCGCCGTGATGCGGAATCCCCAGGTGCGCACGTAGTGCTGCGTCTCTTCGGGCTCGAGGCGCAGATCGCCGATCTCGATCGGTCGTTTCCCATCGTGCTCCACGAAGATGAAGCTCTTGTCGAAGAAGTTGGCATAGCCCGCGCCGAGCGCCAGCTCGGAGAGCTGGCCCATCGAGCCGGGCGGCACGATGACGGTGAGCCGGTGCTTGGCCACGTCGATCCACGGGTAGCTGTAGCGAAGCGTCACCAGGTCAAGACAGTGATCGGTGTGCATGTGGCTGATGACCACCGCATCGAGCTCATCGGGCGTATTGCGCCGCAGGAGCTGCGCCACCACGCCAGGACCGACGTCCATCAGGATCCGCGAACCGCCCCCTTCCAGGACGTAGCCGGCACAGGCTTCTCCGGGATTCGGGCGGGCCGGGCTGCGGCCCAGGACAGTCAGGCGCATGTTCGGGTAGTTATGCCCGAACGCAGCGCGGCATGTCTGTCAGAAATGCGACTCCGGCGAGCAAGGCGACCTAGCGCTGCTGGATCGGTGTGTAGTCGCGGGCTGTTGCGCCGACGTACACCTGCCGGGGCCGACCGACCTTGGTGGCCGGGTCGGCGATCATCTCCCTCCAGTGCGCGATCCAGCCCGGCATGCGGCCGATGGCGAACATCGCGGTGAACATGGTGTTCGGGAATCCGATCGCCCGGTAGATGAGGCCCGAGTAGAAGTCGACGTTCGGGTACAGCTTGCGCTCGATGAAGTACTCGTCGTGGAGCGCCACCTCGGCGAGGTGCTGCGCAATGTCGAAGAGAGGGTCGTCGCGCCCCAGGGCGTGCAGCACGCGGTCGGCCGCCGCCTTGATGATCCTCGCCCGCGGGTCGAAGTTGTGGTACACGGGGTGCCCGAAGCCCATCAGCAGGAACGAATCCTTCTTGTCCTTAGCCTTGGCGACGTACTTGGCCACGTCGCCGCCGTCGGCCGCGATCCGTTCCAGCATCTCGATCGCGGCCTGGTTGGCGCCTCCGTGCAGCGGTCCCCACAGCGCGTCCAGGCCGGCGCTGACCGACGCGAACAGGTTGGCGTGGCTGGACCCGACCATGCGCACCGTCGAGGTGGAGCAGTTCTGCTCGTGATCGGCGTGGAGCACCAGCAGCAGGTCGAGCGCCTCGGCGACCACCGGGTCGACCTCGTACGGCTCGGCTGGCACGCTGAACATCATATTGAGGAAGTTCGCTGCGTAGCCAAGGTGATTCTGCGGGTAGACGTACGGCTGCCCGATGCTCTTCTTGTAGGCCCAGGCTGCGATGGTCGGCATCTTGGCAAGCAGCCGGTGGGTGCTGATCTCAACGTGCTGAGGGTTGAACGGGTCGTGGCTGTCCTGGTAGAAGGTCGACAGCGCTGAGGCGCCGGCCGACAGGACGGCCATCGGGTGCGCGTTTTTGGGGAAGCTGTCGAAGAAGCGCCGCATCTCCTCGTGGATCAGGCTATGGCGCGTGATGCTGCCGGTGAACTCCTCGAGCTGGTCGGTGGTCGGCAGCTCACCGTAGATCAGCAGATAGGCGACCTCCAGGAAGGTGCTGCGTTCGGCGAGCTGCTCGATCGGGTAGCCCCTGTAGCGCAGGATTCCAGCGTCGCCGTCGAGGTAGGTGATGGCGCTGGCGCACGATCCCGTGTTGCGGTACCCGTTGTCGAGCGTGACGAGCCCCGTCTGGGCTCGCAGTGCGCTGATGTCGACCCCGTCGTCGCCCTCGGTCCCGCGCACGACCGGCAGCCTGACGCTGCGGCCGTCCAGGCCAAGGGTGGCGGCGTCCGCGACGCTCAGACTCTCATCGGGCATCAGATCAGCTCCTTCACAGCCTCGCGCTCCTCGAGCAGCTCTGCGCAGGTCGCGTCAACCCGCTCCTGAGCCCACGCCCCGTGGGTGATGCCCGGCTCGATCTCGACCCGGCCCGGAGCCGTCGCCCGTAGCGGGTAGCCGAAGACCAGTCCCTCGGGGATCCCATAGCCACCGCTGGCGGGGGCCGGGATCGCCGCGCTGAACAGGTCGCCGGTCGGCTGGGCGATTTTGCGCACGGTGTCGATCACGGCGTTGGCGGCGCTCGCCGCGCTCGACTGGCCTCGTGCCGCGATGACGGCCGCGCCGCGTTGCTGGACCGTGGTGATGAACTCGCCCTGCAGCCACGCTTCGTCGTCGATCACCTCGGGCGCCGGCCGACCAGCGATCGTGGCGTGGTAGAAGTCGGGAAACTGGGTGCTCGAATGGTTGCCCCAGATCGCCAGGTCGTGAACCTCCTCGACCGGCACCCCGGCCCGATGAGCCAGCTGTGAGCGGCCGCGGTTCTCGTCCAGCATGGTCATCGCGAACCAGCGCTCCCTCGGGACTCCAGGCGCATTGGCCGCAGCGATCAGGCAGTTCGTGTTGCACGGGTTGCCGACCACCAGCACCCGAACGTCGTCGGCGGCGTGGGCCGCGATCGCCCGTCCCTGGTCGGTGAAGATGCCGCCGTTCACGGTCAGCAGGTCCTTGCGCTCCATGCCGGCCCTGCGCGGCACCGCGCCGACCAACAGCGCCCAGTTGACCCCCTGGAACGCCTCGTCGACGCTGGCCGTGCGCTTGACGCGGCGCAGGAGCGGAAAGGCGCAGTCATCGAGCTCCATGGCCACGCCCTCGAGGGCGGGCAGCGCGGATTCGAGCTCGAGCAGACGGAGATCGACCGTCGTCTCGGGACCGAACATCTGGCCCGAGGCGACCCTGAAGACGAGCGCGTAGCCGATCTGTCCGGCGGCGCCGGTGACGGCCACGGTGACGTGCGATGCGGGCATCGAGCCTCCCAAGGATGAGCCGGTCGGAGTGTACCGCAGCGTGGCCGTCGGCTCCGCCGATGCGCCTGGTGGCTAGGCCAGTTGGACCAACCCGGTCAGGCTGGCGCCCAGCCCGCGGAAGCGCTCGAGGAAGCCGGGCGCGAACTCGTAGTAGATGTTCGTTCCATCCCGGCGGCTGGACAGGACACCGGCATCGCGGAGCACCTTGAGGTGGTGCGAGATTGTCGGCTGGCTGACTGCGCAGCATTCGGTGAAGTCACACGCGCACACCGCTCCGGGCTGGGCGCCGAGCTGCCGGACGATGGACAGGCGTGTCGGATCGGCCAGGGCCGCGAGGAGGAGGACATCGGCATCGGTGGATTTCATGCCCGGCAAGTATATCGTTGGGCGTCTATATTGACAAAGGTGAATATGCTTGCCTGGACACGATTACGCGCTTGCCCAAGCTGCGAAAGGAGGTGAGACCCATGCCACCATCCTGTTGCGACCCGGACTGCTGCCCTGGCGACTGCTGCTAGGCGAGTCGTCTGAAGCCCGCCACCGGGGACGAGCTGTGGACAACTCAGCTGCACCCCTGGAAGTTCGGGGATAAGTGGGGTTGTCCTGCCAGACGGCGGGCGCCTATCCTTTGGTCGTCCCGAAGGGGCAGCCAACGACACCCGAGATTGCATCAACGGTTCGGCGGCGGTTCCTTCGGGACACTGCTTTGTCCGGAATCCTCGGCGGCCAGGTTGCGCTGCAGGCGGCGCACCACCTCCGCCGTCTCGTCGCCGATGGCATGACCAGGCTCTGAAGCCGGGCCGGCAAAGGTGCCGAACTGGCGATCGCCCGCGTCACCCAGCCCGGGCACGATGTATCCCCGCTCGTTGAGCGCCCGGTCGACAGCGCCAACGTGGATCGCCACATCGGGGTGGGCCGCCGACAGGGTTGCGACCCCCTCCGGCGCCGCGATCAGGCTGACCTGCTTGATGCGCGCTGCACCCCACTGTTTGAGGATGTCGACCGTGGCGGCGCTCGAGCCGCCGGTGGCCAGCATCGGATCGAGGATGAGGCAGACCTGCACGGTCGCGGCGTCAGGCAGCTTGTTGTAGTACTCGACCGGCTTGAGGGTGCGCTCATCACGGTAGAGCCCGATGTGCCATACCTCGGCCGATGGCATCAGCTCCAGCATGGCTTCCACCATGCCCAGGCCGGCGCGCAGGACGGGGACGAGGCCCACCTTCGGCTCCAGCTCGGCGCCGGCCATCGACTCCAGCGGCGTCTCGACGGTGAGTGGCTGCGTGCTCAGGTCGGACATCGCCTCGTACCCGAGGAGCCACGAGAGCTCACGAACCAGCTCACGGAACTTCTTCGGTTCGGTGGTGCGATCGCGGAGCAGCGAGAGCTTGTGCGCCACCAGCGGATGCCGGCTGACATGCAGGTTCGGATAGCGCCCGGCGAGGTCCATCGGCGACCGATTCTACGCGGTACTCTTGTGCCCACTACCTCGAATCGTGCTGTGCTGCTAGGCTATCGGTCGCTGTACCGACTCGTCGCGCATGTGCCGGCGTTTCAGCCCGCGACGCAGAGGAAGGAGCCAGCACAGTGGTCTTCGGAACGAAGCGAGACAACAAGCCAGACTCCGAGCTGCGTGAGGATGTCGTCGGCAGCCTCTATCCGGACAGCTTCCCCAACGAGGACGACATGGCCCAGAACTCGATGGAGTACCGTCGTGGCGATCCCGGCAACGAGAGCGTGATCGATCCCCATGCCCGGTTCAACGGCAAATACGTCAGCGACCGCGACCTGCGGATCGAGGGCGAGGCGAACGGCGAGATCGAGTGCTCCGGGACCCTGATCATCAGCCCGCAGGCCAAGGTGCGCAGCATGATCACCGCGGCCAACGTGATCATCAACGGCGACTACGAGGGCGACGTCAACTGTGGGGGCCGCTTCGAGATCGGCTCCACTGGACGCGTCAAAGGCAAGGTCAAGGCGCAGGTCCTCGTCGTTCGCGAGGGAGCCCATTTCGAGGGCGGCGTGATCATGACCCCCGAAGGGCGTGCCTCCTCGGCCGCGCCCGCATCGGCGCCAGCGGAACCAGCCAGCCCGGCCCCGACCAAGGGGTCGCAGTCGGGCTCACAGGCCGCGCAGGGGAGCATCTTCTCCAGCAAGGAGCGCGAGCCCGCGCCCGCCGCCGAGCGCCAGGCTGCTCCCGGCTCAGCCGGCAGCTCCTGATCGCCCCAGGTCACGCGCCGGCGTGGCCCGCCTGATCGTCGAGGTCACCCGAGGGGACCGCGTCGAGTCCCGACATCGCGGCTGCATTGCGGTGGTTGCTCCCTCCGGTGAGCTGATCGCCTCATACGGGGATCCGGACGAGTTCATCTTCATCCGCTCGGCGGCCAAGCCGTTCCAGCTCGCCCCGTTCGTTTCCTCGGGACGCTTCGATGCCTATGACTTCCCAGGCCCGATTGAGGCCCTGGCCGTGATGGCTGCCTCCCACTCCGGCGAGGACCGGCACGTGCGCACCGTGCAGGCATTGCTGCGCGCCGGCGGGCTCACTCGCGACGTGCTCGCCTGCGGCCTGCACCCGCCTTTCGACACGGAGACCGCCCAGCGGTTGATCCGCGACGGCGAGCCCCTCACTCCCCTTCGCCACAACTGCTCCGGCAAGCACGCAGGCATGGCGCTGCATGCCAAGGCCGCGGGCTGGCCCGTCGAAACCTACTGGGAGCCCGATCATCCGATTCAGCAGCTGGCCCTGCAGACCGTCGCGACTCTCACCGACATGCCTGCCTCCGAGGTCGTGACGGCCACCGATGGCTGCGGCGTGGTCACCTTCGGGATGCCGCTCGGCGCCCTTGCCCTGGCCTACGCGCGGCTCGCCGATCCGTCGGCCGTCCGGGACACTTCCCTGCGCGGGTCGCTGGAACGGATTCGCGACGCGATGATGGCCCATCCCGAGCTGGTCGCCGGCGAGCGGCGCCGCCTCGACACCGCGCTCATGCGCACTGCCGACGGGAGGCTCGTCTCCAAGGGAGGCGCGGAGGGAGTACAGGCCGTGGCACTTCTGGCTGACGCACGCGGTGGACAGGGCGGCGCGGCCGGAGTGGCGCTCAAGATCGAGGACGGCGACGGAGCGCACCGCGCTCGCGACGTGGCGACCTGCGAAGCGCTGCGCCAGCTTGGAGCGCTCAGCGCCCCGGAGCTGGAGGAGCTTGCCGCCTACGCATCGCCGCGGATCGTCGATCCGCGCGGAATGGCCGCGGGCGTCGTCCGGCCGGCGTTCCGGCTCTCATGACTACGAGAAGAACCGATCCGCGGTCTGCGGATACATTGTGTCTGGACAAGGAGGCAGTTGAAGCATGACTGGACAGCGGACGGCCGAGGAGTACATGGCCGCCTTCGACGACTGGCGCACCGAGGCCATGAAGCGGCTCAGCGAGCTGGTCGGCGAAGCGGCTCCCCATTCGGCGGTATCGATCAAATGGAGCCAGCCGGTCTGGGAGTGGAACGGCCCGATGATCTGGATGAAGGCCGAGAAGAACCACGTCAACCTCGGATTCTGGCGCGGCACCGAGCTGGATGACCCCGGAAAGGTGCTGCAGGGTGACGGCGATCGGATGCGTCACGTCAAGGTGACCTCGCTCGACGACATCCCGGCAGACGCCATCCGCGCCTTCGTCCGCCAGGCGGTCAAGCTGAACACAGCGAAGGGCAACCCCACGCTCGCACGGTGACGACCCGGCCGAGCGCGTTGCGCTACGTCGCGCTGGGGGATTCCTACACGATCGGCACCTCGGTGAGCTCCGCCGAGAGCTGGCCGAGCCAGCTCGCAGCGCGGATGCCACAGCTCAACCTCGTCGCCAACCTGGGGGTCAACGGGTACGGCAGCGACGACCTCATCCGCTTCGAGCTGCCGGCCATCGTCGACCTTCGGCCGGACCTCGTCACGCTCCTGATCGGCGTCAATGACGTCGTGCGAGGCGTGTCAGACGCGGAGTACGCCGCAAACGTTGATCGGACCCTTACGGCGCTCATCGCCCGTATTCCACCCGAGCGGATCGTGGTTGTCGCCACCCCCGACTACACGGTTACGCCGATCGGCACGCGGTTCGGCGATTCGTCCCGGCAGAGCTCGACCGTCGCGCGTTTCAACGAGATTCTGGGCGCCAGGGCCGCGGCGCACGGCGTCGCGTTCGTGCCAGGGACGTTCTCCATCTCGCAGGCCGCCGGCGATGATCGCTCGCTGCTGGCCCACGACGGTCTGCACCCCAGCGGCGCGCAATACGCGCTGTGGGTTGATGCCATCCAGCCGGTCGTCGAGGAGCTGCTGCTACCATCGGGCGACCGATGACCACCCGTGATCAGACCTCGGTCCGCGTCCGGATGGCGCCCAGCCCCACCGGCCCGCTCCACATCGGGACGGCCCGCACCAGCCTCTATAACTACCTCTTCGCGCGCCACGTGGGCGGCACTTACGTCCTGCGCGTGGAGGACACCGACGTCGCGCGCGGGACCGCCGAGTGGGAGCGCGACATCATCGACAACCTGCATTGGCTGGGGATCAGCTGGGACGAGGGGCCGCAGGCTGCCGGCGGCGAGGATATCGGTCCATATGCCCCATACCGGCAGAGCCAGCGCATGGAGCTCTATGCCGGGGAGGCGGCTCGCCTGCTCGAATCGGGCGCTGCCTACCACTGCTGGTGCACCCACGAGGAGCTCGAGGCGGTACGGCGGGAGCAGGAGCGCAATCACGAGCCGCCCCGCTACAACGGACGCTGCCTGCGCCTGACCGATGCCGATCGCGCCGCCTTCGCGGCCGAGGGCCGCAGGCCGGCAGTCCGCTTCCGGGTTCCGGCCGAGACGATCCGCTTCGACGACCTGATTCGTGGCGAGGTCGAGTTCGACAACGGCCTGCTGGGCGACTTCGTGATCGTGCGCGGCGACGGGATGCCGCTCTACCACTTCGTGGTGGTGGTGGATGACCAGGCGATGGCGATCACCCATGTCGTGCGGGGCGAGGACCACCTGTCGAACACGCCGAAGCACATCGCGCTGCTGCGCGCGCTCGGCTACCGGGAGCCACGCTTCGGGCACATCCCGCTCATCCTCAACCCCGACCGGTCGAAGATGAGCAAGCGCAAATCGCAGACGGCGATCACCGACTACCGCGAGCAGGGCTACCTGCCCGAGGCGATGGTCAACTTCCTCGCCTTCCTGGGCTGGTCGCCCGGAACGGAGGAGGAGATCTTCACCCTGGCCGAGCTTGCCGAGCGCTTCGAAATCGCGGAGGTGCACAAGGCCGGTGCGGTCTTCGACAAGGACCGCCTCGACTACCTGAACGGCGTCTACATCCGAGCCCTGACCGATGCGCAGCTGGCGCTCCGTCTGCGCCCGTACTTGCCGGCCGCGCTCGACGACCAGTCACTCCTGCGGCTCGCTCCGCTCCTCAAGGAGCGGCTCGTCCGGCTGGCGGATGCGACCGAGCTGGCCGCGTTCCTGACCGAGAGCGATGCGCAGATCGGCGCGCTCTACGAGCCGGAGCTGCTGGTGCCCAAGGGCCGCTCGGCCGATGAGACGCGAGCGGCGCTCACCGCGGCGCGCGACACGGTGGCCCCTGTCGCCGAGCCCGATTTCGCCGCCGAGGAGCTCGAGTCGCTGTGCCGCGCCGCAGCCGAGGCGTATGCCTGGAAGGCCGGCGACTTCTTCCGGCCGATTCGAGTGGCCGTCACCGGGCGCGTCGTCTCGCCTCCCCTCTTCGGCTCGATGGAGCTCCTCGGACGGGACAGGACCCTGGCGCGCATCGAGCTCGCGATCGAGCGACTCTCAACCTGAGGACGGCACCAGAACGATCCGGCCCGCGACCCGGCCCTCGGCGAGCCTGTCGTGGGCGGCGGCCGCGTCACGGAGCGCCATCCGCTCCACCGTCCAGCGCATTCGGCCGCGCCGGGCAAGGCGGACGACTTCGCGCAGGTCGGCCAGCGAGCCCCAGGCCGTGGTCGTGATGCTCGCCTCCACCGGGACGTGGTCGAAGCTGAACTCGAAGCGGCCGCCTGCCTCGCCGACCATCGACACGAGGCCGCCAGGGGCCACGTTGCGCACCGCGTAGTCGAGCGTCGAGTCGTTGCCGACGAAGTCGAACACGACGTCGGCTGGGCCGCCAAGGCCCAGCGCCACCAATGACTCGTCGCCGTCCAGCAGCCCCAGGTCGGCACCCAGCTCGTCGGCCAGCGCAAGCTTGTCGGGGCTCAGCTCGCGTACCGCGATCGTCAGCTCGGGGATGCGGCGCAGGTATTGCAGCGCGAACTGCCCGAGACCGCCGAGCCCGATCAGGAGCACGCGCGCATCGGGCACCAGCCAGGGGGTGGCGCGCTGCACTGCACGCCACGGAGTCACGCCCGCGTCCGCCAGTGGGGCCGCCTCGACCGGATCGAACTCGCCGATCGGCACGAGGGGGCGAGCGGATGGAACGAGCAGGTATTCCGCATACCCTCCGTCGCGCTGGAAGCCCGGCGAGGTGCCGGCATCGCAGCGCTGCTCATCGCCCGCGACGCACTGCGCGCAGATGCCACAGCCCCAGCCCCCGAAGATCACGACCGCATCCCCGTCATGCAGGCGCGCCCGGCGCAGCTCGGCTGCGGCCCCTGGCCCGCTGGCGTCGATCCAGCCGGCGATCTCGTGGCCCAGGGTGATCGGCCGTTCGACGCGCAGGCGGTTGGTGCGGGCGATATGAAGATCGGTGTGGCAGACCCCACACCCGGCGACACGGACGCGGATCTCGGTACCGGCTGGCTCAGGGAGCGGCACCTCCTCGAGGCGCAGGGGCTCGCCGGCAGCGTGGCTCCGGACGGCGAGCATCGGTCTAGCCCGGTGGGAAGATCGCCTCGAGCAGGCGGGCGACCAGGCCCTTCGGGGCGGCCTGCTCGACGATGTCCAGGATCGTGCCGTCCTTGCCGACCGCGAAGGCGGTCGGCTCCGCGTTGACGTTGCCGCGGTCCGAGGTGGTCGGAATGCCCAGCAGCTCGACCGCGATGCGGCGCTCGTCGCAGAAGAGGAGGAAGGGAAGGCCCAGCTCGGCGACATAGTCGGACTGCTGCTTTTCGTTGTCGGTCGTGACGCCAACCACCGACACACCGAGCTTGCTCAGCCGCGGAGTCGCCTCCTTCAGGGCGTTGGCCAGGGCATCGCCACGATCACGGGCAGCGCCCTTCAGCGACGGCCCGCCGAAGAAGAGGAAGATCGTCGGCTGCTTGCCGACGAAGCTGCGCAGGTTGAGCAGGTAGCCGTCGGTGGCGCGATGGCCGACCGAGGGCATCTCATCACCGATCTTCACCCTCAGTCCGGCGGCCGCGGTGCTCATGTCCCGATTGTAGCCGCCGGCTCCGGCGGGCCGCCCAGATGCAGACGGGCACCGGAACGATGCACGAGCCGATCCACCTCGAGGCGGCGCACGATGCGCTCGAAGTCCGGCCCTGGGCACAGCTTCCTCGCGGAGGCGAGGCCCAGGCTGTGTTCCGGCGCGCTGGTGAGCGCACGAAGGAGGGCGCCGCGGAGGGCCCTATCGGACCCCGCGAACACTGCCTGGCGCGGGACCGTCACGCGACCCGGGTTGGCGCGCGATGGGCAGCCTTCGGCGACCGGGCACGTCTCGCAGCGTGGCGAGCGCGAGGCGCAGATGGCAGCGCCGAACTCCATGCTGGCATGGGTCCAGGCCGCGGCGTCGGCGGCGTCTCCGGCCTGAGCGAGCCCATCGGCGAGGCGCTGCAGGTCACGCGGCGGAATGGCAGGGGCGAGGCCGAAGCGGCGCATGAGCCAGCGGCGCACGTTGGTGTCCACCGCGCCGACCGGCTCACCAAAGGCCAGGCTGAGCAGCGCGCGAGCCGTGTACGGCCCGATGCCGGGCATCCGTTCGAGGGTCGCGATATCCCGCGGCCAGCCTGTCGCGGCCACCTTCGCGGCGGCCCTGCGCAGTGCCAGCGCACGGCGGTTGTAGCCAAGGCCGGACCAGGCCGCCAGCACCTCGGACTCGGTGGCGTGGGCCAGCGCCTCGACGCTGGGGAACCGTTCCATGAAGAGCGGGAAGCGCAGCGCCACCCGCGAGGCCTGCGTCTGCTGCAGCATCACCTCGCTCACCAGCACCGCGTACGGGTCCGATGTCCGGCGCCAAGGAAAGTCGCGATGCGCAGCGGAATACCAGGCCAGCAGCGCCGATCGGATCTTCGGCAGCGCCGGCGCATCGGTCAGGCTTCGGCGGGTCACGCGGCGGAGTCCTCCTCGGGCAGCGCCTCGTGCTCGGCAACCTCGGCTCGGCGCAGCTGCAGGAGGATCCCGGCCAGGATGATGAGCGCGCCTCCGACGATCTGCAGCGCCGTCGGCGGCTCGTTGAACAGCAATGCGGCCAGCCCGACGCCCACGACGGGCTCCAGCGTGGCCAGGATCGTGGCCCGCGGCGCCCCGAGACGGCGGATGCCAGTAATGAAGCACACGGTGGGCAAGCCGGCACCCACGACACCGGCAAGGAGCACCGGCCACAGTGCGCGCAGGCTGGCAAGCGGTTGTGCGACGGACCCGATGTGACCGATGAGCAGGCCGAAGACGAGGTAGACCGCGGCTGCGCCGCTCATGGTGATGGCCGCGGCCTGCGGGCCGGGGATCGAGCTGAAGCCGTGCCGCGCGGCGAGGGCGTAGAACATCTGGGCCAGGGCGCCGACCAGGGCAAGGCCGATCCCCACCAGGTCCAGCTTGTCGACCGGCCCTGCACCCGCCATGACCAGCACGACGCCGGCCAGCGAGACGCCCAACGCGGCCCACCGTGCGCGATCGAGCCGCTCCCCGAACCACGCCACGCTGGCGACGGCCACCAGCGCGGGGTACAGGTAGAAGATCAGCAGCGTCAGGGAGATCCCGATCCGCACGAAGGCCACGAAGATTGCAAGGTTGAGGGCGGCGTTGGTGACCGCCGCGATCGAGACGAACCATCGGTCGCGCGCCGGGACCGTGCGCCAGGGGCGGATCGGATGGTGGCCGGACAACGTTCGCCAGGCGAGGAAGGCGAGCATGCAGGCGGCCCCCAGTGCGGCGCGCCAGGTGACCAGGGTCAGGCTGGACACCCCCGCCTCATCGGCGTAGCGCGAGAGGGGGCCCAGCGTTCCAAAGCTCACCGCGGCCACGATGATCAAGCCGGCGCCGACCAGCTCGCTTGAGGCTCGGCGGCTCACCGCACCGTCCCCGTCAGCGCCTCCTCCGCCTCGGCGGCCTCGACCTGGGCGGAGAGAGCCGCCCATTCAGCGGCCAGCTCGCTGCCGCGGTCCTGGGCGGCATTATGGCGCTCGATCAGGTTCCGGAAGGTGACGTGGTCCGCGTAGGTCGCCGGGTCCGCCAGCTGCGTGCCGATGTCGAACAGCTCCGCGTCGTTGGCCTGCACGGCGGCCTCGGCCCGCTGAAGGGCGGTCCGCAGGTCACGTGTGCTCCGGTAGCGCCGGTTGCGCTCCTCCGCCTCCTGGCGCTTGCGGGTCGCGGTCGCGG
>Ga0193751_1000658_pt1 | contig 25366 bp, 29 predicted proteins | sample L1c2metaG_FD_143050 | JGI IMG/M metagenome (GOLD analysis project Ga0193751, IMG submission 143050) | Soil microbial communities from a riparian zone of the East river system, Colorado, United States - L1c2 | ecosystem: Environmental > Terrestrial > Soil > Riparian zone | place: USA: East River... | reverse complement strand
AGGCTTCGCACCTTCGCAGCATCTGTAGGGGGAAGCCGTTGGCTTCCCACGGGACGCTAGCAGCGTTCCCTACAGGGTCTGGGCGCTACACGTCCAAAGTTCCTGATCGAGTTGATCGCGTGCACGTTTGGCAACAAGATCTGCGTCTGCACCCGACCGTGTGATCGCGAAAACAGTCGAGCCAGAACCCGACATCAGCGCCGCGCCAACTTCCGCTTGTTTCAGGAGCCACGTTTTCAGTTGCGCGAGAAAAACAAATTTCTCGAAGACCGGGCGCTCGAGATCGTTCACAAGATCTTGACCGTCGAAATTCTGCGGCTGATATGAAATTCCCGGAATTTCCTTTGAATCATGCCAGCGGGAGTAAGCCCACGCGCTCGAAACAGAAAAACCGGGTTTCAAAATTAAGATCGACAACTTCTCTTTCAGTTTCGTTGGATTAACGACTTCGCCGCGACCTTGGCAGACCGCGGCTGATTCAAAGAAAAAAAACGAAACGTCGGAGCCGATAGTCGATCCAAGCTTCGCCAGCTCTTCGCGCGAGAGATTGGTTTCAAAGAGTTGGTTGAGCGCGCGCAGAGTTGCGGCCGCATCGCTACTGCCGCCACCAAGTCCGGCGCCGTGTGGAATTTGCTTTTGGAGTTTGATTGTCACTCCGCCGCTAATTTTCGTTTTCTCAAAAAAAGCTTTCGCGGCGCGCACGACCAGATTTTCGTCGCCGGCCGACAGGGTTGGATCGTCGCAACTGAAATCAATCCAGCGCGATTGCCGCTCGATGTCGATCTTGTCGGCCAGGGAGATCGGCGCGATTAACGTCTCAATTTCATGAAAGCCGTCATTGCGCCGACCGAGAATCTTGAGGGAGAGATTGATCTTTGCGGGTGCGAGGACTTGCATTTTTGTCATGCCGAGCGGCTACTTTGTCATTCCGACCATCGTGGAGGAATCTCTAATTGTTTCTGTTGTAATGCGCTGCGACAAACGGAAATAATAAGAGATGTCTCCCCGCCGCGGCGGGGCTCGACATGACAGGAAGTGGCCCGAAATGACAGGACAGTCCGACAAAATCATCGTCGCCCTCGACGTCGCTTCGAAGAAAGAGGCGCTTCCCCTAGTCGAGCAGCTGCGCGAGCAGATTTCGTTTTTCAAGATCGGCTTGCAGCTTTATACCGCGGAGGGACCGGAGATTGTGCGGGCTGTGACTGCAAGCGGCGCGAAAATCTTTCTCGACCTGAAACTGCACGACATTCCAAACACAGTCGCTCGCGCGGTCGAATCGGCATCAGAACTCGGTGTGCAAATGCTGACAATTCACCTGAGCGGAGGAAGCGAAATGATCCGCGCCGCGGTGGCGGCGAGAAAGAGGGCGATGTCAATCTTGGGCGTGACCGTCTTGACCAGTTCGACGCAGCACTCTCTCGATGAGATCGGAATCGAAGAGCAACTCGACCGACATGTCTTAAGACTGGGCAATCTGGGTGTCGCGGCTGGAATCGATGGTTTGGTTGCGAGCCCTTTCGAAGCACGATTTTTAAGGAGCGAACTGGGGGACAAAATTAAGATCGTTGTTCCCGGAGTCCGGCCGAGTTGGTCTAAGCCGGGCGATCAAAAACGATTCATGACGCCGCGCGAAGCAATCGAAGCCGGCGCGGATTATCTAGTGGTGGGCCGACCGATTACCGCGCACAAAAATCCGCGCGAAGCCGTTGAGAGAATTTTGGAGGAACTAGTTTAGTGACTGTCATTCCGAGCCGAAATGCCAGTTCGGCTCGGACCGAGGAACCTCTAGCGATTTCAGAAATATCGAGAGATGTCTCCACTTCGGTCGACATGACAAAAAGGCTGTTCGTGTCGTTAAGTGTCTATCATGACATCCCTTCGCGGTCGGCCGCGCTGAACATGGCGATTGATGAAGCGCTTTTGGAAAACGCGATTGAGCCGTCGATTCGTTTTTATAAATGGGATCATCCAGCGCTTTCATTCGGATACTTTGGAAAGTTTGCCGATGTCGCGGATCATTCGACCGAGCGCGATCTCGTTCGTCGCTGGACTGGCGGCGGAATTGTTTTTCACAGCGATGATTTGACTTACTCGATTGTGATTCCGGCAAGCGAGGCGGCTTTGAGCGAATCGTCGATGTCGGTCTACGAAAAAATCCATGATGCGCTTCGCGCTGCGTTGGCGGCAAACGGAAAATCTGTCGAGTTGGCGGAAGGTAGGGACGTCGCGCTGCGGCGTCCGCGGACAGGGCAGCGCGCTGTTCCTACCAACAACTGTTTTTCGAACCCAGTCCGCGCGGATGTTTTGTCGAATGGGCGCAAAATCGCCGGCGCTGCTCAGCGCCGGACGCGACGCGGCCTGTTGCAGCAAGGCAGCATCCAAGATATCGATCTGACCACCGAATTCGCGGACCGATTCGCGAGCGAACTTTGCTCCAAGTATTACCACAACACGCTCGATGAACGTTTGATCGCGCGGGCCTGCGAAATTGCCGAGCAAAAATACGAAACCCAAGTTTGGTTGCGTAAACGATGAGGTAGGGCGATTGACCTCAATCGGTCCGAGCCGGACTGGCGGTGTCCGGGCGGTTCGGTGAACCGCCCCTACCTAGCCGAAACCAAGTTCGTTTTAAACGTGTTGCTTTGACAACAGACAAGCCGCCCCTCTATTCTGCGTCGGTGGAAATTTCTGCACGCTCCGGTCCAGGCCGGGCTGGAATTCAGGGTAGCGCTTCCCTCACGCCGTTGGCGCGAGTAACGCAGTTAGTCCAGTCGCAGTTGGATCAGGTCGAACAACGAATCATTAAACAAGCGACCGCCTTTGATCCGGCCATCGAGGGTTACGTCACCTACGCCATCGGCGGACATGGGAAACGTTTGCGGCCGCTACTTGCGCTCCTGGCTGGCGGCGCGACTGGCCATATCAACACCGGACATGTCGATCTGGCCGTGATTGTTGAATTGATTCATGCCGCGACCCTGGTGCACGACGATATCATGGACGAAGCGGAGCGACGCCGCGCGCAACCGACCGTGAACGCGCGCTGGGGAAATTCGCTCAGTGTTTTATTGGGCGATTGCCTTTTCGCGCACGCCCTCATGTTGTCGACTAATTTTGAAAACGCGGACATCAGCCGCGCAATCGCGCGAACAGCCAGCGAGATTTGCTCGGGCGAAATGATCCAGACGCAACGCCGCTTCGATTTGAAACTGGAGGTCGAGGATTACGTACGCATTGTGGAAATGAAAACCGGATCGCTCTTCGCGGCCGCGGCCGAATTAGGAGCGACCATCAGCGAAGCGGACGCGCGATCGACTGAAATCTTGAAAACGTTCGGCATGCGCGTCGGCACTGCCTACCAAATTTACGACGATTGCCTGGACATTGCCGGGAATGAAGGAACGACCGGGAAAACACTCGGGACCGACCTGCGCAAGGGCAAGTTTACTTTACCCGTTCTTATTTTTTTGCGGTCCGCCTCCGAATTCGAGCGCGAACGTTCTGCCAGTCTTATTCTGGAAGGAAAATGCGACGTAGTCAGCCAGCTGTTGAAGAACGGCGCGGGAAATGGGGCCTTGAGCGAATCAATCACCACTGCCAACGATCTCGTTCGCAGCGCCCAGGCCGGAATGAAAGCGCTTCGTCCAAATGCCTACACCGACGGGCTTCTCGGATTGGGCGACGCGCTGCGCGAAATGCTCGAACAGTTGCGCAATTGAAATGTAGGAGGGGCCTTTGTGCCGCGACCGACCGAATCAAGTCGAAGAAATCGCGGCGCTGAGGCCGCTCCCGCATTAAAGATTCGTGAGATGCCGCAGAAAGAGCGGCCGCGCGAAAAACTCGCCGCTCATGGAGCGTCCGCTCTGACCGATCCGGAATTGATTGCAATTTTACTGCGCACCGGCATGACGGGGAAGAATGCGATCGAGGTCGCGCGTGAGCTTTTGAAACGCCACGGTTCGTTGCGTGGATTGAGTCGCTGCAATGTCGACGAACTCGCGAAGATTCCCGGGGTTGGATTCGCGAAAGCCGTCCAACTGGCGGCGGCTTTTGATTTGGGAAATCGCCTGGCGCGTGAAGCGTTGGCCAATCAAAAAATTGATTCACCCGATCTCGTCAACGAACTGGTGGGCGGTGAAATGCGGATGTTGCGCAAGGAAGCAATGCGCGTCGTGCTCCTCGATACGCGTTATCATTTGATCCGGACCGAAGACGTTTCCACCGGCACGGTGAATGAGAGCATCGCACATCCGCGCGATGTGTTTCGTCCGGCGGTCATCGCGTCCGCGTATGCTGTAATCGTGGTGCATAATCATCCCTCCGGAGATCCGTCACCGAGCCAAGCCGACCACAGTTTGACGCGGCGACTGGCCGAAGCAGCTGAGCTGATGCAAATCAAGCTGCTGGATCACGTCATCATCGGCGCGCAATCAAACAACGGCCCGGGATATTTCAGTTTCAAAGAAGCGGGCGTGCTGTGAAGAAATGGAACGCGAAGTTAATATGAAGCTTCGACAAACAACACGGCATAGATTTCCGCCTCTCCCCGTAGACGGGGAGAGGATTGAGGTGAGGGGTCGCGCAAAATTCGCGCTGCATTCAACCCTCACCCTCCCCTCTCCCTTCGAAAGGGAGAGGAACCCTTAGAAAGGCACATGAGCAGAGAGAAAATTCACCAGACGGCGATTGTCGATCCAACGGCAACGATCGGGGCCGGCGTCACAATCGGACCGTATGCAGTCATCGGCGCGAAGGTCGTGCTTGGCGAAAGATCGACAATCGAATCGCACGCGGTCGTCGAGCCTGGTGTCACAATCGGCGCGGGCAACTTGATCGGGCACGGCGCGATTATCGGCACTGCGCCGCAAGATCTTTCTTTCTCCGCCGAACGCAAAACGTATGTCGCGATTGGAAACGAAAATGTGATTCGCGAGCATTGCACGATTCATCGCGGCAGCGCTGAGGGAAGCGTCACCAAAATCGGCGATAAAAATTTTCTGATGGTTGGAGCGCACGTCGGTCACAACTGCGAAATCGGAAACAACGTCATCATCGCGAACAATTGTCTGCTGGGTGGCCACGTCCGCGTCGGTGACGGTGCGTTTCTCGGCGGCGCCTGCGTCTTTCATCAGCACATGTGCGTCGGGCGTCTCGCAATAACGCAAGGCGGCTCCGGCTTCGGCAAAGACATTCCGCCGTTCGTGATCGCGGCGGAGCGAAATTTCATTTTCGGCTTGAATGTGGTCGGATTACGCCGTGCCGGATTCAGCGCCAAAGATCGTGATGAAATCAAAGCAGCGTTCAAACTTGTCTTCACCAGCGGATTGAATATCGGCCAGGCCATCAAAAAAGCTGCGACCATGAAGCTCGGCACCGCTGCGCAAGAATTTCTCGATTTCGTCGCGAACGCGAAAAAGCGCGGCATCTGTCCGCTCAAACGCGGCGCGGAGCTAGAAGAATTGTAGGATAGGCGCATCGCCTGCCAAATCTGGATATCGGCAACCGAAGCGGTTGCCCTACAACTTCAATCCAGCCCGAGAAGCGCGAGCATGCGGCCGGTTTTTCCTTTTTCGGCGCGATAGGAATAATAGCGGTCGATATCGCACGCTGTGCAGATGCCCGAGTCCTGAATTTGCTTCGCGCCGGCGGCGCGGCATTGCTCGATGATTTTCGCAGCAAAATCGATTTCGTAGTGCGGCGGACGAATACACGGACTCAATTGCACGATAAGCTTCGCCGGATCTGACCCAAAGCTGGCGCGCATTTGCTGAATCGCTTCCGATGCAATCGCGAACTCGGTTCCTTTTTTCCCAGAATGAATGAGACCGATTGCCGGCGTTTCTGGGTCGACAATGTAAACGGCGCAGCAATCAGCCACGTGGATGCCGAGCGCGACCTGCTTCTGATTGGTGATCAGCCCGTCACAGCCGGCGAATTCTTTGTCCGCGTGCATTGACCGATCGACAACCGCGATTTTGTTTCCGTGAACTTGCTGCGCGGTGAGCAACGGCCAATCTGCCATGCCGAGCTCGCGCCGAGCGTTGCGATGAACCGCTTCGAGTCGCTTCAACACTTCACCTTTCTCGTGCGAAACGTCGATTCCCGGAATCCGCTCGACGAAACCGTGGCGGATGTTCTTGATTACCTTGAGCGCGGGGAAAAGTTCGATATGGGACCGCTCAGAACCTGTCGCACGCTGTGTCTCAGGCACAAGAGCTCATCTCGTTCCGCCTTATTTGGAAGTAGTGGTGGTCGTCGTCGAAGTCGCTGTGGCTGGCTCGAATCCGGTCGGCGGTTTAGGCCTGCCTCGAGCATCGACGTCACTGCCGGTGTAATAGGTGCGATTCTTGGTAGCGTGCGGCGCAATGCCGTCGAACTGCTCGCTGTAAGTACTTTGTGCCCCGGTGACTCGATCGAACTCGGCCAGACTCTGGTTGTAGCCAAACAACGCCTGCAAGTACGTCGATTGAGCTGTAGTCAGCTGCACTTGAGCGTTCAAGACGTCGAGCTGCGTGCCGGCGCCTGCATCCAATCGCGCTTTTGCCAGACGCACAGCTTCCTCAGCTGTCTCCTGATTTTTCTCCGTTGCCTGAATGAGCTCCCGGTTTTGCGCCAAATTCGAGGCCGCTTGTTGGATCTCCAACTCCACCTGACGCACATCGTCGTCATAAGTGATCTCTTGTTCGGAGAGCAACGCGCGTTGTTCCTTGATCTTGCCCCAAGCCATGCCGCTATCCCAGATCGGCCAGCTGCCGGTCACTGTCGTTAACCAGCCCTTTGAAACATCGCCAAAACTTGAATTGAATTCACCACTGAGCCACTCGCCGCCGCCGTTGGCATTGACGTTCGGCAACCAGCTGCCGATCGCAACGTGAACTTGCTCGATCTGGTTCAAAACGTTTGCGCGTTGTTGTTTCAAGAACGGCCGGTTGCGTTTGCCCGCCTCGATCGCCGCCAGCAGATCGATGTTCCGCGGATTGTAAGGCAGATCCCCGGAGACGCGCACCGGCGCCGCATTTCCGCGCGCCGGATTGAAGTCCAAGCCGAGAGTCTTGGCCAGCTGGAGCACGGAGATGCGATAACTGTTCCGCGCCGCAATCAATTGCGGGATTTGATTGTAAAGTTGGACCTGCGCCTGGAGAACGTTGAAGCGCGGAACGGTTCCTGCTTCAAAACGGTTTTGCTGGTCTTTCAACTGACTCTCTAACAGATTTACCGACTCCTCCTGCACCACGATCAACTCGCGATTGACGATTACCTGATAGAACTGCGTTTTTACATTCGCAATCGTTTGATCGACCGTGTTTCGCAGCGCGAAGTAGGCAGAATCGCGCTGGAAGAAGGTGCCGCGAATTGCGCGGAACGTGCTGTAATTAAAAACGAGCTGCGATCCTGTCACCTTGATGTTGTAGGCGATATCACTGCGCAAATTCTTGATGCCGCCAACACCCATCATCGTCGGCGTGCCCGCCGGAGTCGGCGTCGGCACAGTGCTAAAGGTCGAAAACGAGTTGGTGGTGGTGCGCAGGTTTGGATCGGTCCAACCCCAGGTAGAACTCGGGCCAATCTGCGGTAGCGCCTGCGCCCGAATCTCGATGATCACGCCTTTGGTCCGACGGATTTCCTCGAGCGCCTGGAGAACGACCGGATTTTGAGCGAGCGCCGTTATAACGGCCTGGTCAAGCCGGAAAACGGGTGCCCCTTTCTCCGACCAGCCGAGATCGCTCTCGCCCAGTGCAGCGGCTTGGACGGCGATCGGCGTTGCCGAAGGCGACGGCGAGATGCTTGGCGACGCGCCCAAAGTCGACGGCACAGACACAGTGCCCACATCGTTTGGCGAAATCGTTGCCGTCAGAGTCGGCGTTGGTGTTGGTGTCGATGTTGAAACGAGCATCGGCGTCGGCATTGGCGTTTCAGTTGGACTGGGCGTTTGCCCGAAGGTAACCAGCGCGACGAGAAATGCGCTCAACGCGAATCCACCGGCAAAAAGCTGTTTTCGCATCACAAGTTAAGGCGTCGAATGTTTGATGCGCCAAGGTTAAGGCGCGGATTCAATCAATCCAGATTATCTTTTAGCATCGCCGGCGAATGAACGACAATCCTTCGATTGGCAGTAATCATAAATCTTGCTGTAGATGTGCAGCCAGGCTTTTTGTTCATCCGGCGAAAGATATTCCATGATTTTCATCAAGTTGCCCACCATTTCCTGACGAATTCGGCGGACCAGGGCCGAGCCTTTGGGCGTGATGCAGACCATTACTTTTCGGCGGTCGTCCCGCGCAACCGAGCGCACGACCATTCCGAGATTCTCCAATCGCGCCACCAGTCCGCTCGCTGCGGCGGTGGTGTGTCCCATCTTTTGCGCGATGGCCGTCATAGTCAGCACTTCCTTTTGATCGAGATACGCGAGCAGAAAAAATTGCGGGAAAGAAACGTTGCCGGGCGCAAGTTCTTTGCACAGATGCAGGACGAAACAGCGCTGCATCTCGAGGACGATGTTGGACAGTCGCTCGGCGTCGGCACGGAATTTGTTGGGAGGAGCCTGTGCAAACGCCGTTTCCGTATTCAAAGCCATCTAAACTAAAATGCGGAAATGGTCTGTCAAACTGTAGCAACGGAGTTCTGTCGCTGTTAAATGCCAGTCCGGTCGCAGACTCGCCGTGGAGAGCTCGGACATTAATTCCACACTTCGAGATCCACCATCTCGCCGGCCTTCAACGATTGGCCGACCTCAACCCGCAAGAGCGCATTCGATTGACTCAAGCCAAATAATGCGTGCGATTCCTGCCGCCCGATTGGCGCGAAATTTCCATTCTCGAATTTTCCGCGAACGTAGTGCGCGCGGTCACTTTCGTTGATCAGATCGACAGTTAATTTCGCCGGCATTTTCGGCAGATCGAGGTCGGACGCGCCCATCATTTTCAGAATGGCCGGCCGCACAAATTGCAAAAAGGTGACGAACGCCGAGACCGGATTCCCCGGCAAACCGAAGACGAAACACTTACCTAAGTACCCGAACAAGAACGGCTTGCCGGGTTTGATCGCGACCCGCCAGATGTCGATCTTGGCGCCGAGTTCGCCCAGCGTCGATTGAACCAAATCGTGCTCGCCGACTGAAACGCCACCGCTCACGATCAAAACCTCATTCTTCGTAGCGCTTTGAATTGCTTTGCGCAACGAACCAGCATCATCGCTGCAATTTTCGGCCGAAGCGACAGCCGCGCCGCAGCGTTTCAACAACGACTGGAGCAAAAGCGAATTGCTGTCATAAATCTGTCCCGGCTGAAGTTTTTCTCCCGGCTTCGCCAATTCGTCGCCAGTCGAAATAATTGCGGCGCGAACTTCACCATCGACCAAAACGTCGGCAAAGCCTTGGGAAGCAAGTAACGCGAGCATGGTTGCGTTAATTCGCGCGCCTTTGGCCACAATCTTTTGGCCTTCGCCGAGATCGCATCCACGCTTTCGCACAAACTCTTCAATTTCTACATCTAGATTGATGACGATTTCGTCTCCGTCGCGCGTGACATCTTCCTGCATCACGACCGCGTTCGCACTCTGCGGCATCGGCGCGCCGGTGAAGATCCGGATCGTCTCACCATTCGAAACGCGAAGTTTTCGATCAACGCCTGCCGGCTGCTCGCCGATAACGCGCAATCGTTTGCCGCGTTTGCAATCGCTCGCGATTAGGGCGTAACCGTCCATCGCCGAATTGTCGAACATCGGCAGGGGCAATTGCGCGAAATAATCTTCCGCCGCGAAATGATCGAAGGCATTTAGGATCGACCTCTTCCGCGGCGGCAACGGCCGGACCGCTTCCAAGATCTTCGCGCGCGCTTCTCCCTCAGAAATCATTACTTCTAATATTGTAGCGGCGCTCTACCTGTCACGCTATAGCCGTGGCGAAAGCGGATGAGCGTCGCATTTATTTCTGCTCCTCTAGCGACATCGCAGACCGCCGCTAGGGAATCGACATGTTGGCAATCGCCAATTCCGAAGCATATTGTCCGCCCGAGATTTTGGTGAGGTGGCTGAGTGGTCGAAAGCAGCGCTTTGCTAAAGCGCCGTACCCCAAAAGGGTACCGAGGGTTCGAATCCCTCCCTCACCGCCACGCTCCAAAACTTCTGCGAATCCTGCGTTGGAGCCAGCTGCCGCGCTTTCATCGACCGGAGATTCGAACACCGTTCGACCGGTGGGGCGCGAGGCGCCTGGGCTAAAATCCCGCCACTGCGGGATCTAAAGCTGGAGCCAACGCGCAGCGTTGGATAATCCCTCCCTCACCGCCAGCCTTCGCTTGAAGCGCAGCACAAGCGAATGCTGCCACGCCGGAGTGAAACGAAGGCGGGCTGTTTAACATCCAAATCTTGGAGTCGCTCCAAGGCTACGGCTTGGCAGGCCAATAATCTTCCTCTTCCTCTCACTCTTAATCTTTCGATAGGCCGTCATACGAAGACGAAGACTCAGCGGAAGCGGAGCCTTCGCGGCTTACTACCGATATGGAACCACTGGATTGGTCCCGGTGTTTAGCTGGTCTTGGTGCGCGTTCCAGAGATTCCGCTCTGATTCGTCCATCTGCGCAGCTTCCTGCTGTTCCTGCTGGATCGCGGCGAGACGTTTTTGCTCCTGGTTTCCCATCCCCGTCGTTTGAATCGTCTCACAAGCAACCAGTATTGCAGCGCCGGCGATCAAGCTAACAAGTTGAAGCAGTTTCATATCTGAATATACAACGACTTGGACGCAGCCGTCTTCGCAAATTTCCACCCTTATGGCTGAACTGCAGGAAACATCAATCAACGAACTAAAAGCCGCTCTCAGGGGCCGAGTGGTCCAGGCGGGCGATCCCGATTACGAGGACGCACGCAAAGTTTACAATGCGATGATCGACAAAAAGCCTCGTCTGATCGTGCGTTGCGCGGATGTCGCGGACGTAATTTCGTCAGTTAATTTTGCGCGGCAAAATCGTTTGCTTCTTTCAATTCGCGGTGGCGGACACAACGCCGGTGGATTAGGAATCTGCGACGATGGCCTCGTCATCGATCTCGCGCCGATCAAATACACGCGGATCGATCCCAAAGCCGGGACGGTGACAGTTGGCGGCGGGTGCACTTGGGGCGACGTCGATCACGCGACGCACGCCTTCGGATTTGCCGTGCCCAGCGGAATTATTTCAACCACCGGTGTCGGTGGGTTGACTTTGGGCGGCGGTATCGGGCATCTCACCCGAAAGTGCGGCCTAACGATTGATAATCTGCTCTCCGCCGACATCGTTCTCGCCGACGGAAGATTTGTGAGAGCAAACGTCGATGAAAACGCGGATTTATTCTGGGCGCTGCGCGGCGGCGGCGGAAACTTCGGCGTCGTCACTGCTTTCACGTTCAAACTTCACAAGATCGACATGATTTATGGCGGCCCGATGTTGTACGAATTAAGCGAAGCCGCCGACGTAATGAAATGGTATCGGGAGTTCATTATCAAAGCGCCCGACGATTTGAACGGCTTCTTTGCGTTTATGACTGTCCCGCCTGCACCGCCATTTCCCGAGCATCTTCACCTTAAAAAAATGTGCGGCATTGTCTGGGCCTGCACCGCATCAAAGGAGAAAGCAGAAGAAATGTTTAAGCCGATTCGCGCTTTCAAGAAACCGGCGCTCGATTTCGTCGGTCCGTTGCCGGAACCGGCTTTGCAAAGCATGTTCGACACGCTCTATCCGCCGGGTTTGCAATGGTACTGGCGCGCTGACTTTGTAAACGAATTGAGCGACAAAACGATCACGGAGCATGTCCGTTTTGGTGAGGCCCTGCCGTCGATGCATTCCACGATGCATCTCTATCCGATCAATGGCGCCGCATCTCGCGTGGGCAAGCACGAGACGGCTTGGAATTATCGCGACGCGAACTGGGCCCAGGTGATGGTAGGCGTCGATCCCGATCCGGCGAACAACGAAAAAACAATCTCTTGGGCGAAAAGCTACTTCGACGCGCTGCATCCCTACTCGGCTGGCGGCGCGTATGTAAACTTCATGATGGACGAGGGCGAAGACCGCGTGAAAGCAACGTATGGCGACAACTACGAACGGCTGGTTGCGATCAAAACGAAATACGATCCTGAAAATCTCTTTCGCGTGAATCAAAACATCAAGCCGAGCACAAAGAAACTATGACCGACCGTTCTTGCCAATGATGAATGCTGAAGAATTGAAATCGTTGCAGGCGCCGATCAAGGAACGCTACCGGCAGCAACCTGGGACTGCCTCGATTACGCTTCGTGCCGAAGGCAAAATCGGTGAAGGCGTTACCTGCAATGTCGCGACCGGAAAAGCGCTGGTGGAAGCGGGCCTTCACCCCGCGACCGGCGGGAACGGGTTAAGCGCGTGCTCGGGTGACATGTTGCTCGAATCGCTGGTCGCTTGCGCGGGCGTGACTTTGCGCGCGGTTGCTACCGCTCTCGACATTCCGTTGCGTGACGCCACCATTCGGGCCGAAGGCGACCTCGATTTTCGCGGGACACTCGCCGTCTCCAAAGAAGTTCCCGTTGGTTTTCAACAAATCCGGTTGCGCTTTGATTTGGACACCGATGCGAGTGAAGAACAACTCGCCACGCTTCTTCGACTAACCGAGCGCTATTGTGTCGTTTATCAGACTTTGGCCCACCCTCCTAAAATCGAGATCTCGCACCATGTCTCGAAGTAGATTTCCCGCGCCTGCCTGCTAATCTAAAGTCGTATGCCGTCTTACATGGACATCCACGAAATTCCAGGGGGCGTGAAACCCGAAGACGTCGCGAAAGCCCACGCCCAGGACGTTAAAGTGCAGGGCAAGTACGGCGTCAGTTACCACAAATATTGGGTGAACGAGAAAGAGGGAAAGATTTTTTGCCTTTGCCACGCACCGAACGCCGAGGCTGCAAGCCAGGTCCATCGTGAGGCGCACGGCTTGGTCGCCGAAAAGATCATTCAGGTCGAGCCCGATGTCGCTGATTTGTTCTTCGGCGGAACTGAAGTAAACGCAGCCGGCGCGGTTATGCTCCCCGGAGCTGAAGCCGATGCGCGTGATTCCGGGATCCGCACCATTTTGTTTACCGATATCGTTGACTCAACCTCGCTCACTCGACGAATCGGTGATGAGGCCGCCATGGAGTTGTTGGCAGTGCATGACTCGATTGTGCGCGATGCTCTGAAGGATTTGGGTGGCCGCGAAATCAAGCATCTGGGAGACGGCATCATGGCATCCTTCGTCTCCGCGGCGGCAGCCGTTAAATGCGCCAGCCGCGTTCAGCGCGAGATTGCCCGGCACGGCCGTGAACACAAAGATCGTCCGCTTGACGTTCGGCTCGGCATTGCCGCCGGCGAACCGGTCGAACATCACAACGATTTGTTCGGATGCACCGTGCAACTAGCCGCGCGCCTTTGTTCGCATGCCCAGCCGCAACAAATCCTGGTTTCGAACGTCGTCGCTGAGTTGTGCGAAGGAAAAGCATTGCCTTTCGAAGATCTCGGCGAAGTTGCGCTCAAAGGTTTCGATCAACCTGTTCGCGCCCACGCTGTCACCTGGACGAGTGACGCAGCTGCCGCCTCGGCTTAAGGAAACGTCGCTTGATGTTGTAGCGATGCTTGTTTTCAAGCGCTCCTTGTCATTCCGAGCGAAGTCGAGGAATCTCTAAATATTTCTGTGCGGCTTAGTCTTCATTGAGCCGGACCGGTTCGGCGCTTAGAATCTCCGCAGTGCAGAAAGAATTTTTCCAAATCAAAAATTTCATCGACGGCCAATTCGTCGAGCCGGTCGGCGGCAAGTATCTCGACAACATCGAGCCGGCGACGGGCAAGGCGTACTCACAGGTCGCCGATAGCGCGAAGGAAGATGTCGATCTTGCCGTGGCCGCGGCGGAGAAAGCTTTTGTGGATTGGTCGAAAAAGCCGGCGGCGGAGCGATCAAAAATTCTCCTGCGCATCGCCGACTTGATTGAGCGCGATCTGGAGAAACTGGCGCGTGCGGAATCGATCGACACCGGCAAACCACTCTCGCTTGCGCGCTCCTTGGATATTCCGCGCGCGGCCAGCAATTTTCGTTTTTTCGCCACCGCGATCCTGCACACCGAAAACGAGGCGCACATCACCGATGGCGTCGCGTTCAACTACACGCTGCGCCAGCCGCGCGGTATCGCCGGATTAATTTCGCCGTGGAATTTGCCACTTTATTTGTTGAGCTGGAAAATCGCGCCGGCTATCGCCGTCGGCAACACCGCCATCGCCAAACCGAGCGAACTGACGCCGATGACGGCGTATCTGCTCTGCGAGATTTGTACTGAAGCCGGGTTGCCGAACGGCGTGCTCAACGTCGTGCACGGCACCGGACCAAATGTCGGAGCCGCCGTGGCGGCTCATCCGAAAATTGGAACGATTTCTTTCACTGGCGGCACGGTAACCGGAAGGAAAGTCGCGGAAGCATGCGCGCCGTTGTTCAAGAAGGTTTCGCTCGAGCTCGGCGGCAAAAATCCAAACATAGTTTTCGCCGACGCCGATCTCGACGCCGCGATTGCCGGTAGCGTGCGCTCATCGTTCGCCAACCAGGGTCAGGTTTGTTTGTGCGGCTCGCGCGTGTTCGTCGAGCGTTCCGCCTACAAAGATTTCGTTGATCGCTTCATCGAAAGAACGGCACAGTTGTGCCTTGGCGATCCGCTCGACGAGAAAACCGAGCAAGGCGCGATCGTGAACAAGGCACAGCTCGATAAAGTGAAGTTCTATGTCGATCTTGCGCAGAAAGAAGGCGGCAAGATCGCGCTCGGCGGCAAAGCGCCGGAATCGATCAACGATCGTTGTCGTGACGGTTATTTCTTTCCGCCAACAGTCATCACCGGCTTGCCGGTCTCATGCCGCACCAATCGCGAAGAGATCTTCGGCCCAGTCGTCACACTCACGCCGTTCGACAACGAAGAAGAGGTGATCGGTTACGCCAACGACACCGATTACGGCCTGGCTTCGAGTGTGTGGACGCAAAACCTGAATCGCGCCCACCGCGTCGCGGAAAAAATTCACACCGGCACCGTCTGGGTAAACTGCTGGCTCGTCCGCGACCTGCGCGTTCCCTTCGGCGGCATGAAAGCCAGCGGCGTCGGCCGCGAAGGCGGTACCGAGGCGTTACATTTCTTCACCGAGGCCAAGAATGTTTGTATCGCAAGATAAACTCACTGACGAGAAGCGCGAAGCCGGTCGCGCCGTAGCCTTGGCGAAGGCGGAATTTTTCACCGAACCAAAAAATATCTGCATCGCAAAGTAGGCGTCGGCGCCGTCAGCAGCAATCAATCGCCCTCTGGGGCTTCAGTATCCTTAGGCTTTAATCGCGGCGAAGCTGGCTTCACTGGCACAGGCTTCAAAGTTGTCGAAAATATTCTTTTGCCGTTCGCGATTACAAACTTCAGAGGAATCTTTGGATTGTTAATGTCGCGGTGATCGACATTCCACTTAGTCTCCCATTTCGAGAAGTACGGCTCGAGTTGTTTCGCATCCATCAAATAAACGCTTTGCAATTCGATTCCCTCATAAACGGCGAAGCACCATCTGACTTTCCGGTATTTCGCGATGATCACCGGATTCATGTGATGATGCGTAGAGAAACTTTGAGTGAGCAGCGTGTTGACTGACTTTAATTCGTATTCATTTCCGCGGCCGTCACGTGCATCGTTGCCCTCTCGACCAGGAATTACCGTTAATCCGGTGATGAGAACAAGCTGGAGCAGCTTGCCTCCGTTATCTTGAAAAACGTCGCCAATCCCGTGTTTAGATGCGAGCTTTTGATATTCTCGTATACTTGGAAAGATGCGCTCTAGAACTGCTCTATCGGGATGCGATTTCACGGCGTTAAGATTTCAAGAGCTCTTGAATGGACGAGCCGACCGCAAGTGCGAGTCGGTCCATATTATCGATAGAGACGTTCCGTTCGCCGCGCTCAACGGAACCGATATATGTTCGATGCAAGTCGGCTTTTTCGGCGAGATCTTCCTGCGAAATGCCCAACGCTTCTCGACGCCTCCGCAAATTCTGACCGAATATCTGTCGGACGTTTCGCTTACGGCTCACGAATTCATGCTAGACAGCATGATGCCTTTACGACTACAGACTTAAAGTAGCATTTCCCCTGATGAAAACCGCCCCAGTCTATTCGACTTCGTTTGGCAACGCCTTCCAAGGCGATGCACTAGAATTCTTGAAGGAATTAGAGGACGAGAGCGTAAACCTTGTTTTCACAAGCCCGCCATTCGCGCTTCAAAGGCAGAAAGAATACGGGAATCGAAAAGAGGCAGAGTATGTCGATTGGTTGATCGACTTCGCAGCACTCGTAAAGAAAAAGTTGCGCCCCGATGGCAGTTTTGTGCTTGATCTGGGAGGTGCTTATCAAAAAGGTGTTCCCGTTCGAAGCCTCTATCCGTTTCGAGTTCTTACACGATTTTGTGATGAGTTAGGATTTGTGCTCGCCGAGGACTTCTATTGGTTCAATCCATCGAAACTACCAAGTCCGATCGAGTGGGTAAATAAGCGGAAGTTGAGGGCAAAAGACGCTGTTAATACGATCTGGTGGTTCTCCAAAACCGCATGGCCTAAGGCCAACGTTGGCAATGTCCTCGCGCCATACAGTGAGCGCATGAAAAAATTGATCGCCGATCCTGCTGCATTCTACACACCAAAAAAGCGGCCAAGCGGCCATGACATAGCTTCCGCGTTCGGTAAGGATAATAGCGGCGCAATTCCTTCAAATCTTCTGCAGATTCCTAACTCCGAATCAAATGGTCAGTATTTGAGTGGATGCGCCGCAGTTGGCGTAACAGGCCATCCTGCGAGGTTTCCGGCAAAATTGCCGGAATTCTTTATTAAATTCCTTACCGATCCTGAAGATTTGGTTGTTGATATTTTTGCGGGCTCGAACACAACCGGTGCGGTTTCTGAGAAGGAGGGGCGACGCTGGCTCGCTTTTGAATTGGACCTCGCCTATCTAGCTGCGTCAGCCTTTCGTTTTCTCCCGCAAGATAGCTCGGCCGAAGCAATACAGGAAATCTATCGGAAGATTCTTCATCGAGAGTTCGTCGATCTACGCGAAGCGAGCCCACAGCTCAGCCTTCTCGAAATGCCACGCGCCGATTATTCGCGCGGAAGCGCGCGTCGAAAGAAGGTGGGATAATCAAAGCACTCGTTGAAACGCGAATCCAGCGTCCTTGATGTGCGCTTCGAAATAGCCTCCTTTCGAGGCGGCGGACAGTAATCCGTCATAAATGTCACGCGGGACGTCTCGATATTGATAAACGCTTCCAGACTGAAATTCGATTTCGAGAATCGAGCGTGCCTGATCAAATCCAACTGATCGGATCATCGAGGACGTAACGAGAATTCTTTCAATCACGCATTTCAGTAGATCATTGATTTCTCAGTTTCTCGCGCACTTTGTTGAGTGAGTCCACATGGAAACGATCTTTTAAAGTTCCGAGTGTGGTACTCCCGTGCACTTTCCTGAGTTCCGGATAGTCTCGCGCGAAATTCTTCGCTTTCGAGTCGCTTCGTTCTTTGCGAAATCCGCCGTGCTTAGTGTGTCGGGTGTTTTCCTAATGCCATAATTTGTTCCTCCTCGGGGCATTCGGCCCCTGATTACCATTTATGGACAACAAAATCTGATCGGCGTTCAAATCTCCACGAAGTTTGCCACTCGCTTCGTGAGCGCGGGCGGCGTGGAAAATTGCAATGTGTGATACGCCTACTTGCGCAAAACCTCAGAGTTCATCAATGTGAAAGCAATGAGCGGAATACGAGTATTAGTAGGGACACGGAAAGGCGCGTTCGTCCTGACGTCGGACGCGAAGCGCAAAGATTGGAAAGTGGAGGGGCCGCATTTTGCCGGCTGGGAAATTTATCACATGAAAGGGTCGCCGGTGAATCCGGACCGGATTTACGCGTCGCAGACGAGCGCGTGGTTCGGGCAGATCATTCAGCGGAGCAACGACGGCGGCAAAACATGGGAAACGCCGGGCAGCAGTCCCGAGGACCTAAAAGGTCCGGACGGCATGCCCAAGGGCGAGAGCAACAAGTTCGTTTACGACGGAATCCCCGGGACGCACATGTGGTATGACGGCACGCAGCATCCGTGGGAATTCAAACGGGTCTGGCATCTGGAGCCCGCGCTGGATGATGTCGATCATGTTTACGCGGGCGTGGAAGATGCCGCGTTGTTCGAATCGAAAGACGGCGGCAAATCGTGGAACGAACTGTCCGGTCTGCGCCAACACGACACCGGACCGAAATGGCAACCGGGCGCGGGCGGAATGTGTCTCCACACGATTCTGATCGACCCGAAAAATCCGAAACGAATCTTCATCGCGATCTCGGCCGCGGGCGCGTTCCGGACCGATGATGGCGGCAAAACTTGGAAACCAATCAATCGCGGTTTGCATTCGGAATACATTCCCGACCCGCACGCGGAGATCGGCCATTGTGTCCATCGCATCGCGATGCATCCGTCCAAGCCGAACACGCTTTTTATGCAAAAACATTGGGACGTAATGCGGAGCGACGACGGCGGCGATTCGTGGCGCGAAGTGAGCGGCAATTTGCCGAGCGACTTCGGTTTCCCGATCGACGTGCACGCACACGAGCCGGAGACGATTTACGTCGTCCCGATCAAGAGCGATTCCCTGCATTATCCGCCCGATGGCAAATTGCGCGTCTATCGCAGCCGGAAGGGTGGCAACGAATGGGAAGAACTGACCAAAGGTCTGCCGCAAAAGGATTGTTACGTGAACGTGCTGCGCGACGCGATGTCGGTCGATTCGCTCGAGGAATGCGGTATTTATTTCGGAACGACCGGCGGACAAGTTTACGGATCGGCTGATGCGGGCGATTCATGGAATCCGATCGTGCGTGATCTTCCGGCCGTCCTCTCCGTTGAAGCACAAACGCTGAAATGAAAAAAATATTAGCGTTGCTCTTAACGCTGAGCGTGTTTCCGGCGGCGCGACTCCTAGCCGAACAAGCTAATAGCTCCGCTGAAGCCGAGTTACGCGTCTCGATGGCTGAACGCCACAAAGCCAGCCTGGAAGGCGACACGGAAAAAATCGCCGCCTCAATGACGAACGATTATCTGCAAACGGACATCTCCGGGTTCGTGCAGAATAAAGATACCTGGCTAAAGCAATACTTCATTCCATTGGCCGAACTGATTAAGGCGGGAAAATTCCGTTGGGAAATGTATGACGAGAAGGACGTTCAAATTCGAATCCATGGCGATAGCGCTGTCGTTATTGGCACGCTCGAGGCGAAAGGCTCCGGTGCACGTTGGGAGATTCAGCAACACATTTGGGCAGCTGATCCGAACGCGTCGTTCAGCGGGAGATTGCATTTCACGCGCATCTATGTTCGACAAAATGGAAAATGGATGATCGCAGCGCTGCATAATTCGATGTCGCCGCCGGCTCCGCCGAAGCAATCATGATCCGCGTCGTTCTTCCGCATCATCTACGCACGCTCGCGAAAGTCGGCGATGAAGTGCAGGTCGATCTTAACGGCGCCGTCACGGCGCATGCCGTTATCGGAGCGCTAGAGGACAAATATCCGATGCTCCGTGGCACAATCCGCGAACACGGAACACTCAAACGTCGTCCGCTCGTGCGCTTCTTCGCCTGCGGCGAAGACATTTCCCATGAGTCGCCCAATGCTCCCCTGCCCGACGCGATCGTAAAAGGCAATGAGCCGTTCTTCATCATGGGCGCAATCGCCGGAGGATAGAGCCGAAGACTGAGGAAGAAGGATGAGTTATGAAAAGACGAACGCGGACTGCAGGACTTCTCAATTTCATCGAAGCGGTACAAAAACCGCGACATGATTACGGCATGCAAAGCTCGATGCTTAGATCACTTGTCGTCGCGTTTCTCGTCGCTGAGTTAAGCGGCGACCTCCAGGCAACTCCACCTTCTGAGAAGGCCGGATCGGTCACGCTAGAAGCAAAACCGGAACCGATCGCGATCGATCCGACTCGAAGTGCTGTCATTATCGTCGACATGGAAAACGATTTCGCCACCAAGGGCGGAATGTTCGACCGGGCTGGAGTCGATATTTCCGGTGCGCAAAAAGCGATTCCTCCCATCGCAAAAGTTCTGGCAGCGGCGCGACAGGCTGGGTTGAAGATCGTTTATCTCAAGATGGGATATCGCCCGGACCTTTCTGATCTGGGCGCGATCGATTCGGTAAATCGGACAAGGCATTTGAAATTTGGCGCCGGCCAAAAAATTCAGACGCCGGACGGACGTGAAAGCCGCATGCTGATCCGAGACACTTGGGACACCGACATCGTTCCCGAACTGAAGCCGCAGGCCGGCGACGTCGTAATCTACAAAACGCGGTTCAGCGGCTTTTACCAAACCGATTTGGATGCAACGCTGAAGAAGTTTGGAATCAAATACCTGATCGTCGCCGGCGTGACCACGAGTATCTGCGTAGAATCGACCGTACGAGACGCGATGTTCAGAGATTATCTTTGTGTGTTGCTCAAAGACTGCATGAGCGAACCAATCGGCCACGACTTGCCGAGAACGAATCATGATGCCTCGCTTTTGAATGCTGAAGTATTGCTCGGCTGGGTTTCGGACTCAGAGCAATTCATCAAGAGTTTGGCCGCAAAGGCGTCGCCAGCCCTGCGATGAGCGAAGTATTCGAAAGCAAACGCGCGCCGGAGCCGGTGGGCGCGTTTCCGCATGCCAAACGCGTCGGCAATTTGCTTTTTCTTTCGGGAATCGGACCACGCGTGCGCAGCAGCAAAGAAATTCCAGGCGTAACCCTCGACTCTGCGGGCAAGGTCACGAGTTACGACATCGAAACACAATGTCGCGCGGTTTTTGAAAACGTGCGGCTCGTGCTCGAGGACGCCGGCGCGAGTTGGAACGACATTGTCGATGTAACGGTCTTCCTCACCGACATGAAAAAAGATTTCCCGATCTACAACAAACTCTACGCCGAATATTTCGCGGGGGATGGCAAGCCGAACCCGACCCGGACGACCGTTGAAGTGACCGCGCTGCCCACGCCGATCGCGATTGAGCTGAAGGTCATCGCCGCGATCAAATAAATTCTTCTGTGGCGGCAGCGGTCCCCGACTGCAATGATGTTCCCGCAGGCGAGACGCCTGCCTCCACAGTCAAAGACATGCCATTTCGCGTTATCGCGGCCGATCACACCGGCATCACGGTATCGAATCTCGAGCGTTCGCTCGAATTCTGGCAAAACGTTCTTGGTTTTGAATTTTCGCATCGCGCCCAGCAAACGAGCGAAATGGCCAGTGAGATTACGGGGGTGCCCGGCGCTGAAATCAAACTCGCGGTTGTGAAAGCGCCCGGCGGACACAAAATTGAGTTACTCGAATATCTCGCGCCGCCCGATCGGAAACAACATGTCGATCTTCGCCCGTGCGATGTCGGGTCTGTCCACGTCGCGTTGACGGTCGATAATCTTGACGCTGTCCTGCAAAAAATCGCGGCTTCTGGCTGGAAAGCAGCCGGCAAACCGCAAACGCTCACCGCTGGGCCGAATGCTGGAAAACGTGTGGTTTACGTCCGCGATCCCGACGGCACCACAATCGAGTTCATGGAATTGCCACAAAAATGACGCATGACGAGTGATGGGTAGGGCGGGTGTCTCGCCCGCCGTTCGCGCTGTCTCGGCGCGAACAGAACAGAGATTGCACTTGGCGAGACGCCAACTGCCGCGCTCGAGACGAGCGCGCTACCCAATCTGCGAAATGGATTCGACTTTCGCTCACCACACGTCTGCGTAATCTGCGGTTAATGCAGTTTTCCGCTGACAAAGATGTTGCCCTTCAACTCGATGCCGAGGATCCGCTGCGGCATTTCCGCGAAAAATTTCATTTGCCGCTCGGTAAAGACGGCAAACCGCTGATTTATTTTGCCGGCAACTCGTTAGGCCTGATGCCGAAGTCGGCCCGGCAGGTTGTTGATCAGGAGTTGGACGATTGGGCCAGGCTCGGCGTCGATGCGCATCTCGAAGCGAAGACGCCGTGGTATTCGTATCACGAAACGTTACGCGAACCGACGGCGCGGCTCATCGGCGCCAAGCCGGTCGAAGTGATCTGCATGAACAGCCTGACGGTCAATTTGCACCTGATGATGGCGACGTTTTATCGGCCAACCAAATCCCGTTACAAGATTTTGATGGAAGATCCGGCGTTCCCTTCCGACACCTACGCGATCAAAACCCAGATCGCGCATCACGGACTGAATCCGAAGGATGCGCTGATTCTGGCTAGCCCGCGCAAAGGCGAATTCACCGTTCGAACCGACGACATGGTTAATCTGATCGATAAAAACGCTGAGCAACTCGCGGTTGTGCTGATCGCCGGCATAAATTTTTTCACCGGCCAATTGTTCGATATCCCAACAATCACGAAAGCAGCGCAAAAGCGCGGCATCACAGTCGGCTTCGATCTTGCCCATGCGATCGGCAACGTGCCGCTGTCGTTGCACGACTGGAATGTCGATTTCGCGGTGTGGTGCTCATACAAATATTTGAATGCCGGGCCGGGTGCGGTTGCCGGCGCATTCGTGCACGAGCGTCACGCGACCAACACAAAACTTCCGCGCCTCGCTGGTTGGTTCGGTAACGATCCGAACACGCGGTTCCGATTACATCTCGAGCCGGAATTTATTCCAGTTCCGTCAGCCGACAGTTGGCAGATCAGCAATCCGCCGATCTTCTCCATGGCGCCGCTGCGCGCATCATTATCGACCTTTGACGAAGCCGGCGGAATTGAGCCGCTCCGGGCGAAATCAATCAAGCTAACCGGCTATCTCGAATTTCTATTGGACCGTGCGGACTCGGACCGTTTTGCGGTGATTAAGCCGCGCGAAACCAGCTGGCGCGGGTGCCAATTGTCGATCCTGGTGCAGGAGCATCCAAAAGAATTGTTCAATAAACTCCAAGCCGCCAGCGTGAAATGCGATTTCCGCGAACCGAATGTGATCCGAGTCGCGCCGACTCCGCTTTACAACACGTTTCACGAAGTTTGGCGATTTGCCCAGATTCTCGCGGAACATAAATGACAAATGGCGGCGCTCGACTGCGGTCTTAAGAGAGCAATTCCTTGACGCAACTAATCAGGACGGAGATGGAGAACGGTTTCACGAGGTATTTTACTTCGTGCTTATTGAAGAACAGCGCGATGTGCGGATCGGCCGCGAAGCCCGTGATGAAAATGAAACGGTCCGTCAGAGATGAGCGCATCTCTTTCGCTTTCACATAAAACTCGTCGCCGCGCAGTTTCGGCATCTTCAAATCGCAGATCACCGCGTCGTACTCGTGCGCCTTGACCTTGAGGATCGCCTCCTCGCCATCGAAAGCGACGTCGACCAGAAAATTTTCGTCGGCCAAGATCCACTGCAACGCCGAGGCCAGTTGCCTGTCGTCATCCACGACGAGGATCGCTTTCAGCTCGAGACTGTGGACGATAGGCTGAAGTTCTTCGGGGAGCGGTTCGAACTTTCTCATCGGGACGCGCACCTTGCTTAAGCAGCCTCGATGCCAATCTGATTGCAGAAGTCAGAGATCCGATGTCGGAGGTCAGACTGTAGATCAGATTTATCGGTGATATCCCCGCAATCCGCGGTCGCTAACCGGATTGCTTTTCAAGCTGGTGTTGAAAATACCCTTTCCAATTTTCGGGTAACGCCTCCAACGCAATTGCCCGGCGCATCGTTTCCAAATCGTCTTTACCAAAGGCATACAGACGAGCGATATCGGCAACGCTGATATCTTGTTGGTCGCGCCCGATTAATTCGATCGAATCTCCCACAGTGACCATTCCTTCCTGGACAACGGCAAAATAGAAGCCGGACCGACGGCTGGCCAGAAACCGTTTGATGATGTCGGCGCGGCCAAACTTTATACCGAGTTTATAGCAGGGCATTCGTGGCTCGGTGACCATGACTTCCGCTTCACCGATTCTAAATCTGTTCCCGATGTAAGCGTCTTGCTCGAGCAATCCCTCGGTCGTGAAATTTTCTCCAAACATTCCCCACGGCAGATCGACTCCCGGCAACTCTTTTCGCCAATAACCGTAGTGCTCCGAGGGATACGCGTAAATGGCCTTACTCACACCGCCGTGAACGGTGAGATCGGCCTGCCCATCGCCATCGAGATTCAATCGACGCAACATCACCGGAGCTTTGACCGGCTCCTTGAAAATTCCTGTCGTGACGACCTTGCCCTGCCAGGTCACTTCTCTCGGCAATCCAACGTTCAGCGACAAAATTTTCATTGCTCGCTGCTCACTAGAGGAACTAGGGATTCTTGCGCTGGAGCACGACGGAGAATGGATGCAGTTCGGCAGTCATCACGCCTGCCGCAATCGCAGGATCGGCTTCCATAAATTCTCGCGCGGCCGCTTCGTCCGCAGCCTCAAAAACCGCGATGCCAAATGTTTTATCAGCTGGTTCTCTGGTGCGTCCGGCCAGGATAAGCTGACCGGATTGAACCGCTGCCTTGAAATTGGCTAGATGCCGATCGACTGCCGCTTTGTCCTCTGCCGTCCAAGCTTTGTCATCATAAAGGCGTGGGACCGGATGCAAGACGTAGATGAACTGTTTTGGTTTCTTGTTGGGTTCTGGGGTTTGCGCAGGCAACGACTGGGCGATAGCGGAGATGTAGAGCAACGGGATTAGCAATCGGAGATAAAGGTTTTTCATTTTAAGGTTATAACGCTGCGCCTGTGGCGGACTTTGCGCGAGCTTTCTTCGATTGATTCGCCGCGTCTCTCGTTACGCCGTTGTCAGGTTAAAAACCAGACCGTGAGGATCTCTGATGTAACAACGAGGAACTGACGCGTCTTCGGCGACAACAGCACATCCAGCTGTCAGAAGGGCCTGCTTCGCTTTATCGACATCGGCCACGCAGAATTCAAACACCGGTCCCATGCGCAACGAATCTCTTCCATCCACAAAAAGCTGAAATGATCCCGTTTCGAACCCAACCAGTTTGTCGGACTTCATTGTCACCGGCAGCGCTAGAGTTTGTTCATAAAAACGCACGGCTTCCTCGAATTTGCCGGTATGGATAATAATGTCTCGGGTGGATGCGAACTTTTTCATCGTATTTGTATGCCGTGTTTTAATCGCGAATTCCAGCAAGTTGTACGCTGATTAATCCGTGATATCCGCGTAATCCGCGGTTAAGAATCTGATTGATGGCGAAGTTCGTGCTGATTGGTTCCGGTTTAGCCGGCGGATTGCTCGCGGCGTATTTGGGCCGGCGCGGATACGAGGTCGATCTTTACGAGCGTCGGGCCGATCCGCGCGAAGGCAACATGGTCGCTGGGCGCTCAATCAATCTCG
>Ga0193751_1000657_pt1 | contig 25367 bp, 18 predicted proteins | sample L1c2metaG_FD_143050 | JGI IMG/M metagenome (GOLD analysis project Ga0193751, IMG submission 143050) | Soil microbial communities from a riparian zone of the East river system, Colorado, United States - L1c2 | ecosystem: Environmental > Terrestrial > Soil > Riparian zone | place: USA: East River... | reverse complement strand
ACATCCGACGTATAGTACTCATCCGCCAGCCCGGCGAAATGGTGTCCGAACTCGTGCACCCCCACATATCCCGCCCACAAATTGTCGATTGCCACCGTCGCATACTGATTGAAAATCCCGCCGCCGCCGTAAGTCTGCCCGTTCACCAGAATCTCGATGAACTCGTACGGCGCGAACGACGCCACATCCCGCAGCGTCCGGTTCTCCCTGGTCAACACATAACGCTCGGTACCGAATGTGTCGTACGAAGCGCCCACCGGCGACCGCCGATAAATTCCACTCGAAGGCCGCGACACGCCCGACTCTTCCGCCGCCGGACACAGCCCCCACACATTGAAGTCTTTCCGATGCTCGCGAAACGGCGATGTCGAAAATACCGCGTCCGCAAATCGCCGCGCATCTTTCTCAAACTTTGGACGCTCCGCCACGGTGTAGCCGTCGCCCAGTACCAGCAGGTCCACCTTGGTCGCCGGATCGCCCGTCTTCTGCAATTCCATCAACGCCCCCGGTGAAGGCGGACGCGACCGGTCCACAAACTTGTCCTTCGGATCGACCACCGTCTTCCAAACTTCTTTCCATACTTCGTGAAAGCCGCTCCCAGCACGCTCTTTCAGCGACACCTCCACCGGCACCTCAGGACTCGGAAAGCGCAGCGACTCCGAAAACGTCCGGTTCCCATGCAGCGCCTCTTCCGTCGTCTTCCACTCTCCGAACACGGAGTTGAATCCGCGCGAGTACACCAGCTTCCCGCTGCCTCGCTCGCGCACTTCAAACAAATATTCTCCCAACTGACTTTCATCGATGGACTTATTCAAATTCCCCGGCCATTCCAGCGGCTCCAGCACTACCCGATCCAAGCTGAACCATTCCTCGTGTGAGTTACCGGTGTGGTAATAATCGACGCGTAGCGTGCGTGGCGCAGATGAACTAGCGGCAGAACTGGGCGTGGAAAACGTGAAAAAACTGAAGAGGCAAAATAGAAAAGTAGAAAAAACAACGCCGAGCGCTCGTTTCATGCCCGGAATTGTACGCTACGACCCCGCCTTGATCTCAACCGCCTTGTCGTTCTGAAACGTAATTACCAGCGGCTTTCCAGCATTCGAATAATGCAGAGTTCTCGACCCGTAATCGCCCGAACCCTCCGGCACGCCCGCTCCAATCGCGAAACTGGCCTGTAGCTCGCTCATCCCGGCCTGCACTTCATGACCGTCAATCTTCTTCCAGACTTCCGCCGGCCAATGCCCATAAAGATCGTGCGGATCTTCAATGAAGAAAATGTCGTCGGCGCGAAGCTTGAAGTCGGCACCCTTCTCCGCTCCAATCGGAACCGCGTACGTCTTGCCGTCCAGCGAAAAGCATGCCAGCACCTGCTTGTTCCCGGGAGCCTGCGGAGCAACGTCGGTCACCACATCCTGAATCGCGAGCTTCTGCAAGGGCAGCAGCACTCCCGCCTCATGCCCGAAATCGGTCTTGTGCCGCTTCGAATCGTACGGATAATACGTGAGTAGATAACCGTACTTCACCCACACTGGCTGCTCGGTAAATTGCCGTGCCGACTTCAGATCGTAAGCATGCACCCTCTTCGGAGTAACGTAGTAATCCGCCTTCAGCGCCGCTTCCTGCCTCGGCTTAGTGTCTTCCTTCATCGCCTCGTGCCGCTCGTACACGATATATGCCGCGCGCCCGCCCGCAAGCACAATCGCAACCGCCAGAAAGACTTGCAGTTTTTTCTGAAACTCCGGATCAATAGCCATGATCTAAGAACGGTATCACTTTAGTGGTCGTGTGGTGACTGGCCTCTGGCCCGTCCAAGGTTTTCGTAGGGACAGCCGCCCTCGGCTGTCCAAGCCGAGCGAAGCTCGGCAGTTGCCGATGGTCACCGCAGGCTGGGATTCCCTATAGAATATGAGCAGCGCGCTGCAGCTTTTGAAGATCGCCTTTTGAGTTCAGCTTTTTCGAATCAACGCGCCCTAAAGGAACCCCATGCCCATAGCCCAAGATGACGTTCTGAACGCGCTCAAGCAGTGCTACGACCCCGAAATCCCCGTCAACATCGTCGATCTCGGTCTGATCTATGAAATCCGCTTCGACGACGTCACCGAAGGTCAACAGGACGTCACCGTCAATATGACTCTCACCGCCCAAGGCTGCCCCGAACACGTCAACATCAGCGCGCAGGTCAAGTCCCGCGTCGAGCAACTCCCCGGCGTCCGCAACGCCAACGTCAACGTGATCTGGGAACCCGCGTGGACTCCCGAACGCCTAAGCCCCGAAGCCCGCAAGCAACTAGGAATCGAGTAGCCTCTGAACTCCTGTCCAATAGCCTCCGAACTCCTGTAGAGACGCGGCTAGCCGCGTCTCTTTCGCCAGTTGCTCAGTATTCCCCCAGTTCCTCAAACGCCCGCGCCGCGCGCCTTTCCGCCAACTCTTCGATCCTGTTGCCGATCCTGATCGCCAGATCCAGAAACCGCGTCCCCTGCCGCACATACGACGGCAGCTCTTCGCGAATCCGCACAAACTGCTCCGGATACTCCGACGCCAGCACCGCCAGTCCCACGCTTCCGACCAGCACCGCCGCCGGACGTCTCCCCTTCAGCACCAACAGCGCCGCCGTTCCCGCCGATCCCGCAATCACCGCCCGCTTCCAGTTCTCCATGTCGTCTCCTGAAGTCGTCTCCTGAAGCCGTCGCCCGAAATCATCGCCCGACGCCGGTCCGGCCATGCCTGTCTCCAAGCAGGATTCTATCCCCGTCCGCACGAATATTGTAGATTGTTCACCCGGCGGATAAAGCCTGGAATGCCAATCCTCCAAGTCCGCAGTAGCGCTCTCCCCCGTGTCCGCTGTGCCACCCCTGTGCTCCCTGTGGTTCAGCTTTTCGCTGGTTGACACGATGCCCTCGATGCCAGACTGTACACGCGCGAACGAGGCTTCCATGCTTTATACTGCCGCCGACGCTCCATCAATCGAACTATCGAACCACACCTATGATGCGATTTCGTGTCCTCCCGTTTCCGACCGCACTCTTCTGCGCTCTTCTGTGCGCCGGCACTCTCACCTCCGCTCAAACCAAGCCTCGAGCCCGCGATCTCGGCGTCCCCCTCGACGGCACACCCGGCGCGAACAACGCCATCACCGACGTCCACGGCGTCGAAGTCGGACACACCACGCTCATCTCCGGCAGCGGCAAGCTCAAAGTCGGAGAAGGCCCCGTCCGCACCGGCGTCACCGCCATCCATCCGCGCGGGAAGGACGCGAACGACTCCGTCTTCGGCGCCTGGTTCACGCTCAACGGCAACGGCGAGATGACCGGAACAACCTGGCTCGAAGACTCTGGATTCCTCAACGGCCCCATCATGATCACCAACACGCACAGTGTCGGCGTGGTTCGGGACGCCGTCATTGCCTGGAAAGTGAAGCGCGGCGAGCCCGACATGGAAGGCTACTGGTGGTCATTGCCCGTGGTAGCCGAAACCTGGGACGGCTTTCTCAACGATATCAACGGATTCCACGTAAAACCCGAGCATGTTTTCCACGCGCTCGATTCCGCGCATGGCGGCCCCGTCGAAGAAGGCAACGTCGGGGGCGGAACCGGCATGATCTGCAATGAATTTAAGGGAGGGATCGGAACTGCCTCCCGCGTGCTCGATGCGAAAGCAGGCGGATACACAGTCGGCGTACTCGTGCAGTGCAACTACGGACGTCGCGACCAACTGCGCATCGCCGGCGTCCCCGTCGGCAAGGAAATTCCCGAGCACCCCGCCTACGGCCAAGACGTCGGCTCAATCATCATAGTCATTGCCACCGACGCGCCGCTCATCCCCACGCAACTGAAGCGCCTCGCCCGCAAAGCGTCTCTCGGCCTCGGCCGCGACGGCAGTTACTCCGGCGACGGTTCCGGCGACATCTTTGTCTCCTTCTCCACCGCGAATCCCGGAGCGGCCGCTCCCAAGGGAGTCCGCGACCTGAAAATGCTGCCCAACGACAGCCTCGATCCCCTGTTCCTAGCCACCGTCCAAGCCACCGAAGAAGCCGTGATCAACGCCATGGTAGCCGCCGAAACCATGACCGGCATAGACGGCCACTCCGCCATAGCCCTGCCCCACGACCGCCTGCGCGAGGTGCTAAAGAAATACAACCGCCTGGCAAAATGACCAAAAGCCAGTGGAGAGACGGGCGCCCTCGCCCGTCCAAGCCGAGCGAAGCTCGGCAGCTGCCCGGAGCCAAAGCAACTCCAGGTTCGCGACAACGTTACCTTAGACACCCAACCAACGCGTAACCGCTTCCGCCTCCGGAACGACTACAATTAAGCCAGTGAAAGCCTATAAAATCCAGCGCATCAAGAGCGGCATGAAGTTCACCTGCACCCAGTGTGCACACAGCGTCACCACGTTGGATTTCGACGCGAAGGGTGGCAACCTCCGCACTCAAGCCGCAACCGCAATCAACGATCACGCCCGCAAAGCGCACTCGGCACCCCCGATAATTTCCCCCTCGGACACTCAACAGCGCACCTGGCGCTAGTCCCAGCCGGCAAACTGTAGCACGTAGCTCACGACTTTTTCGATAACATGGGTGTCTCCAGTCGGACACTATCCATGATCGAGCGATTCGACTTCTCCGATCTCCGTGAGCTATTCGCCAAAGCCAACGAGGAGAAATCTGGCGATCAATTGGCCGGCATCGCCGCACGATCGGAGCGCGAGCGAGTCGCGGCGAAACGCAAACTCTCCGACTTGTCGCTCGATGAAATTCTCCGCCGCCCGCTGATCGACCCTTCCGAAGATGACGTCACGCGCCTTATTCTGGACACATTCGACCAGCAAGCCTTCCGCTCCATTGCAAGCATGACTGTCGGCGAGTTTCGCGAGTTCCTCCTCGACGACGGAACCACAGACACCCAGCTCCAGCCGCTTCAGAAGGCCATCATCCCTGAAATCGCCGCCGCGGTAGCCAAGCTGATGAGCAACAAGGATCTGGTGTTAGCCGCCGCCAAAATCCGCAACGTCACACGCTGCCGCAATACCATGGGAGAGCAAGGAGTGCTAGGCATCCGCGTGCAACCCAATCATCCGGCTGACGACATCGGCGGCATTCTTCTGTCTGCATTCGAGGGACTTCTCTACGGCTGCGGAGACGCAGTCATCGGTGTGAATCCCGCCACCGACTCGGTGGAGACAGTCAGCGCGATTCTCATGGCCTTGAATCGCCTGGTGGACACATACGAAATTCCCACCCAGACCTGTTGCCTGGCGCACATCACCACCCAACTCGCCGCATTAAAAAGCGGAGCGCCGGTAGACCTTCTTTTCCAGTCCGTAGCCGGAACGGAGGCGGCCAACCGCAGCTTCGGAATCACTTTGAACATGCTGCGCGAGGGCCGCGAACAGGTTCTCAATCATCATCGTCAGCGGGATACTCGCTGGGCAGGCGATGACGTGATGTATTTCGAAACAGGCCAGGGCAGCGCTCTCTCCGCCGAAGCCCATCACGGAGTCGATCAACTTACTCTAGAAGCGCGAGCCTACGGAGTCGCGCGCGCCTACCAGCCTTTTCTCGTCAACAGTGTCGTAGGCTTCATCGGCCCCGAGTATTTGTACGACGAGCGCCAGATCATCCGCGCTGGACTCGAAGACCATTTCATGGGCAAACTGCTCGGCCTGCCGATGGGCTGCGACGTCTGCTACACGAATCACGCCGCCGCCGACCAAAACTCCGCCGACAACCTGCTGCTGCTCTTGTCAGCCGCAGGCTGTAACTACTTCATGGGCGTTCCATGTTCCGACGACGTGATGCTCAATTACCAATCGACCAGCTATCACGACGCGTTGGCCGCGCGGCGCCTCTTCCACCTGCGTCCCGCGCCGGAGTTCCTGGCGTGGCTGCAGAAGATGGAGATCTATCGCGGCACCGAACCCGCGTCTTTAGACTCGTCAGCAAGACGCCAACTGATGCACGGTTTGGAATCTTCCCTAGAGAGTGCGCCATAAACAGTGTTCAATGGAGCGCCGGGCGTCGTCGCCCGGCCATTTCGGAATCTACGGAACACCACCCTTAATAAGAACGGCTTGAATGCTTCCAAAAGATGACAAACTCGCACAGCCAGATTCGCCTGAAACCGACCTGCCCGAAATCGTAAGGAAGGTACGCGCCCGAACTCCGGCGCGCCTGCTCGCAGGCCGAAGTGGTGCCGCCTACAGAACGAACACTCAACTGGAACTGCGCGAAGCCCACGCCGCCGCCCGCGATGCCGTCCGCGCGGAATTGAATCTCCTCACAAATCTCGGCGACAACTTCGTCCACAAGTGGAATCTATTTGAAGTCTGCTCCCAGGCAACCACCAAAGATGAATATCTTTTGCGCCCCGACCTAGGCCGCCACCTGGATGACGCGTCCCGCACAGAGGTGACCAAGCGTGGCTCCCTGGGACGCGATTTCCAAATCGTAATCGGCGATGGACTCTCGGTAACCGCCGTTGCCCTCCAAGTCCCTCGACTATTGCCCCTCCTCTGCGAAGGAGGCAAGACGCGCGGTTGGACTATCGGCGAAATATTTGTAATTCGACACTGCCGAGTAGGCATCCTCAACGAGATCGGCGAATTGCTGGAGCCCAAAGTCGCGGTCCTGCTGATCGGAGAGCGTCCGGGACTGGCGACGGCCGAAAGCCTCTCCGCGTACATGGCATACCAGCCGAAGTCATCGGACACCGACGCCAATCGCAACCTCATCTCCAACATTCACGTTCGCGGAGTAAGCACCGAGCAAGCCGCCCTGCGGATTCTAAATCTGGCAGGCTCGATGACGAAAACTCACAAGAGCGGCTGCGACCTTCGAGAGGACCTGCCGGATGTCGTTCGCCCCTCTAAGGATGGTTTCATTAATGGTTACCGCAGGTTTGGGGAAGGGCACGGCTTCAGCCGTGCCGCTCAGAGCAACGAACCACGTGGGCTTTAGCCCCTGAGGGCCGGAGATCAACCACTATCGAAAGACTACGGACCTGTAAAAGTCTCCAGACGGAAGGGTAGCAGCTACGACGGCTGACCCGGCAGGATACGAAGAGACAACCTCTCAGCCTCGATACTTCCAGCCAAACCGTAACATTCGTCAAGCGTCAACCGGAAACCTGAAGCTGTCTTCTCAATGCCAAGTCCGAAAATAACATTCTGATGGCTAAAACCAGTGAGACTGAGAGCGGACACATCTTCAAAAAGGAACTCTACAACAACGTGCTTTGCCTGCACATAGTAGCCCTTGTCATCTACCTGTTTCGTCGTTTCCCAAGTGTGAACCCGCAGAAACGAGATCCCCTGGCGATTCAGGTGCAAGCTGACAATCTCCGCATCATGAAAGTCAGGCCAATATCCAAACCAATCGTGAAGTTCCGCGGCTCCCGTGATCTGTTCAACTTCAGTCGGCACAGTCATACCATTCCGATCCCGCTACATACTTTTACTCCTTCACCGCTTTATCCGTAATCTCCAGCCCCCTGTCAATAATCGCAAAGGCCTCCCGCAGTTGTTGCTCATTAATGCACAGCGGAGGATTGGTGTAGAAGGTATTCCACCTAACCAACGTATAGAGCCCGTTCTCTCGGAAAAACTTCCCAAGCGCGACCATCTCGTCGGAAGTCCCATTGAACGGAGCCATAGGCTGCCGCGTCTTGCGGTCGCGAATCAGCTCGAAAATGCCGAACAGCCCGATCGAACGCACCGCGCCCACCGACCGATGTTTTGCTTGCATCTCCGTGCCCAGCGTCTTCATGATCGCGCCCATCTTCCGGGAATTCTCAATCAGATTGTCTTCCTCGTAAACGCGAATCACAGCCAGCGCCGTCGCGCATCCCATCGGATGACTGTTGTAAGTAAGTCCTCCATAGAACACTTTGTCGTCGAAGTGCTTCGCGATATGTCGTCGCATGCCAACAGCGCCCAGCGGAATGTAACTCGAAGTAAGTCCTTTCGCCATGCAAATCAAGTCGGGAACAACCTTCCAGTGATCGACCGCAAACCACGCACCCGTGCGGCCAAAGCCCGACATCACTTCGTCGGCGATCATCAGAATCCCGTACTTGTCGCACAGTTTCCGCACGCCTTCAAGATAGCCATCCGGCGGAACAAGAATGCCGTTCGTTCCGACCACCGTCTCCAGAATGAACGCGGCAATCGTGTGCGAGCCTTCCAGTTGGATAATTTCCTCGATCATGGCCAGCGAAGTTTCCGCCGCCTCCCATCCGCGTTCGATGCCGTGATAAGGATCGAGCACGCGCACCACGCCCGGAATCCCAGGCTCCGCGGCCCATCGGCGAGGATCGCCCGTAAGGCTGATCGCGCCCGCCGTTGCACCATGATACGAACGATAACGCGCCATGATCTTGTGGCGCCCCGTGAAGAAACGTGCGATCTTGATGGCGTTTTCGTTCGCTTCGGCGCCGCCATTCGTAAAAAAGAATGTGTCAATATCGCCCGGAGTAATCTCCGCCAGCTTTGCCCCCAGCCGCGCCCGTGCCTCCGTCGCCATAAACGGATTGGCATAAGCCAGCACCGATGCCTGCTCGGTAATCGCCCGGATGACGCGCTCATCACCGTGTCCAATGTTCACCGACATCAACTGGCTGTTGAAGTCGATGAAGCGCTTCCCTTCCGGCGTCCAGAAATAAATGCCCTTAGCCCGTGCCACCGGAATAGGATCGACCTTCGATTGCGCCGACCACTCAAACAGTGTGTGTCTCTTGGTAAGATCAATAATCTCTTGGCCGGTCATAGTAGGGTTGGCAGTCGCAGTCGTCATTTACCAGAACTCCTAATGTTTCCTTCGTGTACCTTCGTGTTCACCTTAGTGTCCTTAGTGGTAAGAAAAAAGCGTGAACCACCAACGAGACAAAGGTTCACCAAGGAAACTCAGAACTTGCGCGAGTGTTCCTTAGCCCAGCGCTCGACAACAATCTTCTTCTCCGTGTAGAACTCGATCGCGTCGCGTCCCTGTGCGTGCATGATGCCGAAAAAGCTGTCTTTCCATCCGCTAAAAGGAAAGTAAGCCATGGGAGCGGCCACGCCAATATTAATTCCGATATTCCCCGCCGGAGTTTCATAGCGGAAGCGCCGCGCCGCCGCGCCGCTCGATGTAAACAACGATGCCTGGTTGCCAAACGGGCTGCGGCACACTATGTCCATAGCGTCGTCCATATCGCTGGCGTGAACCAGGCTGAGCACCGGGCCAAAGATTTCCGTGTTAGTCAGTTCGCTGCTCGCGGGAACGTCATCGAGCACCGTGGGCTTCACGAAATTTCCAGCTTCATACTTCGCGACCTTGGGATTGCGTCCGTCGAGCACGATCTTCGCCCCATCCCGCGCGCCGACACCAATCAGATTCTGCACCCGTTCCTTGCTCTGCCGCGTGATCACCGGCCCCATCTGCACGCCTTCGTCGAGTCCATTGCCCACACGCAGGTTCGCCGCCGATTCAGTGATCGAGTCGCGAAACGTTTTCTGCGCTTCGCCCACCGTCACCGCAACCGAGACAGCGAGACAACGCTGTCCCGCGCATCCGAAAGCGCTGTCCGAAATAATCTGTGTCGCCATCGACATGTCGGCGTCAGGCAGGACGATAACGTAATTCTTCGCGCCGCCTTGGCATTGCGCGCGCTTGCCATTCGCGCCCGCGCGAGCATAAATGTAGCGCGCAACCGGCGTCGATCCGACAAAGCTGATAGCTCGCACCGCCGGATGATCGATCAGCGTATCGGCAGCAACTTTGCCGCCATTCACCAGGTTCGCCACGCCCTTGGGCAGCCCCGTCTTCTCCAGCAGCTCGAAAGCGAGTTTCATAGTCAGCGGCACGCGCTCCGACGGCTTGACGATCAGCGTGTTTCCGCAGGCGATTGCGTAAGGCAGAAACCAGAATGGGATCATGCCCGGAAAATTAAAAGCCGTGATCGCCGCCACCAGGCCCAGCGGCTGGCGAATCATAGTCTCGTCGATGCCGCGTGCCACATCTTCCAGGTTGTAGCCCTGCATCATCATGGGAATGCCGCAGGCCACTTCGACGTTCTCGATGGCGCGCCGCATTTCCGCTTTCGCTTCAGCAAATGTCTTGCCGTTTTCCTGCGTGATGATGCGCCCGAAATCGTTGAGGTGCTCTTCGAGCAGCATCTTCAGCTTGAACAGCGGCTGGATGCGGTCTTCGGCAGGAGTGCGCCGCCATTCCGGATAAGCAGCCTGCGCCGCATCAATCGCCCGCGTAACCTCAGCCGCATCGGACATCGGAACGCGGCCAAGCACTTCAGCCGTCGCAGGATTGACGACGTCCAACCATTCGGAGGCATGTGATTCGACCCACTGGCCATTAATAAATTGAGGAATCTTTTCAGAGGGAGGTGCAGCGACAGTCATATTCATAAACTACCTTTCGCGATAAGAACCACGTAGGGACGGCCGCCCTCGGCTGTCCAACCGGGCGAAGTCCCGGTTCACTCGTCGAGCATCGACTAAAGCTGCCGAGCCGAGGACAGCCGCCGCTAAGTGAGCTGTGCCGTCAACGCGCCTTTCTTTTCGGCAACATGAGCCAGCGCGGCTTCGAGCACGTCCATGGCCTCGTTCATCTGCGCGTCGGTGACGACCAGCGGCATGAGCAGACGAATCACGTTGCCGTACGATCCAGCAGTGATCAACACCAGGCCATGCTCATAACAGTATTGTGACACTTGTTTGGTCTCTTCGTCAGCGGGCTCGCGGGTTGTCTTCGAGCGCACGAGTTCGAGCGCCTGCATCGCGCCAAGTCCCCGGACATCGCCGACCAGTTCCCACTGCGCCTGCCACTTCCCCGCACGCTTGCGGAAACGCTCGCCCAGCACGTTGGCGCGCGCGCAGAGATTTTCTTTTTCGATGATGTCGAGTACGGCCAGCGCCGCTTCGCACGCCGCGGGATTGCCTCCGAACGTCCCGCCAAGCTGCCCGATGCCGGGCGCATCCATGATTTCCGCGCGTCCCGTGACCGCGGCCATGGGCAGCCCGCCAGTCAGTGATTTGGCCATCACAACCAGATCCGGTTCCAATCCCAATCGCTCGCAGGCAAACATCGCGCCCGTACGCGCGAACCCAGTCTGCACTTCGTCGGCGATCAGCAGAATGCCGTGTTTGCGACAAATGGCGCCCAGCGTTGGATAGAACTCCGCCGGCGGCGTAACGAACCCGCCTTCGCCCAGAATCGGCTCGACGATCACCGCCGCCACGGACTCGGCCGCAACCACGCGTTTGAACGTATCTTCAATGTGCCTCGCGCAATACACGTCGCACGACGGATACTTCAGCGAGTAAGAGCAACGGAAGCAATAGGCATACGGAATCCGGTACACCTCGCTCGGGAACGGCTCGAATCCCGCTTTGTAAGGATGCGTCTTACTGGTCGCGGCCATCGCCATGTAAGTGCGCCCGTGGAACGCGTCTTCGAAGCTGATGATCGCTTGCCGCTTCGTGTAACAGCGCGCGATCTTGACGGCATTCTCGACCGCTTCCGCGCCTGTGTTCACAAGTATGGTTTTCTTCGGTCCCTTACCCGGCACCAGCGCGTTCAACTCTTCGCAAACGGCGATATAGCTTTCGTAGGGCAACACATTGAAGCTGGTATGAAGGAAGCGATCAAGCTGGCGACGCACTGCCTCGACCACAGCTAGTGCGCGATGTCCGGTGTTGAGGCATCCGATGCCGCCGGCAAAATCAAGCAACCGGTTGCCGTCAACATCTTCGACGACCGCGCCTTCCGCCTTCGCAACGAACACCGGAGTCGCGTGATAAGCCGCTCGCACAACGGCAGCGTTGCGCCGCTTCATCAGGGCCTGCGAGCGCGGTCCGGGAATCGGTGTGCGCAGTTGAATGGTAGACATAACTCAGTTCTCAGTTCTCAGTTATCAGTTGTCAGTTCTCAGTAGAGTCTGATTATGCCGGTCGGTTCTAACTGACGACTGACAACTGACTACTGTTTTTCAGTACCAGCCGATCGGAGCCTCGTTCAAATTGATATACACCTGCTTCGTCTCAAGATATTCTTCGATGCCCCAAGGCCCAAGTTCGCGGCCAAAGCCCGACTGCTTGTAGCCACCCCACGGCGCTTCTACATAAGTCGGCTGCATGTGATTCACCCAGACAATGCCAGCACGCAGCGCCTTCACCGCGCGCATGGCTTTGAAAATGTCGCGCGTCCAGACCGCGGCAGCGAGACCGTAGGGCGTGTCGTTCGCGATCTTTAGCGCGTCTTTTTCGTCGTCGAATGGAATCACGGCCGCAACCGGACCGAAAATTTCTTCGCGCGCGATGCGAGCGTTGTTATCGACGTCATAGAAGATAGTCGGTTGCACATAGTAGCCCTTGGCAAACTTATCCGCGCGGCCGCCGCCCGCGGCCATCTTGGCTTCTTTCTTGCCGATCTCAAGATACGAGCAGACGCGATCGTATTGCTCTTTCGACACCAAGGCTCCCATCTTCGTTTCCCGCTCAAGCGGCGGACCGATCTTGATCTTCTTCGCTTTCTCGGCCATGGCTTCAACAAACTTGGTGTAAATCGATTTCTGCACCAGTATGCGGCTGCCGGCCGAGCAGACTTCCCCCTGATTGATGAACACACCGAACAGCGCTCCATCGATAGCAGCTTCGAAATCGGCGTCGGCAAAAAAGATGTTCGGAGACTTGCCCCCCAGTTCGAGCGTCACCCGCTTCACGGTGTCGGCAGCTTCCTTCACGATGATCTTGCCAACAGCAGCCGAACCAGTAAATGCAATTTTGTTCACATCCGGATGCTTAACCAGAGGCGAGCCGCACGTTTCGCCGAACCCCGTAATCACGTTCACGACACCCTTTGGCAGTCCGACTTCGTCGAACCACTTCGCGAGTTCAAGCGCGGTGAGCGGCGTTTGCTCGGCCGGCTTCAGCACACATGTACAACCCGCAGCCAGCGCCGGAGCCAGTTTCCACGCGGCCATCATCAACGGGTAATTCCAAGGGATGATTTGGCCGGCGACGCCCATCGGTTCTTTCAGCGAAAGGCTCATCGCGTTATCGGGAACGGGATTTACGTAGCCGACGACCTTGGTCGCCAGCCCGCCATAATATTCAAAGCAAGTAGCCACGTCGTTGATGTCGTATTCCGCCTCAACAATCGGCTTGCCCGAATTGCGGCATTCGAGTTCGGCCAGCATGGGCAAGTTCTGGCGCACCTTTTCAGCGAGGCGGAACAGAACGCGCCCCCGCTCCTGCGCCGTCGTGGTCGCCCACGGACCTTCTTCAAACGCGGTCTTAGCAGCTGCGACAGCGCGGTTCACGTCGTCCACATTCGCGTCGGGAACTTGTGCGATCACTTCCTCGGTCGACGGATCGTAGACAGGGAAGGTTTTGGCTGACTTACTAGCGACCCATTCGCCATTAATCAGCATCGAGTAAGTCTTAACGTCGGTTGTAACTCCACCAGGCATAACTCCTCCCCGAACCAGCCAGTGTGGGGACGGGCGCCCCCGCCCGTCCAAGCCGAGCGGAGCTCGGCAGCTTCCTCGGCACTCCCAATCTTCGTCGAGCCGTGCTCGACGGGACCGACGAGGGCGTCCGCCCCTACGTAGGTCTTGCCGTCCCCAATAGCGGCGGTTTCATCCGCCCGTACACAAAAAAGAAAAATGCGGCCAGCACCAGAAAAAACAGCGTGAAGCCGAACATCTTCGCTTCATACCTCCAGACCGAGGTAATCTGCTTCGCCGGAAAAAACGCCAGCGCGATTCCAAGCGCCGTAGTCACGAAGCCGCAGAATCCAGAAACAATCAGCGTGCCGCGGCTGTAGCGCCCGCCGGCGAGGTCGCCGCCGAAAGCAAACTTCAGCAGCGCCGCAAACACATACAAGAACGGCACCAGTTGCAGAACCACCGCCAGCGAAAGCATGGTCTGAAAAGCTTCCTGAACACCGCCCGAGGCATAAAAATTGATGACGATCAATATAAGCGAGACGACTGCCTGGACGATCAAAGCCGCATGCGGCGTCCGATATTTGGGATGAACCCGGCCGAGCCATGACGGCATGTAAGAATCAAGTCCGGCGACAAATGGAATGCGCGCCGAACCGCCCATCCAAGCCGAGCCAATTCCCGCGATCGAAAGACTCAGCATCAAGGCAAACGGAGTGACAATCCAAGCCACGCCAACTTTGCCGGCCATATGGCTGACCGCCTGCACAATGCCCTGCAGCACGCTGATATCGTTCTTGCCGACCGCAACCAGCAGCGTGAGCGTCGCTCCAATATAAAGCAGCCCCGAAATCATGCCGCCCCACGCCACCGCACCCGGCAGTGTTTTCTGCGGATCCCGTATTTCGTCGCCCATCACCGAGGCCAGTTCAAGCCCGACCAAGCCAAAGCAAATCACGCCGAAGGAATTCAGAACAAACCTGGGATCCGCCGGAATCCGAAAGTCAGCAGCCGTTACTCCCGTGCCAAACCGCGACCAGACAGTAAATCCCAGACCAATCAGAACCGCCGCCGCTATAAACGTTCCCATGGCACCGACATTGTTCAGCCACTTCCCGACTCCCAGCCCAACAATGTTCACCACCGTAAGCAGCGCCAGCAGAGCCAGAGAAGCGGCCATCGCGAAATTCTTGTTGTCGGCGAGCGCGGCATGGCCCGGCCCCATGGCAAACACCGTTACTCCCACAAAATACAGCATAACTGTCGGGACATACAGCATGTTATTAGTCCAGTAACACCAGCCCGAGAGAAAGCCGTGAAAGTCGCCAAACACTTCTTTTGCCCACAAGTACACGCCGCCTTCGCCGGGATAACGATGCGCGAGTTCGATCACCGCGATCCCCTGCGGCCAGAAAAACAAAAGCAGCGAAATGATCCAAAGCCAGACAGTCACGCCCCCGTTGGCGGCGATCGAAGGAACAACGTTCAGGTTGAATACCGCGACAACAAACAGCAATACCAAGTCAAAGCGTCCGAGGACGCGCTTTAGGTGCGGCTGGTTGTCTTGGGTCGTGGACAATATCACTCCCGCTGCTAAGGCTTTACGAGTGGAGCGCCGGGCGTCCTCGCCCGGCCATCGCCACACTGGACGGGCGAGACGCCCGTCACTCCACTTCACGTCGCTCAGTGTGTTGCTACCGCTCCCAACCGCTCGTGCTGCGCCATTGCCAGCGACTCGGCGACATCCGCAAATGCCGCCAGGTGCGCGTCGATGTCAGCCTCCGTATGCTGCACGGAGATTGTCCACTGCTCATCCCACCAGTAAGGCTGGCACATCACGCCGCGATTCACCATACCGAACCAGTAATGCCGCCACAGATCCACGTCAACCGGCAGCCAGTCACGGTAGTTACGAATCTCCTTCGGATACAACATCAGCGCGCCATTCGCCCCTGCACTCGCGATGTACCCTTGCAAGCCAACTTTCGCAACGGTCTTCTTATATCCATCCACCAGCTTGTTACTAAGCTTCTCGATCCGCGTGTAGTTAGCCCGAGTAAGCACTTCGCGGAAAGTTGCAATCCCCGCCGCCATCGAAATCGGATTCGTGTTGTAAGTGCCCCCGTGAAAAACTTTATGGTCTGAGATCAGACCCATCACCCGCTTGTGCGCGCCGAAAGCCGCCAGCGGAAATCCACCGCCAATCGACTTCGCCAGGCAGATCATGTCGGGCGTCACGCCAAAGTATTCCGAAGCTCCACCCCAGGAGAGTTTCGCGCCCGTCTTGACCTCGTCAAAGATCAACAACGCGCCGTGCTTGTCGCAAAGCGTCCGCAGACCTTCCAGAAATCCCTTCTGCGGCATGCAGAGGCCAACATTCATCATGATCGGCTCCAGGATGATGGCCGCCACCTCATTCGGATTCTCTTTGAACCGCCGGTCAACCGTTTCCAGATCGTTGAACGTAGCAACCAGCACGTTCGCGATACTCGCCTTCGGTACGCCTGCCCCCGCAGACACAGCTTTCGGATTCTTGATATCACCGAAATCGTCGCCGGGCGGGTGCGGCTTCACGCTAACCAGCGCCGCATCATGCAGGCCGTGGTAGCCGCCCTCAAACTTAATAATCTTGTCGCGCCCAGTAGCCGCGCGGGCAAGACGAATGCTATGCATGGTGGCTTCCGTACCGCTATTGCCGAAGCGGCACATCTCCAGCGGAAAACGGGTGCACACTTCCTCCGCCAGTTCCCACTCCATGTTATGCGGCATACCATACATGGTGCCCTTGTGCAGACGCCCTTCCACAGCCTTAATCACCGCCGGATGCGAGTGTCCGGCCATGAGCGCACCGAAACATAGATTGTGGTCAAGGTATTCGTTGCCGTCGAGATCGCGGAACTTGCTGCCCGACGCTTCCGACACAAAAATAGGATACGGATCGTAAGCGCGATAATTGCTGGCCACGCCCAGGGGCAGACGCTTCAAGTTCTTCTTATGCGCTTCGGCGGACTTCGGAGTGCGGCGCTCGAACGTGTCGAGCTCTTTTTGCAATTCGGGGTACATCGTGATTCTCCAATAAGACTCAGGCCAGATCGGCCGTTAGATTAGACCCGGGCGGGGTGAACCGCCCGGGGACGGAACTAGAAGAAAAACTTCAAAGCAAATTGTACCAGTCGCGGATCGCGGGCCTGACCGACTTGGCCGAATTGCTGGCCGTCCGAGAAGTTGCCGTCGGGATTAAAGAACTGTGTGTGGTTAAAGATGTTGAAGAGCTCGGCGCGGAAGTCAACGCGCATGGCTTCGGACAACTGGATTGTCTTCAGCAATGCAAAATCCGTGTTGCTGATATGCGGTCCGCAACAGATCGTACGCGGCGCATTCCCGATACGACCGAAGGTATCCGCTTCACTGAAGGATGTGGGATCAAAAAAGCGGTTCCCGTTGCTTTGTGGCTTCAAAGTGTGGAATGGTGCGACTAGATCAGGCTCGCCCGGCAGCTCGAAATCAAAGCTGTACATCAACTCTTGATCATCCAATGTAGTGATGCGTATCGGGAATCCAGTTTGAAAAGTCGTGATTCCCGACAGAGCCCAGCCGTTCAGCACCTTTCCGGCTGCGCCTGTGTAGTGGTGGAATGGCAAATCCCAGTAATAACTCAAAACAATCCGATGCCGTGCATCGAAGACCGAGAGCGAGCGGCTACGACGGGGATCGATCGGATTCAAGATGCCCTCAAAGCTTGACGCCTCATCGAAGGACTTGCTGAAGGTGTAAGCAGCAGTGAACTGCAGGCCATGAGCAAAGCGCTTATCGAGGGACGCCTGCAAAGAGTTGTACGCCGAATTGGCAATCGTATCCTGGGCAAAGATGCTGCTAAACACGGGAATGCCGTCACCAGGGCAGCCATTGCCGGTCAACGGATCGCACTGCGGGGAAGAGTAACGACGTAGCCCGACAAGCGTTAGGCCGTTTGTAAGGGTAGTCCCAGCTGGGATCACCGAATTATTCTGGGCATAAGGCAGGTGGAAATCCACTGGAAGCGTGGTATTTGCTGGAATCGAGAAGGCACTGTCGGCGAAATACGGGCCGCAGGTACCATCGCCGAGCACGGCGTTCAGATCCAGGCAGGTCTGCGGATTACCGTAGTTGAGATCGTGGGTTGCCAGCAGCCGATGTCCCTGTGATCCCACATAGCCAACCTGCAGTTTCAAGTCCCTGGTCAGCTCACGCTCGATGGTGAGGTTGTACTGCGCGGAATACTGACTCCGCATTTTCGGCTGAAACTGACCGAATAGAAGAATCGGGCGGAACATCCCCCAATCCACCGGCTGCCCTCGTTTCGGATTCAGGATACCGTTGACACCGGCCAGCGAGGGCAGGCCGAATGGATTGGGATAAGAAAAACCCCCGCTCTGGTCGAGAAAAGGAGTGTTGAACAGGGTGTTGAAGGGGAAGGTGCTTCCACCAAAGGGCGGCTCGGCGCTGAACTGTTCCAGTACCAGCTGCTCAATCGGGTTGTAGAAGAGTCCCCAACCAGCTTTGATGCTGGTCTTACCTGAGGTGCCCGGACTCCACGAAATCCCGATTCGCGGAGCAAAGGCTTTGTAGTACGTCTGCGTCAGACCATTAGATACGCCCTTGTCTCCCGGCACCACCAAGCCGACCGGAGTCATGGAAGAACAGTCGGTGTTGGCTGTATTTTCGCAAGGATAGACCGTGCTTACCTGCCCGGGGCGGAACGTTTGTACGTGCTTGCTTATGTCGGCAATGGGAGTATTGAGTTCCCAGCGCAAACCGTAATTTAAGGTTAGGTTTGGCTTGATCTTCCAACTGTCCTGCGCAAATAGATACAGCGCAGTGCTCCGGACATTCTCCACCTGGGCGGAGCCTTGCCCATACGAACCTGGGAATCCGAGCATGTAATCGGAAAACACTGTATCGCCAACCGGGCTATTCGTCGATGTACCATCGACAAAGAACTCGCCATTGACATCAAAATAAAGAGTCTGGTCAAAGCGCTGCCGGCGAACGTCGCCACCAAATTTGATAGAGTGCTTGCCAACAATTTTGCTGACACTGTCCGACCATTGGAATGAATTCCCCACCTGAGGCACTTCACCCTCACCATTGTTGCCAATGCTGAATCCACCGCTCACCTGAACGAAAGGAACGCCCTCGAACTTAGAACCCAAATTGGGATGAATGCCCAGGGTATTCGCTGGTGTCCCGTCGGAGAAGCAGGGAACGGGACCCGTTACGTCCGTTAGCCACGCAGGAGCGGGTGGGCACGAATTCTGTACTGTTGTTGTGAACGTGGGGCGCTGGAAGGTTCTCTGCGCCTCGCGGTTGTAATTGAAGCGAAACTCGTTCACCGTGGTGTTGCTGATGGTCCACGTATGGCTGATGTTCCACTGCTGGAATCGCTCGCTGGTAATGGATCCGAATCCGGGCACGTTCGCGCCCGCAAGCTGAAATTGCGCGAATGGTGAGATTACGTGGTGATCATCGAAATAATAGTAAATGCTGAGGTTTTGCTTGTCATTAATGCGGTGGTCGAACTTGACCGTGAACTGGTCGCCGCGGTCGGGCTGCACCGGGGTGGTCACAAGTGCACTGTTGTTATTGGCTGGGATTGGCACATACTGGAGTAGGTCGACCGCAGTCGCATCCAGGCAAGCAAGAGGGATGATGTTCTCCCGATTGTTGGCCACGTCGGTAAACAGACCGGGATGAGTTCCAGTCTGATCCGTATACGTACTGTAAGGCGTTGTATCAGCAAGAACAACGCCTGACTGGCTTGCAATGGCCGCCGCACATCCTGGCCGCTGATTGAGTGCAAAAGCGTTGGTCAGAGTGCCACTGAAAGGTGTCTCGCCGGAAAAATCAGCAAAGGGCTGAGTCGCGCTGGGACGCTCACTCGCTGTGGGGACGAACACCAGTGGCGACGGGATCCCCTGACGGATGCGTCGTCCTTCGTACGAAGTGAAAAAGAACGTCCGATCCTTCTTGATCGGCCCGCCAAATGTTCCCCCAAACTGGTTTTGATTGAATTTCGGCTTGTCACAGGGAATCCCTTGTACAGAGGTGAAGCAGTAAGGATTGGCGTTCAGCACCGTGTTCCGGAAAAACTCGTACACATTCCCGTGAACACTGTTGGTTCCAGACTTGGTTACTACGTTGACGACCGAGCCGGAGTTGCGGCCGTATTCGGCGTCGAAGGTGTTGGTCAGAACGCGGAATTCCTCGATACTGTCCGGCGAGGGCTGCACGGTCGGCAGATTCACGAACTGGTCGTTGGCATCTCCGCCGTTGACACTGAAGTTGTTAGAACGGCCACGCCCCCCATTAACCGACACTGCTCCCGCTCTGTCGCTACCGTAGACAACGGTGTTGCTCGATCCCACGGTCGACATCACCCCCGGCTGCAACTGCAGAAACTGGTACGTGTCGCGGGAGTTGAGCGGCAACTGGCTGATGGAGCGGTCGTTTACGACGGCCCCGAGCTGCGTCGTGGTCGTGTCCACCAGCGGCGCCTCCGAGGTCACCTCGACCACTTCCTTGCTCGCGCCGATCTGCATGCTCATATTGAGTGTGATCACCTGGTTCACGTCCAGAGTGACACTCTTACGCACATTCGTCTTGAACCCGGAAAGATCAAAGGACAGCGTGTAGGTGCCGACCGGCACTTCGGGAAAGACATAATCCCCGCTGGCGTTCGTCTTGGTTTCGCGAGCGATCCCGGTTGCGTCGTTCGTGGCGGTGATCCCTACATTGGCCAGCACCGCCCCGCTGGAATCGGCTACGCGGCCGAGGATGCGTCCGCCGGTGCTTTGAGCAGACGTGAGCGTGGAGCAGATCAGGCACAGGCTCAGGACGAGCCAACTGGACATCCGGGACGATTTCGACGACGGCATGGGGCAGATCCTCCAGTTCTCGGGGACAATTTTGCTTCGATGCGAATCAGCGGTCCGAATTCAAGAATCCGAATTCAACCATCCGAATCAGCTTGCACGCAACAGTAACCTTGCTATAATCGTGCAAGGTTAGAGACTCCGCAGCTCTCTGTCAAGCGGAAAAGTGCTTCCCCCGCTTCTACCAAAATTCATAGGGAAACTCATGTCGAGCGGCGCACAAGTCTATCTCAAAATCGGCGATGTGGCCCGCTCCGTGGGGATTTCTCCGTCGGCGATCCGCGGATGGGAAGCCCTGGGGCTGACGCACCCGCACCGCACCAAGAGCCGGTATCGTCTGTACACCAACGACGATGTGCGCCTGCTGAAAAAAGCGCGCTACCTACGCAAGGTCCGCGGATTGAACGCTGCCGCCATCGTGCAGATGCTGAAGCGCGAGGGCACGATCAAACCTGACGCTAGCAGCGGCACTGCATCGATCGGCCCTCGACTGCGGCGCTTGCGCGCCAAACGCGGCATCAGCCTTGCCGAAGTAGCCGCCGCCGCGGGAATTTCGATTGGCTTCCTCAGCGCGCTCGAACGTTCGCAGATGAGCGCCTCCGTCGGCACACTGCGCAGGCTGGCACGCTACTATCGCACCAACATCCTTGATTTTTTCGATGCGACGGAATTGAATACCCGATTAGTGCGTCCGCCCAAGCGCAAAGTGCTCGAAGCCGGTCCCGGCGTGCGCATGGAGTTGCTCGCCTGGGGCAACAAAGTAATGGAGCCGCACCTGTTCCGCATCGCGCCCAAGGCCGGCAGCGGCGAGTCGTACGCCCACGAAGGCGAGGAGTTCCTTTTCGTCCTGCGTGGAGAATTGAAGATCGCGCTTGACGGCGAGGAGTACCATCTGAAGCGCGGCGACAGCTTTTATTTTGAGAGCGCCACACCGCATCACTGGAAAAATCCCGGCCGTAGCGAGACCTGGCTGTTATGGGTCAACACTCCGCCGACATTTTGAGCGCCACAAAGAATCAAAACTATGCGCCTTCCCCAACCACGCCTCAGCATCGCACTCCTGCTCGTATCCCGGTTCTTGATCCTGTTCTCGACTCCACCGCTGACGGCGTCGGATGCGCGCCCGCCATCCGCCGACGTGATCGTCACCAACGCCCGCATCTACACCGTCAATCCAAAGCAGAAGTGGGCGGAGGCGATCGCCGTTCGCGGCGACAAGATCATCGCCGTAGGTGATCGCAAACAAATCGAAGCGCTGCGCGGCCCCGCAACCAAAGTGATCGACGCGCAAGGCCGCCTCCTTCTGCCGGGCTTCACCGACTGCCACATTCATTTCATGGACGGCTCACTCGGCCTAACGCGCGTGGATCTGAACGGCGCGACCACTGTCGCCGAAATCCAGAAGCGCGTCAAAGCCTACGCCGATGTTCATCCCGCCCGACCCAATGACGCCTGGATACAAGGTATGGGCTGGACCTATCCCACATTCGCCCCCTCCGGGCTTCCGACCAAAAAGATCCTCGACGATGTCGTTCCCGATCGTCCCGTGTATCTGATTGCGTTCGACGGCCACAGTTCATGGGCAAACAGCAAGGCGCTCGCCATGGCGGGCATTGATCGCAACACACCCGACCCGCCCAACGGAAAAATTGTCCGCGACGAAAACGGAGACGCCACCGGCGCGCTAAAAGAAGCGGCCGGCGATCTAGTGGGATCGAAAACTCCAGTTCCCACGGGCGCCGAACGCCTGGATGCGCTGCGCAAAGGCATCCACGAAGCCAACCGCGTGGGTCTGACCCGCGTGCACAGCGCCGGACAGGACTTCGAATATCTCGATCTCTACAACGAACTGCGCAACCGCGGGGAGTTGACGCTGCGCTTTTACGTCGCGTACTTTCTCGACCCGCCCGGCTTGACGCCCCAATCCACCGCGCTAATCGAGAACGCCCGGCGGCAATATAATCCCAATGACGCCTGGATCGCGGGCGGCGTCGTGAAAACCATGCTCGACGGCGTGGTCGAGGCCCACACCGCCGCCATGCTGGCGCCCTACACCGACGATCCGACGCAGAGCGGCAAACTCTTCTGGGATCCGGACAAATACAAAGCCACCGTCGCCAATCTCGACGCGCGTGGCCTTCAGATTTTCACGCATGCCATCGGAGACAAAGCCGTACGCCTCGCCCTCGACGCCTACCGGAACGCCGCCGCAGTGAATCACACAAAAGACGCCCGCCCGCGCATCGAGCACATCGAGACCATCACCGCCGCCGATATCGACCGCTTCGGCAAACTCGGCGTCATTGCCAGCATGCAGCCGCTGCATTCCTATCCCGACGACGACACGCTCGGCATATGGTCCCGCAACATCGGACCCGAGCGCGCCTCCCGTGCCTGGGTCTGGCGCAGCATTCAGGCTAAGGGTGGAGCGCTCGCCTTCGGCAGCGATTGGCCGGTGGTCACGCTGAATCCCTGGCCCGGCGTGCAAACCGCCCTCACCCGCCAAACTTCGGAGGGCAATCCAGCCGGCGGCTTCATCCCGCAGCAGCGGCTGAGCCTTGAAGACACTATCCGCGGATACACGCTGGGCGCGGCCTTCGCCGGACGCCGCGAAAAAACGGAGGGCTCACTCGAACCGGGCAAGCTAGCCGACTTCATCCTGCTCGACCGCGACCTGTTCACGATCGAACCCTCGGAAATCGACAAGACCGAAGTCCTGATCACAGTGGTCGGCGGCAAAGTCGTTTATCAGTCGCCGAATTGGAAAGATTCCGCACTCGCCGACAAGAGCGCCACGGAAAAGAAATGATGCAGAAAATAACAAACAACATCGGCCCACCGGCAGGATAGAACTTTGCCACATTGCGGTTCATCGCATTGCTTTAATCGACGCCCATGTGCGCGACGTGAGCATCGCCCTCCGGCGCATCCATCCGATCGTACGGCCGAAACAGGACGGCATAAATCAGCCCAGTTCCAACCACCGCCACGGTCCCAACAATCATTCCATAGTTGCGATACCAGGGATCCTGAGGCGTACGCGGCCACACCATATTAATGATGGCCAGCACGCCATAAGTGAGCGCCGCAATGTTGACCGGCCACGCCCAGACTCCCAAACGAAACTCCCCGCTCGGTTTCCAACCCTTAGCGCGCGCGATCAGCGCTCCCAAAACAATCATCTGAAAAGCAACATAGATTCCGGCAGAGCCAAACACGATAATGGTCTTTATCATTTCCTCAAGAAATAAGCCCGCAATCGCAATCAGTGCCGGCACCGCACCCGCGACGAGCAGCCCAATGACCGGAACTCGAGTGCGTTTGGAAAGCGTACTGAGCTGAGCGCCGCCAAAGATCATGCGGTCGCGCCCATAGCTGAACAGCAGCCGACTGGTAGCCGCCTCCAGACTGATCAAGCAGGAGAGGAATGAAACCATGACCACCGCAATCACAGCCCGCAGCCCGATCGCGCCCACCGCCGCGCGCAGCGTAGTAGTCACCGGATCCGCATCCTTCCCGGACAGCACCGCGTTCAAATCCGGGATCGCCAACACCAGCGCCAAACAAACCAGCATGGCGGCGAAGCCACCGATATAGATGGTCATCCGCATCGCCTTGGGAATTGCGCGCCCGGCGTCCGGAGTCTCCTCAGCAACATCTCCGCAAGCTTCAAACCCGTAGTAACAGAACATGGCGGCGACGCTCGACGCCAGGAAGGCAGGCAAGTAATGTCCATTGCTACCGAGCCCGAAACTCTGAAACAGCACCCGGAAGCTCTGATGCCGCGCCGCCACAAGCAGGTAGCTTCCCACGACGACCGCGCCCAGCAATTCGCAAATGAATCCGAACATGGCGACCCGAGCCAAAAGCTTTGTGCCGCTGACGTTCAGAGCGGTAGTCAACGCGATCATCACCACCGCAATCACGACTTCTCCAACCTGAGTTACGTGGACGCCGAAAAGCTGCGCCAGGTAAGGAGCTCCTCCCACGGCCACCGCCGCAATCGTGGTACACAACGCCCACATGTAGACCCATCCCGCCATCCATGCCCAACGTTTTCCGACCAGCCGTCGCGCCCACGGATAGAGACCGCCGGCAATAGGAAACTGCGAAACAATTTCTCCGAACACCAATGCGACCAACAACTGTCCCAACCCAACAAACAGATAACTCCAGAACATCGGTGGACCGCCCGTGGCGATGGCAAACGCAAAAACCGTGTACACGCCGACGACTGGCGACAGGTAAGTGAAGCCAAGCGCGAAGTTCGACCACAAGCTCATCGACCGATCAAACTTGGAGTCATAGCCGAGCGCTTCAAGCTGAGCGGAGTCTCGCGCGTCTGTGGTTGCCTTGGTTGTCATAGGGATCTATTCCGCGTCACTTGGCATCGGCGGGAGGAGTTGGCAGCAGCCCGACCTGGCGCATGACTGTAGCCACATCGTAGAAATCGACGTTGCGGAATATTTTGCCATCGCGCATATCGATCACGCTGACGCCTCGGACAGAAAACTTTTTCCCCGTCTTGAACACGTCCTTGTCGGTGCCACTCAACATCCATTCGATAGTGCCATGGCCGTCGTGGATATTAGAGCGCATCAACTTGAGTTCGAGATCAGGAACGCCTTCCAGTTCGGAGAGGAAGAACTTGCGCACTTCAGCCTGACCGTGACTAATCTCGCCAAAAGCCACGTCCTCGTAGAAGATATCGTCAGTGAACAGGGGAAGAATCTTATCCGGGTCGTGGGAATTCCATCCCGCAATCCACTTCTCCGCAATCGCGGCATCCCGATCCGTGGCGGACTTGCTGTCTGGCGGCGCCGCGATCACCGGCAGAACCAGCATGGCAACCAGCATGGCGCCAGTTAGAACTCGCTTCCTATTCATTTTCATTCCCTCGAATCGTCGTGCAGGCGTTCATCAGGTCGTCAATCGTAGAGTTGACGCCCAAAACGTTGCGCGATTATAGCAAGGTTCCGAAAGAAAAGGTTTGATTGCTGCCAGGTGTTATTAAATCGTTTTT
>Ga0193751_1000656_pt1 | contig 25379 bp, 30 predicted proteins | sample L1c2metaG_FD_143050 | JGI IMG/M metagenome (GOLD analysis project Ga0193751, IMG submission 143050) | Soil microbial communities from a riparian zone of the East river system, Colorado, United States - L1c2 | ecosystem: Environmental > Terrestrial > Soil > Riparian zone | place: USA: East River... | reverse complement strand
CACCTGCACACCGCGCTGCTCGACGCGGTCGTCCTCTTCGGTGGGGCGTTCCTGGTGTTTCGCGCGCTGTTCTGGTGACGGTTTTGTTGGACTGGCGTCGATCGGAGCCAGCGCTTAGACTCGAGTGCGATGGCCCAGACCCGCAATCCGTCCGACCTCGCCCGCCGCAGCGCCGATGCGCTGCGCCGCCGGCCGCGCGGGCGCCCGGACGACGGCTATCGGCGCGAGACCTTCGCGCTCGAGCGCGAGGCCGCCCGCGCGCAAGCGCGCGAATTCTTCCGCCGCTATCCCAAGGCCGCCTACATGACCGAGGTCGAGCACTGGCGCGAGCTTCCCGACGGCCGCATCGAGTTCACCATGCGGCGATTGCCGAGCGCCGATTAGAGAAAGAGCCGAGCAGAGTGCGAGCCCGCCGACGGCAAGAGCGCTGCCACTCAAAAACAGGGACTTCGGCACGTTTCGCTGGGCAGATCGACAGCTAGGCTACGTCACCTGGTTAATGGGGCGGACCGCTAATGGGATTGCCGTGTTCCTGCCCGGGAGCGGCTCAACTCCCCGGCGCATCATCGCTCGGTCGTGATCGACGGACCCGCGCCTCGACTCTCCATCCCGAATGGATTGGCGCCCGTCGCCCTACGGCCGGAGCACACACCGCTGCTACGCAACGTCCTTTTTGTAGGGAACGTAGGGAGGCAGTTCGGTCTCGTCTTCAGTCCATATCAGCCGCATAACTTCTTGAACGTCTTTGTCGTATGGCAAAGCGTACGAAAGCCGCACTATGCCTGCGAGACGATTGATTTCCCTGACCCGTAGCCAAGTCGCTTTCGATTTATGAACCTCTCCAACGAACGCTTCATTCGAAACATATTTAGGGCCTATAGTGGTGCCGTCAGCCGTTGTGAAGGGCATATTTTCGGCGATGTGCTTTAGACGATAGCTTCCTACGTCGCGCACGGTCTTCGTCGCCGGAATCTTCTGAACGAAAGCTAACGCTAGTAGAAATTCATCAAAGCCAGCCCGAGAGAGGAATTCAGCGCGATCGCGTGCGAACTCAGCATACTTTTCCTGCGCGGTTTCAAAACGCTTGAGATCAGGGTTCCAATGTGGCGCCCCGAAACCATAGCCCCGCATCGACAGACGCGGATTTACTTCAAGCACGGCCGAGACTGCAACTCGGGCTAGGGCCCGATACAGATGAATCGCTTCCACGTTAAACCCATGATCATTGAGGTAGTGTCGAAATATTGCGCCGTGGACACTGCTCGCAGTTGCATGCCCTGATTTTGCGGCCTCTAGCATCGAAGCATAGGTCCGAAAGCCGAGCGCTCGCGCGCTGGCTTCGATCCTGTGCGAGGATTTCACTTGGCCTATGGTTTCGGCGAGTTCGTGTTTTATAGTGCCGATTGTGCCAAGAGTGATCGGGATGCGAAGTTCCAACATGACTGCATTCTCCTGTCGATGGAGCGCGCAGGTCGCCGATTACACTGCCGCTCACGGGAGCATGCAGCACGAAGAAATATCGGAGCTAGTAAACCAAGGCGTTTGACCCGGCGACAGGTCACAGGTGCCTTAAGCCTAGAAGCAATGGAAACAGATTCGGGAACTCAGTACAACCGGTTACCGCATTTCGACGCCCTGTGTGGACTCGGAAGCGATTTGCCGCAGAGACCACGGACAAATGGTACCAGGAGATGGAATTCGACTGGAGATAATGTACGTACCGCAAGCGCCCAGCGGGTTTGTCTGACAAGAAGAGCCACAGTGGATTTAGGGCGTCGCCTAGCTCACGGCCACTTCACCACCGGCGGCAGCGAGGAGAGGATCGACGCGACATTGCCGCCGGTCTTGAGCCCGAACACGGTGCCGCGGTCGTATAGCAGGTTGAACTCCACGTAGCGGCCGCGACGCACCAATTGCTCCTCGCGCTCGGCCTCCGACCATGGGGTCGCGGCATTGCGCCGGACGATCTGTGGATAGACGCGGCGGAACGCCCGTCCGACCTCCTGGGTAAAGGCGAAATCCGCCTCCCAGTCGCCGCTGTCGTGCCAGTCGAAGAAGATCCCGCCGATCCCGCGCGGCTCATTGCGGTGCTTCAAATGAAAATATTCGTCGCACCACGCCTTGTACTTGCCGTAGGGCGCGACCAGGGCATGGGCGTCGCACGCGGCCTGCATCGCCGCATGAAAGGCGACCGCGTCGGGGTCGTCCTGGCGGCGCCGCCGCTCCAGCACCGGCGTGAGATCGGCGCCGCCGCCGAACCACGCCTTGGTGGTGACGACGAAGCGGGTGTTCATGTGCACCGCCGGCACGTGCGGATTGTGCGGGTGGGCGATGAGCGAGATGCCCGAGGCCCAGAAGCGCGGATCGGCCGCGGCGCCCGGGATGTCGTTGCGGAACTCGGGCGCGAACTCGCCGAACACGGTGGAGACGTGCACGCCGACCTTCTCGAACAGCCGTCCGTGCATGACCGCCATGACCCCGCCGCCGCCCGGCGCGCCAGCATGGTCGGTGCGCTGCCATGGCGTGCGCGCGAAGCGCCCGGGATCCGACCCATAAAGCGGGGCCGGCGCCGCGTCCTCGAGCGCTTCCAACGCCGCGCAAATGTCGTCGCGCAACGTCTCGAACCAAGCCTGGGCGCGCCCCTGGCGGGTGCTGATGTCTGCGGCGTGATTCACGTCGACCACTGGGCCGATGGGGTTCAGAAGATTGAGATTATCGGGTACAATGCCGGCATGACCAGGGTTGAAGCAATTGTAAAGCTGAAAGATCGAGCCTCTGCCATAAGAGCGATGGGGGCGACGTCGCTCTTCGTGTTCGGCTCAACCGTGCGAGACGGGGCCCGGCCGGAGAGTGATCTGGACCTGTTCATCGACTACGATCCCGACAGCAGATTCAACGCATTCGATCTCGTGGGTATCAAGCAATACCTCGAGGACGAACTGAAGGTTCCGGTCGACGTGACGACGCGCGATGGCCTTCATCCGATGCTGAAGGCTGACATAGAGCGGTCCGCGATTCGCGTCTTCTGATGGCACGCAAGCTTGGGCACGTCTTCAACGACATCCTGGAGACGATTGCCCGGGTTGAGCAGATAACGCGCGGCAAATCGCTTCAGGATTTCGAGGCCAGTTGGCAGTTGCGCTGGATGGTTCAGCGCGCCCTTGAAATCATCTCGGAAGCGAGCCGTTCTATTCCGGACGAGACCGCGAATACGCGACCAGAGATTCCATGGAGAAAAGTCCGGGACATCGGCAACGTGCTTCGGCATGAATACGAAGGGTTGTCCGATCGTATCCTTTGGAATGTCGTCATTGACGAATTGCCGCGCCTGAAAGCGGCGGTGGAGGCGCTTGCCGCCGCCAACGGGCAATGACGCAAGGACGAGTCATGCAGGATCATGGCTACGACGGCACGCCTCCCGTCTGCCGCAGTGCCTCGCCCACGGCCATGGCACACGCCATGGCGACATTGAGCGAGCGCAACCCCGGCTGCATCGGGATGAGAAGGCGTGCGTCGGCGGCGGCGTGTACCTCCGCGGGGACGCCGGCGGATTCGCGGCCGAACAGCAGGATGTCGTCCGGCGCGAATCGATGGGCGAGATAGCTTCGTTCGGCCGCCGTCGTGAACAACACGAGGCGTAGCTTCTGTTGAGCTCGCCAGTGCGCGAATGCCGGCCACGCGGGGTGGCGCACCAGCCGGACCTGGTCGAGATAGTCCATTCCGGCGCGCCGGAACGCGCGGTCGGTGGTCGGGAATCCGGCCGGCTCGACGATGTGCGCCTCGACCCCGAGGCAGGCGGCGAGCCGCAGAATCGTTCCGGTATTCTGCGCGATATCCGGCTGGTAAAGCGCAATGCGCATGGCGCTCAAGATACGCTGTTCCGGACGGTTGCGGGAGCCGCGCGGAATGGCGGAATATCGCGCCGGACAAGGCGGTTACCGACGACCGGCGTGACCACTTATGCGACTCTTGTACGCCGAGGCGATAGCGGGCTTGCACTCCCTCGGCAAGGGTGCCAATAGAACGCCGCCGGATCGCGCAGCCGCCGTCATTCCCTCGGTCGGCTGCGGCGGGTCTGCTTGCCGCCGCCGGGGGCCTTGCACGGTTCGCAACGGGGCTTTCGGCGGTTTTCAGCGCGGGCGGACGGACCGGCAAGACGGGAAAGGACTTGCGAACGTGACGACGATGCCCTCGGCCGAACACACTCGCCGCGATTTCCTTTACATCATGACCGGGGCAGTAGCGGCGGCGGGCGCCGCGGCGGCGGTGGTGCCGATGATCGCCCAGATGAATCCGGACGCCTCCACCATTGCGGCCGGCGCGCCGATCGAAGTGGACCTCGGGCCGATCGCCGAAGGCCAGGTCATCAAGGTGTTCTGGCGCGGCAAGCCGATCTTCATCGACCATCGCACCAAGAAGGAAATCGAAGAGGCGCGCGCTGTCGACTGGCACACCCTGCCGGATCCGCAGTCCGACGAGGCGCGGGTCAAGGGCGGCAAGGACCAGTGGCTGGTGCTGATCGGCATCTGTACCCACCTCGGCTGCATCCCGCTCGCCCACCAGGGCGACTACGACGGCTGGTTCTGTCCGTGCCACGGCTCGCAATACGACTCCTCGGGCCGCATCCGCCGGGGGCCGGCGCCCGCCAACCTGCCGCTGCCGCCCTACGAGTTCGTTTCCGACACCAAGATCCGCATCGGCTGACGGGGCCGTCGACGCAATCCGGGGATCACGCATGAGCGGACATTCGACCTATCAGCCGCAGAGCCGCTTCATGAAGTGGTTCGAGGCGCGGCTGCCGATCGGCGGCCTGGTGTATTCGTCCTTCGTCGCTTATCCGACGCCGCGCAACCTGAACTACTGGTGGACCTTCGGCGGCATCCTCAGCATCATGCTGGCGGTGCAGATCGTCACCGGCGTCGTGCTGGCGATGCACTACACCCCGCATGTCGATCACGCCTTCAATTCCGTCGAGCACATCATGCGCGACGTGAATTACGGCTGGCTGCTGCGCTACCTGCATTCGAACGGCGCCTCGATGTTCTTCCTGGCGTGCTACATCCATATCGCCCGCGGGCTCTACTACGGCTCCTACAAGGAGCCGCGCGAGGTGCTGTGGATTCTCGGCGTCATCATCTTCTTGCTGATGATCGCCACCGGCTTCATGGGCTACGTGCTGCCGTGGGGCCAGATGAGCTTCTGGGCCGCGACCGTCATCACCAACCTGTTCTCGGCGATCCCGCTGGTCGGCGAATCGGTGGTGACGTGGCTGTGGGGCGGCTATTCGGTCGGCAATCCGACGCTCAATCGGTTCTACTCGCTGCACTATCTGCTGCCGTTCGTGATCGCCGGCGTCGTGGTGCTGCACGTGTGGGCGCTGCACGTCGCCGGTCAGAACAACCCCGCCGGGATCGACGCCAAGTCGAGCCAGGACACGGTCCCGTTCACGCCCTACGCGACCATCAAGGACGCGTTCTTCCTGTCGTGCTTTCTCCTCCTCTATGTCTGGTTCGCCTTCTACATCCCGAACTACCTCGGCCATCCGGACAACTACATCCCGGCCAACCCGACGGTGACGCCGACCCACATCGTGCCGGAATGGTACTATCTGCCGTTCTACGCCATCCTGCGCGCGATCCCCTCGAAGCTCGGCGGCGTGGTCATGCTGCTGGCGTCGATCGTCGTTCTCGCGTTCCTGCCGTGGCTCGACACCTCGAAGGTCAGATCGGCGAGCTACCGGCCGGCCTATCGGGTATTCTTCTGGGCCTTCATCATCGTGTGCGTGGGGCTCGGCTGGCTCGGGTCGAAGCCGGCGGAAGGCCTCTATGTGTACGCGGCGCGTCTCCTCACCGCCTGGTACTTTCTCCATTTCCTCGTGATTTTGCCGCTGCTCGGCCTGTTCGAGACGCCGGACCGGCTGCCGTCCTCGATCAGCGAAGCGGTGCTGCGCCAAGGCGTGCCGCTCGGGTCGTCGGGCCCGGCACCGGCACGCGACAGGGTGTGAGGCGGGAACCATGACGATAGCTCGACACATTTTTGCTCTGGCGCTGGCCGGACTGGCGTCGTTCGCCTGCCACGGTGCTACCGCTGCCGAGACCGACACGCCGCCGCGTATCAAATGGTCGTTCGCCGGTCCGTTCGGTCTCTACGACGAGGCGCAACTGCAGCGCGGCTTCAGGGTCTATCGCGAGGTCTGCCAAAACTGCCACGGCATGAACCTGCTCGCGTTCCGCAACCTGGCGGAGCCGGGCGGGCCGGGCTTCTCGCCCGGCCAGGCGGCGGCGATCGCCGCGGAATATCAGGTGACCGACGGCCCCAACGACCAGGGCGAGATGTTCCAGCGCCCCGGCCGGCCGGCCGACTATTTCCCGCCGCCCTTCCCCAACGAGCAGGCGGCGCGCGCGCGCTACAATGCCGTGCCGCCGGATTTCTCGGTGCTGGCCAAGGCGCGCGGCTACGAGCGCGGCTTTCCGTGGTTCATCATCGACATGTTCACCCAGTATCAGGAGCAGGGCGTCGACTACATCGCCGCCTACGTGAACGGCTTCGAGGATCCGCCCGCAGGCTTCAACCTTCCGGCCGGCGCCTATTACAACAAATATTTCCCCGGCCACGCCACCGCGATGCCGAAGCCGCTGGTCGACGGCCAGGTCGAATACACCGACGGCACGCCCGCCAAGGTCGACCAATATGCCAAGGACGTGACGGCCTTCCTGATGTGGGTCGCCGAGCCGCACATGGAGGCGCGCAAGCGCGTCGCCTTCCAGGTGATGATCTTCCTGATCGTGCTTGCCGGCCTGCTCTACTTCACCAAGAAGAAGGTGTGGTCGCAGGTGGAAGGCCACGCATAGAGCATGATCCTGAAAAGTGGGTACCGGTTTTCGGAAAAGATCATGCTCAGACAATAAGTAAGCGGGGTTGAATTTGCTTGACGAAGGGCCCCGTTCCGGGGCCCTTCACTTTTTTGCCGGAGACAGTTGCGAGGGGACCGCGCCATGACCAGGGCCGTGCTCGGCGTGATCGGAGGCTCGGGCATCTACGACCTGCCCGGCCTCGAGAACGTGCGCGAGGAGCGCGTCGCGAGCCCGTGGGGCGAGCCGTCGGCGGCGCTGCGCGTCGGCGACGTCGCGGGCCTGCCGGTCGTGTTCCTGACCCGCCATGACCGCGGCCACCGGCTGTCGCCCTCCGACATCAACTATCGGGCCAATATCGACGTGCTCAAGCGCGCCGGCGTCACCGATCTGGTGTCGCTGTCCGCCTGCGGCTCGTTCAAGGAGGACTTGCCGCCCGGAACCTTGGTGCTGATCGACCAGTTCGTCGACCGCACCCACCGGCGCGAAAGCTCGTTCTTCGGCAAGGGATGCGTCGCGCACGTGTCGATGGCGCATCCGGTGTCGCCGCGCCTGCAGCAGCACGTCGCCGACGCCGCGGCGGCGGAGGACATCGCGGTCGTGCGCGGCGGCACCTACGTGTGCATGGAAGGGCCGCAGTTCTCCACGCTCGCCGAGAGCCTCACCTACAAGAACCTCGGCTATTCGGTGATCGGCATGACCAACATGCCGGAGGCGAAGCTCGCCCGCGAGGCGGAGCTCTGCTACGCCACGGTCGCCATGGTGACCGACTTCGATTGCTGGCATGCCGACCACGACGCCGTCACCGTCCAGGACATCATCGCCGTGCTCACGGCGAACGCCGAGAAGGCGAAGCGGCTGGTGGCGCGGCTCGCGCGCGACTTCCCGCGCGCGCACGAGCCGTGTCCGATCGGCTCCGACCGCGCCCTCGACACCGCGCTGATCACCGCCCCGGAGGCGCGCGACCCGGCCTTGATCAGGAAGCTCGACGCCGTCGCCGGCCGCGTGCTCGGCCGCTGACGTCTTGCTCCGGCCGCTTGCACCGTCCGCCCGCGTTCGTCACATTGGTCGCCCTTCAACCTAAGCGCCCGAGAGCAAGATGGTTACCCCCGCGCTCGAGAACGACCTGAAATCGGCAGTCCGCACCATCGCCGACTATCCCAAGCCCGGGATCATGTTCCGCGACATCACCACCTTGCTGGGCGACGCGCGGTCGTTCCGCCGCGCGGTCGACGAGCTGGTGCAACCGTGGGCCGGCTCCAAGATCGACAAGGTCGCCGGCATCGAGGCGCGCGGCTTCATCCTCGGCGGCGCGGTGGCGCACCAGGTTTCCGCCGGGTTCGTGCCCATCCGCAAAAAAGGCAAGCTGCCGCACACCACCGTGCGCATCGCCTACTCGCTCGAATACGGCCTCGACGAGATGGAGATGCACGAGGACGCGGTGACGAAAGGCGAGCGGGTGATCCTGGTCGACGACCTCATCGCCACCGGCGGCACGGCGGAGGGCGCGGTCAAGCTGCTGCGCAACATGGGCGCACAGGTGCTCGCCGCCTGCTTCATCATCGACCTGCCCGACCTCGGCGGCGCCGACAAGCTGCGCCGGCTCGACGTGCCGGTGCGCACGCTCATCAGCTTCGAGGGGCATTAAGTTGAAGTTCGCACGACCATGACCGAGCTGCCGCCGCTCGACAGCGCCGCGCTCCCGTCCGGCATCCGCTCCCGCTGCGTGGACGGCGTCAACGGGTTGCGCATGCATGTGCTGGAGGCCGGCTTCGAGGGCCCGGAGCGGCCGTGCGTGCTGCTGCTGCATGGCTTTCCCGAGCTCGCCTATTCCTGGCGCAAGGTGATGCTGCCGCTGGCATCCGCCGGATTCCACGTGGCGGCGCCGGACCAGCGCGGCTACGGCCGCACCACCGGCTGGAACCCCGATTACGACGGCGACCTCGCGCCCTTCCGGCTGCTCAACCTGGTTCGCGATACGCTCAAGCTCACGGCCGCGCTCGGCCGCCGCTCCGTCGCGGCGGTGATCGGCCACGATTTCGGCGCGTCGGTCGCGGCCTGGTGCGCGCTGGTGCGGCCGGACGTGTTCCACAGCGTGGCGCTCATGAGCGCGCCGTTCGCGGGCGCGCCCGCCTGGCCGCTCGGCACCGCCTCGCCATCAGGCCCCGACATCCACGACGCGCTGGCGCGATTGGCGCGGCCGCGCAAGCATTATCAATGGTACTACTCGACGCGGGCCGCCGACGCCGACATGCGCGACTGCCCGCAGGGAGTCCACGCCTTCCTGCGCGCCTATTTTCATCACAAGAGCGCGGACTGGAGCGGCAACAAGCCGTTCCGCCTGGGTTCCTGGACCGCCGAGGAACTCGCCAAGATGCCGACCTACTACATCATGGACCGCGACAAGGACATGGCCGCGACGGTGGCGCCGGAGATGCCGTCGGCCGCGCAGATCGCGGCCTGCCGATGGCTCACCGAGAGCGAGCTCGCCGTGTACGGCGGCGAATATGGGCGCACCGGCTTTCAGGGCGGCCTGCAGTGGTATCGCTGCCGCACCCAGGGCGCCAACGCCGACCTCGACATGTTCGCAGGCCGCACCATCGACGTGCCGTCGATCTTCATTGCCGGCAGGAGCGATTGGGGAATCTATCAGGTCCCCGGCAGCATCGAGCGCATGCAGGCGAGCGCGTGCACGCGCATGCTGGGCTGTCACCTGATCGAGGGCGCCGGGCACTGGGTGCAGCAGGAACAGCCGGCGCGGGTGAGCGAGCTGCTGACGCAGTTCCTGCAGGGGCAGACGGGGCGGATGAGCGCAACGTGATCCGCCCGACGCGCGGCCACGCGCGTCGCTTGGCCCCGACGCAGCTTGACGCCGGCAGGCGTCGGCCTTTGTGAGAAATCTCACATTTCCCGCCGTGATAGTGCGGTACTCTTTTTAGCCCGAGCTGACGACTACGTCGGCTTAGCGGAAACAAATCTTTTTATGGGAGAGCCATCCATGGACACCAATGCGGCCACCGCACCTGTCGAATTGCGCAACAGCTTCCACCATCTGCCGCCGGGATCGAAGGCGGCGAGAAGGACCAACGGCCAACGCTGGCTCGAGCTGACCGTCGGCGTCCGGCGTCTCGAGAAACTGCCGGACCTGTCCGACACCGAGCAGAAGCTGCCCGGGCAGCGGACCTATATGACGCGCGAGCAAATGGCCAAGGACTACGGCTCCGATCCCAAGGCGGTCGAGGCGATTCAGGCGTTCGCCAAGGCCAACAAGCTGGTCGTGACGCGGGACGAGCGCACCTCCGCCCGCCTGGGCCTGGCCGGAACGGTTGCCGATTTGAGCGCGGCGTTCGGGGTGACGCTGTTCGACTACGAGCATCCCACCTTGGGCCATTTTCACGCGCGCACCGGGGCGATCCACGTGCCGCCGGCCCTGGCGGAGGCGGTGACCGGCGTGTTCGGTTTCAACAATCACCGCGTTCTGCGGCGCAAGCGCAGACATGCGCGGGCGGCGGCGGACGCCAGCGCGCGCGCGCAATCCGGTTTCATTCCGACCGAGCTGGCCACCGTATACAACTTCCCCGCGGCGGATGTTAAGAACCAGTGCATCGGCCTGTTGGAGTTCGGCGGCGGCGTCGAGGCCGAGGACGTGACCGCCTACTTCCAGCAAATCCATCAACCGGCGCCGACCGTGAAGGTCATCGCGCTCGACGGCGTTTCCATCGACCCCGCCGCCGATCCGGATTCGACCGGCGAGGTGATGTTGGACGTCGACGTGGCCGGCGCCTTGGCCGGCGGCGTGAAGCTCGCCGTCTATTTCTCCACCTTCGACGAGAAGGGCCTGGTGGATTGCCTCAGCGCGGTGATCGCCGACTCGACCAACGATCCGTCGGTCGTTTCGATCAGCTGGGGCTGGGCGGAAAATCAGCCGTTCAACGCCGAGGGCGTCATCTGGTCGCCGGCGGCGATCGATCACTGCAACGCGAGCTTCCTGGCCGCGGCGCATCTGGGCATCACGGTCTGCGTCTCGACCGGCGATGACGGCTCGGAGGCGCAGCTGCAGGACGGCCGCGCTCACGTGAACTTCCCGGCCACCAGCCCGTTCGTGCTCGCCGTCGGCGGGACGACGCTGCACGTGCGCAAGAACAGCCAGGGATCGCCGAACGTAACCGAGGTCGTGTGGAACGACGGGCCTGGTTCCGGAACCGGCGGCGGCGTGAGCGACATCACTCCGGTGCCGACGTGGCAGAACGGCAAGGTGCCGGCTTCGATCAACCATGGTCATTTCGCCGGCCGCGCCATCCCGGACGTCGCGGCCAATGCGGATCCGGCAACCGGCTATCTCACGATGTCGGGCGGCCAGATGCAGACCGTCGGCGGCACCAGCGCTTCGGCGCCGCTGTGGGCGAGCCTGATCGTGCGCATCAACGCCCTGCTCGGCAAACGGGTGGGAAATTTCAACGCGCTGCTTTACTCCAAGCTCGGTCCGGCCGGCACGTTGCGCGACATCACCGTCGGCAACAACGACACCGACGGGCTGCTGAATGGAGCCTTCAAAGCGGGGCCTGGTTGGGACGCCTGCACCGGTTGGGGCGTGCCGGACGGCGCCAAGCTGCTCGCGGCGCTGAAGGGAACTCAGACGAGCTAAACTCATCCCGCTCGAAGCCGACCGGCCGGCGTCGCAAGCGCCGGCCGTCGCGCGTCAGCGCCACAACGGCATCGCCCCCGTCATGGGGCGCGCGCCGGGAGCGTCGCGGCAGGCGACGTGACCGGACGCGCGACGCGCTCCGAGCCGCGCGGCTGGCGCTCCTTGCAAAAACTCTCGACTGCCTCGAGCACGCCCGCGCTGATGAGCGATTGACGCTCCACGGTAGCCAACGCCAACTCCTCGTCGCGGTTGATGATCGAGCCGGCTTCGAGCAGGACGGCCGGCATCTGCGTAGCCCTCAGCACGATCAGCTGGTCGTACCGGTAGACACCCGCCTCGGCGTCGAGCAGCTCGCGTCGGCGATGGCCCATGATCCTTTCGGTGTAGTGCGGCGTGTATTGCAGGTCGCGGGATTTCAGCGCATTGCCGAGCAGCCTGGCGAACAGGAGGCTGCCCTTGCGGTCACGGTTGTCATAAGAGACGAAGAGGGAATGGCCTTTGAATCGGTCGCTGAAGGAGTGGTGCTCGCCGTTGTAGTCCCATTTTTCCAGTAACGAATCCGGCACCGAATCGTGATGGATCGACAGCAGCAGATCCGCGTGCGACCTGTTTGCGCGCGCCACCCGCCGGGCGAGGCCCGCCATGGCCGGGCCCTCCGTGATCAGCAGGACGGTCTTGGCGAAGCCCGCGTCGATCAGCTCGCGCTCGATCAACGTTGCCAAACGCAGATTGAAATCAAATTCGAGGAGGCCGCGGGCACTCTTCGCTCCCGGTGCCTCGGCGGTATGCCCGACGTCGACGACGACGCGAAAAGCCGCCCGGTTGCAGGTCGCGGCATGCGATGTCTTGGCGGCACTCCCGGCCGCTTCGCTCCGGGCGGAATGCCGCGCGCCTTGCCACGACAGGATCGCCAGCAGGGCAAGGACAACAGCTCCAATGCGCTGCGGAGCGCTCATGCAACGCGCCCCGATCGCGCGGTCACATCGCCGGCCGGCCGGCGCGCGACGAAAGCCGAGCCGATGAAGGACATGACCAGCGCCCCCGCCTGATTGGTGCCGGTGTTGCGGCTGAACACCAGGCCCCAGCCGAGGCGGCTCTTCGAGGCGCGCGTCTCCACCACCTCGGCGGCGAACGCGATGGTATCGCCGACATAGACGGGCTTGAGCCACTTGAGGTCGCGAAAGCCGGGCGAGGGACCAAGCTCGGCGACCGGTTCGCCGCGGGCGCGCCGTGCCTCGTCCTCGGCGCGGCGGTAGTGCATGGCGAGTCGCATCCACACCCCGATCGTATGCCAGCCCGACGCCGCGAGCGCGCCGAAATGCGAACGGGCGGCCGCTTCCTCGTCGACGTGGAACGGCTGCGGGTCGAACCGCACGGCGAAGGCCTTGATCTCGTCGGCCGTGAAGGTGTGGCGGCCGAACAGCGCCCGCTCGCCGACCGCGACGTCCTCGAAGTATTTCATCGCGCGCCGCCCGACGCCATGGCCGATGCCAGCGTGAAGCCGCGGCGGGCCAGCATCGCGGTGCTCACCATCGTCATCACGCAAGCGTCCGACTGGTCGAGCATCTCGTAACGAATCCTGGCGAAACCCACTCCCGGCCGGCTGTTGGACGGGCGCGTCTCCAGCACGGTCGCGCGCACGGTGAGGCGGTCGCCGGGGCGAACCGGCCTGAGCCATTTCACCTCCTCGACGCCGGGCGAGCCCATCGACGCGGAAGCGAGGATGAAGCCGTCGGCGATGATCCGCATCAAAAGCGCGCAGGTGTGCCAGCCGGAGGCGATAAGCTCGCCCGCCATGGTCGCGCGCGCCGCCTCCTCGTCGAGGTGCATGGGCTGCGGGTCAAATTCGGCCGCGTAGGCGACGATCTCCTCGCGGGTGATGAGCCGGGGGCCGTAACGCGCCGTGCTGCCGGCGAGGAAATCTTCCCAATATAAGGTCGGCACGGACCGGCCCCCTAGATACGCGCCGGCATCGCGCGCGTTGACGCCCCGCGGGGCAGCGTGCACGTTTCGCGCGCGCAGGGGGTGAAGCGACACCAAGCTGTCGAGGAGGGAGGACCCATGTTCAACATCGCCGACCTGTTCCAGTGGGACCGTTTCATCACGCCGTCGATCATCAAGCTGTTCTATTGGCTTGCCGTCGCCATCGCGGTGCTGGCCGGTCTGTCCGGCGTGCTGTCGTCGCTCCGCGTGATGGCCTACAGCCCGATCGCCGGGTTTATCATGGCGATCCTCTGCTTTGCCGCGGTCCTGGCCGGCGTCATTCTTGCGCGCATCGCCGCCGAGTTCGTGCTCATCGTATTCCGCATCAACGAGCATCTCGGCGCAATCCGCAATCGCGGCGGCGCGTGAGCTCGCCGGAGCCGGTCACGTCGCGAAGCGGAAATGCATGACGTCGCCGTCGGCGACCATGTAGTCCTTCCCCTCGAGCCGCATCTTGCCGGCGTCGCGCGCGCCGGCTTCGCCGCCCAGCGATACGTAATCGTCATACGCGATGGTCTCGGCGCGGATGAAGCCGCGCTCGAAGTCCGTATGAATGACACCGGCCGCCTGCGGCGCGCGGCTGCCGCGCGTCACCGTCCAGGCGCGCGCCTGCTTGGGGCCGGCGGTGAAGAAGGTGACGAGGTCGAGCAGCTGGTAGCCGGAGTGGATCAGCCGATCGAGCCCCGCCTCGGCAAGGCCGATCGCGGCGAGGTATTCGGCGCGCTCGTGCGGCGCCAGCACAGCGATCTCCGCCTCGATCTTGGCGGAAATCGTCACCGTTGCGGCGCCTTCTTGCGCGGCGCGCGCCTCGACCCGGGCGGAAAGCGCGTTGCCGGTCGCCGCCGCGGCTTCGTCGACGTTGCACACGTAGAGCACCGGCTTGGCGGTCAGGAGGCCGAGCATGCGCAACGGCTTTTCGTCCTCGGGCTTGCGCTCCATCAGCCGCGCCGGGCTGCCCTCGCGCAGCGGCGCCAGCGCGCGGTTGACGAGGCTCAGCGTGTCGGCCGACTCCTTGTCGCCGCCGCGGGCGCGCTTTTCCAGGGCATCGACGCGCTTTTCCAGGCTGTCGAGGTCGGCGAGCATCAGCTCGGTCTCGACCGTCTCGATGTCGGCGATCGGGTCGACCCGGTTCTCCACATGGGTGATGTCGTCGTCGGCAAAGCAGCGCACCACGTGGGCGACGGCGTCGACCTCGCGGATATTGCCGAGGAACTGGTTGCCGAGCCCTTCGCCCTTGGAGGCGCCGCGCACCAGGCCGGCGATGTCCACGAAGGTCAGGCGGGTCGGGACAATCTCCGCCGACTTGGCGAGGCCGGCGAGCGCCGCGAGCCGCGGATCGGGCACCGCGACCTCGCCGATGTTGGGCTCGACGGTCGAGAACGGATAGTTGGCGGCCTGCGCCGCGGCGGTCGCCGTCAACGCGTTGAAGAGCGTCGACTTGCCCACGTTCGGCAGGCCGACAATGCCGCATCTGAAGCCCATGAGGGAGATTTCTCGACTAATGGCGAAGCAGGATTTCGGCGTCGCTGCGGACGCTGACCGGCGTTGCCGTCTTAGACCTTTTTTATGGGATCAATCGGCCGCTGTCGTGGCAGGCCCGGCGGCGGTCTCAATTTAATCAAGTGCTTGGCGTCCATGGCAACGTAAACCACGTTCTGGAACGTCGTGTCCTCCCCGCGGGCGAGCAGTTCAGCATTCTCGGCGATGATGTCGCACAGGGCTTCAACCCACGGCCGTTCATCAGCGCCGAAATTGCTGAGCACGTGGCCGTGCACTAGATCTTTACCCGGATGCCCAACCCCGATCCGTACGCGCCGATAGTCATTGCCGATATCTGCGCTGATGGAGCGCAGGCCGTTGTGCCCGGCGTTGCCGCCTCCCGTCCTCACCCGCAACTCACCCGGGGGCAGTTCAACCTCGTCGTGGAACACCACGATGTCAGCCGGCGCGATCTTGAAGAACTGCGCCGCCGCCACCACGGCGAGGCCGGAGTCGTTCATGTAGGTCCCGGGCAGCAGCAGCACGACCCGCTCGCCGCCGAGCGGGCCATCGGCGGCGACTCCGTGGAAGCGCCGGCGCCACGGCTGCAATCCGTGACGCTTGGCAATGGTGTCGACCGCCATGAAGCCGACGTTGTGACGGTTGCGGGCGTACTCTGGGTCCGGATTGCCGAGCCCCACGAACAAGAGCATCGTTGCGAGTCCTGCCGCCGGAGGTGCTGCCGTCGGCGACCGTCGCGGCAAGCCGGCCGCGTGCGCCTCACTTCTTCTCCGGCGTTGCACCGGCAGCCGGAGCCGCGGGAGCGGCGCCCGGTGCGGCTCCCGGAGCCGCGCCGGGGGCGCCCGGAGCGGCGCCTTCGGCGGTGGCGGTTTCGCCTGCTTCTGCGGCCGCAGCGGCGGCTGCCGCCGCAGCGGCTGCCGCTTCGGCGGCGGCCTTCTGCTCTTCCAGATAGCCGGACGGCGCCACGATGGTGACAAGGGTCACGTCGCGCCGCGACACGGCGCGGACGTTTGGCGGCAGCTCGATGTCGCTCAGGTGTGTGGAGTGGCTGATGTCGAGCGCCGACACGTCGACGTCGATAGCTTCCGGGATGGCATCGGCCGAGCAATAGAGCTCGAGGGTGTGCTCGACGATGTTCACCGTGCCGCCGCGCTTCACGCCGGGCGACTGGTCCGCGTTCTTGACATGGATCGGAACGCGCACGCGAATGCGCGCACCTTCGCCGAGCCGCATGAAGTCGACGTGGATCGGGAAGTCGCGCACCGGATCGAGCTGGAAATCGCGCGGGATGACCCGGTGCTTGGCGCCTTCCAGGTCGAGGTCGTAGATGGTGGTGAGAAACCGGCCCGCGTAGATCTTCTGCCGCAGGTCGGCGTAATCGAGCGAAATGCTGAGTGGCGGCTGGCGGTCGCCGTAGACGACGCCAGGCACGCGGCCTTCGCGACGCATCGCCCGAGCGGCCCCCTTGCCGGCCCGCGGGCGCGCCATCGCCTTGATTTCCTTGACGGACGCCATGTCAAATCCTCACCGGGTTCGATTGCAATGCAAACGGCCGCTAACGCGGCCGTTCCGCCCGGCCGGCCTCCAGGGGTGCACCAAGCCGAGGTCGCGGCTTATAGCGGGTCGGGCGGGGAAAAACAAGAAAGCGGAAGACGGGGAGGCAGGCCCCCGGCAGGGCCGCAAGTCCCGGCAGGACCTCAGGTCCCGGACTTGCCGATCGCGGCTTCGAGCGCGGCGACACGGGCGGCGAGCGTCTCGTTCTCCTTGCGGGCGAGGCGGGCCATCTCCTTGACGGCTTCGAACTCCTCGCGCTTGACCACGTCGAGATCGCGCAGCATGCGCTCGGCCTGATTGCGCAGCAGGGTGTCGAACTCCCGCCGCACGCCTTGGGCGACGCCGGCCGCGTCGTTCATCAGCCGCGCCATCTCGTCGAAAAAGCGGTTGCTCGTCTGGGTCATGGCTTGCCTCCGAACCCAAGTCACAATGGGCATTGGGCCGGCCGGCCGCAAGAGCCGCAGGGTCGCCGACTTGACTTCGCGGCGACCATGGCCGCATGACCCGCCGCATCGGTCGATCTCATGCCCTATCTCATTCTGCCGTTTCCCGCGTTCGATCCGGTGCTCGTTCAGATCGGACCGTTCGCCATTCGCTGGTACGCGCTCGCCTATATCGGCGGCATTCTCCTCGGCTGGCTCTTCGCCAAGGCGATCCTGCGCTCGCAAAGCGCCTGGGGCGGACCGGCGCCGATCAGCGCGGTCGAGTTCGACGATTTCGTGCTGTGGGTGACGCTGGGGATCATCCTGGGCGGGCGCACCGGCTACGTGCTGTTCTACAACCTGCCGCACTTCGTCGCGCATCCGGCCGAGATCGTGCAATTGTGGAAGGGCGGAATGTCGTTCCACGGCGGGTTCGTCGGCTGCGTGCTCGCGGTCGTGCTGTTCGCGCGCCGCCGCGACCTGCCGATCCTCTCGCTCGGCGACGTGACCTGCGCGGTGGCGCCGATCGGCCTGTTGTTCGGCCGGCTTGCCAATTTCATCAACGGCGAGCTGTGGGGCCGGCCGGCCGACGTGCCGTGGGCGATCGTGTTCCCGGGGGGCGGGCCGCTGCCGCGCCATCCGAGCCAGCTCTACGAAGCGGCCCTGGAGGGGCTGGTCCTGTTCGCCGTGCTCGGGCTGTTCGTGCGCTTGGGCGCATTGAAGCGGCCCGGGCTCATCCTCGGCGCGTTCGCGCTGTTCTATGGGCTGGCGCGCTGCGTGAGCGAGTTCTTCCGCGAGCCCGATGCGCAGCTCGGCTTCTTGTGGGGCGGCCTCACCATGGGGATGCTGCTGTCGGTGCCGATGATCCTCGGCGGCGCGCTCATCATCTGGATCGTGATGCGCCGGCCGGCGCGGGCTTGACCGGGCGGATCAAGTTCAATCTATCGGCCCGGCATGACGCCGCTCGAGGCCGAAATCCGCCGCATCATCGCCGTCGACGGGCCGATGTCGGTCGCCGCCTTCATGGGACTGTGCCTCGGCCACCCGGTGCACGGCTATTACATCACGCGCGATCCGTTCGGGCGCGGCGGCGATTTCGTCACCGCGCCCGAGGTCAGCCAGATGTTCGGCGAGCTCCTCGGCCTGTGGGCGGCGGCGACATGGCAGGCAATGGGCGCGCCCGCGCGGCTCGCGCTGGTCGAGCTTGGGCCCGGCCGCGGCACGCTGATGGCCGACGCGTTGCGCGCCGCGCGCATCGTTCCGGCGTTTGGCGCCGCGCTCGGCGTCCATCTGGTCGAGACGAGCCCGGTGCTGCAGCGGCTGCAGCAGGAGCGCCTGGGCAGCCGCGACGTGCCGATCGCCTGGCATCGCGATGTCGCCACGTTGCCGGACGGACCGCTGATCGTCATCGCCAACGAGTTCTTCGATGCGCTGCCGGTGCACCAGGCCGTGAAGACGGCGCGGGGCTGGCACGAGCGCATGATCGGCCTCAACCCGGGCGGGGCGCTGGCGTTCGCGCTGCATCCCGATCCGATCCCGGGTTTTGCCACGACCATGCCGCCGGGGCTTGCCGGCGCACCGGCCGGGGCCGTGTACGAATGGCGTTCCGGCGCCATTGTCGCCGACCTCGCCGGCCGGGTCGCGCGCAACGGCGGCGCCGCGGTGATTGTCGATTATGGCCACGTCGGCAGCGCGCTGGGCGAGACCTTGCAGGCGGTCGGCCGTCATGCCTTCGCCGATCCGCTGGCAACGCCCGGCACAGTCGATCTCACCGCCCATGTGGATTTCGCCGCGCTGGCGAGGACGGCGGAGCGCGCCGGCGCGCGCACGCACGGACCGGTCACCCAGGGCGCGTTCCTGCGCCGGCTCGGCATCGAGACGCGGGCGGCGACGTTGCGGGCAACCGCGACCGCCGCGCAGGCGGCCGATATCGATGCCGCGCTTGCGCGCCTCGCCGGCACCGGACAAGACGCCATGGGCGAATTGTTCAAGGCGCTCGCGTTCGCCGATCCCCGGCTCGGCCCCTTGCCGGGATTTGACAGCTGAGAGGCGATGCAGCAAGCGAGTGTCATGCTTCAGGCTTCCCTGCTGTCCATGCTCCCCGGTATCCGGCACGGCTTTTTCAGCCGCCGCGGTGGCGTGTCGGACGGCCTCTACGACAGCCTCAACGGCGGGCTGGGGTCGGGCGATGCGCCCGTACGGGTCGCCGAGAATCGGGCGCGCATGGCGGCGGCGCTCGGCGTCGCACCCGATCGGTTCGTCACCGCCTACCAGGTCCACTCGCCCGACGTGGTCGTCGCCACCCGGCCGTGGGCGCGGGAGCAGGCTCCGCGCGCCGATGCGGTGGTGACGCAGGTCCGTGGGCTTGCGGTCGGTGTCACCACGGCCGATTGCGGGCCGTTGCTGCTGGCCGACCGGGAGGCCGGCGTGGTCGGCGCCGCGCACGCGGGATGGAAGGGGGCGCTCGCCGGTGTGATCGAGGCCGCGGTCGCCGCCATGGAGCAGCTCGGCGCCGTGCGGCCGCGCATCGTGGTCGCGCTGGGGCCGATGATCCGCCAGCCGAACTACGAGGTCGGCCCCGACTTCGTTGCGCGCTTTGCCGCCGCCGATCCGGCCAACGCGCGGTTCTTCGCGCCGGCCGCGCGCGCCGGCCACGCCATGTTCGACCTCGCGGGCTACATCACGGCGCGGCTGCGCGACGCCGGCGTCGGCCGGATCGAAGACCTGGCACACTGCACTTACGCGGACCCGGCGCGCTTTTTCAGCTATCGGCGCAGCACCCATCGGGCCGAGGCCGACTACGGCCGCCACGTCAACGCGATCGCGCTCCTCGCGTAAAGCCGGCCAAGCGGGCTGGACCGCCGGGGCGATTGCGGCTACCAATTAACCATAAAGAAAGTCTGCGGCCATGCGGCTGCCGCGCCTTGGCGCGACCGCCGCACGAAGCCGCCGGGGGTGTCGATGACGGGTGGGACGGGCCGGAGCGCCGGGGGCGCGCCGGAAATTGGCTGTGCTCGGACGCGGCTTGGCATCGTCGCATGCCTGACGCTCGCCCTGGCGGCGGGCGGCTGCGCGACCGCGCCGGCCCCGAGCGCCAGCCTTGTGACCGAGCGGGGCGGCGCCAGCATCGCCTTCGAATCGATCGACGGCCCGCCGGTCGCGGTCTTCCAGAATCTCGTCACCACGCTCTCGGCCGAGGCGACGGCGCGCCAGGTCCGGGTGGTTTCCCGCGCCGGCCAGCCGGCCTACCGCATCCGCGGCTATCTCGCCGCCATCGTCGCCGGCGGCCGCAGCCACATCAGCTGGGTGTGGGACGTCTACGACGCCGACAAGCGCCGCGTGCTGCGCATCTCCGGCGAGGAGGCGGCCGGGCGTCCGGGCGCCAATGCGTGGGCGGCGGCGGACGAGCAGATGGTGCGCCGCATCTCCCGCACCAGCATGGAGCACCTGGTGGCGTTCCTGGCGGCGCCGCCGGCCCAGCCGGACCCGCAGCTGCAGCCAGGGCAACCCGCGGTGGCGGAGGCCGATGGCGCGCCCGCGGCCGGCACCCTGGCGCTCGCGGCGCCGCGGCCGTGACGGCCGGCACCCGCTGAAAACCATCCGCTGAAAACTCTCGGGACAAGTATTCCGGGCGATATTGCCGCCCAACGGTCGGCTTGTTATCACCACGCCGCCCGGGTGCGGGTTCCCGGTTGGAGAGGCTGATGGCGAGCAACAACGGCGCGGTCCGGCTGGTCGCCGGCAATTCCAACCGCGCCCTCTCCGAGGCGATCGCCGCCTATCTGGCGACGCCGCTCGCCCGGGCGGTGGTGCGCCGCTTCGCCGACATGGAGATCTTCGTCGAGATCCTGGAGAACGTGCGCGGCGCCGACGTGTTCGTCCTGCAATCGACGTCCTATCCGGCCAACGACCACCTGATGGAGCTGCTGATCATCATCGACGCGCTGCGCCGCGCGTCGGCGCGCCGCATCACCGCGGTGATCCCCTATTTCGGCTATGCCCGGCAGGACCGCAAGCCCGGCCCGCGCACGCCGATCTCGGCCAAGCTGGTGGCCAACCTGATCACCCGGGCGGGGGCCGACCGGGTGATGACGCTCGATCTCCACGCCGGGCAGATCCAGGGCTTCTTCGACATCCCGACCGACAATCTGTACGCCTCGCCCGTGATGGTGCGCGACATTCGCGAGCGCTTCGACCTCAAGCGGCTGATGGTGGTCTCGCCCGACGTGGGCGGCGTGGTGCGCGCGCGCGGTCTGGCGAAACGCATCGATGCGCCGCTCGCCATCATCGACAAGCGGCGCGAGCGCGCCGGCGAATCCGAAGTGATGAACGTCATCGGCGAGGTCGAGGGCCGGACCTGCATTCTGGTCGACGACATCGTCGATTCCGGCGGCACCCTGGTGAACGCGGCCGACGCGCTGCTCGAGAACGGGGCGACCGATGTCTACGCCTACATCAGCCACGGGGTGCTTTCGGGCGGGGCGGTCGCGCGCCTCACCGCGTCCCAGCTCAAGGAGCTGGTGATCACCGATTCGATCCAGCCGACCGAGGCGGTGCGGGTTGCCCGCAACATCCGGGTGCTGTCGATCGCAACCCTGATCGGCGAGGCGATCGGGCGGACCGCGACGGAAGAGTCGGTCTCCAGCCTGTTCGACTGACGCGTGCAGCTTCGGCGCGGGACTCGCGACGCGCGTTTGTGCGCGCTGCCGCGATCCTGGCGCCGTCCCCGAGTCGAAATGTCGCGTATTCCGCTGTGGACGGCCGGCGTCGCCTGATTGCGCCGGCGCGGCGAATCTTTGAACTGAATTGGCGTCAAGCGCGCTTTTTTGGGCCGGGAGTCGGCCGGTGTATAGTCGAGAGCGCAGGTGATTCGCCGCAATCTGCTCGCGTGCGATGCGGCGTCGAGTGCGCGTGCTGTCGCGTGCGCTTCCCTCCAAGCCGAAGCGTGGAGACCGCATGTCGCTGATCGACCTTCCCGACGAACGCCGCAGCAGTCCCCTCGACGTGGTCGAGCGGTTGGCCGCGTTCAATGATTGGTCGTTCGACCGTGCCGGCGACGATGAGATCACCATCTCGATCGGCGGCCGATGGGCCGACTATCACGTCTCCTTCACCTGGATGGACGACATCGAGGCGCTGCACCTCGCCTGCGCGTTCGACCTCAAGGTGCCGGAGCGGCGCCGCGCCGAGGTGCTGCAGCTGATCGCGCGGGTCAACGAGCGGCTGTGGATCGGCCATTTCGATCTGTGGACGAACGACGGCTTGGTGATGTTCCGCCAGGCGCTGGTGCTGGCCGGCGGCGTCGAGGCCACCAACCAGCAATGCGAGGCCTTGCTCGACGCGGCGCTGGAGGCGTGCGAGCGTTATTTCCAGGCGTTCCAGTTCGTCATCTGGGCCGGCAAGCCCGCGTCGGACGCCATCGACGCCGCCATGTTCGAGACCGCCGGCGAAGCTTAGGCTCGCTCGCGCACCGCCGGCCGGGCGACTTGCCGCGATCTGGACAACTCCTTGAGGCCGTGGTCATGAGGGCGCGCGTGCGCGCATGACGACGCCGCGCCGCGCGGAGGCGAATGATGACCACATCGGGAGCCGGAGCGTCCTCGCTGCACGATCTCGCCGCGACGATCGTGCTGGTCGGCGCCGGCAAGATGGGTTCGGCGATGCTCGACGGCTGGATCGGCCTCGGCCTCGATCCGGCGCGCGTCGCGGTGATCGACCCGCAGCCGTCGCCGGCGACCGCGGCGCTCGCCGCGCGCGGTCTCAGGCTCAATCCCGATCCGCGCGCGGTGCCCGATCCGGCGGTTATCGTGATCGCGGTCAAGCCGCAGGTCGCGGCCGAGGTCGTTCCCGCGGCGGCGCCGCTGGTCGGCCGCTCGAGCGTCGTCGTCTCGATCATGGCCGGCAAGACGCTGGCGTCGCTCGCGGGCGCGCTGCCGGCCGGCACCGCGGTCATCCGCACCATGCCGAATACGCCGGCCGCAATCGGCCGCGGCATCACGGTGGCGGTCGCGAACGCGCGGGTGTCGGCGCATCAGCGCGACCTCGCCCACCGGCTGCTGGCCGCGACCGGCGCCGTCGAATGGGTCGCGGACGAGGCCTTGCTGGACGCGGTGACGGCGGTCTCGGGATCCGGCCCGGCCTATGTGTTCCTGCTCGCCGAGGTCCTGGCCCAGGCCGGCGCCGCCGCCGGGCTGCCGGCCGATCTGGCCGGGCGGCTGGCGCGCGCGACCGTTGCCGGGTCGGGGGAATTGCTGCACCGCTCGCCGCTCGACGCCGAGACCCTGCGCCGCAACGTGGCCTCGCCGGGCGGCACCACCGCCGCCGCGCTCGAGGTCCTGATGGGCAAGGACGCCCTCGCGCCCCTGATGCAGCGGGCGGTCGCCGCGGCGACGCGGCGCTCGCGCGAGCTTGCCGGCTGAGCCGGCCCTTGCGGCGCCATGCGCCCTGGCACGGATGCGGTTGCGGCCCTAGATTGAAGGGACGAAACGCGATCCGACAGGGAGGCCGACCATGGCCCGCAAGCCCGCGCGCGAACCGACCGAGCCCAAGAACAATCACGGCAACAGCAACCGCGAGAAGATCATCGCCGCCCTGATGGCGCTGCTGGCCGAACAGCCGATCGAGAAGATCGGGTTTGGCGCCATTGCCACGCGCGCCGGCCTCACGCTCGCCGACTGCCGCGCCGAGTTCGGCTCGCTGCTGGCGGTGCTGGCCGCGCAGCTGAAGGAGACCGATCGCCGGGTGCTGGCCGGCGGCGACACCGACATGGCGGAGGAACCGCCGCGCGAGCGGTTGTTCGACGTGATGATGCGCCGCCTCGAGGCGCTCGGTCCCTACAAGGCGGCGGTGCGCTCGTTGACCCGTTCGGCCGCGTGCAATCCTGGCCTCGCCTTCGCCCTCAACGGGCTCACCGTCAGGTCGATGCAATGGATGCTGACCGCCGCCGACATCGGCGCGGCCGGCCCCAAGGGCATGATGCGCGCCCAGGGTCTTGCCTTGCTCTACGCCTCGGTGCTGCGCACCTGGCTCGACGATGACGATCCCGGCCTCGCCCGCACCATGGCGACGCTCGACCGCGGCCTTGCCCGCGGCGCCCGCTGGTCCGGCCTGCTCGACGACTTGTGCCGCCTCGCACCGAGCCGTTGCTGCGTTCCCGGACGTTGGCGGCGCCGCTCGCGCGACCGCGCCGACGAGGAGCCGGCCGCCGCCTGATTAGTTTAAGAGGCCCACTCGGCCGCGAGATCGTCCGGGCTGCCCGCGTAGGAATTACAGTCGAGGCCGCCGGCGCCGGGGATACCCGCAACGGTCTTCGGGTCCGGTCCGATGCCGTCGCCGGCATATTGCCACAGCCATTGCTGCGACCAGCTGGCCGGGACGTGCGGCACCGGACCGTACTCGGCGAGCCACAGGCGGTGGGAGCCGAAGAACGGGTCGACCTGGTCGCCGAGCTGCTGCTTGATCAGGTTGCCGCTGTACAGCACCGCCTTGCGGCCGAGGCGGGTTTCAATTGCCGTCAGGAATTGGCGCGCCTGATCGAGCGACATCGTGTCCGGACCGTTCGACTCGAAATCCAGCGCGACCAAAGTGTCGTCGTCCGGCGCCGCCGCCGTGAGGAAATTGTTCACCTGGGCGTCGACATCGGCGCCGGTGCCGAAATGGTAGGCGCCCCACAGCAGCCCATCGTTGAGCACCCTTTGGCGGCGCGCGGCATACTCCGGGTCGACGATGTCGGCGCCCTCGCTCGCCTTGTGGATGATGCCGCAAATACCGGCCCGCTTGGCGGGCGCGAAGCTGATGACCTCGTCGCCATGATAGAGATCGACCACCAGGAACTGAATCGCCACCATGACGAACCTCCGGAACGGGCCGCAAGATCGCGACGGACGAGCAACGTTTATTTGTATTGAACATAAACACAGCCGGCGTGCAAGCGCGCGGCCGCCGCTAGCCTAGACCGGCACCCGCACCGTCACCCGCAGTCCGCCGAGCGGACTGTCGCCCAGCATGATGTCGCCGCCGTGCGAGCGGGCGATGTCGCGGGCGATGGCGAGCCCGAGGCCGGTGCCGCCTTCGTCCTGATTGCGCGCATCGTCGAGGCGCAGGAACGGCCGGAACACTTCTTCGCGCATGGCGGCCGGGATGCCCGGCCCGTCGTCGTCGATCGTGATCGTGAGCCAGCGGTGATCGCGGTGGCCGGTGATCGAGATGGTCGGCGCGAACCGCGCGGCGTTCGACACCAGGTTGGCAAGGCAGCGTTTGAACGCCGCCGGCCGCACCGTGACGACCGGATGGCCGTGGAACACCACGCTCGCCTGGTGACCGTGACGTTCGGCGTCGAGCTTGAGCTCCTCGAGGAACGCCGCCATGTCGGTCGGCGCCGATTGCTCGCCCGCGTCCCCGCGCGCGAAGGCGAGATAGGCCTCG
>Ga0193751_1000655_pt1 | contig 25394 bp, 19 predicted proteins | sample L1c2metaG_FD_143050 | JGI IMG/M metagenome (GOLD analysis project Ga0193751, IMG submission 143050) | Soil microbial communities from a riparian zone of the East river system, Colorado, United States - L1c2 | ecosystem: Environmental > Terrestrial > Soil > Riparian zone | place: USA: East River... | reverse complement strand
CGTTTGAGACCTTGATCAAAAATCGATCTCCCGATGCATTCGGCGGCCGCATCGAGGTGTTGTTCGAGGGCGAACGTCCGGCCTGGCTCGCTGACGAGCTGCTCGGTTTTCTCGGACAACTCAACCACGCCGATATCGCTATCCCGCTCACCGCGCGGGGTACCTCGTTCAATGGCGGTAACTTCGGCTTTCGCAGAACCGTGTGCGAAGCGGTGGGCGCGTTCGATGCGGCTCTCGGTCGCAAAGGCAGCGATAACACCGGCGGCGAGGAGGTGGATTTTTACCGGAGGCTGCTGGATGGCGGCTTCAAGGTTTGGTGGGCCCCGGACGCGGTAATCTTTCATCGCATTCAAGCGGCCAAGCTCAAGCGAAGCTATTTCTTCGATCTGCATTACCGGCAGGGCCGGATGGAAGCCATCCGAAAGCGCGGATCGAGCTCCCGGGTCCCGCCGAAGTATCTGATCCCCCAACTCTGGCGGGCCCTGCGCGCCTTTCTGGCGCAGTGGAGTGACCACGGCGGGCACACGACGGTTCGCAAGGAAATGAATGTCGCGTACTTTCTCGGTTATCTGTCCGGGTGGGCATTCGGCGAGAATGCCAAAGCAGGCTCGTGATGACCCCGACCCTTACCATTCTAATCAGTTCGCACAATCGAGCCGGATTGCTCGAGCGCACGCTGCGCTACCTGAATGAGGCTCGATATCCCTCTGGCTGGTCCGTGGACGTGCTGGTCGCGGCGAATGCGTGCACCGATGGGACACATGCGCTCCTCGATCGCTATGTTCGGGACGCAGCCGGTTCGGCGGCGCAAAAGAGCAGGCTGCCGCTGCGGTGGGTCGCCGAGCCCCGGATGGGAAAGTCTCACGCCCTCAACTGCGCCATTCCGCTCGTCACCTCGGACCTGGTCGCGTTCGTCGATGATGACCATCGCGTAGACGGCACTTACCTCGAGGGCGTCTGCAGGGCGTCCGAGGCCTTTCCGGATGCGGATGTGCTCTGCGGCCGGATACTGCCCGACTGGGACGGTTCGGAGCCTGCCTGGGTGCACGACGACGGTCCCTTCAGGATCTATCCCCTCCCGGTCCCACGCTACGATCTCGGCGAGAGTCCTCTCGCGTCGCCGCAGGACATAGCAACGCCCGGCGGAGGAAACCTGACGTTGCGAACGGCGTTGTTCAGTAAAGTCGGCGACTTCTCGACCGTCTATGGGCCGGTCGGTCGCGGCCTGGGCGGCGCCGAAGATCACGAATGGGTGTTGCGCGCGATTGCCGCTGGTGCGCGCATTCAATACGTGCCCGACATCGTTCAGCACCACTACGTCGATACGGCACGCCTGAAGATCGGGTACCTGGTGCGCAAAGCCTACGAGCGTTCGGCGTCCGCCGTGCGCCTGGCCGGCACAGGCGACGGAAAATGGCTGTTTCCGGCCTACATGGTCCGCAAGGCCGGTGAGTACTCGTTTGCCGTGTTGACGTCTCCCAGGGAGCACGAGCGGCGCTTCCACCTCGTCCGGCTGGCGGCATCGCTTGGCGAGATCAAGGGTCACCTGCATGCGCGGTTGGACAAATCCGCGCACACACCTCCGTGATGTCCAGATTGCGAAACCTTCATAAGCTGCTGGATCGTGAGATCCGGACCAAGAATCTGCGCGCCCTGAGATTTGCCGTGCGCGGGCTGTACTGGGATTTGATGCGGTCCCAGACTGTGGATCCCGTGTTCGTCGTGGGCTGCTCGCGTTCCGGCACGACCGTCACTTACGAAACCATCGCGACGTCGCCGCATTTGCTGTCGTTCGGTCATGAGATCCCCGAGTTCTGGGACGGCTTGTGGGGACCGCAACACAACCACTGGGAGTCGGAGGCCGCCGGGGCGGAGCAAGCACTGCCGCGACATCGGGACGCCGCGCAGCGGTATTTTTTTCAGAGGCTGGGTCCGGGACGGGTCGTGGACAAGACCTGCATCAACGTCATGCGGGTGCCGTATCTTCACCGCCTATTCCCGAAGGCGCGATTCGTCTACATCCACCGCGACGGGCGCGACAACGTAAGCTCGCTGATGGATGGATGGCTGCACGACGGACATTTCGCGTTGAGCAAGTCGCTGGGGCATTTTCCTTGCACGGTCCGCATCGATGGAGGTGCGTTCACGGAGTGGTCGTTCTTCCTTCCGCCCGGTTGGCGCGACTACAACAACGCCTCGCTCGAGGAGGTCTGCGCCTTCCAATGGTCGACCGCCAACCGCCTGGCGCTCGAGGCGTCGAGGCAGATTCCTCCCGAGCAGTGGATCCGGCTGCGCTACGAGGACATCTTCGATCGTCCGCTGGAAATGTTCCGCGAGGTCTTCGAGCGCCTGGGACTGCCTTTCGACGATGCTGTCCGGCGGCGCTGCACAACGCTCGACGCGAGGCCGACCAGCATCGTCAAGGGCGCGCCGAAGAAGGAGAAGTGGAGAGAGCAGCACGCGGCGAAGATCGAGCGGATCCTGCCCAGGATCCTGCCTCTGATGGCGGAGCTCGGCTATGACGTCTAGCGAGCCCCTGGTCAGCGTCGTCACGCCTGCCTACAACGTCGCGTGGTGCGTCGGGCGGGCGGTGGACAGCGCGCTGGCGCAGGACTGTCGCTCGTTCGAGCTGATCGTCATCAACGATGGAAGCACCGACGGCACGCGCGCCGTGCTGCGACGCTATGGCGGCAAAATCACCGTGATCGATCAGGAGAATCGCGGCATGTCGGCGGCTCGCAACGCGGGCATCCGCAGCGCTCGTGGCACGTATGTTGCCTTTCTCGATGCCGACGATTGGTGGCTTCCCGGCAAACTTTCGCGGCAGATCGAACTGATGCAGGCCCGTCCCGAAATCGGCTTCTGCTCCACTGCTGCGCGCGTCGAAGACGAGAACGGGGGACTTCTCAACCTATGGCGCTGTCCCGATACAAGCCCTCAAATTCTCGCGACGCTCTTCGCCCAGAACGCAGCCATCGCCGGCGGGTGCTCCGCCGTGATGGTGCGCAGAGATCTCTTCGCCCGCGTCGGACTGTTCGACGAGGACTTGCGCGGTTTCGAAGACCCCGACCTCTGGATGCGGTTGGCGGCGGCGTCGGGCTATGCCTGCATCGACGAGACGCTGGCCGTCATTCTTCGCCGAGAAAAGAGCGTGAGCCGCAATCTGGACGCGATGCGCGTCGCCGCGCTGCGTTCCATGCGCAAGAACCGGGCGCTGCTGCCCTCGCGGCTGCAGGGCCGCTTCTGGCGTAACTGCCTCGCCGGCGTTTATACCGACTATGCGAAACCCGCGTACCGCGCGGGCCGGCTCGGACTGGCCTATGCGGACACGCTGCGCGCCCTGATGCTGTCCCCTCTCGGCCGCGGGCGACTGTGCCTCGGGCTGCTGCGGGACTTCCTGCTGCGGCGGCCCGTATGAGCGTCGCCGGGCCGCCCCAAGGCGCGAATTCCGCCCCCTCAGGGGGCAGCGCAGCGGCGACAGCCGCAAGCGTGGGGGTACACCGATGAGCATGCAGCCGCTCGACACCCTTGTGCTTGGTGCGCTGGCGAACGGGGCGGAGATGGTGCTGCTGGTTTGCGCAATCTTTACCGTGATGCTGGTCATCAAGTCCATTTTCGATTTCACACGAACCGGGCCCGAGATGGCCGGAGAGGTATTGACCCACTACCGCCTCTACCTCGCGTACTCGCTCGCGAGGCTCGCCGCCTTCGCATTTCTGATCACCGCATTCATGGCCTTCGTCGGGATCGTGGCCTATGTGACGGCACTCGTTCTCCTCGACATTGACTATAATCCCGCCGTCGCCGTCGGCGCGGCTGTCGTCGCACTTGTGCTGCTGACCGGACGTCGTTTCGCGCACACCTTGCTGTTCTCCCCCGGTGTGATCGCGGCGTCCTCGCTGTATTCCATGACACATTTCTATCCGCTTTGGGACCGGCTAACGCCCCGACGCTTGCATGGTCTCGACGTGGGCTTACTGGCGTTGGCGGGTGTCGCGCTTGCGGCAGCCCTGGCCACCCTGGCGCAAGACCATGCATGGTCGGCCTTCTCGCTCCTCGCCGGCATCGCCGCGGGCTACATCGCGCTCTACCGGTGGGCGACGCTTGAGCGAGAGCCGGCTGTCGTGCCCGCGCGCGGACGGTCGCGTTCCATGCCCAATATCCTGATGATCGGCTCCGACACCTTGCGCGCCGACCGGCTTTTCGGGACGGGCTATCGCCGGGAGCTCACGCCAAATCTGGCGCGTCTGGCCAAGCGAGGCACGCAGTTCACGGACTGCTATGTGCCGTGTGCACGGACCGCGCCGAGCCTTGTCACCATCCTTAGCGGCACCTGGCCGCACAGGCACGGTGTTCGCGACACCTTCGTGACCCCGGGACAGACGCGGCTGACCGTCCCGTGCCTGCCGCATATTCTGCGGCAGGCGGGCTACCGGTCGGCGATCGTGGGCGACTGGGCGGCTTCCGACGCCGAGAAATTCAACTTCGGATTCGACTACCGTGACTTGCCGGAAGACCAGTGGAACATCAAGTTCCTGCTGCGCCAGGGTCCGAAAGACTTGCGGCTCTTTCTGTCGCTGTTTACGCAGAACGCCTTCGGCAAGGCGTTGCTGCCGGAGATTTACTATCTCGGCGGCATTCCGCTCACCGAAGAGGTCGGCCGCGACACGCGACGCATGATCGGCAAGCTTGCGCAGGACGACGCGCCGTTCTTCCTTATGTCGTTCATGGCGACCACGCATCCGCCGTTCACCTCCAAATACCCGTATTACTCGCTCTACTCCGATCCGGCATATCGCGGAGAATCGAAGTTCATCATGGCCAAGCTGCGCGACCCGTGGGAGATCATCCGTGCCCAGGCCGAGCCGAAGTCGAAGTTCGATCTCGAGCAGGTGATCGATCTGTACGACGGTTGCGTGAGGAATTTCGACGACGAGGTCGCGCGCATCCTCGCCTATCTCGACGCCAGTCATCTCGGCGACAACACCATCGTTGTCGTATTCAGCGACCATGGTTTCGAGTTCTTCGAGCACGAGACCTGGGGTCAGGGCAATTCGGCTATCGGCGACTTCTCAGCCCGCGTCCCGATCATCATCTCCGATCCCCGGATTCGCGGACCGCGAAAGGTAACCCAGGTGGTACGGACCGTGGATATCGCTTCGACGCTACTCGAGCTCGCGGACGTACCGGCGCCGGCAACCTTGCAAGGCGTTTCACTGGCGCCGTTGATGCGCGGCGAGACGCTGGAGAGCGAGCTACCCGCATTCAACGAGACCGGCGTCTGGTTGACGGATCTGCCCGGCACCCCGACAAACCATCTGCGCTATCCGCACTTGCCGGAGCTGCTGGAGGTCCCGGACAAACGCATTGGAATGATCTCGCTCAAGCTGAAGTATGTCGACAAGATCATCGCGGCCAAAGACCGCATGGTGCGCGTCGGTGATTGGAAACTCACGTATCAACCGCTTACCGATGGCGCTACGTACCGGCTGTTCAACATCCGAGCGGATCCGGGATGCCAGCACGACATTCTGCGCCAGCATCCCCAGGCCGCCGGGCAACTCAAATCGATGCTCGACCGATGGATGGACGAGGATCCGAAGTCCGGCCGGCGTGGGCCATCCGGCGCTTGCGCCCCTGTGGGGCCCGCGGAACCGGATGCTGTCACCGGGTTGCCCGCCGCGTCTGGTAACCTGCCCTGAATATGGCTACTGATCCAGGGGAGCAGTTGGCGCAACACCGGCGGGCGGCGCATCGATGATCGTCAGAGCGAGGGCGCCGCTGCGGCTGGGGTTGGGCGGTGGGGGTACCGACGTGTCTCCCTACTGCGATCGCTATGGCGGACTGACGCTGAATGCCACGATCGACAAGTACGCCTACACCGTGCTCGAGCCCTGTCCCGAGCGAAATCTCGTACGATTCGTGGCCGCGGACAGTCAGGACTCGTGGGAAGGGGATGCCAGCCCGCAACTTGCGCTCGACGGGCGGCTGAACCTCCACAAGGGCGTCTACAACCGCATCGTCCGCGACTTCAACGGCGGACGTCCGCTTGCGCTGGTCATGACGACCCACACCGATGCGCCGCCGGGCTCGGGGCTGGGCTCGTCCTCGACACTGGTCGTGTCGATGATCAAGGCCTTTGTCGAATGGCTCAACCTCCCGCTCGGCGAATACGAGATCGCGCGCCTTGCATACGAAGTCGAACGCATCGATGTCGGATTGTCCGGCGGTCGGCAGGACCAGTACGCGGCGACTTTCGGCGGCTTCAATTTCATGGAGTTCCACCCCGGTGAGCGGGTGGTAGTGAATCCGCTGCGCATCAAGAACTGGATCCTGTCGGAGCTGGAGGCTTCATTACTGCTTTATTTCGGCGGCGTATCCCGCGACTCGGCCAAGATCATCGACGAGCAGTCGGACAACGTAAAGCGCAATGAGACCGGCGCCATCGACGCTACGCACGCCCTGAAGGTAGAAGCGATCGCCATGAAGGAAAGCCTATTGAAGGGCGACTTCGAACAACTCGTGGCATCGGTCGAGGCGGGATGGGAGGCAAAGAAAAAGATGGCGAGGAGCATCTCGAATCCCCAGATCGACGAGATCTATGAGCTCGCGAAAAAAGCCGGTATGCGTGCCGGCAAGATATCGGGTGCAGGCGGCGGCGGTTTCATGATGATGCTGGTCGATCCGGTCCGGCGGATGGACGTTATACGGGTGCTGGAGCAGACGCGCGGCCAGACATTCACCTGCCATTTCACGAAGAACGGCGCGCAAGGATGGAAGATTTATTGAGAGCCGACTTGTCGAATTATTGTGCGTTTACCACGCGCTCTTCACGTGCGGGTAGCCAAGAATCCTATGGTCTTTCGTAACCACGATTGCACCGATTGCAATTGCCGTGGCCACGAGCTGTTGAGATCATGGTCATAATTACCATAGTCATATAGGGTCAGGGATGGAGAATCCATTGATGCAAGTCGTCGCGGCGCAGTTGCGCGAGACCTCGGAAAATCTGCAGCTGATGACGAAGGACGCCGCCTTGCTTGCAGCCACTGTTCAGGTTGCGGAAGCATGCATCGAGGCTTTGCGCAAAGGCCACAAGGTGTTGTTTGCCGGCAACGGCGGGAGCGCCGCCGATGCACAGCACATGGCCGGCGAGCTTGTGAGCCGATTTGCATACGACCGCCCCGGCCTGCCCTCCTTCGCTCTGACTACAGATACATCCGTACTAACCGCGATCGGCAACGACTATGGCTACGAACACGTATTTGCCCGGCAACTCGAAGCGGTGGGGGCGGCTGGCGATGTATTCGTTGCCATCTCCACGTCCGGGCATTCGCCCAACGTGCTCAAGGCCCTAGACGTTGCGCGCGGAAAGGGGATCGTCACCGTCGGAATGACCGGCCGTCAAGGCGGCCGGATGCCCGAGCGCTGTGATTATCTGTTGCGCGTGCCGTCCGATTCCACGCCCCGCATCCAGGAGGGACACATCGCCATCGGTCACGCGATCTGCCAGATCATCGAGGCGCAGATATTTCCCAGATCGCCTTCCTGAGCGTTGTGGGGAATGAGTTACGACGCTCGGTCGTCACCCCCGCCTCTCCCCGGCTGCCCGGGCGAGGGGAGATTTGTGGTGCAAGTGGGTGTCACCCATTTGCATGAACGTCAGTAGTGGAGGCGATCGTCCTTGCGGGCGGCCTCGGCACCCGCTTGAGGGGGATCGTAGACGACGTTCCCAAGCCCATGGCGCCAGTCCAGGGACGTCCTTTTCTGGCGTTTGTTCTCGATCAGCTGGTCGATGCCGGCTTCAAGACAGGCGTCCTCGCGGTGGGTTATCGACACGAGGCGATCCGGTCCTATTTCGGCGACGTCTATCGCGGGCTCGCGTTGCTCTACTCGGTGGAGGACAAGCCGCTCGGCACAGGTGGGGCGATGCGACTCGCCTGCGATCGGGTCCATGCCCTCGACGTCTTCGTCCTGAACGGCGACACCTACCTCGAACTCGATTTCCGGAAGATGCTGGACTCGCATGCGCGCGCGGGGGCCGAATTGAGCATGGCGATCTGCCATGTGTCTGAAGTCGATCGCTATGGCGCTCTCGAGCTGAATGGCGGAATCGTGCAGAAATTTCTTGAAAAGGGGCAATCGGGGCCGGGGTGGATCAATGGCGGAACGTATGTCCTTGGGCCGGCGTTGCGCGCTCGGTTGCCGCCACGCGGAGCATTTTCTTTCGAACATGATCTGCTCGTGCCAAGTGCCGGTACCATTCGACCGCTCGCTTTTCGCTCGTCAGGCTTGTTCATCGACATCGGTGTTCCCGAGGACTACGCGAAGGTTCAACAGATATTTTCCCGGCGCTTTGCGCGATGAATCCGGCATCTGACCATCGAATTACGATGCGTATGTTTCGGTGGTTGGCATTCATGGTGGTTTTCGGCTTTGGCTTAGTCGCGGCAAAGTCACCATTGACCGATGTGCACTGGGATAGCGTCTTTTATCTCTACAAGGCCAAGCTCCTGGTTGAAACCCCGGTTTACACAGGGTACGTCAAGCACGCAGATCGAGTCGCACGCGAGGTTATGGACGACGCATGGGACAAGGAGCTGTCATATTTTCCACAGGCCTACTGGTACTTCACCAGGCTGGGTCATTTGACCACGCTTGCGGCGTTTGTCGCTCTGGGTGAGAACGGGCGCGAAAGCCTTCTGTTTGCGCATTATGGTTCCGGGTTCATGTGGGTGCTCAGTTTCGCGCTGCTCAGTGTTCTTGCGGTGCAACTTGCGAGGTTCCTTTCGGCGGAAAGGGAGCACGTCGTTGCAGGTTCCGTCGTGTCCGCGTCGCTATTCATGGTCTCAGGCCAATCCTGGCACATGATAGGCAACCTGGTCGCCGAGGTGCCGGCACTGTTTTTCGTTGCCGTCGCGCTTAACGCTCTTGTCGCTTGCCAGGTCAGAAAGTCGTGGTCCTTAGCGGTACTGGCGGCTATCGCCACCTTCGTGGTTTATGCATGTCGGACGGATTTTCTCTGGATTGTGCTTACGTTCGGCACTCTCCTTGCGGTTGCGCCCTACATCGGCCTCACTGCTCGGGTGTGGTATCAAGGTCTGTTTGCGGCGGGTGCTGTGACCCTGGCCTTGTATGCGGGATATGCATTGGTGTTCCACCCGCTCGGGGATCCAAGGGTCTTCCTGCACTTTTGGAGTATTGTGCGTGCCGGATATCAGTCGGCCACACCACCCGACTCCTTCGCGCGCCTATGGATCGTCGCCGGCGGTTTGCTATGGGTAGGTGCGTTACTCGCATTGCCGGCAGCGCGGCAACGAGCGCTCGCAAGGTTCGGATTGCTATGGCTCTCGCTGCTGGCACTGCCATGGATATTGCAAGCGTTGGCCGGTGGCTGGGCCCAGGCGCGAATGCTGACTGCGATAGTGCCCGCCTTGTTCGTTCTTTCTGCCGCCGGTTGGTCCGTGCAATTCGAAAAATTGAGGGAGAAACGAAATTTGCCGCGAGCCGGCATGATCGGAGCCGTCTTGCTGCTGCTGTTGCTGGTGACATATCAACCTAGCTATGACGCACTGCGCAGCATACCCGGAGCGTGGCGCCTTCAGTACGTGCGCAGCTATTTGCGACCCGACAAGTATGAACAACGTGATTATCCAGTAGAGAATCTCGCGAGAATCAGCAGCGCGCTGTATGGCGATAGTAGCTTCAAGGTGGTGGTGCTGGCTCCAAGCGCAAACAAAGATGTCGAATATGTGAACCTGATTCGCTTTTTTGGCCCCCCACACGCTCCCGATAGGGACCTGTTCGCGTTTGAACCCCAGAAAGTATGGCGGAAGGGAATCGAGCCGAGAGCGGATAGTGAATACGTAGTGTTCAAGAACTATATGGTGTACGGCGACGTGGAGGGCCTGAAAAACGGAAGTCACCGCTTGTTCTTTCTGACAAAGGAGGACTCCGGCGACACGGTTGGATACTCGCCCTGGAAATTCGGCGTTAAGCGTACGGTGGACAAGGGGGAGTATCGGTTACTGGAAGCGACGCGCGAACTGCGGGAAACGGACTGAATGCAGGTCTTACTGAGAATTGCCTAAATGACTGAGCAATCGGTTCGCCCTGATGCGCATCAATCAGCTGCAGCACTGCCGCACAATTTCCTCTTTAGTTGAGTTCGGATACTCTTGGCTTCCATGAATGACACTACCGCGATCCGTGTTTCTCTTGTGATCCCCGTATATCGCGGAGAGAAATCGCTCCCGGTGCTGATCGACGAGATCACGCCATTGACCACCGAACAGACAACGCCAAGAGGGAATCTATTCGTTATTTCCGAGGTTTTGCTCGTACATGACTGCGGTCCTGACCGGTCAGACATTACCTTGGAACTTCTAAGCGCCCAAAATTCGTTTATCCGGCCCGTGTGGCTGTCCAGGAATTATGGACAGCACGCCGCGACCCTGGCGGGCATGGCAAGTGCGACAGGGGACTGGGTCGCGACCATCGATGAGGACGGGCAGCAGGACCCGGCAGACATTGGCCACATGCTGGATGCGGCCCTGGCCCAATCGCTTCAGTTGGTTTATGCGCAGCCGACGAATCCACCGCCCCACGGCTGGCTGCGGAATACTCTCAGCCGAACAGCCAAGGCGATCACTACCAGACTGCTCGGCGACAGCAAGATCGGCCGCTTCAACAGCTTTCGGCTCGTCGATGGCGAGATTGCGAGGACCCTGGCGGCTTACTGCGGCAGTGGCGTCTATCTGGACGTGGGGCTGTTTTGGATCGCCGCGCGCATCGGCCACGCTCCGGTCAGGCTGAGAAACGAAATGAGGGGGTCCTCTGGATACTCGTACCTCAAGTTGTTCGGCCATTTCTGGAACCTGATCCTGACCACTGGCACGCGTCCACTGCGATTGATCACCCTGACGGGCTTCGGCTCCGTGGTTTTGGCCGTTGCCATTGCCATCTATGCCATATATGAGAAATTGTCCGGCAATGTGCCCGTCCAAGGCTGGGCCTCGCTCCTCATCGTCGTCGCTTTCTTCTCTGGTTGCATTCTGACCGCGCTCGGCGTAATCGCCGAGTACCTCGCGGTTACCATGAGCATTGTCATGGGCAAGCCATTGTATGTCGTCGGCTCCAAGCCAACCCGGCCCGCGGTTCGCCAATGACCACCGCTTGGGTCCTGGGAAGCGGGGGACTTTTGGGCGCTGCACTGTGCCGTTCGCTGCGACTCAACGGAACCGATTTGTTTTTCCCGGCCGAGCGTTTTCGTTGGGCCAGCGCGTCTCAATTCGTGCCCCAGGTGAAAGCAGCTGTTCAGGCATTCGCTGCGAGCGTGGGCGCCACTGAACATTGGGAAATCTACTGGGCCGCAGGCGTAGGTACCATGGGCAGCTCGGAGGGCGACCTTGGACTCGAAACGCGATTCCTGACGCTATTGCTGCGTCTTGTCGAATCCGAACCATGCTTATTGGCCAAGCCCGGCGCCGTGGCCTTCGCCAGTTCGGCAGGCGCGATCTACGCGGGGTCACCCGACTGCATCATCACCGAGAACACTCCCCCTGCGCCGACCACCGCATATGGTCGAGAAAAGCTCTTACAAGAAGACCTGGTGCGCGCCATTGCGGATGCAAATCGCCGGAGGGCCGTCTTGCTCGCCCGATTCTCCACGCTTTATGGCCCCGGGCAGTCGTTTGGAAAACAGCAGGGGCTACTCGCGCACATGGCGCGCTGCATACTGAGGAGCCGGCCCATACAAATCTACGTGCCGCTCGACACGATTCGCGATTACATCGCCGCCGATGATGCCGCAGCCGAGATGATCACCGCGTTGCGCGCAATAGGTCAGGACCCGCGTGTTGTTACCAAGATAATCGCCTCCGAGCAGCCCACGACGATCGCCGAGATCATCTCCATTTTCAGGAGAATCGCACGGCGAGCGCCGCGCGTTATCACGAGCGCAAGCAACCTGACGGGCATCTATCCTCGGCGCGTGCAGTTCCAGTCTGTAGTCGCTCCCAAATGCGTGCGGGCGCCAGGAACAAGTCTCTTCGTCGGCATCGCCCAGGTCATGGCCGCGGAACGCAGTGCGTTTGTACGCAGCCCGACTGCCGGCGGGTGAACTTGTTATAAAGCTATATCGAGTCCGGCGCATGGGCGAGCAACACGGTTCCAAACAGAGGCTGATCGCTGGTGAGTTCAGTCGATTTCTGGCCGTTGGAGCGGTCAACACTGCCACAACGTACGCGCTGTACCTGGTGCTGCTCGACTCGGCCGCATATCTGTTCGCGTATTCGGTTGCCTACGTTGCGGGCATTGTGCTCTCGTATTTCCTGAATGCGCTTTTCGTATTTCGGACAAAGCCCGCCATTCACAGCGCCCTCAGGTTTCCCTTTGTATACCTCGCACAGTACCTTCTTGGTGCAGCAGTTCTTTGGATCTGCGTCGAGCGGCTGGGCGTGCGCAGGGAACTCGGACTCGCATTCTCGATCGCGGTGACCATACCTATCACCTACGCTGCGTCCAGATTGGCGCTTAAAGGCGGCGTGCGATGACGCCGCCGTGGAATCTGTCTCTGGTACGCACACCGTTGCCTTTGTCATGTCGCTCTCCATCCATCGGAAAACGGTCAAATTCCGATGTAGCGATAGCCGCGCAAGATCACCTGTCCAGTCTGCACGTCATTAAAGCGTCACGTCAGTCTCATCGCATACACGGGGCTATCGATGTGCCGCATGAGAATTGCGAGATCGATTCCTTCGAACGAGGCAATTCGAAACCGTCCAAAAGAGTGCGACAGATTGACCGGGTAGCGTGAGCGTCTGGCCGCGTCGGCGATCGGCTCGAGTGTGTGAGCTGCAAGTTCGCATGCGTGCCAAGTCCACTCTGCGACAGATTCGTGCTGCGAGCGTCCCTCCTGCGCGGGAGCGACGGTATATAGGACTCCACTGTCCAGAGGCGAGAAGTAGACAAGCCGGTCGATGTTTGGCGCGTATTCCAACGCCGCGTATGGCCGCAACACCGGTTTGGATCCCGCCGACCTGACGCGGACGGCGTCGCGCCACGGCTCGGCCGGATCGATCGCATACAGCGCGTCGTGCGCGTGCACCGAGACGACAATGATGTCGCGAACGGGATCGATCTGCATCGCGTTGTGACTGGCGACACCGGGCATCTTGTTCGGGAAGCGTTCGGTCCAACGCCCAACGGTACCGTTTCCGTTGTCGCCGTCCGGACTGAATCCGATGAAGGCATTGCCCCCGCCGTCATCGCCTGAGTGTCCCCAAAGCATGCGTCGCGACTCGTCCCATGTCGTCCATCCCCCGGAATTCAGGATCGCGGTTGGATGCCGGGGTCCATGCCGCCAACTCAGCGTGCCGAGATCGAAAAGATGCGGTATCGCCACCGCCTTGACGTGCGGCCCCAGCTCTGTCTGTCCTTTGAACAGGATGTAATTGTTGCCTGACGCGTCATACTGCACGTAATCATAGGTATGCGGTGGGAGCGGGGAACCATCCGGATACACCGAATCGGGGTAGCGCGCACCCGCACCGTATTCATCGTGACGACCGGAGACATAGCCGTCGGTGATTCTCCGCCATTCCCGGGAAGCCAGATCGAAGGCATGAACGTCCGACCCGAAATAGTCGTTGTGTCCGCCGCCAAAAATGATCATCGATCCGCTTGCTCCGTACCGCGACGCGTAGGCCGCGCCATTCCACCCCTCCGTGATCGCGCTAAACCCGGCTACGCCGTGCCAGGGCGATTTGGGCTCCCGGCCAAGCGTGCGACGCAGTCGCTCCTTGATCGTACGTGCCGGATTCAAATCGGGGTCGCGTGCGGGATCGGTATCGATCAGGTATCGCGTCCCTGCTGCGGTGGCTTGCAGCTCGATGCCGGGAGCATCGCCGGAGATCGCGTACCAGCGACGCAAGCTCATGCGCCCGACCCACGGCGGCGTGACATTCGTCATGAGGGGCGGTATTTCAACTCTGGCGCGAGCAGCATTTGTCCAGTGCCGGTCCCGAGTTGTAGCGCTTGCTACCGGGCTCAGGGTAGACTGACCGAGGCGCGGCACTCAAAACCATGGAGTTGGTCATGACGATCATCCGAACAATTTACCTCATGCTTCCGGTCGTAACTCTGGGGGTTGCCTGTGCTCACTATGGTGCGACCTCGACCTCGTCTTCGGCAATCGCGCGTTGGGAGGGGCGAGACGTTTCCGAATTAATCGCAACTATCGGACCCTTCGACACGACGTCTATCCGGGGTGAGTCCAGCTCGTATGACTGGTCTTGGGGGCACTCGACCCACTCAATCCCGGGTGAGTCCAGGTCGTATGACTGGTATCGATTTGGGAACTGCCGCCTGACCGCGCACACTTCTCTCGAAGGAACGATCCTTAAGCTCGAAATGGAGGGGGCGGGCCAAGGCTGCAACGTATACCTTCAAAAAATTGGCGGTCCCTAGGCGGCGTTCCTGATGCGCGCTTTTTCGCGTTCGCAGCGGTTCTGTTGGGGATCTGCGTGAGCGAACCGTATTGGAGGTCGGAGGGACCTGCGTCGGCTCGCCACGTGCCGCGCGCGACTTGACTCGATTCGGGCGAAGTCTGCAGAACAAGGCATTTTTCCTCGACCGCGACGGCGTCATCAACGTCGACAAGAACTACGTCTGGCGCATCGAGGAATTCGAGTTCATGCCGGGCATCTTCGATCTGTGCAGCATCGCGCAGGCCGTCGGGCTGATTCCAATCGTTGTCACCAACCAGGCGGGGATCGGTCGCGGCTACTATACCGAGCACGATTTCCGGATGCTGACGGAGTGGATGCAAAGTGAGTTCCAGGGGCGCGGCATCCGCGTCGGCCGTGTCTATCACTGCCCGTACCATCCGACGGCGGGCATCGGCGAATACCGGCGCGAATCCTTCGACCGCAAGCCGAATCCGGGCATGATACTCAGGGCAAAAGATGACTTCGACCTCGACCTGTCGAGCTCGGTGCTTCTTGGCGACAAGGATACGGATATCGCGGCCGGGCGAGCCGCGGGGGTCGGATACAACGTCAAGCTGGCGCGCGAGACGGCGTTGAACGAAGCGCCGGACCACCTCGAGTTCCCAACGCTTCACGCCATAGGTGACTGGCTCGCCCGCACTTTTGTCCGACCGTCTCCACGATAGCAACCTCGCAATGCGAGATGGCGCAGCTCGTCCACTCGCCGCTGATGCGTGAAGTTCTCCAGCACCCGTGTCCTTCCGTTCTGCCCCATGCGATCAGCCATCGCCGAATCCGTCAATACGCGCGCCAACGCGGATGCGATCGCATCGATCCGCTCTCCATCGACACGCAAGCCGGTGACGTCATCCACGACCGCGGAGCCGGTGCCCCCCGCAGTTCCCGCAACTGCGGGCTTGCCCGCGGAGGCCGCCTCGAGGAAGACCAGCCCGAACCCTTCGGTATCTCCATCGATGTCGCGGTTAGGCATAGCGAACAGATCGCAGGCGCCGTACCAGCGTGGCAGATCCTCGTAGCTGACGTGGCCGAGAAGGTGCAGGCGGTCCGACACGCCGAGCTCTGCGGCCAGACGCTGCAGGTATTCGAAGTCGTCACCGATGCCGATGACCGCATAGTGCACGTCGACACCGTCCTGCATAAGCAGAGGCAGGGCGCGGACCACGTTATCGAAGCCCTTGCGGCGCTGCAGCCTGCCCACGGAGAGGATCAGGCGCTGGCCCTTCGAAAGCCCGATCGCGACGCGCAGATCGTCGCCCGCGACGTCCGGTCGGAACCGGTCCTGGTCGACCGTGGGGTAGACGACTGCGATGCGGCCCGCGTCGACTCCCAGCAGACCCGCCAGCGTGTCGCCGGTGAAATCGCTGTTGGCGAGCACTGCGTCGGCGCGTCTGAATACGAAGCGCATCACCGCGAATTTCTTTCCACGCCCCCAGTTCGTCAGCTCTTCACCATGCGCGTAGACCAATACCGGACGTCCGAGCAGCCGTGCGACCGCCCACGCCACCAACCCCTCGGGCAAGACCCGTCCGGCAAAAATGGCGACGAAACGAACGCGCGCCGCCAGGCTTGCAGCCTTCACGAACAGCTTCGAATACATCAGCAGCGATTCAGGTTTCAGCCATGACACTCGCTTCAGCGCGAGGCGGTGGATGCTGTTTGGATGCGTGCGGTCGAATTCGCGTGCACCGGGCACATCCGAAGTGACGACGTGGATGTCCTTGCCGCCCAGGCGACGAAAGTCGTCGTCGAAAGACACCGCCGTCCCGCCTTTGGTGGGCAGAAAGAGCTCGGTGAGCATCAGGAACGGCGTCTTCGGTGGCGTGTTCATCAAACGCAGTCATTCAGAATGCAGTAGAAAGCACTCTGTCGCACCCGGCCCGATCGGTCCAGCCGCGGTTTGGCAGCCCGAGACGCCTCCGGCTCGTGCGGACATCAGAGCGTCGCGATCAATTGGGCGCCGAGTCTGGCATAGTTGCCGCCGTCGAAGCGGCAACTTCCGATGAAGTGGATGAATTCCGTGACTCCCGGTTTCATCTTGTGGCAGTCGGCATACTTCGGGTGCGGCAAGACTACCGCGCCCGGCACGTTCGCCACGACGATGTTCGACATTACCTGTTCGCTGCCCCACTCCGTCCACTTGTCACCGATGGCCTTCTGCATCTGGCTGGAAATCGCCTCCACGAATTCCAGGGTGAATGATTGTCGCGCAAAACCCGCAAATCCCGAGCAGCCGCGCACGTAGCGCAACGATTCGTAGCGATCGAGTTTGTCAAAGTTGGATTCAGCGACGACCTGAACGTGGCCTTCGGCTTGAGCAACCCGTTGTTTCGCCGTTGCGGATCGCTCGCGCATGGTTTCGATCTTCTGGTTGTCCCATGTTCCGAGCGCAAACGCAACCTCCCGTTCGACACACTCACGCACTTCGTGGATCGGGCCGATGGTGAGGGTATCACTGTCGAGTTGTATTACGTAATGATCCCGAACCAGCGTCGATATGGCCAACAACCGTTCCCATGTGCCGCCGCGTGGACAAGAGGCACTGCGAAATTCGGCTAGCTCGAGCAATCCCAGCCCGGGAACATGCTCCCGCAGCCTCGCGCGATCGCTCGCAGACAAGCTCCCGTCGTTGAGAACGTATACTGCGTGGGGCTTGATTTGCCTGGTAAAGGACTTCGCCGCAAGCAGGAACAGCAGCACGTCCTTATGCTGTACCTGGCTTAGAAGGACAACGCTGGACAAGGTGTCGACTGCAGCCGGCGCCGATCGCAGGATCCCACTGCATTCGCCTGCGAACCGGAACCTGTGCATCCGGTCTTTTAGCTCATAGAACATGGCGTATCGAGAACAAAACGTATTCCACAGTCCCTGCCCCTGCCCCTCATAGATTCATAAGCTGATCGCGTCTATCGGGTAGGATCGCGCTTAAACGCAGCTCCGATGCGACCTGCACACCGTGCGAGGCGTATTTGCCGGTGGCAAGCGGAGTTCCTGTTGCTAATATAACGGATACTTTGCAGCGGGACCTTGATGGCGTGCGAAGAATTCGTGTTTTTTGGACATCCGGTATCCTCCGATCATGATCTTGGTTGGCGCCGTACTCCTGTGGCTCGCCGGCACATGTGCGTTCCTCGCGTTCGTCTACCGCAGGGCTATTGCCGATGTGTGGGCCGAGCCGGTACTGCGTGTGCCCGTGCTGATTCTCGAGAGCGACGACTGGGGTTATGGACCGGTCGAGCAGGCGAATTCTCTGGACCGCATCGCGAAATTGCTTGCACGCTTTCAGGATTCACGCGGAGCCTGTCCGGTCATGACCCTCGGCGTGGTGCTTGCGGGGCCGCACACAGATCGCATTCGCGCGGACGGGTGTCGTATCTATCATCGGCTGACGCTCGCCGATCCGCGCCTGATGCCTGTCCGCGACGCGATGTTGCGCGGGGCAGCTCGCGGCGTATTCGCTCTGCAGTTGCACGCGATGGAGCATTACTGGCCCGCATGCCTCATGCATGCGGCGCGCACCGATGAGAAGATTCGCGATTGGATTGCGCAAAGTGGACTACCCTGCACCGAGTCGCTTCCTTCCGCGCTGCAAAGCCGTTGGATCGATGTGACCGCTCTGCCGTCGAAGCCGCTGCCTATCGACCAGGTCGTCGCGGCGGCGACGGAGGAGATACGCACCTTCATGGAAGCTTTTGGCGCAAGACCGGAAGTCGTGGTCCCGCCGACGTTCGTGTGGACCGACGAAGTGGAATCGGCGTGGGCACGCGCAGGGGTGCGTGTCGTGGTGACGCCGGGCTGCCGCAACGAAAGCCGCGACGCGGAAGGTCGCGTCGTTGCCGGCAAACGCGCCTATTTCAACGCGGCGACAGGACCTCAGGACGTCTCGTACATGGTCCGCGACTGCTATCTGGAGCCGTCGCTGGGCAAGACCCACTCGCAAACGCTCGCGGCACTGCAATCGAAGACGCGAGCCGGACGCCCCACACTGGTCGAGATTCATCGGCTTAACTTCATCGGCGATGAACGCGCGATGGTGTACGCCCTCGACGAGATAACGTGTCTGTTGGAGGGAGCGCGGCGCGCCTTCCCGGCCCTTCGGTTCATGAGCACCTTGGAACTCGCACGGAATTGTCGTGACCGGTCGGAACTGATCGATCGGAGAACGGGTACGCGCGTGCATTTCCTGATTCGTCGCCTGGCAGGCGTCTCCCGATTGCGCAAACTTGCGTGGGCGACCGGCGCAGCAATCCCCGCGTGGCTGGCGTACGTCGCGACCCGCCCCCGCCGTCTTGAAGCAGCGGAGTCCCTTTCCTGATGTCCATTCAGCCAATACGAGATCGGACACTGGCAGGCGACGCACGTATTCGCAATCGCTCGGGCTCATGAGCGGCATTTGCGGCTGGATCAACGGCGCGCTGGAGGGCAGCCGCGCACATGCAGTGCTGGACACCATGCGGCGCGCACTGCGCGACCGGAACGCTGAAGACGAGGCACCGATCGTCGCAGGCGGCTGCGCATTGGCGGTCGAACCCGGAATCCGTACCGCCGTGCTGCATCGAGCGGATGGCCTGCTTGCTGCCGTCGAGGGCCCGGTGCGCTGGCGCTCATCGAGCTTCGGCGCGCTTGCCCGGGAGCGGGGTTCGGCTGCGGCAGTCGCGGAAGCCTATCGACGGCATCAGTCCGATTGCCTGAAGGAAATGCTGGGCCCGTTCGCCGTCGCCGTCATCGACACGCGCAGCGGCGGTGGCCTGCTCGCGATCGACCGGACGGGAACCCGGACGATGTGTTATGCGCATCTCGCGGGTCAGCTCGTCTTCGGTTCCAACGCCGATAGTGTCGTCGCACACCCATCGGTCGAACCGCAACTTAGCCAACAGGCGCTTTTCAACTACCTCTACTGCCACGTTGTGCCGAGTCCGGGCACGATCTATCGCACGGTACAAAAACTGCAGCCGGGCGAATGCATCACTTTCCGTGACGGCACCGTCGAGAGACGCTTCTACTGGCGGCTCCTCTACCACGACGAGAGCGCGGAATCGGTCGACGCACTCGAGCGCCGATTCCGCGAGCTTTTGGCAGGCGCGGCGCGCCACGCCATCGACGGCGAGTCCGACGTCGGCACGTTTCTCAGCGGCGGCACGGACAGCTCCACAGTCACGGCGATGCTGACCCAACTGACGCGCGAGCCTGTTCGAACCTATTCGATAGGCTTCGCGTCGGACGACTTCGACGAAATGAAATATGCCCGCATCACCGCGCGGCACCTGCGTGCCCGCGCTCGCGAGTATTACCTCATGCCCGAAGACGTCGTCGACGCCATACCCGTCATCACGCGCGCTTACGACGAACCCTTCGGAAACGATTCAGCGGCTCCAACGTACTTCTGCGCGAGGATGGCGCATGAGGATGGCGTGCGTGTCCTGCTGGCGGGCGACGGAGGCGACGAAGTCTTCGGCGGCAACACGCGTTACGCCAAGCAGAAGGTATTCGAGGCCTATGGCCGGATACCAAAGACGTTGCGCCGTTCGCTGATCGAGCCGCTTGCCTTTGCGATGCCCGGCAGCGACCGCATCGCCCCGCTGCGCAAGCTCGCAAGCTACATACGCCAGGCGTCCGTCCCGTTGCCGGACCGGCTGGAAACGTACAACTTTCTTCACCGAGCCCCGCTTGCCGATGTCTTTGAACCGGATTTCCTGCGCGCAGTCGATGTCGAGGAGCCGCTGAACATGGTGCGCGAGGTCTACCACCGTGCGGCGTCCGCCTCGCCGGTCAACCGGATGATGCACCTGGACCTCAAGTTGACGCTGGCCGACAACGACTTGCGCAAGGTCTCACGCATGTGCGACATCGCAGGCATCGAAGTGCGCTACCCGCTGCTCGACGACGAGCTCGTCGAATTCTCGGGGGAGATCCCGGCCTCGCTCAAGGTAAAGCGACTCCAGCTTCGCTATTTTTTCAAGCGGGCGCTGAAGGACGTGCTTCCGCCCGAGACTATCGCCAAGACCAAACACGGCTTTGGCATGCCGTTCGGGCTTTGGCTGCGCAGCCACGCACCGCTCGCGGATGTGGTCTACGGCAACCTCGATGCATTCCAGCGCCGCGGCATCTTGAAGGCGAGCTACCTCCAGGACTTGCGCCTTCAGCATCACACAAGTCACGCGACCTACTTCGGCATCATGATCTGGGTCATTGCCATGCTGGAATCCTGGCTCGGCTCGCGCAAGCTCTAGCGTTTGAGGACAGTGACTCCTCGGACCCAGAGGTGTAATCCTCAACAGACCCGACACGGGTAGTGTGAGCGCGGAAGGCAAGGTTATACCCTTGGTCAAGAATCCGAAGGGTGCGACCTAATTGGGCACCGGTTCAAGCGGTGGCCGACCTTGTCGCCGTGGCCGGTATTTCCACTCGTAAATCGCGTCAAACGACCTTGGCTCGCTAATGGTTTGTCGAGCACAACAGGTGAATTCCCTTTCGGAGGTTTATTGCTAAGTCGCGTGCGTCGCAGAGCAACAGCGCGGCCGGCGAAAAATTATCGGGCGTCGGTAAATCTTACAGAGCATGGTTGCCGCTTCGCTAAACATTGGAATTTGCAGTTACGCGTTGTGGCCCGATTCTTGCGGCGTGCCTATCCCATCGCTTGGAGGCGTCTGCGAACTGGGTCGGCGAGCAAAAACCGAAAGGGAGCGATCAGATGCTCACGGCAATTTCGATGATCAAAAAACTGACAATTTGGGTAGGGTTGTGGGCTACGAAAGGCATCGCTTCAGCTGTCACGCTAGCTGCCTTCCATACTCCCTTCAACAACCCGATTGGCATCGACTGGGACGATCCGAATTCGTCGGGGTTGAACAAACTCCTTCTGGCGGATTCACCTGCCCGAAGTAGCAGTTGAGGATGGTCCGCAAAGGGGCGCAGCGATGCGCCCGTTCTTTTCGGTGCGTCCGGCGAGGGTGCACTCCCCGATAGGACCAGACAGCGTATACCGATGCTCTTCAACTCGTTCGAATTCATCTTTGGATTCTTTCCGATTACCGCGGCGGTCTTTTTCTGCCTCGCGCGCTGGAGCCATCCGGCGGCGGCGGCCTGGCTGGCGCTGGCTTCGCTATTCTTCTACGGCTGGTGGAACTGGGCCTATGTTCCCCTGCTGCTCGCTTCAGCCGCGTTCAATTACGGGTGCGGCGTCTACCTCGCCCGTCTCGTACGTGCGCACAGGAACCGCCTGGCTGGAGCGATGTTCGCCTTCGCGATCGCCGCCAATCTCCTGCTGCTGGGCTATTACAAGTACGCGAACTTCTTCCTCGGCGCATGGAGCAGCATCACCGGCGACGTGTCCGATATCGGCCAGATCATCCTGCCGCTCGGAATTTCGTTCTTCACCTTCACGCAAATCGCATTCCTCGCTGACGTCTATCGCGGCTACGCCAAGGAATACAACCCCATCCATTACGGACTGTTCGTCACCTATTTTCCACACCTGATCGCCGGCCCCATCCTGCACCACAAGGAGATGATGCCGCAGTTCCAGGAAGCGCGAACTTACCGGCTGAATACGCTGGATCTGGCCGTCGGGCTGACCATCTTCTTCGTCGGTTTCTTCAAGAAGACCGTCATGGCAGATGGCGTCGCGCCTTACGCCTCGCCGCTTTTTGCTGCTCCGGGGACGCCCGATCTGCTCGCCGCATGGGGCGGCGCGCTGGCCTACACCTTTCAGCTCTACTTCGACTTCTCGGGTTATTCCGACATGGCGATCGGCTTGTCCCGCGTCCTGGGCGTCAAGTTGCCGCTCAATTTCGACTCGCCCTACAAGGCCGTTAACGTCATCGATTTCTGGCGGCGCTGGCACATGACACTGTCGCGCTTCCTTCGCGACTATCTCTACGTTTCGCTCGGCGGCAATCGCAAAGGGACGGCGCGGCGCTACGTCAACCTGTTCGTCACCATGCTCCTCGGCGGTTTGTGGCACGGCGCCGGCTGGACGTTTGTCCTCTGGGGCGCGCTGCACGGCCTGTATCTCATCATCAACCACGGCTGGAGAGCGCTGCGCGAACGCCTCGGACAGGACCTGGATCGAATGACGGCGAGCGGTCGAGCCGCGGCGCGATTGATCACCTTCACTGCCGTCGTTGTCGGATGGGTGTTCTTTCGCGCCACGAGCCTCGATGATGCGCTGGCGATCCTGCGCGGCATGGCGGGCCTCAACGGCGTGTCGCTGCCTGTTGGGTTTGTTACATATTTCGGCGCTTCAACTCGCGCGACACTCGAACACTGGGGCGTAGTGTTCCAGCTTGGCGGCGGGTCGCGATTCGTATTTCAGTACGCGTGGATCATCGCACTTTTGCCCGTCGTGATGCTTGCGCCGAACACTCAGGAAATCCTCGGCCGGTTCCAACCCGCCCTCAACTTTCGAGGCGGGCAGACGATGGTGCCCCTGTCCTGGCGGCCCACACCCGGATGGGCGGCGATCGTCGCCGTCGCGGCCGTTTGCGGATTGTTGTCGCTCACGAGGGTGAGCGAGTTCCTCTACTACCAGTTCTAGATAGCCTCCGTGATGCCCTCTACCGAACGTTATCTTTGGGCATGGCTCTGGTCGACGGTGGCGTTGCTGGGCGTGGTGGCCGCCGTCAATCTCGTCGTCGATCCTTATGGCGTCTTCCGGATCGTCGAAGTCCGTGGCCTCAACAAGGTCAAGTCGCAGGCCAGCGAGCGGACGCGACTGTTCAAGCACACAGGCGTGCAGCGGATGCATCCCAGCGGCCTGGTCCTCGGCAACTCACGCGCTGAAATCGGCTTCGATCCGGAGAGCCCGGCTTGGCCGGTGTGGGCACGCCCGGTCTTCAATCTTGCGCTCCCCGGCGCCAGCATCTCCGCGATAACCGGCGATTTCTCCAAGGCGCTGCAACATGCCAACCCGAAGCTCGTCGTCGTCGGGTTGGACCTTCTGGATTTTCGTGTCGATCCCTCGTCCGACGATAAGCTTCAGGCACCGTCACCGATGGCCGAGCCCCTGCACGACATGCGCGAGCGCGCTACCGCACTGCTTACGATGAACGCGCTCGCGGATTCGCTGGCCACCATAAAAGCACAACATGAACCGTATCCCACCGGCCTTACCGACGCTGGCTTCAACCCGAAACGGGACTATATCGCTGTAGCTCGCAGGGAGGGATATTTCGCGATGTTCCGGCAGCGCGACCAGGAAAATGCACTGGCATACGTGCGCGGGCCGAAAGGCGTCTACCAGGCTGGCGGACGGCCAGCGCCGGGCTTCGACGCGGTAGATAGCATCATCGCACTCTCGCGGGAGCGAGGCATCACGCTGCGGTTTGTCATCTACCCTTATCATGCGCATACGCTGATGCTGTTTCATCTCACCGGCTTGTGGCCCGCGTACGAGGACTGGAAGCGCGAGCTTGCAAGGCGCGTCGACGCGGCGCAGGGCACCATGGACGTCGCGTTATGGGATTTCACCGGTTTTACTCCTTACGCCGACGAGCGCGTGCCGCCGCCTGGCGACACTCGCACCGAGCTCCAGTGGTATTGGGAAGCCGGACACTTCAAGAAGCCACTGGGCGATCTGTTGCTCGCGGACATTTTCGACGCGAAAGTCGACAGCAGGCGCTGGGGGATTCGTCTGACCGGAGCCGGCGTCGAAGCGCACTTGCAGCAGCAGCGCGAGGCGCGCGACGCATACGGGCGCAACCGCCCAGACGATTTGAAGGACCTGCACGGGTTGGTATTCGTCGCCGCGGATCGCCGATAATCGAGTCATCGCAATCTTCGCGGGCAATGCAGACCTGCGAAGAAAGTGGCAACATCCCGTATCGAATCCGGTCGCCGCTGTGCTGAGTTTCGGTTTCGTGTTAGGTTAGCTCGCGGCGCCGGTCCTTTTCCGACTTTGTACGGGCGAGCGAACTCGGAAATCCCTACGCACACAGATTACCGCCGCCTCTTCCTATTCAATTACCGCCGGGACTCCAGCTAGAAAATGCGCACGACGATCGGTTACTTTATCGGCACGCATGAGGATTGGGGCGGAGCCAGCCGTGCGCTTCTCAACTTCGTCCGCCTGATCGACAGAAATCGATTCAGGCCGATCGTCCTGGTTACAAAGCGTGGTCCGTTGGTCGACCGGCTGGAGAGCGAGCAAGTCGAGTGGCTGGTCTGGCCGACGCATGATCGAGGACATAACATCCTGCGCTATGCGACCGACATTTGGCGCGCAGCCCAATTCTTCCGACAGCACGCACTGCAGGTATTGCACATTAACCACGGCACGATCGGCTGGAAACCTGCAGAAGTCCTTGCCGCGCGACTCTTGCGTATTCCCATTATCAACCACCTTCACGTCGGCTTCGAGCGACCTTCGTCCTTCATGCGGTACTCTTCCGCGGTCGTTGCGGTATCGCGTTACGTGGCCGACCATTCCGAGTCGCTGGGTGCGCCAAAGCGCGTGATCCACAACCTGTCGGATCTCGAGCGATTCGGCGGAGGAACGAGCCTCCGACGCGAGCTTGGGTATGCAGAAAGTGATGTGATCATCGCCTTTCTGGGACAATTGATTCGGGTCAAAGGTCTTGAACTGTTTGTCGAAGTCGCGACGCGCATCGATGACCCGCGCGCACGATTCATCGTGGCCGGTCCGTTGCGGGACACTCAAGGGGCTTATACGGACGCCGAAGTGCGTGAACTCGTGGCGAGAGACCCGAGGATTCGTTACCTTGGCTACCGTGCCGATGTTGAGAACATCTATGCGACATCGGATGTGATCGTCATGCCGTCCCAGTGGGAGGAGCCTTGCGCGATGGTTCTGTTCGAAGCAGCCGCCGCAGGCAAGCCGGTCGTGGCAACAGCCACTGGAGGCACCGCGGAGATACTGCGCCACGGGGA
>Ga0193751_1000654_pt1 | contig 25417 bp, 19 predicted proteins | sample L1c2metaG_FD_143050 | JGI IMG/M metagenome (GOLD analysis project Ga0193751, IMG submission 143050) | Soil microbial communities from a riparian zone of the East river system, Colorado, United States - L1c2 | ecosystem: Environmental > Terrestrial > Soil > Riparian zone | place: USA: East River... | reverse complement strand
CGATGTAGATCGGGAAATCGAGAATTTTTTCGCGGCGCAATTTGTAAAGCATCGCCAGCACTTCCTGCGTTTTTCCGAGCGCGAACACGGGAATCAGCACACAGCCGCCCTGCGCGAACGCGTTCTCGATTCCGTGGCCGAGCCGTTGTTCTTCGCCTGCGCGCGACCACGTTGCCGGCGCCGGCGTGTCACCGCGGGTGCATTCCATAACGAGGATGTCGATCTTCTCCTCGGGAAAAACCGCCGCCTGCGCGATCGTTTGATCATCAAAATTTACGTCGCCGGTGTAAAACAAAGTGCGTCCTTCAGCGCGAAGGAGAATTCCAGTTGAACCGAGAACGTGTCCGGCGTCGAAAAATTCGAATGTAACTGCGTCAGCGTCCGCATTCGGTGCTCGTTCACCCGAAAGTGTGTAGGACTGCCGGAGCGCGCACGATTGCCAACGGCCAGCCGCGCGATCAGTTTCACGATGAGTGAAGAGCGGATACTGAGCGGTCCCAAGCTCTTCACGCTGCCGCGTCATCACGTTCACTGAGTTATGCAGCAATACGCTGCCAATTTCAGCCGTCGGCTCGGTCATGAAGACACGCGCCTGTGGTTGCCGGCGCATCAAAACCGGCAGTGTTCCGATGTGATCTTGGTGTGAGTGCGAAACAATAATCGCGTCGAGGCGGCGGTCGCCGAGCGCTTTCCAATTCGGCAGTGCTTCTTCTCCCTCGAATTTCGGGTGCATTCCCGAGTCGAGGACGAGGCGATGGTCGCCGACCCCTAGATAGTACGAATTGGCGCCAATTTCAGTCCGGCGCGTCAGATTGATGAATTTCAAAGACCCTTTTTTACTCTTACTCTTACTCTTGCTCCTGCTCCTGCTCCTGCTCTCCCGAAGTTAAATAAATGCCAGGCTCCTCGCGTAGCCGTGAAGTGAGACTTTTAATCAGATCCATTAGCATGGAAACGATTTCAAAGAGCTGTTCTTTTCCAGGAACGATCGCGGCGGTGTCCATCAGGTGTTTCGCAACCAGGACATCCAAGCAGGCCGCGCATTCCAGCGCCGATCCGCGGGCAAAGTCGAGAAATCGGCAGCGATCCCGGATTGCAAACTTACCGTTCCCTTCCGCGATGTTGAGCGGAATGCTTGTCGAGGCGCGGTCGATCTGATCTTTAACCGCAGCCCTACCTTCGACTTTCGAGATCACGTCGGTGGCCCAAGTTACGAATTTAATGGAAGCTTGGAATACGTTCGGTTTTTCGTGATCGAATCGTGAGCTCATTCCTGCCAGAGTGAGCAAGAGCAAGTGTAAGAGCAAGAGTTCACAGCAACTTGCCCAAGCCAGACGATTCCTTTCCTGCTCGTCGGTTTCATGTAACCAGAAGAGTGGGCAACCGGTCTAGAGAAGGGGAAGGGAAGACGCAAGGCATCAACGCGCAACTGTTGTCTGAGAAACTGGTTTCATGAATATGCTGACGCCGTTACCCACCGCGAAATGGAACGAAGCGACAGCGACCCATCTCTTGAATCGGGCCGGTTTTGGTGGCACGCCGGCCGAGATTGAAGCGACCCGGGGAAAGGGTCTCGCGGCCGCTGTCGGGGAACTCGTCGATCCACACGCCAACTCGACGGACATACCGCCGCCCGCGTGGGCGCATCCGCGCAACGTTCAAGCGACGCGGATGGAAATTAAAGCCGCCAAAGAACGCGGCGAAGACTTCCAGAAGAAAGCGCGTCAAGTCCGGATGATGGAAGGCGAAGATATTATCGATCTTCGAAGATGGTGGCTGGAGCGGATGACGAAAGGACCTGCGTCGCTACTGGAAAAGATGACGCTTTTCTGGCACGGACACTTCGCGACCAGCGTTCAGAAAGTCACGGACGCTTATTGGATGTGGCTGCAAAACGACACTTTGCGCCGAAATGCTTTCGGAAATTTCGGCACGCTGGTGAAAAAAATGTCCCGCGATCCAGCGATGATGATCTACCTCGATCTGCAGCAGAGCCGGAAGGAGCATCCCAATGAAAATTGGGCGCGCGAGTTGATGGAACTGTTCACGGTCGGCATCGGCAACTACAGCGAGCAGGATATTCGCGAATCGGCGCGCGCGTTCACCGGTTACCGGATCGACATGACCACGCAGCAATTTCGGTTTGCGCCGTTTCAGCAGGACCGAGGCCCAAAAAATTTCATGGACCACAGCGGTCCGCTGAACGGCGACGAGATTATCGATATTTTGGTCAAGAAACCGGCCTGCGCCCAATTCATCGGCCGAAAACTCTGGCGCTTTTTTGTCGAGGACGAACCATCAAATGCAATTGTCGATCTTGTCGCGGCCAGTCTGCGAGCACACAACTTCGAAATGCGTCCCGTGCTGCGAGAGTTGTTTAGTTCCGCCGAATTTTATTCAGAGCGCGCGATGCGCACACAAATCAAAAGCCCGGCGCAGTACATCGTTCAAACGGTGAAGCTGCTCGACGCGCCGTTGCCTTCGCCAGTCGTGGCCCAGAATGCCATGCGACAGATGGGACAGCTTCTTTTTGCGCCGCCCAACGTGAAAGGCTGGGACGGGGGCAAGACCTGGATCAGCACATCGACTTTGCTGTTTCGTTATAACTTCGCGAATTATCTGATCAACGGCGACGCGATTCTGCCTCCGGGCGCGCCGCAGCGACGGCCAGGCGGCGATCCGGGATTTATTCGTCCGGCCCAATTGGCCGAGCAAATCCGACGAGAGCCGATCGACGTGAGCAAGCTCGCGCCAACGGAGCTGCGCGATAAGCCGCGCGAACTTGTCGATCGTTTGAGCGCGCGGCTTTTCCAGAGTCCGCCGTCACAGAAGGAAACGGACACTTTTGTGCAATACCTCGAGGCGCGAAAACCGGACATGAGCGATCAAGCAATGCGAGGCCTCGTCCATTTGATGATGAGCACGCCACAATTTCAATTGGCCTAACGATCATGAAACCGACTCTGCAAACACGCCGAAAATTTTTGCGAACATCGATGCTTGGTGCGGCTGCGACCTGGACGCTGCCTGTTTTCCTCGAGAAAACTTTCTTCGCGCTCGACGCGCTCGCCGCGGACGCGCTCACCCAAACTGTTACCGGCAAGGACGGAACGATCCTTATTGTTTTGCAGATGGCTGGCGGAAACGACGGACTCAACATGATCGTGCCCTTCGCAGACGACGCCTATCATCGCGCGCGTCCCCGACTATCTCTTCCCGCCGATCAGATTCTTAAGATCGACAATTACGTTGGCCTAAACCCGAAACTCGCCGGTTTGAAATCCCTCTATGACGAAGGCCACGTCGCGATTGTGCAGGGCGTCGGCTATCCGAACCCGAACCGTTCGCATTTTCGGTCCACCGAAATCTGGCAGACCGCTTCCGATGCTGATCACACGCTGAGCGAGGGCTGGCTCGGTCGTTACTTCGACAATTGCTGCGGCGGCGCAGACCCAACGGTTGGAGTCGCGATTGGCGAAGAAACGCCGCAAGCCTTCGCCGCCAAAAATCCGACTGGCGTCACATTTTCGCGTCCCGAGCAATTTCGGTTTCGACCATCCGAACCAGATGGCGGACGCATGAGCGCCGAGGAAATGCTCTTTCGCCAACTCAACGAAACCGCGGGTGGCGAAGAAGCCGTTGCCGCACCCGACGGCGCGTCGGTTGGCGCAATCAATGGAAAAACAAAAAGCGATTTGAGCACATTGGACTTTTTGCAACGGACTGCGCTCGATGCACAACTGAGCTCGGACAAGATTCTGGCCATCGCGCGCAAATCAAAATCCACGGTCACGTATCCGCAGGGTCAGCTCGCCGCCAGTTTGAATATCATCGCACGAATGATCGGCGGAGGTTTACCTACGCGCGTTTATTATGCGAGTCAGGGAGGGTTCGACACCCACGCCGGACAAATCAACGCCCACCAACGCCTGATGACGGAGTTCAACGATGCGGTGGCGGCGTTTGTGTCTGATCTCAAACAGCAGGGGAATTTTGAGCGCGTTCTGTTAATGACGTTCAGCGAATTTGGCCGCCGAGTTCAGGAAAACGCCAACGGCGGGACCGACCACGGCGCGGCCGCGCCGATGTTTGTTCTCGGCGGCGCGATCAAGCCCGGTCTATTTGGAAAGTATCCAAGCCTGACCGATCTCGATCACGGCGATTTGAAATTCAACGCCGACTTCCGCAGCGTGTATGGAACGGTGCTCGACCGTTGGCTCAAAGCGCCGAGCCAAACTGTGCTTGGTCGAAAATTTCCGGGCCTCGGGATTGTATAGGTAGGGTGGACCGAGCAGTCCATTGCTCGGTGCTAATTCGAGCGGCGAAGCCGCATAATATCTAGCATCGCCCGGCGGAGCGGCCGATCCACCTACAACAGTTTTTTAAGGATGCGCATCCAGTTTCCGCGCAGGATTTTTTTGATGTCGTTGTCGCTGAAACCGCGCTCGATCAATTTCTGTGTGAGATTTTTGACGTGCGAATGATTCGTCAGATCGGGAATAAAATGTGGCGTCGTCAATTTTTCCGCCATCCATTTCTTTTTTGATTCCGGCCATTGCCGGTAAATGAATTCGAAAAAATCGAACCCGATCCCGACGCAATCGATTCCGATCAGGTCAGCGATGTGCTGAATATGATCGACGTAGCAATCGAGCGTCGATGTCTCTTGCTTCGGGCTGACCAAAACCGAGTTAACGCCGATCACGCCACCGCGTTCTCCGATCATTTTGATCTGCTCATCGCTGATGTTGCGTTCGACATCGTAAAATTTTCTGGCGTTCGCGTGCGAAACAATCAGTGGCTTGGTTGTGAGATCGACAATCTCCTCGAAGCCGGCCGGATTGATATGGGCGAGATCGACAATCACGCCGATCCGTTCACATTCACGGACAAGATCGCTACCAAATGGTGTTAGTCCTTTCGGCGACGAGCCGCTCGCAGCAAAGATGCCGCCGTGACCAGCGGCGTTCCTGCGCGCGTGAGTCAGCCCAATTGCGCGAACGCCGAGTTCATAAAACGCGCGCAACAAATCCAAATCGTCCCCGAGTGGCTCGACGCCTTCCATGGTGATGAGAAAGCCGATCTTTTTGGAATCGAGTGTCCGTGAAATTTCCTCATGCGTCCGACAAACGACGCAGCGCTTGGATTGCCCGGCTTCAGTGTAAAGCCGCGCGATTTGATCAAGCGCTACCTGCAATCCACGGTCAGGCAAATATCGATCTTCAATATAAATGGCAGCGCCAATGACGCCCATGCCACCGGCTTCGAAATCCGGCAAAAATTCCGCGCCGAGAACATTTGACTGAGCGCGCTTTTCATACAGATCCATCGGCAAATCGAAATGCATGTCGATGATGCCGCCGCTCATTAGCCGATCGACACGCTGTTCGATGGAGACGTGAGACATCGTTAGCTAAGACACCAAATCCCAAGCTCCAATACCCAGGGAAATCTCAAACTCCAATCTTCAAAAAGCGATTTCGCGCGGATCCGATCCGGGCCTCGGTGATTGGGATTTCTTTGGCGCTTGGTCATTGGGGTTTGGTGCTTCGCCTAGGGCGCTGGAGGCGGCGCGGCGATCGAAACCGTGTTGACGGAGTCTTTTCGTTTCGGAAGGACGATCGCGAACAAGACCGAAATCCAGGTTGCTCCGAGCGGCAGCCAGGCCGGGATCCAGATTGAAAAACGCGAAATAATCGCCAGGGCAACCAAGCAATAAGCCGCCGTGAATGCAATAGCGCCGATGATCAGATCGATGTGGGAGAATCGCCGGAGCGCGCCGCTCAACGCCGCCGCGAAAACGACCATTGCGCAATCGAAAATCCAATTGACCCGGCGAACAAATGACTTCGTTTGGATCGCGGCCACGGCAGCTGCGGACAAATCAGGCGTTTTGGTTTCCGGGCGCGCCAACACCAGCTGCGTTCGAATATCTTCAAGTCGAATCGCAGTGACCGCGCCGCTTTCGTGTTGTTGGGCCGCGAGCAACAATTCGTTGAGAGTGATGCGACGGGTGCGCTGAACCATACGCGGATTGACCAAGAGTGTGCCGTCGGATCGAATGGGAATTTTGGTTCCGTTCGGAAGCGTAATCGCCGTGCCGATGTCGATCACTACCTCGCCCGGTGTGAGACGCATCCAAAGAAGCGCGGCCTGAAGCGCAAACGAGGGAATGACTTCACCGCGATATTGAAATAATAACGGGACGTGGAGATCATCCGCGCTTTCTCCAGGCAGATTAATAAAGCCGAGGGTGGAAAGAATCCGAACATCTTCGCCGGGCTGATGCTCGATCCCGGAAAATTCCGGAAGATCGCCGCGCCGGCCAGTGACTTTGGTGAATCCAGTGATCTCCGCGACTGGCGCATCCGGATCCGGTGTGGCGGTCAATTCCGCACCGAGCACCAGTCTGGGAACACGCATCGCCTGGTCGATGAAAATCTGTTCCTGATCTTTGCTGCGCTCGCCCCATTGTAAAATCGGTTCAATCGCAATCACGGTCGGCTTGAATTCGAGGATTCCCTGCAGAAGCAAAGCGACCTCGAGCGGCGCGGGCGGATTTTTGCGCCCGGTTTCAACGATCGTGATCGGCACTGCCTTGGCCGCCGGTTGTGAATGTCGAATCAGCCAACGCAAGAAAATTTCATCAGAACGCTGGAAACGCGGTTCGCGCAGGAACAATACCGCAAGCAACAACACGACAATGATGACCCAGATCGACGGCCGCTCCATCGAGCAGGAGTGAAAAGTGACAAGTGACGAGTGACAAGACTAATCCTTTGTCATGTCGAGCGGCAACGTGACGTTGCATCCATTTAACAGCGGCGGAGCCGGTTATTGAGAGCCTGCCCTGAGCGAGCGCAGCGAGTCGAACGGGAGACATCTCAAGATATTTCCGGTGCGGTGAATGGAGACGACAGAAATAGTTAGAGATTGAACTCGTTCGTCTCCCGAGTCTCTCGCCGCTACCCTCGCGGCACAACCGTCCATGTCGCTCGTCCCACTTGCTCCATTCCTCCACTCCGGTCGGAATGACAGATCTTTACCTGCTCAGCTCGAGCATCCGCAAAATCGGCAACTCCGCGCGTTTGCGGACCGACTCCGGCAAAGTGATCTCCGGTTCCATGTTGAGCAGCGCGTCATACGCTTTCTCGAGCGTATTCATTTTCATGAACCGGACGGAATGGTTGCGACGATGCTGCGCGCCCCATGCTCGATGCAAATTGGAAACAGTAAGTGTCCGGCTCATCGGCCCTTTTGGGCGACGGCTTTCGCGGTTGATGCGCGCGCAAGGCACAGAACAACTATTTTAGTCCGATTTCCCCAGGCCCTCCCCCGCGGTGGTGACGCTCTAGCGAATATGACTGTTCTTATTAGTATTAAATTTACAGAAAAAATTGTTGACCTTCATGAACAACTCGCCCAGATTTCCAGGCTTTCGTCTGTTCCCGAGACCGGCCGGTGATTGTCGATCTATGGGAACGCTGATCGAAGGCCGCAAACCTTAACCACAGTCTTGGCCAGGCATTCGAAAGCAAGGAAAGGCCTTCGTCGATCATCGGCGAAGCGGCCGAAATTTAAGCGGGCCAGGCGGGCTTCGGGCGGAAACGGCTCGGCGCCGCGGCTACGGTTGAAAGGACGAGCAACCATCGCGGCCTTCAAAACCGAGCGAATCACGCGATTGGTGCGAGCCCGGAAAACGACATCGGACGGGTTGCTTAGATCGAAAACCGAAGCTGACACGGCGGCCAAGCTGCAGGTTCGTCTTCGCGATCTAATCAAACTGGCCAAGGAGCAGGGTTATCTCACGTTCGATGACCTGAACGAGGCGCTTCCAGATGGAATAACAGACGCGAACGAGCTGGACGCCATTCTTACCCGGCTCCGCCCAATGGAAATCAACGTCATTGAAGCATCCGACGTTGATCGGCATAAAGAAGTTAAAAAAGACCTCGACGAGGAGGAGGAAGAAAAACCGGAGGCGAAGCTCGATATTCTCGACGACCCGGTCCGGATGTATCTCAAACAAATGGGTCAGGCGCCGCTTTTGACCCGCGAGCAGGAAGTGGAAATCTCGAAACGCATCGAGGAAGCGGAAAACATGGTGCAAAAGCACATCAACCGTTTCGGCTTCACTGCGCGTGCGCATCTCGATCCTGCCCAAAAACTCACGGAAGGGCGGGAGCGGTTCGACCGCGTCATTCTCGACAAGAAAATCGAGAGCCGTGAGCGTTACATGAAAATCCTGCCGCGATTATGCAAGCAGGTCGAAAAATTAGGCGACGCCATTACTCAGAATTACGCGAAGCTTTCGAGCACTTCTTCGAAAAAAGATAGCAAGCGTTTGAAAGCGTTTCAGCGATCGCTCAATTCACTTCAGCGGCTTTACCCCAAGTTCTATTTCAAACAAAAGGTCACCGAAGAGTTCGTCCACCTGGCGGATGAACATTACCAGACGCTGTTAGCTGTTCAGAGCGAAATGGCGAAGCATCGCCGCGGTTCAGGCGCTCGTTCGCGAGTTGGAATCAAGTCTCGTGAGCTGGAAAAATCGCTTTGGCTTTCGCTGGACGAGTACGCGGAGCAATACCAGTCGTTAAAAAGCTGGCTGCGAAAAGCGCTCCGAGCCAAGACCGAGATGGTCGAAGCCAATCTGCGCCTCGTGGTCTCGATCGCGAAAAAATATACCAACCGCGGTTTGTCGCTTTTGGATCTGATCCAGGAAGGCAACATGGGGTTGATGAAAGCGGTCGAGAAATTTGAATATCGGCGCGGTTATAAATTTTCGACCTACGCCACCTGGTGGATCCGCCAGGCGATCACTCGATCCATCGCCGATCATGCCCGCACCATCCGCATTCCCGTGCATGTGATCGAGACGATCAACAAGCTGATGCGGGTGCAGAAGCAATTGGTCCAGGAATACGGCCGCGAGCCGACCCCGGAGGAAGTGGCGGAGGAAATCTTGTTGCCGGTAGATCGAGTGCGAGCGCTTTTGAAGATGCCGCAGCAACCAATTTCGCTGCAATCGCCTGTTGGCGAAAGCGAGGAGACAAATTTTGGCGACTTTATCGAAGACAAAGGCGCCGAAAACCCCTGCGACATGACGGCGATTGTGTTGCTAAAGGAAAAGATCAAGGACGTGCTTGAGACGCTGACCGAACGTGAACGCCAGGTTATTGAACAGCGCTTCGGCTTAGTCGACGGATATAGCCGGACCTTGGAAGAAGTCGGCCGCCGGTTTCGAGTTACCCGCGAGCGTATTCGTCAGATCGAGGCGAAAGCGTTGCGCAAAATGCGCCATCCTACGCGCATCCGTCAGTTGGAAGGATTTTTGGAAGCGCCTGAAGCGGAAGACGCCGCCGGACGCACGGCGCGCGCAACGATCCTAGCCGGATTTGCGCCCGCGGGCGGTTCAGGTGAACCGTCCCCTGCCAGCGCCGCTGTTTTGTGCTCGACATAGCCGGTCAGAAAACTTAAGCCTGCGCGCGTAAGACTTATATTTTCAAGCGTTCGCGATTTTTGTCATGTCGAGCGGCAACGTGACGTTGCATCCATTTAACAGCGGCGGAGCCGGTTATCGAGAGCCTGCCCTGAGCGAGCGCAGCGAGTCGAACGGGAGACATCTCTTGATATTTCCGGTGCGGTGAATGGAGACGACAGAAATAGTTAGAGATTGAACTCGTTCGTCTCCCGACTCTCTCGCCGCTACCCTCGCGGCACAACCGTCCATGTCGCTCGTCCCACTCCCTCCATTCCTCGACTTCGCTCGGAATGACACAGAGAAAGCCGTGGATTACTTACTTAGCTCGAGCATGCGCAGAATCGGCAGCTCAGCGCGCTTGCGGATCGATTCCGGCAGTGTGATTTCCGGTTCCATGTTGAGGAGCGCGTGGTACGCTTTCTCAAGAGTGTTCATTTTCATGAACCGGCATTCGCCGCAAAAACAGTTATCGGTCGGTCCCGGAATGAATGTTTTGTCGGGGATTTCTTTCTTCAATCGATGCAACATGCCCGCCTCAGTCACGATAATGATCTCGTGCGCGGGCGAATTCCTGCAGAACGCGATCATTTTTTCGGTCGAACAAACTTCGTCCGCCAGCATTCGGACCGCGTAGGTGCATTCCGGATGCGCGACTACCGGTGCGTCCGGATATTCATCGCGGATCCGATTGATGCTGCGCGCGGTGAACTCAACGTGCACGTAACAGGTCCCCTGCCACAAATCCATTTTGCGCCCGGTTCGCTCCATCACCCAAGCGCCCAGGTTCTGATCGGGCACGAACAGAATATTTCGGTCTCGCGGCGCCGCGCGCACGATCTTGTCAGCGTTGCCGCTCGTGCAAATGACATCGGCCTGCGCTTTCACGCCGGCGCTGCAATTGATGTAAGCGATGACGTAGTAGTTCTTGTCGGCCTGCTTTTTCAGAAACTCGGCCAGTTTTTCAGGTGGACACGATTCCGAAAGCGAACAGCCGGCATCGAGATCCGGTAAAATCACGCGCTTGGTCGGGTTGATGATCTTCGCGGTCTCGGCCATGAAATGGACGCCGCAGAAAAGAATCACGTCCGCATCGGTCTTCGCGGCCTGGTAACTCAGGCCCAACGAATCACCGACGAAATCGGCCACTTCCTGCAGCTCCGGCACCTGGTAGTTATGCGCCAGAATGACAGCCTTGCGCTCAGTGGCCAGCTCGCGGAGCTCTTTCGTCAGATCAAGGCCAGTCCGGCTCGGACTGCCACTCCGCCTCGGAGGGGAATTTACAGCCGTGGCTATCATAAATTACTATCACGGAAAATGAGCGCTTCTCAAATCTGTCGCCTTGGATTCATCGGCGCGGGCAAACTCGCCGGCTCGGTCATTCGCGGTTTGGTCCGGGCCAAATTTTGTCCACCAGGCGAAATCATCGCGAGCGAGCCAAACGATCAAACACGCACTCTGTTACAGAAAGAAACAGGCATTTGCCTGACCGCGGAGAACGCAGAGGTCGCAGAGAAATCGGAAGTCATTTTTCTCGGAGTGAAGCCAGCCATGGTTTTGCCGGTCCTGCGTGAACTGAGTGCGCACCTTCAAAACAAAGTTGTCATTTCGCTTGCGGGCGGCGTTCGGATTTCGAGCATGGAGAAAATCGTGAACGCGCGATTAATGCGCGCGCTGACGAATACGCCATCGGCAATTTGTCGCGCGGCAACCGGAATTGCTCGCGGCAGTCGCACCACGACTGAAGACGTCGATCTTGCGACAAAGATTTTTGGCGCAATTGGCGTGGTCGTCGAAGTCGACGAAAAACAGATCGATGCCGTCACGGCGCTGAGCGGCAGCGGACCGGCTTTCGTTTACACCGTGATCGAAGCTCTCTCGAAAGGCGGAACAAAAATGGGTTTGTCGGACGAGATCGCGCTAAAACTGGCGGCCCAAACAGTTCTCGGCGCGGCTGCGCTGATGCAGGAAAGCAAAATGTCGCCGGAAGAGTTAGTGAAAATGGTCGTCACGCCTGGCGGAACGACCGCCGCTGGCCTTGCCGCGATGGAGAAGCTCGGAACAACCGAGAGTTTGATCGCTGCGGTCGAGGCCGCGACCAAACGTGGCCAGGAAATGGCGCGGGAGAATCTGTAGGTGGATCGGCCGCTCCGCGGACGATGCTAAATAAATGCGGCTTCGCCGCCACTTCTGACATCGAGCAAGGGACTGCTCGATCCACCTTAACCCTACCTTAGCGCTTTGCGCATGACTTCGATCGGCGCTTCCCGTTGAAACCAAATCTCAAACGCGAGCGCGCCCTGATGGATCAGCATCGACAATCCATTCGCCGCACGCGCGCCGGCTTCGATTGCGGCCGCTACAAACGGCGTCCGTTCGGCCGAATAAATCGTGTCGTAAACCATCACGTGCGGTGCGAGCAGTCGCGAGGGGATCGGCGACGCATCGGCCCGATTCAAACCAACCGGCGTGGCATTCACGATTAGATCGACGTTGGCGATTTGAAATCGGATCGCGGCTTCTTCCAACGGAACCGCCTGCAGGCGCGGCACCGGTCCGAGAACTTTGGGACCTGCAAAAAAATCGCGCAGTTGATCGGCAAGCTTTTGGGCTTTTTCGAAAGAGCGATTCACAATAACCAGCCGCTCGGAATTTTCTTTCGCGCATTGGAGGGCGATCGCACGAGCCGCGCCGCCTGCTCCAAGAATCATCACGCGAAGATCGCGCAGGTCGACTGAGAACACTTCGCGGATTGCGCGCGCGAATCCGCGGCCGTCGGTATTGAAGCCGTGCAACTTGCCACGTTCGACCTTGATGACGTTGACCGCGCCGACACGTTTCACGTTATCGTCAGCAGCATCCACCAGTTCGAGGGCGCTGATCTTGTGCGGAATGGTCAGATTAACGCCGACGAATTCGAGTTTACGGATGAGATTGATCGCCTCACGGAGTTCGTTAGGCAAAACGTGAAAGCGCGCATATTGCATGTCGATCTTGCAATGCTTGAGCGCCGCGTTTTGCATTTGGGGCGAGAGCGAATGTTCCACCGGATCGCCGAAGACGCTGAGTCGAATCGGCGGGTCGACGTCGTGCCAATCTTTTAAATCCGCGAGTGTGTAAATGTCCTTGGCGACCACGCGTTTCTTTTTCATGCAATGCCGGTCCGGCTCGGACTCATTTGGCGCCGAGCTGCGTCATCATTCGGTCGAAGCGCTTGAGCACTCGTTCTTTCCCCATCACTTCGAGCATGTGATACAAACTCGGGCCGACGCTCCGTCCGCTCACCGCCACGCGCGCGGGATGAACCAGATCGCCGGTCTTACAGCCGAGTTTCTGAGCCAGCGACTTGAGAGTCGACTCGAGTGTCTCGAGATCCCACTTGTCGATCTTTACGAATTCTTCACGTAGAGCTCTCAAACGTGTGGACACTTCGGGACTCCTGAAAACTTTTTTGACCGCCTCGGAATCGAATTCGTAATTTTCAGTGAAGAAGTACGACGTCCATTCCGGAACATCTTTGAAGAGCTTGATCTTCTCTTTCACGATCGCGAGGACTTCACGCACGTATTTTTCATTTGAGATGTCGATCTTTGCTTTTTCCAGAAATGGACGCGCCAGCTCGATGAAACGCTCGAGGGGCATCTGGGCGACGTACTGGCCGTTGAGCCAAAAACATTTGTCGAGGTCGAACGCCGCGTTGCGGCGATTGATCTTCTCGAGCTCGAACAGTTTCACCACCTCGTCGATGTCGATCTTTTCCCGGTTGTCCTTCGGCGACCAACCGAGCAGGCAAAGGTAATTGCGGACTGCCTCGGGCGCGTAACCTTGTTCGATGTAAGTCGCGACGGCGGCGCCTTCATCACGCTTGCTCATCTTCGAGCCGTCCCGATTCAAAATAAGCGGGATGTGCGCGTAGTTCGGTGGCTCGACGTCGAGGGCGCGAAAGATCTCGATGTGCTTCGGCGTATTGGAAAGATGATCTTCGCCGCGGATCACGTGGGAAATTTTCATCTCGATGTCGTCGATCACGTTCACGAAATGAAAAATCCAGGAGCCGTCCGGTCGCCGAATCGTCATGTCCGGATGCGTGCCCGGGTTGGTCAGATCGAAATCGATTTTACCGCAGACAAGATCGCTAACGACGACGTGCTCGCGGGGCGAACGAAATCTTAACGCGCCCTGGTCTTCGAAGATGTGGCCGCCGTCCTGAAGTTTCTTCAAATAGCGTTCGTAGATCTCAGTGCGCTGACCTTGAAAATAGGGACCGAGATTCCCGCCGATGTGGGGGCCTTCATCCCAATTCAATCCGAGCCATTCGAGGCCTTCGTAAATCGCGGCCGCGGCTTCCTCGGTATTGCGCTTCAGATCGGTATCTTCGATTCGCAGCACTAATTTGCCGCCGTGATGGCGAACGAAGAGCCAGTTGAACAACGCGGTGCGCGCGCCGCCAATGTGCAGGTAGCCGGTCGGCGACGGAGCAAAACGAACGCGAATTTCGGAACTCATTTAGTTTACCTAGCCACAGATTACACAGATTTCACAGATTCCTGTAGGGGAAGCGGTTTGCTTCCCATCGGACGCTAACAGCGTCCCCTACTGAAAACGTTACTCAATGAAGATTTTGCCGGCACGGCGACGCACGTGTCGATCTTGCGGAAGATTAACTTTGGCGACGCGCGACTCATGATCCAGCAACCAGCGGACGCTTTCCACGACATCGAAGCCGACATTTGTGATTTTCCGCATGCGCAACCATTTCAAAATTTCACGGCGCTGAAGGGCAATCGGCAAATCTCGCAACTCCGCGACCGAAAGAGCCACCTCTGCCGAAGAGGCTCCAGCGCCCAAGTCGACATCGGTGGCATTGGGGAACTGATCCTCGATCCAGTGTTCTTCTTCGGCCGCAATTGTGGCCGCGCGCCAAATACTCTGGCGAATATTCCGGCCAAGTGCTTTTTCCAAGTAAGGAATGATCCGCCCGCGAATCCGATTGCGCAGCGGCGCCAGATTTTTGTTCGACGCGTCCTCGCGGAATTTCAGCCGATGCTTGCCAACGTAGCGGTCAATTTCTCTGCGCCAAACTCCAAGAAACGGGCGAACAATTGTAAGATCGCCACCTTCAACCCGGCGTTTCGAAACTTCCCGCATCGCGCCAAGACCGGTCGTGCCCGAGCCGCGAAACAAATTAATTAAGAACGTTTCAACCAAATCGTCGGCGTGATGTCCGAGAAAAATCGTGCGACATCGGCCGCGTTTCGCTACTTGGGCAAAAAATTGATAGCGCGCCTCGCGCGCCGCGGTTTCGATTGAGATTTTTTGCTTGGCCGCGAGCGCACGCACGTTTGTTGATCCCATTTCAAGATCGACATCGCATTGGGCGGCCAGGTGTTCGACAAAACGCGCGTCGGCATCACTCGAGCGGCCGCGAAGCTGATGATTTAAATGACAAACGACCAGTTTTCGGTAGCCGCGTTGGTGCAACCAATGCAGGAGCGCGACCGAATCGCGCCCGCCTGAGACGGCGATGAGGTAGCGTCCGTCGGGCGGAAACCCGCGAAGAAAATTTTTATTTTGAATCTGATTCAACGCGACCTCGCATCCAACGTCCAAAGGCAATGATAACGCTGAGTAAGTTTAGACAAAAGCAACGCTCGGCGACGTCTTCACAACAAAAGGAAACAGCATGAAAAAGAGATCGACTTACCGGCTGCTCGTTCAGTCAGAAGAGAGAAACAAAAACGTGATGGAAATTGCAGTCTACGCGCTGGTCGCGCTGAGCTGCTTGATTTCGATTTGGCAATTCGCGGAGCAACCTAACGCCCTGCCTTTGGACAAGGTTGGAACAGTGCCCGAGGAGCAGGTCGAAGTGCAAATTGCCTCGTAAAACAAGGGCCATTTGACAATGAATGAACGTTCATTCATTGTTTTGGCCCATGTCCCAACCTCAAACCGACATCGCCCTTGACCGGCCGACCCAGATTCTCGATGCCGCGGTGGCGTGCTTTGCCAAGCGCGGTTTCCACCAGGCGAGCATGCACGATATCAGCGCTGAAGCCGGGATCAGCGTCGGTCTGATCTATCGCTATTTTCAAAACAAAGAGGCCGTGATTTCGGCGATGGCGGATCGACATAAACAGGAAATCCAGGAAATCCTGGAGCGCGCCCGGCAAGCGTCGGGGTTATTGGAGTCTCTTGAGGTTCTGTTCACGGCGCACTGCGGCGAAACCGAACCACAAGTGGTCTCCGCTTTCGTGGTTGATCTTTTCGCCGAGGCAAGTCGCAATCCGCACGTTGCTCAGTTGGTGCGCGACGTTTGTGAAACGTCGATGAATGGCGTGACCGATTTGATCGCGCGGTCGCCGGAAGCCCAGAACACGAATTTGACCCCTCGCGAAATGGCCGAACTGATCTTTGCCGTGAACGACGGCATGTTGATGCGCAACGTGCTTAGGATCGGTTCGACCTCTGAAGAACGACGCGAGCAACACTTGAAAGTCGCGCGCAACTTGTGGCGGCTATTATTTAAGGAACAGACCAAACCAACTTATGCATGATGTGGCAAAACCTGTTTCAACGGAGGACAAAGTGAGATCAAGGCGCGGAGCAATGGGCGTTGCAATCGGCGGACTGGTCGCGCTCGTGATCCTTTTGGTCGGCATCAAAGTGATGCAAATCGCCAAGATGATGAGCAGTCCAATGCAAATGCCGGCGACCACCGTGACGAGTGCAGTGGCGAAGGAAGAAGATTGGGCGCCGGCACTGCCTTCGGTCGGAACAATTTCCGCGGTCCAAGGCGCCATCGTCGCGACGGAACTTGGCGGAACGGTAAGCGAAGTTGGCTTTCCCAACGGCGGTGAAGCGAAAAAAGGTGATGTTCTGTTAAAACTCGATACGTCATCGGAAGCGGCACAGTTCAATACGGCGAAGGCGGATCTGGAATTGGCGCGCTCCGACTTGCAACGCGCCAGAGATCTGGCAACGCGCAAGGTGATCTCGAAAGCGGAGCTCGATTCAGCGGAATCAAAATTCCATCAGAAGCAAGGCACGGTCGATAACATGCAGGCGATGATCGAGAAGAAAGAAGTGCGCGCACCCTTCGACGGTCAGCTCGGCATTCGCCTGGTGAACGTCGGCCAGATGATCAACGCTGGTCAGCAAGTAGTTTCTTTACAAGCGCTCGACCCGCTCTTTGTCGATTTTGCGGTGCCACAGCAAAATCTTCCGAATCTGGTGCAGGGCTTGGAGGCACGAGTTCGCACCGACGCATTAGGAGATCGCGTTTTCGTGGGCAAAGTCACTGCGATCAATTCCTCTGTGGACACGGCGACACGGAACGTCTCGGTCCAAGTGACGCTGGACAATCACGATCACGCATTGAAGCCGGGAATGTTTGCCAAGATTGAAATCGTCTTGCCGACGAAACAGAAGACGCTGGTCGTTCCGGGCACGGCGGTTTCATACGCGCCCTATGGGGATTCGGTTTACGTGATTGAAACAAAGAAAGACGAGAAAACCGGGAAGGAATCGCAGACCATTCGACAGGCCTTCGTGCGCGTGGGCGAGGCACGTGGAGATTTTGTTTCGATCACAAAGGGATTGAAGGCAGGCGAGACGGTGGTGGGCACGGGCGTTTTCAAGTTGCGCAACGGGATGGCGGTGACGATCAACAACGAGTTGGCTCCGAAGCCGGAGCTTAATCCGACACCGACCGATTCGTGAGACACGATCGACATGTTGTAAGATCGACATGAAATCTTTCACCGACCTCTTCATTAAGCGCCCAGTGCTGGCGATGGTGGTCAGCTTCGTCATTCTCATCGCCGGTTTGCAGGCGATGAAGACGATCAACGTCCGGCAATATCCGCGAAGCGATATCGCCGCGATCACGGTGACAACTGTCTATGTCGGCGCCGATGCGGAATTGGTTCGCGGATTTATTACGACGCCGCTGGAGCGAGCAATCGCGGCCGCGGACGGGATCGATTACATCCAATCGCAAAGCGCACAGGGTGTTTCCACGATCACCGTTCGCTTAAAATTGAACTACGACGCGAACAAGGCGCTCTCGGACGTGAGTTCGCGGGTTGATGCCATCCGGCGGGATCTGCCGCCCGAATCGGAAATTCCGGTCATCAAAATCGAACCGGCCGATTCGCAGATCGCTTCGGCCTATCTCAGTTTTACTTCCAACATTCTTCAGCCTAACGAGGTCACCGATTACCTCGTGCGCCTGGTCCAGCCGCGCCTGACTGCGATCGGCGGTGTGCAGCGCGCTGATATTCTCGGCGGGCGCACCTTCGCCATGCGCGTTTGGATGAAACCGGACCGCATGGCCGCGCTCAACGTCAGTCCCTCGCAAGTCCGAAGCGCGCTCGCGAGAAACAATTATCTGGCGGCCGTCGGCAACACCAAGGGTTCGCTTCTCCAAGTTAATCTCACTGCCAACACCGACTTGCACACAGCGGATGACTTCAAAAAGCTCGTTATTCGTCAGGACAAAGGAAACCTCGTCCGGATAAGCGACGTCGCTGATGTCGAGCTTGGGGCGGAAGATTACGACACCGAGGTTCGTTTCTCCGGGAAAAAAGCGGTGTTCATGGGCATCTGGGTTTTGCCCAACGCAAACTCGATCGACGTAATCAAGCGCGTGCGCGTCGAGATTGAGCAGATCAAAAAAGAACTGCCGACGGGAATGGAGGCAGACGTGGCCTACGACGCGACCGCTTACATCAACGATGCGATCCACGAGGTCGTAAAAACTTTGATCGACACATTGCTCATCGTGATGGTCGTGATCTTCCTCTTCCTCGGATCGTTCCGGTCGGTCATCGTGCCGGTGGTGGCGATTCCGATTTCGCTAATCGGAGCCCTGTTCCTGATGCAGGTGCTCGGGTTCACATTGAACTTGCTCACGCTCCTGGCGATCGTGCTTTCGGTCGGATTGGTCGTTGATGACGCGATCGTGGTGGTCGAAAATGTCGAGCGTCACATGCGCGAAGGCTTGTCGCGCATTCAAGCGGCACTGCAGGGCGCGCGCGAGCTGATCGGGCCGATCATCGCGATGACGATCACGCTGGCGGCGGTTTACACGCCAATCGCGCTGCAGGGCGGGTTGACTGGCGCGCTCTTTCGCGAATTTGGACTGACCCTCGCAGGCGCAGTTTTCATTTCCGGCGTCGTGGCGCTCACTCTCTCGCCGATGATGTCGGCCAATCTTTTGCGCGCCGAGCATGTGGACAAGGGATTTAGCGGCGTAGTCAATCGCACGTTCGATCGCGTGCGCGACTGGTATGGCCGCAGCCTCGACCGCACTCTAGCGGCGCGGCCGGCGGTTTACACGGTGTGGATCGGATTGTCGATTTTGGCTGCACTTTTTTGGATGTTTTCGCCTAACGAGCTTGCGCCCAAAGAAGATCAAAGTGTGATCTTTGGTATCATCACCGCGCCAGCGAATGCTACGATCGACGATACTTCCCGTTATGCCGACGCCGCCGGAAAGATTTTTCAAAGCGTGCCGGACGTCCGTTTCACGTTTCAATTGACCTTTCCCACGAACGGCTTTGGCGGAATGGTGCTGAAGCCGTGGGGCGTTCGAAAGATTCCGACTGAAGCAATCCTGCCTCAGGTGATGCCGAAACTTTCCGCCATTCCAGGCCTCCGTATTTTTGCCACGACACCTTCGCCTCTTCCAGGCGGAGATAATTTTCCGGTTAGTTTTATTATTACTTCGACGGCGGACCAGGACCGCATTCTCGAATTCGCCAAGCAGATTCAAGACAAGGCGATGGCGGCAAGGATGTTTCGGTTCTCGGACATCGACACCAAGATCGACCAGCCGCAATCCGAGATCGTGTTCGACCACGACAAGGTGTCTTCGATGGGGATGGATATGCAGCAAGTGGGCGCGGATTTGTCGGCCGGTATCGGCGGCAATTTCGTGAATCGTTTCAACATCGAAGGCCGCAGCTACAAGGTGATCCCGCAAGTCAAACGCGTCGATCGTTTGACCCCGGAACAGCTGCAAAATATTTACGTGACTGGGCCCAACAACCAATTGGTCCCGCTCAGCACCGTCGCTTCCATGCGGCAAAAAACAGTGGCGCGGTCGCTCAATCGCATGCAGCAGCTCAACGCCGTCACCATCAACGGCGTGCCGACGCAGACGCTCGACGCCACTTTGAAATTCATGGAGAACGAAGCGCGCAAGATTCTCCCGAAGGGTTACGTGCTCGATTACACCGGCGAATCTCGGCAACTGCGCACCGAAGGAAGCAAGTTCGGCGGCGTCTTTGTCCTGGCCATTGTGCTCATCTTTTTAGTGCTGGCGGCGCAGTTCAACAGCTTCCGAGACCCGTTCGTAATTCTGCTCGGATCGGTCCCGCTCGCGATCTTTGGCGCGCTGTTGTTTACGGTTCTAAAGATGCCCTTCGGGAAATTTTTCACTGACGGCTGGACGACGACCCTGAATATTTATTCCCAGGTCGGACTCGTTACGCTCGTCGGACTTGTTTCAAAAAATGGAATTCTGATCGTGCAGTTCGCGAACGAGCTGCAACGGCAGGGCGTGGATAAACTCGCTGCGATCGCGCAAGCGGCACGGATTCGTTTGCGTCCAATCATGATGGTCAGCGTCGCGACGGTCGCTGGTCACTTTCCCCTCACCCTGGTCACTGGCGCCGGCGCAGCCGCGCGAAATTCGATCGGTCTCGTGCTCGTTGGCGGAATGACGATCGGGACAATCTTCACCTTGTTCATTGTGCCGTCGCTCTACATGTTGATCGCGAAGGAGCATCACGAAAAATCGTTGATGGATGCGGACCTCGAAGGCGCCGAGGATGCCGATCTTGCACCGGAGCTTGCGCCCGCCCTCGCCCGTGACGGAAACGGCAACGGCTGGAAGCAGGGCTGATCGGGCTCAGTCCCGGTCAACAACACTCAGGCATTCCAAGCCGTGGACAATGGCGCGAGCTGGTATCGCCGATGAAGATCACGGCATGTTCGGCGTGATCTTCAGCAACTAAGTCTCTACACGAATTTTCAGTTAGGCCAGGCAGTGTGCTACAAAAAAGCGCGGTCCCGCGTCCGCGGGACCGTCGCTGCTGAAGCTGAGGAACTTTCAGTTTCGTTTTATTGACTTCCTAGCTCGCGCCGCTCCTAAAAGCAGCCGCGATGCCAGCCGTCTTGGAATTCAGATTTCATTGCGGCGATGCGGAATAAACGCGAGGCAATTACTCATCCATCTGGTAACGCTTCTCTCGTGGCGGCAACGGTTCGTCGTTGCGAAGGAGTCAGGAAGGCCGATGCGCGCATTTCTTATCAGACCGTCTTTGCTCAAACGAACGCTTTTTTCACGAAGACCGAAAAAAGAGGTGCTCAACTCTTCGACCTCGGCATATTCGCCGGCAACTTATGCATCGGAAATTTCTCGCGCTTTCGATTCTTGCCCCCGTCGCGCTGATTTTCGCGGCCGATTCGCCGACGCAGTTCAAATATCCAGCCGCGCCGACCAGCGATCAGATCGATGATTATTCCGGCACCAAGGTGGCCGATCCTTATCGGCCATTGGAAAATCCGGACGCGCCTGAGTCGCGAAAATGGATCGAGGCCGAAAACAAGATCACGTTCGATTTTCTCAAAACGATTCCGGAACGCGACGGGATTAAGAGACGTCTGACCGAAGTTTGGGATTACGAGCGCTTCGGCGTCCCGTTTAAAGAGAAAAACCGCTACTTTTTTTCCAAGAATAGCGGCTTGCAAAATCAGAACGTTGTTTATACCACGGCCAATTTTTCCGAGAAGCTGCGCGAACTGCTCGATCCAAACGCGCTCGCCAAAGATGGGACGATCGCGTTGGGCGGTATGGATGTGACCGACGACTCCAAACTGATGGCTTACGGTCTCGCTACCGCCGGCTCCGATTGGCAACAATGGAAAGTGCGCGAGGTCGAGACCGGCAAAGATCGGCCGGACGTTTTGGACTGGATCAAGTTTTCGAACACATCGTGGAAAAAAGACGGGAGCGGATTTTTCTACAGCCGCTACGACCAGCCGGACGAGAAAAACAAACTGCGCTCGCAGGTTTACAATCACAAACTCTTCTTTCACCAGCTCGGAACACCGCAATCGCAGGATAAACTGATCTACGAGCGGCCTGATCAGAAAGAGTGGCTCTTCAATGCCGAAGTCACGGACGACGGCCGTTATCTCATTATCACCGTCCAGCGCGGGACCGATCCGAAAAACCGGATCTTCTACAAGAACCTGGTCGATCCGAACTCGAACGTCGTCGAGCTGCTGAATAAAGCGGACGCCGAATACACTTTCATCGACAACGAAGGACCAGTCTTCGCGTTCCGGACGAATTTGAACGCACCGCTGGGCCGGATCGTTACCATCAGCACGAGCAAACCGCTCCCTGCGCAGATCGACGAGCTCGTGCCGCAATCGAAAGATAAACTCGAATCGGTCAGCACCGTTGGCGAGCGCTTGATCGCGGTTTACCTGAAGGACGCGCACAGCGCCGTGAAGCTATTCAAGCTGGACGGGACATCCGACGGCGAGATCGCGCTGCCCGGACTTGGCACCGCCGGCGGGTTTACCGGCAAACGCAAAGACCCCGAAACATTTTATTCGTTTACCAGTTTCACCACCCCGACTGAAATCTTCCGTTACAATTTCGACAAGCGCGCAAGCGAGCTGCTTTTTAAACCGAAAGTAAAATTTAACCCGGACGATTACACGACCGAGCAGGTTTTTTGTAAAAGCGCGGATGGCACGCGCCTCCCGATGTTCATCTCCTACAAAAAAGGAATGAAACGCGATGGGCAGAACGCGACTTACCTTTACGGCTACGGCGGGTTCGATATTTCCAGCACGCCATCCTTCACGCCGGCCAATCTTGTTTGGATGGAGATGGGCGGGATCTACGCGCTGGCGAACATTCGCGGCGGCGGCGAATACGGCGAGAAATGGCACGAAGCCGGAATGCTGCACGTGAAACAAAACGTGTTCGACGATTTCATCTCCGCAGCGCAGTACTTGATCGACAATAAATACACGTCGACGCCGAAACTCGCGATCGGCGGTGGGAGTAACGGCGGATTGCTCGTCGGCGCGTGCATGACCCAGCGCCCTGATCTTTACGGCGCCGCACTTCCGAACGTCGGTGTGATGGACATGCTGCGTTTCCAAAAATTTACGATTGGCTGGGCCTGGACTTCCGATTACGGCAGCGCCGATAAACCGGACGACTTTTCATTTCTCCACGCCTACTCGCCGCTCCATCACATCGCCCCGCCTGGGCGGGGCTGTTGTTATCCCGCGACAATGATCACGACTGCCGATCACGACGATCGCGTCGTGCCCGCGCACAGCTTTAAATTCGCGGCAGCGCTTCAAGCCGCGCAAGGTTGCGACAAACCAACCTTGATCCGGATCGAAACGAAAGCCGGCCACGGTGCGGGCAAACCGACAACAAAGATCATCGAAGAAACCGCTGACCGCTGGGCTTTCCTCGTTAAAGAACTCGGCGCGAAAATCACACAGTAACGAGGCGCGAAAGGTGGATCGCCCGCTCCGTCGGGCGATGTTGAAAAAATGCGGCTTCGCCGCCACTTCTGGGCATCGAGCAAGGGACTGCTCGATCCACCAAAGAACTCTAAATGAAAACCCCGAAATAGAATCAGAAACGCAAGAAAGCCCCGGTGAGTTTCCCCACCGAGGCTTTCGATTTTGCTTACTCTCAGTTGTTTTCCTGCCTCAGCGCGTCTCTCTGCTGGATGTCAGCCGGAGTTCAGCGAACTCGGTCGAGGCGCTGATTTTCGTGACGAACCAGGGTTCCGGGCCAAGACTGACCGACGGCTGTTGCTGGATGCCGCGGCCAATTGGCGTCGGCCCAAAGGCGATCGAGTGACCAGCCTTTGCTACGGTGATGTAGTTTTGTCCCCTGTTTTGGCAGAGGAAAAGCCCCTCCTCACCATGAAGAAGGCTTGCCAAGTCCAGGCCGCTTACCGGCACGTTGATATCGAGTTTCATTTGCTATGTTTTCTTTCCTTTCTAGCGTCAATCTCACGCACCGATTGATGATCGCCAGGTAACTTAGGTTGCCTTTTTTAATTCCCTGATTGTTGAGCGGCGCAACCTTACGCCCGGGCACGCGAATGGGAATCGCGCGAGACGGGACCAGGAGATGAGGCGAAGCACGGGAGTCGGCGTCAGGCGCGGATCGATGGTCGATCCGGCAGTCGAGAAATATCTGCTCAATCTTCAGCGAGCGATGAACGTCGATACATTCTGGAAAGCCGCCCAGGAGTTGCTTGCCGCCGCGATCCCAAATCGTGTGATCGGATTCACGTTGCAACACAATCCAATTTTGCCGCCGTTCGCGAGATGGACACGGCCCATGCCCGATAGTTTTTTCGCAGCGGAGCCGCTTAAGAGTTATCTCGCGGCGCAGCGACGCAAAAAAATCGTGCGCGTAAGCGATCTCTTTTCCAATCGACCCAGCCTCATTAAATCGCGTTTTTATCGCCGCTACCTGGCGCCTCAGGAATGCGCTCAGGCCGTGTGCCTCCTGTTCCGACAAAGCCAGAGACTCGTTTGCGCAATTGTCATCATGCGCACGGCGACCCAGGGCGATCTCTCATCGGTGGAGATGAAATTGGTCCGACAGCTTTACCCGCAATTTTTGACCGCGCTTCAGCGCCTCAGATTGCTCGGGCGGGAACGCGCAGTGCGGATGGATCTTGAAGAATGCATGAGGCAACTGCCATTGCCGACAATGCTCTTGCGCTGGAACTTGAAATTGATTTATCGAAACCGGGCCGCGCGCGACTTCTGCGCCGTTTGGGAAAAAGGATGGGAGCAAGCACGACTGACAAATGCGAGCTCGGAGATTCCATCTGAGATACTGGATCGCTGCCGCCAACTCAAACAACAATGGGCGCGTACGCAACGTCCCAGCTCGCAGCGCAGAATCTTCAAACGAGAAAGCGTGCATCATCCCAGGTCGCCGGATCTACGAGCCACCGTTCGCCTAAAACAACTCAGCTCGGCCGACTTGGCGCGGCCGCATTTTCTCATCGAGTGCCAGGCCTTGCGCCATCGCACTGCTCAGCAGACCGAGGCTGCGGGCTCTCGTTTGCCGCATCTCACTCGGCTCACCACGCGCGAACAGGAAATTACGCGACTCGTTTGCGACGGGCGGAGCAATCAGGAAATCGCCGACGCGGCGGGCTTGAGTTTGGCGATGGTGAAAAAGCATTTGCACGCGGTTTTCCACAAACTCGAAGTCACGAGCCGCAGTCAACTTATGGCGCTGATGCGATGAACGGGCCAACCGCGGATTTCGCAGATCGTTGAAAATCGGAAATCTCGCTTCTGGATTTTCATCCTTCATCCTTCTAACTTCTGCCTTCCGATCTGTTCCCGTAGTTCAACGGACAGAACAAGGGTTTCCTAAGAGCAAAACGCTACTTTTACACCAATTCGCTGATGCCATCAGCTCTCGTTAAGCAAAAGTTCAGAGGAATGCTGCAGTGAGACCGATTGGGGGCGATCTGTCCATGCGGCACTCGAGATGCTTTACGGTTGCTCCGAAGCACAACCAATTTCCTCGAATGCGACGCCATACTCTCCCTTGCCAGCTCAGTGATCTTTTGCCGTTCGCGGAACGCATTGCCAATGAGTTGGATACCGATGGTAGATGGCTCGAAACGATAGGGATTCGGGCGGACGAACTCAGGCGCATTGTTGACCAAGTCAAAAAAGCCGAGGCCGCATGGTCAGCCGCCAAGAGCGCGAAAGCATCCGCACAAACACGAACGACCGCCGCGGACGAAGCGCTGACGGCGTGGCTGGCGAAGGCGCGGCTGGTGGTGATGCTCGCGCGCGGCGAAAAATGGTCGGAGCGCTGGATTGAGACCGGCTTCACGCATCGCA
>Ga0193751_1000653_pt1 | contig 25449 bp, 27 predicted proteins | sample L1c2metaG_FD_143050 | JGI IMG/M metagenome (GOLD analysis project Ga0193751, IMG submission 143050) | Soil microbial communities from a riparian zone of the East river system, Colorado, United States - L1c2 | ecosystem: Environmental > Terrestrial > Soil > Riparian zone | place: USA: East River... | reverse complement strand
CAGGGCGCGTGGTTTCCGCCCTTCGTCGAAATGTCGATCGCCGCTACTATCGTTTACACGGCGATCGAGAACGTCGTCGGAGCGAGCTTGCGTCGTCGTTGGTTCGTGGCAGGCATGTTCGGCCTGATGCATGGCTTCGGCTTTTCCAATGCCCTGGGACAGTCGTTGCAGTTTGCGGGCTCGCATCTGCTTCTGTCGCTCGCCTCGTTCAACGTCGGAATCGAGATCGGCCAGCTCGCCGTCCTCGCGATCATGCTGCCTGCGCTTGCGCTGTTCAGACGCCTGGTCGCCGAGCGCACCGGCATCGTCATTCTGTCGTCGGTCGTTGCGCTCATCGGCGGCTACTGGATGGTGGACCGCTGGCCGGCGTTTTATCAGACACAATGGCCGCGCCCTGATGCGGACGTGACCCTCGGCATCGCCCGATGGATAGTTGTGGCGCTGATTGTGTTCGCTGCCGATGGATAGTTGTGGCGCTGATCGTGTTCGCTGTGGCCTGGATGCTATTCGCGTGGATGGCTCATAAATCACGTCGCCGGGTCGAAGCGATCGAAAGCGGCGCACCGAAAGGGCGCTCTCGAGCACCTACGACTTCGAATTCATGATTGGGAAGCCGGTCGTGGGCGTGCAGCTCGGGCTTTGCGTCGTCGCACTGTTCGATTGAAGGAACACACTGCCATGCCGAAGCTCGCCGCCAATCTGACGATGCTCTTCAACGAGGTCGATTTCCTCGACCGCTTCGAAGCTGCCGCGAGAGCCGGTTTCACGGGCGTCGAATACCTGTTTCCGTATGCGTATCCGAAGGAGCAGCTCGCCGAGAAGCTCGCGCAACATCGACTGACGCAGGTGCTGCACAATTTGCCCGCCGGCGACTGGGCCGGCGGCGAGCGCGGTATCGGATGTCATCCGAATCGCGTCGGCGAATTCCAGGACAGTGTCGCCAAGACGATCGACTATGCCCGCGCGCTCGGCTGCAGGCAGGTGAACTGCCTCGCGGGCATCGCGCCGAAGGACGCCGATCCGGAGAAAGTGCGTGCGACGTTCGTGTCGAACCTGCGTTTCGCGGCAGACAAGCTCGGCGCCGCGGGCATCAAGCTACTGACCGAGCCGATCAACACCTTCGACATACCGGGCTTCTGGCTGTCGCACACGCGGCAAGCGCTCGACGTCATTCGCGATACCGGATCGTCGAACATCTACGTCCAGTACGACATCTATCATATGCAACGCATGGAGGGCGAGCTCGCGAACACGATCAAGGCGCACCTGTCGCAGATCGCCCACATGCAGCTCGCCGACAACCCGGGCCGCAACGAGCCGGGCACGGGCGAGATCAATTACCGCTTCCTGTTCGGCTTCGTCGACGCGATCGGCTACGACGGCTGGATCGGCTGCGAGTACAAGCCGAAAGGGGGTACGATCGAGGGGCTCGTCTGGCGCAGCGCCCACGGCGTTGCCTGACCGCGTCTCTTTATCACGGAGCGAAGCATGGCAAACCTCGGCTTCATCGGCCTCGGCACCATGGGATCGCCGATGGCGGATCATTTGATCAAGGCCGGCCATCGCGTGTTTTTGGACAGCCGCTCGGGCGTGCTGGCATCGCTTGTTCCGCCCGTCACGGTCTTCTCTTCTTTCAGGGCAAAGCGCTGCCAAGTCGGCGGTCGCGAGCGGCACTCGTCGTCGATCCGCCGCGATGGGCGGGGAATAAGCCAGTTATGATGCAAGCAATAGTGCGGGTGAGGCAAGGTGTCGCCGCCGCTTTGCGAGCGCGACGGGGTGTGTTTGCCGCTGCCGCGACCATCGTGTTTGCACTGGATCTGCTCGTCCCACCCCTGGTGCTATCCATCGTCCGCAAGCCCTTCGACTATTTCACCTTCAATCCGTGGCTGTCGCAACTCCCTCGATACCTCTTGGCGAGCGATGTGGTGCTCCAGAGCAAACTCGATTTTTTGCCCAACCTGGCGCTTTTCTGGTTCAGCGCGGACAGTGCGTTCGGCGGCGTGGACTGGGGATTCGCCGTCACAGTGAGCGACCTGTTGCGATTTCTTCTGCTGTCGATACTCTTCGGGCTCTACTTCGCGCTCATCTTCCACTATCGACACGAAGCGACCACTGCGGGCTGGAGTTCGAAGTTCAGCCGCGGTGGCGGCGCTTCTGGCGCGCTCGCGAGCGTGCTTGGCGTGTCGACGGGAGGATGCACGGTGATGGGCTGCGGCGCACCGATGCTTCCCGTCGTCGGCCTTGCATTCGTCGGCCTGTCCAGCGGGACCCTTGCGCTGCTCGCGGAACTGTCGCGGGTCGCGACAACCTTGGTGTTCATTGCGGTGACGCTGGGCGTGGTCTACTTTGGCTGGCTAGCGGGCGGTCGCCCGATGAGCGTCGACGATTCGAATTCTTCCAACGGCGTGGCGGCAAAACAGCGCATTGCGCTATGAGGTCGAACGTCGGCCGCAGGCCGCGAATGGTGTCGAGTCCAAAACCAGCTAGGGTCCAAAACCAGCTAGGTCGGCGAAATAGGCCGCCACGCTGCGTCTGCTAGAATAATTCGTTCAACCGCTGGGCCCCTCCGGATGTTTGCTCGCTTCAGCCTGTGCACACTAATGCTCGTCAACGCGGCGGCGCTTGCTCAGCAGGCGCCGCCGCCGCCGCCCGCCTCGGCCAATCTCGTTGCGCCGCCGGCGCCCGGTCTTTCGCCCGAGCTTGCGGACGCGGCGAAGATGATCCGCGACGGCCAGTACGCCGCCGCGCAGGCCAAGATCGGCTCCGTCCTCGCAAGCGACGCCCGGAATCCTCAAGCGCGTTTTTTGAGAGGAATCGTCGAAACCGATCAGGGTGAAGTCGATGCGGCGCTTTCGACTTTTCAGGGGCTGACGCAAGACTACCCGGAGCTTCCCGAACCGCATAACAATCTTGCGGTGATCTATGCGCAGCAGGGCCGCTACGAGGACGCCAAGACCGCGCTGGAACTCGCACTCGCCGCGTCTCCGGATTACGCGATCGCTCACGAAAATCTGGGCGACGTCTATACCCGACTCGCCGGCGGCGAGTACGACAAGGCGTTGGCTGTCGACAAGACCAACAAGAGCGCACAGGCCAAGCTTGCGCTGGTGCGCGAGCTTTTCGCCGTTCCTTCCTCGAGCGCCGCACCGAAGCTTCCTGTGCCGGTGCCGAAACCGGCGCAAGGTCCAAAAGCGAAAAAGTGACCGGCCGCGGACGGCGGCTTCCGCGAAAGACCTGCAACCTTACGAATGGAGCCTTGGATGGTCCGCTTTGCAACGACGCTCTTTGCCGCGCTCGCGCTTGTCGCCGTTTCGGCGCATGCCGCAAACCCCCAGGTCGATCTCGACACCAGCGCGGGCAAGATCAGGATCGAGCTCTTTCCCGACGCCGCCCCGAAGACGGTTCAAAACTTTCTCGCGTATGTCAAATCGAAGCAATACGATGGAACCCAATTTCATCGGGTGATTGCGGGATTCATGATCCAGGGCGGAGGATTTACGGCAGACTTCGTCCAGAAACCCCCTTCTCGCCCACCGCTGCAGAACGAGGCCGAGCGAAGCAGCAAGGCCGGGCTGCTCAACGTCCCCGGGACAATCGCGATGGCGCGTACGAGCGACCCGAATTCTGCGACCACGCAGTTCTTCATCAACGTTGCGGACAATAAGTCTCTGAACTTCCGCGCAGCGACTCCGCAGGGCTACGGTTACACGGTGTTCGGCAAGGTCATCGACGGCATGGGCGTCGTGCGCAAGATCGCAGCGCTGCCGACGGGCGCCGGTGGCCCTTTTCCCAAGGACGTACCCAACGAGCGCGTGACGATCAAAAGCGCATCGGTCGTCTCCAAATAGGATCTTCATGGTCATTCTGCATACCAATCACGGTCCGATCACCATCGAGCTCGACACAGTGCACGCGCCCAAGTCGGTCGCCAACTTTCTCGAGTACGTGCGCGCGGGACACTTCGACAACACGATTTTTCATCGCGTCATAGACGGCTTCATGATCCAGGGCGGAGGCTTCACTCCGGACTTCAAGCAAAAGCCGACGCGGGCACCGGTCGAGAACGAGGCCACGAACGGGTTGAAGAACAAGCGTTACAGCGTCGCGATGGCGCGAACCTCGGATCCTCATTCGGCGACCGCGCAATTCTTCATCAACGTTCGCGATAACGCTTTTCTGGATCACCGCTCGCCGGACGCCAACGGCTGGGGTTATGCGGTCTTCGGGCGTGTCGTCGGCGGCACCGACGTCGTCGACCACATCAAGGGCCTGCCCACGGGAACGCGAGGCATGCACCAGGACGTGCCGACTCAAGACGTGATGATCGAGCGCGCCGAAGAGACAAAATAGGCCGCCTCTCGGGGCGGCCTGGCGAAAATGCCGCCGACGCTGTTCGCTTCCGATCTGCACCTGTCCAGGGAGCGGCCGGAGCTGGTCGCGGCTTTCCACGCGTTTCTGCGCGGTCCCGCGCGCGAAGCCGCAGCGCTCTACGTGATCGGAGACATCTTCGACACCTGGCTGGGGGACGATCAGCTGCGCGAGCCGCTTGCCGCGGGAGTCGCGTCCGCATTCGCGGCGCTGTCGGCTTCGGGAACGCCGGTGTATCTGCAGCGCGGCAATCGCGATTTCCTGCTGGGCGATCGATTTGCAACAGCGAGTCGCGCGACGCTCCTTCCCGACGCCGTCGTCCACACGGTGCAGGATACCCCGACGCTGATCATGCACGGCGACCAGTTGTGCATTGACGACGTCGCCTATCAGCGTTACCGGACGTACTGGCAGGACCCGAAGCATCGTCGGCAGGTCCTTGCACTTCCCTATTTCGTGCGGCGGGGCATTGCCGCGACGTTGCGCGCGGGAAGCCGCCGCGCGATACAGGGCAAGCCGGAACAGATCATGGATGTCAACGCCGATGCGGTCGTCGCCGCGCTAAGACAGCACGGCGTTTTGCGGATGATCCACGGCCATACGCATCGTCCCGCGCTGCACGATCTCGTCGTCGACGGCCGGCCGGCGCAGCGCTGGGTACTTGCCGACTGGTATCAAAAGGCCAGCTATCTCGAGATTTCAGCGGGCGGGGCCGCACCACGGATGGTCTGATTCACCTTAAGCGGGTCTATCCCATCGCCTGCGCGAAATCACCGACCAGGTCATCGAGATCCTCGATTCCCACCGAGATGCGAATGAGCGAGTCGGCGATGCCCATGCTGGCTCGCCGCTCGGCGCCCATCTCGTAAAAGATGGTGTGTGCAACGGGGATCGCCAGCGTGCGGTTGTCGCCGAGATTGGATGAAAGAACCACGTTTTTAAGGCGATTGAGAAAGTCGAAACAGTCGAGGCTCGGGTCGAGCTCGAACGAAAGCAGCGCGCCGTAGCCGGAAAACAGCTCGCGCGCGAGCGCGTGCTGCGGATGCGACCCGAGACCCGGGTAATACACCGCACGCACACGACGATGCGCGGCAAGAGATTCGGCGAGCGCCTGCGCATTCGCGCAGGCGCGATCCATCCGCAACGCGAGCGTTTCCGCACCGACGGCAAGATGATGCGCCTGCTCCGGAGACAGCGTTCCTCCCCAGTCCCTCAACCCCTTCTTGCGGATCTGCGTGATTCCCCACAACGCGGGCTTCGGTCCCTTGTAGACATCGTGGATGTTGGAAAAGCGGGTCCAGTCGAAATTGCCGGTGTCGGTCACCGCACCGCCCAGCGCGTTACCGTGGCCGCCGATGTACTTGGTCAGCGCGTTGACGATGAGCGATGCCTTGACATTTTTCGGGCGAAAGAGATACGGCGTGGTCATCGTGTTGTCGACGACGTAGACTATTCCGCGCGACGCACACAGATCGCCGATTCGCGCCAGGTCCGCGATCTGTGTGCGCGGGTTGGCGATGGTCTCGACAAAGACGAGTCGCGTCGACGGTCGCAGTGCCTTCTCGACCGCGCGCACATCGGTCGCGTCGACGAAGCTCACTTCATTTCCGTGTGCGGCGAGTGTCTCGAACAGGCTGTTGGTGTTGCCGAACAAAAAAGCGCTCGAGACCACATGATCGGTCTCGCGCAAGAGCGCGAGCATGATCGCGCCGATCGCCGCCATGCCGGTAGAAAAGCAGACGGTTGCGATGCCGTCTTCCATCCGGTTCATTTTCTCCTCCAGCGCGGCCGCCGTGGGGTTGCCCTGTCTCCCATACGCGTAGCCCTGCGCCTTGCCCTGGAAGACATTGGCAAGCTCGCGCGCGTCCCGGTAGCCGTACGCCACCGACACATGCAAGGGCTTGTGCAATGAGCCATGCTCGATCGTTCCTTCGCGATCGGCGTGGAGAATCGAGGTTGTGAATCCGGTCTTCTGTGCCATGGCGCGACCCAAAATGAAAAGGCCCGTCAGCTTGCGCTAAACGGGCCCCGAATGGGTCGCCTCGCTTTAGCCGAATTTATAAAGCGCCCGCAAGCTGCGAAGTTGCAAAATCCGGCAACCCCGTTTCAAATCGGCGCTGGAGACAAGTATCCGCGCAAAAGGCCGGCAGGTCAACGCATAGTCTCCTCAAACGGATGACTTTCGCCAGTCCGACGGGCAGCCGCAGTGTGCAATGCGCGCGCAATGCGGGCAACGGAATCGCGGCGCCCTTTAGAGATCGGTATCGACCCAGAGCGGCTGATAATCGGAACCGACGGCGTCACTATCGACGCGGCAGGATCGGACTCGCCTCGCGAGCGCAGGCGACACGAAGCAGAAATCGATCCTCCGGCCACAGCCCGCGGTCGCGCCGGTATTTTCCGGATGGCCCGCAACGACCCATGCGTCGACGAATCCGTTGAGCCGGTTGAGTCGGCCGAATCGCGCCGTGGACGGACCCACGACGCGGTCGTACTCGGGCGCGAACCACTCGAAATTGAAATCGCCCAGCAATATCGCATCGGCCGGCATCGGCGGCATCTCGCCTTCGGTCCAGCCGGCGGCGGGGTCCGGATGACCGCCGCACCATGCGCCGCCTTCGGCCGGCGCCCGCGCATGAATATCGAGGAGAGCGTCGATCTGCGGCATTCGAGTGGCGATGCTCAAGTGACTGAGATGCACCGAGTACACTCGCACCGGTCCTGTGCGCTCGGTCACGATGACCGCCTCGAGGGCGCCCTGTTGAATGCTGTGGTGAGTGAGCGTGCCGTACTTCGGCAGCAGATGATTGCGCGAGGACACGATCGGCGGCCGCGACAGGATCATCGTGCCGAACTGGCGCCTGCGATTGACCAGCCTGCCCACGGGGTCGCGGTAACTGGCGTCCATGTCGAGATTGGCGCCGTAGACCCAATGATGTTCGGGCAGATGCGATGCGAGCACGGCAGGAGCGTCGATACAACCAGAGCGCTGCCAATGGCGCTCGACTTCCTAGAGCGCTGCCAATGGCGCTCGACTTCCTGGAGCGCGATGACGTCGGCAGTCTCGACCTCGCGGGCGATGCGCGCGAGGTCGTACCGGTTGTCCTTGCCGAGCCCGTATTGAATGTTATAGGTGACCAATTTCATCCGGCGGCAAGGCGCGCGGTCGCGTCGCCGGGTCAGGCCGCGATACGCTTGGTTGAAAACCCGTCGGACACTCCCGTTCGCCCTTGGCGTGTCGAACGGCGATCGATGCGGTGAGCCCGTTCATGGCTTCCTTCGGCAAGCTCAGGACAGGCTAGCTCACCACGAACGGGCATGGCTGATCGATTTCTTAATTTGCGGCAGGTTCATTGACTTCGTGAGCTGCCAAGGACAAGTTGGTGAGCTTCTTTCTGGCGCTCGCGTGAGTCAGCTCTATCATGCCGCAGTCGGGCGCTAGTATCAGTTGCTCTTTCGGTAAATAGCGGAGAGCCTCGTTAGCGCGCGCCACCAAGGATTCAACACTTTCAACTTCGTTCTCACCGACGTCGATTACGCCCAGCATGACGGTTTTTTTTCCGATAGCGCTCAATATCGAGACATCCAGGTTGCTCGCTGCCCCCTCGATGGAAACGACGTCCAGCTTGGACCCGGAAAGCCAGGCCAGGATATCACCGTAATAGTCCTGATTGGCTTTGTAGCTTATGCCCTTTCGCTCCAGCGGCTTGTTAGGATAACCGCGGCAAATATGCACCACAAAAGTTGCCCGGTCCTCAAGCCCTGCAAAGCAACGTTCGAGCGCTTGCAGTCCCCAGGCTTGCGCTGCGGCCGGATAGCGTAGGAGTACCGGATCGTCGAACTGGATAACCCGGCATCCGGCAGTGATGAGCGCTGCGACTTCATGATGAATCGCGTCGGCGTAGTCATAGGCAAGTTGCTTTCGATCGCCCTGATAATATTCGTCGGCTACACAGTCGGCAACGGTGCTGGGCCCTGGAAGGCCTATCTTGGCGATCCCCCTGGCGTGCTTCTTCGTGAACAGAAACTCATCCAGAACCATTGGCTCCTTATGCTTTATTTTGCCGATTACACGCGGGGCGTCCTGCTGGGCAGTTCCGGCTCGCATCGAGATAGGTTTTCGGTTAACGGCGTCAACGCCGTCCAATTTATTGACGATATGCAGCACATAGTGGCCGCGTCGTTCCTCGCCGTCGGTCACGATGTCGATGCCCGCGCGGTTTTGGTCCTTGATCGCCTCAAAAGCAGCCTTGTCCAACAATCTCGTAAACTCGGCTTGCCCCAGTTCCTCTTGGAGACGGTCAAAGGAAAAGCCAAAGCTGTCGAGTAGTGATCGACCGCTTTGCTTGTAGATATAACGCGGCTTGGGATAGCTCCCTACGATTGCCGTCAAGACCTTGGTTTGTGTCCCGGTTGCCATAAGAAGACGATTGGTGGTTACCGATATTGCGAAGGGGAGTCTTAGTCAAACCGCGATGCGCGCATCCATGCGCCGGCCGCTCGCCTTGTCGAAAAGGAGCGCGCTCGCGGGGGAGAAATCGAGGTGCACGTTATCGCCTTCGCGATGGCGGGGTTCCGCACCAGCCTCGAGAAAACGAATGACGCCGAAGGCACTGTCGGCCGTGTAGAGCACCTCCCGGCCCATCGGCTCGGCGGCGGTGACGCGGGCGGGCGTTCCGCGTTCTGCCGCCTGCAAGCTCTCTGGCCGAATCCCGAGGACCACCGGGCCGCGCACCGGCTCCGACAGCGTGATAGTCGCCTCGTGAAACTTGGCCACGCCAGCGTCGGCTTGCCCCTCGAACAAGTTGATTGGCGGTGAGCCGATGAAGCTTGCGACGAACAACGTGTCGGGGCGCTCGTAGAGATCATCGGCAGCGCCTTCCTGTTCGACGCGACCGCCATTCATGACCACCACGCGGTCGGCCATGGTCGTGGCTTCGATCTGATCGTGGGTGACGAGGATTGTCGTCACGCCGAGTTCGCGCTGGATGCGGCGAATCTCGGTGCGCATCGTGAGCCGCAGCCCCGCGTCGAGGTTCGACAGCGGCTCGTCGAGCAACAGCAGGTGCGGCCGCTTGACCAGCGCCCGGGCGAGCGCCACGCGTTGTTGCTGGCCACCGGACAGCTGGCTGGGCCGCCGGTCGAGCAGCCCGTCGACGCGCACAAGCGCGGCGATCTCACGCGCGCGGCGCTCGGCCTCGGTCCTTTCGATCGTCTTGAAGCGCAACGGGAACATGACATTGTCGAGCACCGACATGTTCGGGTAGAGCGCGTAGGATTGAAAGACGATGCCGACGTTGCGGCCTCGCGCTTCGACGTCGTTGACCCGCGCACCGTCGAACGTGATCTCGCCGCTCGTTGGCTGGTAGATGCCCGCGAGCATCATCAGCGTCGTCGTTTTGCCGCAGCCCGACGGCCCCAGCACCGCCACGAAGGCGCCATCCTCGATCGCGAGATCAACCCCCGCGACCGCTGCGGTCGCGCCGAGCCATTCCTTGCGCAGGTTCTTCAATTCGACACGGGCCATGGTTTACCCCTTGATGCCACCGATCGTCATCTGCGTCAGATATTTCTGGCAGAACACGTAAAGGAGAAGGCTCGGCAACACGTAGAACACCGCGACGGCCGCGACGATGCCATAGTCGACGCCCATCACATCGTCGGCCACCCAGAAGAGGTACAGGCTCATCACCCAGTTCGTGTTCTCGATCAGAAAGGTCCGGACGAAGATGTATTCCTCCCACGCACGGATAAACGCGAACACCGCGACGGCGATCAGTCCCACGCGCACCTGCGGAAGCACGACAAGGCGAAACGCCTGGCGGCGCGTCGCACCATCGGTCATGGCGCTCATCTCGATGTCCCAGGGCACGCCGTCGAAGAACCCCTTCATCACGAACACGTAGAAGGGAAGCTCGATCGCGGCCAGCACCAGCATGACGCCGATGATCGTGTCGAGCAGCCCGATCCAGTACAGCATCAGGAAGATCGGAATGATCAACGTCATCGCCGGGAAGGCGTGGAGCACGAGCAAGCCCTGCAGGAAGACGTTGCGCCCGCGGAAAGCAAAGCGCGAGATGTAGTAGCCAGCCAGCGACGCCACGGTAAGGATGATCACCGTCTGCGACAACGCCAGCGCGAGCGAGTTGGAGAAGGCGGTCCACACGGACGGAAACTGCCTACCCGAAGTCGCCTTCGTCCGCAGCTCCTCGACAAAATTGGCGCGCGTCAAAAAGCGGAAATTGTCGAGATGGAGCTTACCACCGACGAGTGCCAGGAGCAGCGTCCCGGCGATCGCGACCAGCGTGATGCCGATCGCGAGTCGCAATCTCCTCGATCCCACCGACATGTGAACGACGCTGTAGATGAGCACGGCCGGCACGATCACCGCGCACGCCGTCCACAGGACGTCACTGGCGACGCCGCCGGTCCGCGCGGTGAAGGCGATCACGACCATCCAGAAGTACGGCAGGAGGATCGGTACGGAGACGACAACGAGGAACGCGAGCAACGCCGATTGCCCGGTGAACCGCGTGCGCCAGGCGCGCCGGGCAAGCGCTTGCCAATCGGCTCGCGCCTCGACCGCGCCGCCCGCGATCGAATCGACGGCCGCCATCAATGCACCTCGATTCGCGCAGGCTGCAGCAGCCTCTGCATGTCCATCAACCGCCACATCGCAAGCGCGGCCACCACACCGATCACGACGAGTATGAGCGAGAGCGCCGCCCCATACGCGTAGTCGCCGCTCTCGAACGCGCGCCGATAGGCGTAGAGAGAAAAGACCGTCGTGTCATAGAACGGACCGCCGGCCGTGATCAGCAGGATGTATTCGAAGCTCACCAGCAGCGAGAGCGTCTGGTGAATGGTCATATAGGAGATCGGCCAGCGCAGCGCCGGCAGCGTGACATGACGCACGATCGCGAGCGATCCCGCGCCATCGACGCGGGCGGCGTGAAAGAGGTGCTCGGGAATCGAGCGGATCGCCGACGTGAAGATGAGCATGCCGAGCGAAGCCCCGATGAATCCGTTCGCCAGAATGATGACCAGTAACGGGTGGTTGTTGCGCAGGTCGACAGGCGGCAGGCCGAAGACATGCACGACGATCTGGTTGAGCAACCCGCGCTCGTTCGGGTCGACCACCCACAGCCACAGGAGCGCATAGACCACGGATGGACTCATCCGAGGAAGCAGCCATACCGCGCGGAAGAACGCGCCGAGCCGCGGCGGCACGGCGGTGGTCACGAGTGCCAACAAGAGCGCGAAGGTGACGTTGAAGACGCCCAGTGTGGTTACGACGAAGATAAACGTGATGCCAAGCGCGCCCAATAGCCGGGTGTCGCGCGTAAACATTCGCTCGAAATTTTCGAGCGTGAACTGGCTGACCCGCAGCGTGCGGCCCATGTCGGTGAACGCAAGCCCCAGATCGATGACGATCGGCGCGACGAAGAAGAGAAACAGCAGGACCAACGCCGGCCCGAGGAACAGGCCGAAGTTGATCCGTTGTCGCCGCAGCTGGGCGCGCGCGAAGTCAGGCATGGCGAACTCGTGGCCGGGGCCGGAAACAGGGAGGAGATCTTTCTAAAGCCTCTCCCCGATCCCTGGGCGTACCGACGTTCTAGTTCTTGATGACCACGTCCTTGCCGAGCTCGTTAGCGAGCTCACCGCTGACAAAGTCCGCCGCTGCCTGGGCCGTCAGACGTCCGGTCTCCACACCCTGGATACCTTTGAAGATGATCGCGTTGTATTGTCCGATCTTCGGATGATTAGGCATGAAGGTCGCGTATTTGAGCATCGGCGTTGCGGCAACCAACGCCCACCCTTTGTCGGCGACTTCCGGCATCGACTGCTCGCCATAGTTGATCGGCGTATGGTTGGTCGACACCGCATGGCGCATGTTCGGAACCGGCTGGCTGGCGAGCGCCACAATATAGGCTGCGAGGTCCTTGTTCTTCGATTTGGCGGACACGGCGTAGGCGATCGGGTGCGACAGATTGGACGGCTTGCCGCCCTTCTTTCCGGCCGGCGCGTTGAGCCAGGTGATCTTGCGCTGGTAGTCCTCCTTGCCCTTCAGATTCCATGCTTTGGTCTGGTCGGTGACGCGCCACACGCCGTGGAACAAGACCAGCGCCTCTTCGCCGGCGAAGGAAGCCTGCTCGATGGCGTCCCATGACATCGCCGTGTTCGTCGCCGAAAACGCCTTCTTGTCGGTGCAGTACTTGACCCATGTGAAGAAATCCTTCAGCGCCGTTTTGGACGCCTGCAGCTTAGCCGCCGCCTTGTCGTAGGGCTCGAGGCCGAAGCTCTCCATCATCATCTGAAAGTCCGGCCCGGCGTTCGGCCGATGGAGGATGCCGTATTTGACGACGCCCTTCTGCACCGCCTGACCGGCGAGGTCGCACAAGTCGTATGCCGTAAATTCCCCGGCGTCTACCTTGGCGGGCAGAGCGGCAATCTCCTTATCGGTCTTGCCTAACTTGCGGAGCTTGTCGTTATTCAGGAAAAACATGCGGACTTCGGAGTCCTGCGGCACGCCGTATCGCGCGCCCTTGTAGCTCACGGACTGCCACAGCGGCACGATGATGTCGCCGTACAGTTCCGGGTTTTTGCTGATGTGATCCTCGAGATTCAGCGCGTAGCCCGCTTCCGCGAAGGCGCCTGTCCACTCATGCGCCAGAACGAAGATGTCCGGCCCCTTGTCGACCGCGAAGGCTTTCAAAAGGTCGAGAGCGTCGTCGTCATAGCCCTTCGCGTTCGTCTCGTTGAGCTCGATCTTGACGCGCTTGTCGGTGCCGGCCGCAGCGAGGATTTTGTTGAGCGTATCGCCTGCGCTGACGAGATTCCCCGCCCGCAAGGGTCCTGACCGATCCGCGCGTGACCAGACCTTGATCACCAGATCCTCGGCCGCTGCCGACGCGACGATGGCACTGAACAAAACGCTGGCGAGCATTGCCGATAGTGCGTGTTTCCCATTCATGATGATGCCTCCGGTTTGGCGCGGTCTTTCGCCGCGTTGCTGATAAGTCCGGCGCATGCGCCAGAACGAAGATGTCCGGCCCCTTGTCGACCGCGAAGGCTTTCAAAAGGTCGAGAGCATCGTCGTCATAGCCCTTCGCGTTCGTCTCGTTGAGCTCGATCTTGACGCGCTTGTCGGTGCCGGCCGCCGTGAGGATTTTGTTGAGCGTATCGCCCGCGGTAACGAGATTCCCCGCGCGCAAGGGTCCGGAACGATCCGCGCGCGACCAGACCTTGATCACCACATCCTCGGCTGCTGCCGACGTGACGGTGGCGCAGAACAAAACGCTGGCGACCATTGCCGATAGTGCGATTTTCCCGTTCATCATGATGCCTCCGGTTCAGCGCGGTCTGTCGCCGCGCTGCTGATAGGTCCGGCGCGATTCCGCGCGCCACCCACTGCATGCCTTCATCTTTGCTGTTCTCTTGCGCCTAGCAGTCGTTCGCCGCCAGTTCGTGCGTCGTTGCGCGGGTTGCATGCCTATCCACGATGCGTCGCAGAATGGCGGGCGTATTGGTGCAGATTGCGTCAGGGCAAAGCGCGACCAAGGCCCGCAACTCGCTTTCGCGCTCCTCGTGCCAGAGCGTGACGGTGAGGCCCGCTTTTCGAACCAGGCTTATCGCGGCCGCGTCGAGCAGCCGATGCGGCTGCGGGGACCGGGCTTCCCAGCACAGGTGCACGCCATCCGCATGGTAAGCCCGGGCGAGCTGCACCAGGTCCTCCGGCGCGACCACGCTGCCGATCATGAATGACGTCCTTATCTGCGGCGTTCGCGCTTTTAGCGACGCCAAAGCCGGCCCATGGAAGGCGCCGATGACGATGCGATCGCACCAGGGACTCGCGGCGACCAAGTCACCGATCGGCACCGCGAAATCGGGATCCTTGACCTCGACCAGCAGGTTGATGTTCGCGGCCGGCGCCCACGCCAGCATATCGGCGAAGCGCACCAAGTCCGGCTCCATCGCGTCGATCTCGGCGGCGGTGACGTCCGCGACCAGTCGATTCCCGACGGTCAGATCGTGCCGAATAAGCAGTACGCCGTCGCGTGTACCCTGGACGTCACACTCGATCGCATCGGCGCCGTCGGCGACCGCCGCTTCGAACGCTGCCCAGCTGTTCTCGGCGTGCACCGCACTGCTGCCTCGATGGGCAACGACTTGCGGTTTGATCATAGGACCCCCACGCTTGCGCCTGCAGCCGCTGCGCTGTCCCCAGAGGGGGAGCAATTCGGCCTTGCAGGCCGCGGCTTTGCGAGACGCAACGCCTCCTCGTGCTTGCGCCTGCAGCCGCTGCGCTGCCCCCAGAGGGGGAGCAATTCGCACCTTGGGACGGCCCGGCGGTGCTCATAGGACCCCCCACGTTTGCGCCTGCAGCCGCTGCGCTGCCCCCAGAGGGGGAGCAATTCGCACCTTGGGACGGCCCGGCGGTGCTCATAGGACCCCCACGCTTGCGGCTACCGCCGCGGCGCTGCCCGCGGCGAGACGGCGCACGGTCATGCGTATGACCAGACTCGCCGGCAGCGTGAAGACGGCGTGCGGTGTTTCCGGATTTTCGGCGCGCCGCCGTATGATCTGCATCACTTGGTCGGTCAAAAGCCCGACCGGCTGCCGGAAGGTGGTGAGCTGATAGGCGCTCCAGGCAGCCTGCGGAATGTCATCGAAGCCGATGACCGAGAGATCGCCCGGCACGCGTCGACCGCGATCGAGACGAGCGGCGTCGAGAAAGCCGAGCGCGATGAGATCGGTGACGCAGAACGCACCGTCGGTCGCGTCTTCGGCGAGCATCGACAGTGCGGCCTCGCGCCCCGTCGAGTAGTCGGTCGGGCCGTCCCGCCAAATGCGCACCGGGACGCCCGCCTGCATTGCCCGTTTGCAAAACGCGTCGAGGCGCCCTTCGAGGCTCGCGGTCCGGGCTCCGCTGGACACAACGGCGAGGCGTTGGCAGCCCGCGGCAAGCAGCTGCTCGGCTGCCGCGCGGCCGCCGGCCGCATGATCGGTGACTACCGTGTCGACCGCCAAACCCGGCATCGGCTTGTTGACGAGGATCACCGGCACGCCGTTGCCTAAGGCTTCCCTGACGATGCGAGACGGCGGCGTCCCATTCATCACCACGATCGCGCAAACGCGATACTCCAACACGCGCGCGATCAGAGCACCCATGTCGCGTTGCGCATTCGTGGCGTTGAGCAACATGCATTGAAAGCCATCGGCTAGCAGAGTCGCCGAAAGCATGGCGAGGATTTCGGCGTGGAAGGGCTGGTGGATATCCGCGCCGACCAAGCCCACGATGTTGGAACGCGCATTGGTCAGGCCCTGCGCGAGCCGGTTGACTCGATAGCCAAGGTGGCCCGCAGCATCGAGAATGCGCGCCCGGACTTCGTTGGACACGCTCGCACCCGGCGTAAAAGTGCGCGACACGGCCGAACGCGACACGCCGGCGCGCTCCGCAACGTCGGCGGCGGTGACGAACGAACCGCGCACACGCTCCTCACTCATCGACAGCGGCCTACCTATAGCCATGCACACGTGTGCAAAAGAGTCTACTCGCTTTGCACGCGCGTGCAAATCGGCGCGTCTTCCGACGGGCGCATTACTCGATCGGTTAGCTTTTAAGAGCGTGGAAACGCAGGCCGACTTGGCCGTCCGACGTCACCCGGTCGCGAACAGCGACTCATCGGCTTCGTCTCGCGACTCGTCGCGCTCGCGCGCGAGGTGCGAGAGATAGTCGGAGGTGACGTCGCCGGTGACGTAGTAGCCGTCGAAGCATGACGCTTCGAATTCCTTGAGGCTCGGGTTCGCGGCGCGCACTGCACGCTTGAGCGCTTCAAGGTCCTGGTAGATCAGAAGATCCGCGCCGATTTCCTGCGCGATCTCGGCCTCCGTGCGGCCGGTTGCGACAAGCTCGCGAGGGGTCGGCATGTCGATACCGTATACGTTGGGATAGCGCACCGGCGGGCTCGCCGACGCGAAATAGACTTTGCGCGCGCCTGCTTCGCGCGCCATCTGTACGATCTCGCGGCTGGTGGTGCCACGCACGATCGAATCGTCGACCAGCAGCACGACCTGGTCCTTGAATTCCATGCCGATGGGATTGAGCTTCTGCCGGACCGTTTTTCTGCGGATGGCCTGGCCCGGCATGATGAACGTCCGGCCGATATAGCGGTTCTTGACGAAGCCTTCGCGGTACTTCAGACCGAGACTGTTGGCGAGCTGCAGTGCTGAGGGACGGCTCGAATCGGGAATGGGAATGACGACGTCGATATCCTGCGCCCCGGGGATGCCGGCGATTTTCTTGGCGAGCGCGCCACCCATGTTGAGCCGTGCCTCGTACACCGAGGTGCCGTCGATCACCGAATCGGGACGCGCGAGATATACGAACTCGAATATGCACGGATTGAGCTGCGGATTCTCGGCGCATTGCCGCGCATGGAATCGCCCCGTCTGGTCGATGAAGATCGCTTCGCCGGGCGCGACATCGCGAAGCACCTGGAATCCCAGCGGCTCGATAGCGACCGATTCGCTGGCGATCACGTACTCGGTTCCGCCCATGGCCTCGTTGACGCCGATGATCAGGGGTCGAATGCCGAAAGGGTCGCGGAATGCGACCAGCCCGTAGCCCGCGATCATCGCCACGATCGCATACGCGCCTCGGCAGCGCTTATGCACGGCGGCAACCGCGGTGAAGATGGCATTGGCATCGAGCCTGGCGTGGTGCGCAGCGCGCTCGAGCTCGAGCGCGAGGACGTTGAGCAGCACTTCGGAATCGGAATTGGTATTGACGTGCCGGAAATCGAGCTGGAAGAGCTCGCGCTTCAGCGCATCGCTGTTGGTCAGATTGCCGTTGTGCGCAAGCGTAATGCCGAACGGCGAGTTGACGTAGAACGGTTGCGACTCGAGCTCCGACGACGCTGATCCCGCGGTAGGGTAGCGGCAGTGGCCGATGCCCGCGTTACCCGTGAGCTCGCGCATGTTGCGTGTGCGGAACACGTCGCGCACGTAACCGGGCGCCTTGTACATGTGGAACACAGGGCCTTCGCTGGTCACGATGCCGGCCGCGTCCTGGCCGCGGTGCTGCAGCAGCAGCAGCCCGTCGTACAACAGTTGGTTGACCGGCGTGTGGATGACAGCGCCGACGATTCCGCACATTCGTTATGTCCCAGCCTGCAAAGGCGTTGCCTGTTCGACTGCCGCGTGGTTGCCTGTTCGACTGCCGCGTGTTTGGCCGGCTTAGTCCGAGCGCGCTCTGCCGGACCATAATCCAGCCGAGCGCCCATTGCCTGCGGCAGCCACGGTCGCAAGCTCAGAGCCAATGTAACGAACGTCGGCGCAAACAGCGAATTCTGCCACCAATCCTGCCGCGGCAATACGGTGAGCCCCGCGATCAGCACTCCTATGACAACAATAAGCACGCCGCGTGCCATTCCCAGCAATGCTCCCAATATGCGGTCGAGAAAGCCAAGACCAATAGCCCGGATCATCCTTGTCAGGAGCCACCCTATCAGCGTCCCCAGGATGAGTATGCCGACGAGAATCAAGGCGAATGCCGCGATATAGCGAGCCGTCGGGGTCCCGCCGAATTCTGGAAGCATATCGCCGATGGAAGACGAATAGTGGATTGCGAGCACCACGGCCGCGACCCAGGCGACAAGAGACATTACGACGCGCACGAATCCGCGCCAGAACGCGAGCACCGTCGACAGTCCGACTACAGCGATCGCTATCACGTCGAACGCCGTCACTTCGGCGGGAACGTCATTTTGCGGCCGCCACGATACCGTCGTAGCCCAATGCCTTCAGCTTTGCGAGCGCCGCGTCGGCTGCTTCGCGCGACGCATACGGACCGACGCGCACGCGTTGCATCGCCCCCTGCGGCGTCGCGAAACCCTCGGTATAGCCTGGATAGCCGCCCGCCTTGATTCTGGAGGCGAGATCGGATGCGGCCTTGGCATCGGCAAGCGCCGCGACCTGAACGACAAACGCGCCGCCGACAGTGGGACTTGCTTTCCGACTTGCTTTCCGACTTGCTTTCCGCGGAATCGGCCTTCGACTGCGTCGTGGCGGATTTGGTCGCATCGATATCGGTCGCGGCGTCGCTCGCCGGCGGTTGCGGGCTCGCCTGCTCAGTTGGATGTTGCTCGACCTCCTTGGCGGGCCGCTTGGACGTCGCGTCCGCCTTCGAGTCGACAGCGGGCGCCTCCGGTAGCGCCTTCCTTTCGCGCTTGCCTTCGCCGGCTTTCGAGTCGGATGTTTTTGCCGGCACCGATGACAAGGGGTTGACGAATTTTCCGCTGTCGATCGGCGGGATCTGGATGGAGACATCGTCGCCCAGCGGTCTGGGATCGCTTTCCAGCAGGAGTGGAAGGATCACCGCAGCCGCAAGCGCGAGCACGACTGCGCCCACGAGACGGCGCCGCGCGCGCCGTTTCAGCTCGTCGACCGCAGGGTCCGAAGCGTCGGGACGTGTGTACATGGATCAGCGTACGCCGGCGGACGTCTGAGCGAGCGCCGCGGCCACCGTGAGGAACGAGCCGAAAACAACGATTCTATCAGCTTCGGCCGACGCACCACGCGCGGCAAGGTATGCATCGCCCGCATCCTCGAATTCGTGAATTGCGGCGGAGGCGACACCCGCCGACTCGAGCCTCTCGCGCAAGCGTTGCGCCGTGGCGCCGCGGGGTGGCGGCAGGGTGGCCACGTGCCAATCGTCGACTCGTCCTTTGACCCCGGCGATGATTCGATCGATGTCCTTGTCCGCCATGACGCCGAAGACCGCGCGCGTTTCAGGATGAAACCCCATCGCGGCGAGCGCCTCCGACAACGCTCGTGCCGACTGCGGATTGTGCGCGACATCGAGCACCGTCACGGGACGGCCGGGCAGCACCTGGAATCGACCCGGAAGCTCGACGCTGACCAGCGCTTCGCGAATTGCACCCATGCCGACGGGCAAGCGTTCGCGCAAAGCGTCGAGCGCGGTCAGCGCGGTCGCCGCGTTCGCGAGTTGATATGCGCCGCGCAATGCAGGGTGCGGCAACCCGTGGCGCGCACCTCCCGGGCCCCAGTAACTCCATTGATGGTCCTGCGCGTTGAAGCCGTAGTCGATTCCGATGCGAAGCAGCTTTGCACCCATCGACGCAGCGTGCGCGAGAACGCTTTGCGGGGGGTCGCGTTCGCCGCAGACGGCAGTGTGGCCGGCACGAAAAATCCCGGCCTTTTCGCGACCGATTTCGTCGCGTGTGGCCCCGAGGTAGTCGACGTGGTCGATATCGATGGTCGTGATGACGGCGACATCGGCGTCGACGATATTCACGGCATCGAGCCGGCCCCCGAGCCCGACCTCGATCACCAGCGCGTCGAGCGGGACATTCGCGAACAGCCACAGCGCAGCAAGCGTGCCGAACTCGAAATACGTGAGCGCGGTGTCGCCGCGTGCGGCCTCGACGGCCGCGAAGGCAGTGCATAAAGCGTCGTCGGACGCATCGACGCCGTCAAGACGCACGCGCTCGTTGTAGCGCAGCAAATGCGGCGAGGTGTAGGTCCCGACGCGATATCCGGCACAGCGCAGCATTCGATCGAGCAAAGCACAGGTCGACCCCTTGCCGTTGGTGCCCGCCACCGTCACGATCGGGCACGCAAGCTCGACGCCGAGACGCTGGTAGACCGCGCGTACGCGATCGAGCCCCATGGCGATCGCCTTGGGGTGCAGCGTCTCGAGGTAGGCGAGCCAGGCGGAGAGCGTCACGGACGTCGCGGCGCTTTCCAGCGCCCGATCAGGCGGAAGGAAGCGGCTGCCGTTGCAACAATGTCAGCAGCTTCGGCAGTTCGTCGCACAACTCCCGGCGGTCGACGATCATGTCGATTGCGCCTTTTTCGAGCAGGAATTCGGCGCGTTGAAATCCTTCCGGCAACTTTTCGCGCACTGTCTGCTCGATGACGCGGGGACCCGCGAAGCCGATCAGCGCGCCGGGCTCGGCGATGATGATATCGCCGAGCATGGCGAAGCTCGCGGAAACGCCGCCCATGGTGGGGTCGGTGAGAATCGACACGAACGGCAAGCGCGCCTTGGTGAGCTCCTGCAGGACGGCGGTCGTCTTCGCCATCTGAAACAGCGAGCTCACACCCTCCTGCATGCGCGCTCCGCCACTCGACGTGAGGCAGACGTAGGGGATGCGGTTCTCGTACGCGACGCGCACTCCGCGCACAAAGCGCTCGCCGACCACCGATCCCATCGATCCGCCCATGAAATCGAATTCGAACACCGCGATCACCAGCGGCGCCGAACGAATGCTTCCCTGCATGACGACCAGCGCGTCGGTCTCGCCGGTTTCCTCCAGCGCCGCGGAAAGCCGCTCGGGATACTTTCGCGTGTCCCTGAATTTCAGGCTGTCGATCGGAAGGACCTCGGAGCCGATCTCGTATCGGCCGTCCGGATCCAGAAGCTGCTCGATGCGCTCGCGTGCAGAGACGCGGCCATGGTGCCCGCACTTGGGGCATACGTTGAGATTTTTCTCCAGATCCGTGCGGTACAGAACCGTTTCGCACGACGGACACTTGACCCAGAGACCCTCAGGGACCGCCTTCTTGTTTATGCCGGGCGTGGCCTTGATTCGCGGTGGCAGCAATTTTTGCAACCAGCTCATCGTCTTTTCCCTCGCTGCACTAGGCAGCGCGCTTGATCACGGTGTCGACGGCGTTGCGAATCGCCGCCAGCCAGGCGCCGGCGCGGGCCGGCGCCTCCTCCGGCCGGCCGCTCTCGATTTCCTGGATGATGCGGCTGCCGATCACCACCGCGTCGGCGTGCGCGGCAATCGCCTGCGCCCCCGCAGCGTCGCGAATGCCAAAGCCGACGCCGATCGGAAGCGCCACGTGCTCGCGTATTTCGGCAAGCTTGGCTATGACATCCGCGGTGTCGAGGTGCGCCGCGCCGGTCACTCCCTTGAGCGAGACGTAATATACATATCCGCGCGCGAGTCGGGCAACCGCGATGATGCGCGACGTCGGGGTGGTCGGCGCAACAAGAAAGATCGTGGCGATTCCCCGTTCGGCCATCGACGCCGCGAATTCCGACGCTTCCTCCGGCGGATAGTCCACGACGATCGCGCCGTCGACGCCCGCCTCGCGTGCGCGATCCGCGAATCTGGCGATACCCATGGACTCGATGGGATTGGCGTAGCCCATGAGAACGACAGGCGTCGCGGAATCTTCCTTGCGGAACGCAGCGACCATCTCCAGCACGTGCTTCAGGCCAACACCGCGCGCGAGAGCGCGCTCGGAAGCGCGCTGGATCACGGGGCCGTCGGCCATCGGATCCGAAAAAGGTACGCCGAGCTCGATGACGTCGGCGCCGGCCGCCGCAAGCGCTCGCATGAGCGGCACCGTCGCGCCCCCGGATGGGTCCCCCGCCGTGATGTAGGGAATGAGCCCGGCGCGGCCGGCAGCGCGAAGCCCGGCAAAAGTGGCATCGATGCGGTTCACGACAACAATCCGTGTTCGATGTCGACGTCTCCAGGATGCAAGATCGCCGCTGTCAAAGCTTCATGCCTGTTCGTTCGGCAACCGTGTTCATATCCTTGTCGCCACGACCCGAGAGGTTGATGAGCAGCACCTTTTCGCGCGGCAGTGTCGGCGCGATCTGTGCCGCATAAGCGAGCGCGTGCGCCGACTCGAGCGCCGGAATGATGCCCTCGATGCGGCAGCATTCGCCGAATGCCTTGAGCGCGAGCTCATCGGTGATCGAGACGTATTCCGCGCGCCCGTGGTCCTTGAGCCAGGCGTGCTCCGGGCCGACTCCGGGATAGTCCAGGCCGGCGGACACCGAGTGCGTTTCCAGGATTTGACCGTCTTCATTCTGCAGCAGATACGTTCGATTGCCGTGCAGGACGCCGGGGCGGCCCGCGCCGAGCGATGCGGAATGGCGGCCCGTGGCAATGCCATCGCCCGCCGCCTCGACACCGACCAGCCGGATATCTTCGTGCGCGAGATAGGGATAGAAAATCTTCGTGCGCGAGATAGGGATAGAAAATGCCCATCGCATTCGACCCCCCGCCGACGCACGCGATGATCACATCCGGCTGGCGGCCGATCATCCTCGGCATCTGCCACAGGCATTCCTTGCCGATCACGCTCTGAAAATCGCGCACCATCATCGGATAGGGGTGCGGCCCGGCAACGGTGCCGATGATGTAGAAAGTGTTTTCTACGTTCGTGACCCAATCGCGCATCGCCTCGTTCAGCGCATCTTTCAGCGTCCTGGAGCCCGATTCGACCGGAACGACTTCCGCGCCGAGGAGCTTCATGCGGAAAACGTTCTGCGCCTGCCGCTTGATGTCCTCCGATCCCATATAGACGACGCACTGCATGCCGAATCGTGCCGCTACCGTCGCGGCCGCGACGCCGTGCTGTCCCGCGCCGGTCTCGGCGATGATGCGCGGCTTGCCGAGTCTCTTTGCAAGGAGCGCCTGGCCGATGCAATTGTTGATCTTGTGCGCGCCGGTATGGTTGAGATCTTCGCGCTTGAAGTAGAGCTGCGCGCCGCCGAGGATCCCGGACCAGCGCCGCGCATGGTAGATCGGGCTGGGACGCCCGACGTAATGCTCGAGCTCGTCATCGAACTCGGCGATAAAGTCCGGATCGCTTCGAAAGCGCGCGTATTGCTCGCGCAGCTCATCGAGCGCGCGAATCAGCGTTTCGGCGACAAAGACGCCCCCATAGGGACCGAAATGGCCCCGGGCGTCAGGAAGATCGTACATCTGCATCTTGAACCCCTCGGATGAATGCGGCGATCTTCGCCGCATCCTTGACACCGCGGCGTGGTTTGCCGTCTTCCCCGACAGCCTCCACGCCGCTGGACACGTCAACCCCCCACGGCCGCACCCGACGAATCGCGTCGCCGACATTTTGCGGCGTGAGACCGCCGGACAGGATCACCGGACGCGGCAACCCCGTCGGCAGCGCGTTCCAGTCGAAGGTGGTTCCGGTGCCGCCCGGCAAGCCGCCCGGCTCGAACGCGTCGAACAACAAGCCGAGCGCATCGGCGTAGCGCGACGCGTAGTGTAGCAAATCGACTCCCGCTTTCACGTGCACGGCCTTGATGTACGGCCGCCCGAAGCTTGCGCACATCTCGGGCGATTCGTCGCCGTGGAATTGAAGTATATCCAGCGGCACGTCTGTCAGCGCAGCTCGAACAGCGTCGGGCTCGGGATCGACGAAGAGTCCGACGACGGTCACGAATGCGGGAAGCGCCGCGGCGATTTCTCTTGCCTGCTCGAGGCTGATGTGACGCGGCGTCCCCGCCCAGAACACCAGACCGATCGCGTCGGCGCCCGCACGGGCCGCCGCGACGCCGTCTTCCGCACGCGTGATGCCGCAAATCTTAACGCGCGTTCGCATGCTGTCCCGGCGTGAAATGCAACGGCAGCAACGGCGCCAAGGTCGCGGGAAGATTCCACCGAATAGGATAATCGTCGACCCCGGTGAGGTAGAGTCCCGCGCTTGAAAACGTCGGCGCCGCGCGAGTGCGGTCGCGTCCCGCGACAAGCTCCGCTATCCAGCCCGGAGGCTTTCTGCCGTTCCCGACGTAGACCAGCGAACCGACGATGTTTCGTATCATGTGGTGAAGGAATCCGTCGGCATGGAAATCAAAGCGGACCATGTTTCCCTCGCGCGAGATTTCGAGCTTGTCGAGCAGCCGCACCGGCGATTGGGCCTGACACTCCGCGGCGCGGAACGCGGAGAAATCGAGTTTGCCGTACAGCGCGTCGGCAGCCTCCCGCATCGCTTCCACGGACAATGGCAGATGGTACCAGCCGACCTTTCCGCTGCGCAGCGCCGGTCGCACCGGGCAATCGACGAGCAGATACGTGTAGTGCCGGCCCGTCGCGGAAAAGCGCGCATGAAATTCAACGCTGACGGGCATCGCCCAGAGCACGGCTATCGCTTCCGGAAGCAGCGCGTTCACGCCGCGCACCCAGGCGCTGTCGGGACGGAGCGCATCGGTGTCGAAATGAGCGATTTGCATCGTCGCGTGCACACCGGAGTCGGTGCGGCCTGCGCCGATCGCAGCCACGGGCGCATTCGCGATCTGCGCGAGCGCCTTTTCGACAGCGTCCTGCACACCGCTGCCATCGGCCTGCGATTGCCATCCGTGGAAGGATGCGCCGTCGTATTCGAGTCCGAGTGCGATGCGCATCTTTACCCGTCGCGGGCGTCAAAAAAGGAAAGGGCGGCGGATCCGCGATCCACCGCCCTTGAGAAGGTCGAAGTACGTAGTCGCGAGCTTAAGCGAGCTTGGACAGCAGCCCTTGAGCCTCGACCTTTTGCTGGTCGTCGCCCTCGTGCAGCACTTCCTGAAGGATTTCACGCGCACCTTCGACATCGCCCATTTCCTGGTACGCCTTGGCGAGGTCGAGCTTGGTCGCCGCGTCGTGCCATTGACCGTCGAGCACGGAAGGTGTCGGATCTTCGAAAGTCGAGCGTTGCGGATCGAATGCGAGATCGAGTTTGTCGAGCTCGATCGCGGCAGCAGGTCGCGCCAGCTGCGGCGCAGGCGAGCTCGAAGCCGCGAGTGCGGGCTCGGATCCAACCGCAGCGTGAGAGCCTGCGCCGGGCTTGGCCGTCGCCGGTGCGGGCTTGGCAGGCGCATCGAGCTTGAAGTCGAGGTCGAATCTCGGGATGGATTCAGGATCGAAGGAAAAGGTTTCGTAAGTCTTGGCCGGGGCCGGTTCGCCGCGTGCCGGCGTCACGCCGGCGGCTGTTCCAGGCATCGCCGACGCCGCAGCCTTCGAATCGTCGAACCCGGCTCGTGCGGGCTCCGGCGAGGCTCGAGTTGATTTTGCCACTTGTTCCGCCGCGCCAGCCAGAATCGCCGCCGGTGTCTTGGCTTCCGCGGCGCCCGAAGTGGGCGAGACCGAGATATCGTCGTCGAGAGTGAAAGCCAGCGGCTTGCCGGAATGCGGCTCCGGCTTGAGCTCGGGCGGCACCGAAAAAACCTGCGTATCGCTGGGCGCACCCGCATCGCCCGCGGCGGTTGCCGCAAAAGCCGCGCCGCCGGCTTCGGCAAACAGCGGGTTGGTG